>Ga0214472_10007726_pt1 | contig 11238 bp, 12 predicted proteins | sample RVTome_6_FD_207662 | JGI IMG/M metagenome (GOLD analysis project Ga0214472, IMG submission 207662) | Soil microbial communities from uranium-contaminated site in the Upper Colorado River Basin, Wyoming, United States - RVT140D175 | ecosystem: Environmental > Terrestrial > Soil > Contaminated >...
GGGCGTACGACCTGGAGAACGGCGCCGTGATCTGGGAATGCGCCGGGCTCTCCCGCAACGTGACCGCGACACCGGTGGCGGCGGACGGCATGGTCTATGTCGGCAGTAACTACTTCTCGCAGAACCTTCTCGCCATCCGTCTCGAAGCGGCTCGCGGGGACATCACCGGAACCGACCACGTCGTGTGGTCGCTCGGCCGTGGCGCTCCGTTTGTTCCCTCGCCCCTTCTTTATGGCGACGCACTCTACTTCCTCAACTATTATCGAGGCATTCTCACTCGCGTCCATGCCGAGACGGGCGAGGACCGCCCCGGCCCGCTGCGGCTCGAAGGGCTCGGCACCGTCTACGCCTCGCCGGTGGCTGCCGGCGGGAGGGTTTACGTGACCAGCCGCGAGGGCGTGACTGCGGTGATCCGTCACGACGACGCCCCCGAGGTGTTAGCGGTGAACGTGCTCGACGACGGCTTCAGTGCGTCCGCGGCCATCGCAGGCAAAGAGCTCTTCTTGCGGGGCGAGAGGTATCTCTACTGCATCGCCGAAGAAAGATGAACCCGGTTCAGGGGCGGAAAACCACTTGCAGCCCAATGGTGCCTCTCCCGACCAGCGGCAACCAAACGAGTCGCGAAGGCTCGCGCTGTCGCACGATCGATATCCCCACCAGGATGCCGAGCCCCGCTCCCGCCACGGTATCGCTCAGCCAGTGACTGTCCAAGTCGATGCGTGAGACGCTCACGAATGTCGCGAACACGTAGAGCGGAATCCCGACCTTGGGCCCGTAATGGTGCTCGAGAATCGCCGCTGCGGTGAAGACATTGGAGGCGTGTCCGGAGGGAAAAGAGAAGTTCCCCCCGTCCGGTCTTTCACGCCGCACGGCCAGCTTGATAGAGAACGTCACCGCGTTCGTCACCAGGAAACCGCGTGCCAGATCGTAGGACGCCAGGCGCAAGCGAGGGTTCTCACCGAAGTAGCCGATCGCGATGACGCTGCCGAAGGCGCCGGTCAGAAGAGCCGCATTGCTAACGACCTCGCTTGCCGATCCAAAGCGATCCGCCCGCCCGAAGTATGCCTGAACCTCGTCGTCGGCAAGAGACGAGAGCCCGGTCGCGGCTCCAATCCCCGCAGCGGGAAGAGCGTTGCTCCAACGGAAAAGGGCGCCGAAGCTCGGGCCGATGTCGCTCGTGAAGCGAGCCCAGGGATCTTCGGTTCCTTGTTTCGCCGGGAGCTCGTTCGACGCCGAGCTCGCCGGAGCAGCGTAGAGCGAGAAGAGGACGATACAGAAAGCCAAAGATCGCGTCACGAGTCTATCTCTGCGAGCGGTGAGCCCGCAACGCCAAGACGACCAGGGTAAGGACCGTTATCGGGATCACGAAGTAGACCATCAGCAAGTTGAACCCTTGAATCGCTTCATGCTGCGCCGCGGCCAGAATGAGATAGGCCATGTATGCTCCGAAATAGAACACAAAGAGAACACCTTCCCAGCGAGCGATCAGGTGATCGGTGAAGAAGACCGGCAGGCACGCTACGGCGACGGCGATCATGATCGGGATGTCGAAGCCGACAGCGGCCCGCGAGACCGCGATCCCTTCCGGCGCCACGATGGCCGATAGTCCGAGGACGAAGAGGACATTGAATATGTTGCTCCCCACGGCGTTGCCGACCGCGAGGTCTCGCTCACCGCGAAAGGCGGCCACCGCCGAGGTGGTAAGCTCCGGAAGCGACGTCCCTACGGCCACGATGGTCAGGCCGATGACGAGCTCACTCAGGTGCCAGTTGCGGGCCATGGCCACCGCGCTTGCGACCAACCGGTTGGCTCCCAACGAGAGCAAGAGCAGTCCCAAGGCGGCGATCCCGACGTAGACGGTCAGCCTGAGCGGTGGAGCGTTCCTTGGTGCCTTCGAGTTCTGGTCTGGTTCACGGCGACTCTCCCGGATACTCCAGACGACGTAGACAAGAAGAGCCGAGAACAAGAAAGCTCCGTCCGCGAAGGAGACTCTTCCGTCCAACGACACGAAGAACAAGGCGACCGAGGCGCCGATCATCAAGGGCACGTCGAGCTGGACGAGCTGACGAGCCACAACGAGGGGTGCGATAGCGGCGGAGAGGCCGAGGACCAGGAGAACGTTACAGATGTTGCTTCCCACGACATTGCCCAGCGCGATGTCTGGCTGACCGGCCAGGCTCGAGCGTAGACTGACCGCGGCTTCGGGAGAGCTCGTGCCGAACGCCACGACCGTCAGGCCGATGACGAGCGGCGAGACGCCGACTGCCGCGGCAAGACGGGAGGCGCCTCGCACGAGAAGCTCGCCGCCAGCGACGAGCAGGCACAATCCAACGGCAAAATTGAGTAGCGTCAAGAGGGTGTCTTACTAGTTCCAATCCAACTCGGCGGTCCAACGACGGCGTCGTCCATGTGGCTATTGCGTAGCCCCATTACGTACGTGGCTCCCGATGGTTGGAACGGCACTAGTAGAACCGATCCGTGCAAGCGGCGCAAGCTTTGTGCTACTGTCCCCGGATATTTGGTCGAGCAATCGACGGGGAGACTCTTCCGTGACGAACCCTGAAGCAACGCCTGCCCTGGCACTGAGTGGCGGTGGAGCGCGAGGCGCCTACCAGGCCGGGGTACTGGCCCGCATCGCCGAAGGGTTGGGCGAGGAGTTCCCGTTTCGCATCATCACGGGTGTCTCGGCGGGCGGGATCAACGCCGCCTCTCTAGCCAGCGCGCGCGGAAGATTCTTGCAGGCAACGCGGGATCTGACGGCGGCTTGGTTACGTCTAACTGTCGACAAGGTCTTCAACTCCAACTTCACGACGCTGACGCTTAGTGCCGCACGTTGGTTGTGGATGTTGGGCACGGGAGGTGTCACGCCCGGCTTCGAGGTCAGGGGCCTCCTCGACACGGAGCCGCTTTACAACTACCTGGCCCGCGCCATCGACGTCGATGGCATCGATGCGAACATTGCCAAGGGACGTCTGCGTGCCTTGGCGCTCTCCGCCACCAGCTACAGTACCGGCGCCACGATAACTTTCGTTCAGGGCGCGCCCGGTATCTCGATGTGGGAGCGGGCGAGGCGTCACTCGGTCCGAGCGAACATTGGATTGAATCACATTATGGCCTCCGCGGCGCTGCCGCTCGTGTTCCCCGCCATCCAGATCGGCGACGCATACTATGGAGACGGTGGTATTCGCCATGCCTCGCCGCTGGCACCGGCGATCCACCTGGGGGCGGATCGCGTGTTGACCATCTCGGCTCGCTATCCACGGACCCAGGCGGAGGAATCCGAGAAGCAGGTCGTTGGCTACCCGCCGCCCGCGCAGATACTCGGCATGCTGATGCACGGAGTATTCTTGGACTCGCTCGAGAACGACGCGGAGCGGGTCGCCCGCATCAACCGAACGCTCGAGCTACTTCCTCCTGGGACCCGCCATCCGGAGGGGCTGCGTCGCGTCCGCCTGCTCGTTCTTCGACCGTCGCGCGACCTCGGGAAACTATCGGCTTCCTTGGCTCGCCACCTTCCGCGGCCGCTGAGGATCATCGTCCGCGGCCTGGGCGCCTACCGGACGAGCAGTCCGGATTTCCTGAGCTACTTGCTTTTCGAGCGCCCGTACATCTCGCGTCTGATCGAGGTGGGATACGAAGACGCACACCAACAGTGGGACGAGATCTCTCGGTTCTTGGAGACTTGAACGGGACTACCGGCCCGCGGCCGCGTTCTCCGCGCGGCTCCCTATCGAGTCCAGGTCTTCGGCGCTGAGCCGCAAACCGAGCTTCAGCACGCTTCCCTCGGGCACGACCTGGAACGACTCGGCGATCCTGGCTGGTCGTTCGGCCGACTCGAGAGCCGCCTTCATCATGGGCGCGAGCACCGTGCCGATGAGGGTCGCTGCCTCCTGAGCCGACTCCTCACTACCCAAGTCGCACACCAGATTGAGCGCCATGTCCTGGCTCAAGCCGATTCCCAGTGACAGGCTCTGGAGATCCTTGAACGACTGGAGGACTCCGGCCACCATCGCCACTTGAGGATTTTCCTGATCGCCGTCCAGTGTTTCTCGAATCTTGGAGCGAAGAGCGTTCGGGACCACGAAGGCGAGCCGGAGCTGGGCGCCTCGCGATATGACGGTTTGGGCCGAGATGACGGTGGGAGAGGGGACTTCGATCTCCCCTCGATCGGCTCTCGTCAGGGCTGCCGCCAAGCTCGCCTGACTGACCGTTAGGAAAACGGTGGTCGACTCCGGGCTGAGCGCCACATAGGCCGCGTTCTGCTCGGGACCATCGGGCTCGACGATGAGAGCGGGCCGTCCGGCGATCTCGGTCTCGGTGACCTTGGGAGCGGGCCTCTCGGTCCCCATGGCCTGGATTCCTTGCGTGAGCTGCTCGATGGTGAGGGGTTTGGTGAGCGCAATCCCGACCACGGCGTCGAGCGATTCCAATCCCGCTGCCCGGGTCGCCCGCGGATTCACGGTGCTCGTATTGGCGGAGAACACGATGAAACGTAGATCCTCGCGGGTGAGGCCGGTCATTTCCTCGAAGCGCCGGTTCGCGTCCCTTATCTCACGCAGCTTTTCATTGGTCTGAACTTGTTCCAGTTTCAAGAGGATGTCCGCTCCGCGCATGGCTTCGAAGTCGATGCGGCCGACGAGATCGGCTCCCGCCACGACCGCCGCTTCCACCTCGGGTATGACGTCCATCGCGGCCGGGCTCTCTTGTTCTGGAGCGGGCTCGACACAACCCCCGACGAGCGTTGGCAAGAAAACAGGGAACAGCAGCGCGCGCAAACTCCTAACCATCAGGGTCATCGAAATGCCTCCTTTTTTGGAACGGTGACCGCGGATGTCGCCTATTGAGATTGAAATGGCGCAACGAGAACGCTCTTTGGAGGATAGCGAACGGCATCTGGAAAGTCAAAGAGGCGCTTTCCCCGTTTCCTTCAAAGGGCTAGACTGTGGCGGGGGTTTGAGGGGATGACCGGGTTGACTGGGTGCAGTCAAGGAGAGGCTATGAACAGAGGTTCACAGGGAACTCGGGTGGGGTGGGTTATTGTCCTCGCTTTGATCGCGACGGCCGGCTTGGTGCTGGCTCAAGGGGCGGAAGAGGGTGCGCCCGCCTATCGCGAAAAGATCATGACGGTCAACGGGGCGAGCATGGGGGCCATCAACGACGTTCTGAAATTCAAGCTCCCCGGAGGCACCGAGCACATCGTCGCGCACGCGGAAACGATCCAGCGGGAGAGCCGGCTCATCGCCGGGGCCTTCCAGACGGAGGTCATGACCGAGGAATCGAGGGCCCTGCCCACGATTTGGCAGCAGTGGGACCAGTTCGTCGGGGCGGCGGAGAACCTCGGGCAGGCGAGCGCGAAGCTCGCCGAGGTCGCCAAGGGCGGTGACCAGGCCGCCATCATGGCCGAGGTGAAAGTCGTTGGGCAGGCGTGCAGCAACTGCCACAACACCTTCCGCAAGCCGAACGAATAATCGTCCGTCCGATCGCATGGCTCGTTCCGTTCCATGGCTCGGCGGCGTTGTTCTTTCGCTCGCCGTCTCCGGGCCCATACCTTCCGTCGCGCAAGAGGAGTCTGCCGCGGTCGAGCGAGGTAAGTATATTTTTCAGGCCACCGGCGGGTGTGGCTGCCACACCGATTATGCCAATGGTGGCGCGTTCCTGGCCGGTGGGCGCGCCATCGAGACCCCCTTCGGCACGATCTACGGGACGAACATCACGCCGGATCCGGAGACCGGCATCGGCGGCTGGAGTGACGAAGATTTCCTCCGTGCCATGACGGAGGGGATCGGTCCGGACGGTACGATGTACTACCCGGTCTTTCCCTATACCACGTTCACGAGAATGACCCGGGAGGACGTTCTGGATCTCAGGGCCTATCTTGTCTCGGTGCCCCCGGTGAAGCAGGAGAACAAACCTCCTGAGCTTGGCTTCCCCTTCAGCGTGCGTGCGGGTTTGACCGCCTGGAGACTCCTGAACTTCGATGCGGGCACGTTCGAGCCTCTCGCCGATCAATCGACGGAATGGAACCGCGGGGCCTACATCACGAACGCTCTGGCTCATTGCGGTGAGTGCCACACGCCGCGCGGCGCGACCGGTGCGCTCAACGAGGAGATGCACTACGCCGGATCCAAAGAGGGACCTGAAGGAGAGCTCGCTCCCAACATCACGCCCGACGAAAAAACCGGCATCGGGAGCTGGAGCGTCGCCGACATCACCTGGTTCCTCCAAACGGGCTTCGAGCCCGGAGGCGACGATGCCCAGGGGCTGATGAGAGAGGTCATCGACCACGGCTACCAGTATCTGGAGGCGTCGGACCTCCAGGCCATCGCGGCATACCTCAAGTCCCTCACCGCCATTCATAACGAGATCGAGTCCACTGAGCCCTGAAGACGCTCGGACCGCCCTTCGACCGATCGCCGAGAGGTTGCATCTCGCAGAGCGATCCGAACCGTACCGCGATCGGGAGTGGAACGGACGCAGCGACGATCTACGCCCCACTCTCTACCTCGACGATGTTTCCGCGATCCCGTTCTTAATCGGCGTCTCGGCGGTCGAAGAGTATCAGCATCGCGCGCGCGTAAGGGCGGGTGATGGCGATCTCGTTGCCTCGGTCACCCCGCCGGTGGCCGCCTACGAGGCCTATTGCCGGGATCGGTTGCGGCTCGGCCAACCCGAAAGCATCGTCGCCGAGGTCGTCACCGAGGCGATTGCCGTCGCGCGCGCCTGTTTGGAAGGGCATGCTTTTCGGCGAATCGTGGAGCGCTCTGCGCTGTGTGGCCTGACGATCCATCCTTATATGAGCATCGAGCCGGTCTGGGAGTTGGCGGCGCGGCTTCGTGAGGCGACCGGTCAGCCCTGCCAGGTCATCGGGCCCCCGCCGCCGATCATGTGGCTCGCCAACGACAAGGCGCTCTTCACCGAAATGGTCGACGCCGTGCTGGGGCCGGACTGGCTTGTCGACACGCGCATTGCGAGCGATCCGAAGATCCTGGCGCGTCATCTTCGAGAGCTCGCGGAGACCCATGAAATCGTGGCGCTCAAACGGGCGCGTTGCGCGTCTGGAATGGGCAATCAGACTTTCGACGCCCGGGCGCTCGCCAAGAAAAGTCCACCCGAGGTCGAGGCGGGTATCCTCGCCTTTCTTTCACGGACCGAGTGGGACGGCCAGGAACGCGTCTTGGCGGTGGGTTGGGAGGAGACGACGGTCACACCCTCGACCCAGCTCTGGCTTCCGCCCAAGGAGCTTGGCGCACCGCAACTACAGGGCGTGTACGAGCAGATCCTGTCCCCCGGGACCAGCATCTTCCTGGGGAGCCGGCCGTCGACGTTGCCCGATGCGCTGAACCGTCGGATAGGGGAGGCCTCCCTGGCGCTCGCGACCGGACTCCAGGATCTAGGTTACGTGGGACGCTGCTCTTTTGATTTATTGTTGGTCGGTGATCCGAACGGAGACTGTCGAGTCCGGTTCGTCGAGTGTAACGGACGCTGGGGAGGGACGAGCATCCCAATGCGCCTCGTGGATCGCCTGATGGGAGAGACCGGCACCCCGCGCCCCCCCTATCGGGCGCAGGATTTCGTGCACCCGGACCTGGTGGGCGTCCCCTTTACGGAAGTTCTAGAACGCGTGGGAGATACGGCCTACGATCCCGCGAGCGGACGGGGGCGCTACATCTTCTATAATGTCGGCCCCCTCCCGACGTCGGGAAAGCTCGACGTCATCGCCATCGGAAAGACGCAGGAAGACGCCGAGAGGGCGCTCGAAGAAGAGCTTCCCGAACTTCTCGGAGTCTCGGGCTGAAATCCCCCTGCTCCAACTCGTCGGTTGCTCATAGATGGGTCTAGCTATCGCCGTCGAACCTGCATCGCGGTAATACAGTCGCCCGGTCGTTGCCGCACGGACCGTTCACGTCGCCCAAATCGTGTTTCACTTGGTCATCGGATACAATCTCCTATCCGTCTCAGGGCGCTTGGAGCGAAGGACCCATAACGCTTAGGTCGGCGGTTCGAATCCGCCCCCGCTACCAACTCGGCTCGACAACGATAAGCAAGCGATGGAAGTCGTGAGCCTGTACGTCGCCGCATCCCTCTCTGCGCTTCTGGCCGCGGTCCTCGTCTATCGGTACGACCTGTACAATCGCGAGCCCTGGTACATGATCGCGCTCGCCGCGGGGATCGGCTTCGCGACGATGCGGCTCGTGGCTGCGGTCGAGCTCCGGGCCCTCGGCCTGGTGGAGGCCCAAGCGGCGGAAGCCGCGGTCGCGGCCATCCTCGAAGAGACGGCGCGCTTCGCGGCGGTCGTGACCATCGCCTTCGGGTTCTCCAGGCACTTCGACGATCCCATGGACGGCATCATCTACGGCTCCATCGTCGGTCTCGGCATGGCGGCGGAAGAGTCTCTCGACTTTCTTCAGGCGAGAAGCACTCTGGATCCACTTCTGTTCCCTTTGGAGCTCGTTCGTCTCCTCGGGCATCTGGTGTTGGGGGGCATCAGCGGTTTCGGAGCGGGGATGGGCCGAACGGGGATGTCGCGGTGGCGAAGAGCGCTCCTCCTCTCGTTCTCTGCGGCTTTCGTCCTTCATTTCTCCTGGGACTGGGTGGCGCTCGCTGCGGATGGGACTGCGCTCTCGCCGCCCCTTACGGTCGTCGCCATCGCCATCATGCTGGCGGGCATCGGAATCTATGGTGCGCTCGTTGTCCTGGGCTCGCGCATGTCTCGCGCGATGTTCGCTCCGGGGAGCGTACGTAGCCTCTGGGGCTTTCCCTTCAACAGGCGGTGAGCGTCAGGCTCTTGGCGGAGGCGTCCAGCGCGATTCGTCGACCTCAGCGCCCTGCTCTAGCGGGGCCAGCGAGCAAGGCCAAGAATCCGGGAAGAAATGCTACGGTCCAGCTCACAAAATTGACCCCGTAGTACGGCCCGCCGGGACTACGGTCCAACCAGATGTCGGAAATCGCGTAGAAGGCGAGACCGGAGGCGACCGCCGCGACGGCCCCTCGCACGAGTGCGTTCCGGATGGTCGCGGGACGAATCGCGTGATCGATCAGGACGCGGGCGTCGAGAAGAGCGAAGGCGATCCAAAACACCATCCAGAGTGGGAACATGGCGGCCATGCCGGCCAAGCGAGCAAGAAGGTAGAAGCCTGCCGCGGCGCCGAAGCCGATGATGGCGCCACCCACCGCGCCTGGGACGGGACGTTTGCGAAGAAGCCCGAGGTACAGGCCGATGACCGCGCATAGCAACGTGCCGTGAATGAGCCCGTACGTGGGTCGGTGCTCTAGGCTGAAGTGCGCCCAGATGAAGTCACCGAGCGTGCTCGCCCCGGCCAGGAGAAGTGCTCCGAGGATCGCAGTGACGGTGCCCGTCATTACTGCGAGGGAAGGCTCGACATCCGCGGCCCGTTCTCGATTCCGTGGCGAGCGAGAAATCCGCGGATCTTAGTGAAGATGTCGATCATCTCCTCGCGCGTGAATCCTCCGTGCCCACCCCCCGGGATGGTCACGAGCTCGTTCGGGACCCCAACCTCATCGAGCGCCTCTTTCAGCCGCGTCGCGTGCGTGTAGGGAACCGTCGGATCGGCGTCGCCATGGATGGTCATGATGGCGGGGAGCCCCGCGCGCACGTAGGTGAGCGGTGACACGCGGCGCGCGACAGCCTCTCTATCCGTCATGCCGGCGAACCACGCCACGGCGTAACTTCGCTCGTTGTCTCCCTCGAGGAGATCGGCGACGTCGGTAATGCCGTACCAATTGACGATGGCCGCCACCTTCAGCTCTTCCGTCCCGGGGCACTGGCGATCCAAACCAGCTGCGGCCGGGAGCATTCCAGTGGTCAACGACAGGTGACCGCCAGCGGAGTTCCCGGTCACAACCAAACGGGAGACGTCGAAGCTGTACTCTGCCGCATTCTGGATGACCCACCGCAAGGCGCAGCGGCAATCTTCTACCGCGGCGGGAGCGAGCGAGACGGGGCCGAGCCGGTACGCCACGTTCACGACCGCCCATCCCATCTGCAGGTACGGTAGGAGACGCAGCACGTTGCTCTCCTTGCTTCCTCGGACCCTACCACCTGGATATAGATGAGCGTCGGTAAGGCGCCGGTAGCTTCGCTTGGCGTGTACACGTCGAGCTTCGCGTCCCAGTTGTTGGCGGTCAGATAAATAATGTTGGGCAAGACGCGGTAGTCACTGGAGAGGTGGGCCGCCCAGTCGGCTGTTTCGAAGCTCTGCGCCTGGGACGGGGCGGGGGAGCTCACAACGACCATGGCCGTCAAGGCGACGACGGCTCGGCAAATCTGCTGGCAACGATTCATGATTCACCTCGCTAAGCGGGAATCGTATGGCACAAGGGTCCCGAGGGCAACCCGCGCTTACGCGGAAGGGCCGGGGTTCTTGGGAAGGGCGAGGACGCCGTTACTCGGAAGTATGCAGTCCGACCAGAGCGAGGACACCGAGGGCCATCATGGTGAACCCCAAACCGCGGCCCCAGAATCCGGCGACGAGTTGCTTGAGGCCACTTCGCGCCCCGACGGCGTGGTAACCCTCCATCGCCGTGGGATCCAAAACGGCCCAGAGCCCGATGGCGATGAAGACGAAGAACCCGACCCCGTATCCAATCCCATCCCTTCTGTCCATGCGACCCTCCCGGCACGAGATTCACGAATGCCTGGCCGTCTTTCTTCGACAATCTAGGTGTCTATCGCGATTGGATTGGGATGTCTTCAGGGTACCAGACTGGCCCGCGCAGCGCTACGCCCCGGGCAAGGTGAAACGCCGGGTGTCATCTATCGTCGGGTGGTTGCTTGAAATTAGTGAGTCAGCGCGTAAATGGCGATGTTGACTCCGAACGGGTAGGACCTCACGGAAAAAGTATAGAAGTACTCGTCGTCTTCCCCCTCGCGCTCCCAACCGTCGGCGATGTCGGTGTTATGGGTGATGATGACCATGAGTCGGCCGAACTTATCGAAGATGCCGCGGAAATGGGGCTCGCGCGTCTCCCAACCTCGCTCCGACGTCGTCGTGCCCCCAGAGCGCCGCCAGTGCTGGATGGAGGGAATTTGCGGGACCTCCCTAACCGTGAAGAACGTGCTGAAGATCTCGTGATGCAAGGGGATGTCCACAATGGGGTATTCGTCCGGCGGCAAAACCTTGCCGATCTCTTCTTGCCAATGCATCCAGGCGGCGTCGCCCCAGAAGTCGTCTACATAGAGGATGCCCCCTCGCAGAAGGTAGTCGCGCAGACGCTCGA
>Ga0214472_10007727_pt1 | contig 11236 bp, 12 predicted proteins | sample RVTome_6_FD_207662 | JGI IMG/M metagenome (GOLD analysis project Ga0214472, IMG submission 207662) | Soil microbial communities from uranium-contaminated site in the Upper Colorado River Basin, Wyoming, United States - RVT140D175 | ecosystem: Environmental > Terrestrial > Soil > Contaminated >...
CGAACAGCAGCACGAACATGATCGGGGACATCGTGGTCCAGATCAGGACCTCGGGGACCCGCTTGATCTTGATCAGGTTCCGCTTGGCCACGACCGCACCGTCCGCGATGGCCAGCGCCACGGCGCTCATGCCACCACCTCTTCCTCACGCGCGTCGTCCTGGGCCACGTCCTCGGCTACGTCCTCGGCCACGTGCCCGGTGAGCGACAGGAACACGTCGTCCAGCGTGGGGCGGCGGATCCCCACGTCCACCACGTTGACGCTGCGCTCCTCCAGGCTCAGGAGGAGCTTCTGGAGGACGTCCACACCGCCGGTCACCGCGCCGGTCAGCCGGCGGGTCTGCTCGTCCACCTGGACGTCGCCCAGGCACAGGCCCTCGATGGCCATGGCGGCCTGGGGGATCTCGCTGGCCCTGGCCACCACGACCTCGACCCGCTCTCCTCCGATCTGGGTCTTGAGCTGGTCGGCGTTGCCGTGGGCGATCTTGTGGCCGCGGTCGATGACCACGATGTCGTCGGCCAGCCGGTCTGCCTCCTCCATGTACTGGGTGGTCAGCAGGACCGTGGCCCCCGTCCGGACCAGCTGCTGGATCGTGGTCCACATGTGGGCTCTGCTCCGAGGGTCGAGGCCGGTGGTGGGTTCGTCCAGGAACAGGACTTCAGGCTCGGCCACCAGCGCCGCGGCCAGGTCCAGGCGCCGGCGCATGCCGCCCGAGTACGTCTTGGCCGGGCGGTCGGCGGCCTCATCGAGCTCGAACCGGTCCAGGAGCTCCCGGGCCCGACGGCGCGAGCGCTGGCGCCCCAGGTGGTACATGCGCCCCACCATGTCCAGGTTCTCGAACCCGGTGAGCTGCTCGTCCACCGCCGCGGTCTGCCCGGAAAGCCCGATCCGCTCGCGGACCTGGTGCGGATGCTGGGTGACGTCGAGGCCGGCCACCTCCGCCGTCCCGCCGTCGGGCTCCAGGAGCGTGGTCAGGATGCGAACGGCCGTGGTCTTGCCCGCTCCGTTCGGCCCCAGGAGCCCCAGCACGGTGCCCTTGCGGACCTCGAGATCAAGCCCGTCCAGGGCCACCACGTCCCCGTACCGCTTGACCAGCCCGGATGTCCGGATCATCACGTCTTGCTGTGGCACTTCATCCCCTCGCGCCCGTCTCAAGCCCGCCATCCTACTACCGTTCGCGGGGAACGAGGGCCGGCCGCTCCTACGTGATGGTCGTGGTCTCCTCGCTGGTGTCGTTGCCCAGGATGTGGTCGGCCTGGTCACCGGCCACCGTGGCCACGTTGGTGAGCTGTCCGGCCTGGCCGGCGGTCACCTCGATGGTGATCGTGGCCTGCTCGCCCTCGCCGAGGGAACCGATGACACAGGTGACCACGCCGCCGGCGGCGGCGCAGCCCTCGGAGGCCGAGACCAGGGTGGCGCCGGCCGGCAGGGTGTCGGTGACCGTCACCCCGGTGGCGTCCCCGGGTCCCACGTTGTCCACGGTGAGCGTGTAGGTCACAGGTTGTCCGGCGCCGGCCGGGTCGGGATCGTCGGACTGGGTGACCGAGAGGTCGGCGATGCGCGGCCGGAGCACGAACAGCCCCTCGCCCATGCCGTTGAGCACCACCACGCCGGAGTCGAAGTACGGGTAGTTGCTCCATGCGCCGTTGAAGCCCGCCAGGTCGTTGGCCGGGAACAGGTCGAAGTAGCCCACCTCTCGAAGCTGTCCCTGGGCGACGTCCTCCATGCTGAGGATCTGCAGACCGGCCCGGTAGTTCGCCTGGTACACCAGGTCACCCTTCGTGTACAGGTTGTGGTCGATAGCCTTGGTCCGGCCCCGGTGGACCCCGATCAGCTGTGGGCTGGTCAGGCTGGCCAGGTCCCACACGTAGGTCGTGGTGTTGACGCCGGTGGCGGACTCGTCCCCCTCGTCCCCGAGCAGGAAGTACCGCTGGTCCTCCGTGAACCAGCCCTGGTGCGTGTAGCTCGCTCCCGGGTACGGGTTGCGCGACAGCATCATGGGCAGGGCCTTGTTGGTGACGTCGACGATGGTCAGGGTGTCCTCGTTCGAGGCGATGCAGATCTCCGCGTCCTGGTATCCCTGGTCCGGGCCCTTGTAGATCACGCACTGTACGTCGTGCGTGTACAGGTCGGTCTGGAAGCAGCCCGCTGGGATCGGGAGCTTCGGATCCCGGATGTCGATCATGTGCAGGCCCCCGCAGCCCGTCCCCAGGGGGGTGGCCCCGGATCCGAGCGCGTACGCGTACCCCGAGTCCTCGTTGATGGCGATGTTGTGGGCCGAGCCGAACAGGTAGTAGTGCGCGTCCTCCGTGAACGTCTGGGGTGACGTCACGCCACGCAGGCGGGTCAGGTCGAACACCTGCATCCCGTGCCCGGGCTCCTCACTGACCACGAAGGCGTGGTCCTTGTACACCTTGATGTCCCTCCACGAGCCGAACAGGCCGGCGCTGCCCGGGCTGGTGGGGAGGCGGCCGAGGTACACGGGGTCCGTGGGCACGGTGATGTCCACGAACGCCGTGCCGTTGGTCCGGCCCACCAGGGCGTACTCGCGGCCGGTCTGTGGGTCGGTCCACCCCCAGATGTCGTTCCCGCCGCTCCCTCCGAGCACGGCGGGTGTCACCCGGGCCAGCAAGTCCACGTTCTGGCACGGGTACTGACCGGCCTTGCCCTCCACGCACGGGACCTCGGCTTCCGCGGCCCCGGCAGGCATGGCCCCCGGTGCAGCCAGGATCCCTCCCAGGAGGAGGATGGACAGGATCGATCGGGAGATGGCCCTCATGTTCGTCGCCCCCTTGGCATGTCGGATGAGGTCGGGTTGGTCCCATATGGGTTCGACGCGGAGGGGCCGGAATCCTCCCCGGATGGGCCGGATCCCTCCAGGGGGTCCCGCACGGCCGCTGGGGGTAAGGTGCTGCCATGGCCGAGGACCCGTACGCCCCCGTGGAGGGCGTTTCGCTGGAGCAGTACACCGAGGCCGCCGTGGCCATGCACGCCGACCCGAGCCCCGAGGCCATGGAAGCGGCGGCGGTGGCCCACGGCATCCCCGCCGGGCGGCACCTGGCCATCGGCGAGGAGTGGAATCGCCGGATGATCCAGCATCCCGAGATGGTCCAGCGCTACCACGAGCTGTACCAGGCGGCCATGCACAAGGCCGGGATCGTGGCCCCGGAGATCACGCTCGAGCAGTACGCCGATATCCTCCGCCGCCAGGGCGCCGGCGAGCCGCAGCAGGAGGTCCTGGCCTCGTTCGGGCTCACGCTTCAGACGTTCGCCCTGGTGTCGCAGGGATGGATCGACAAGATGGCCACCGACCCATCGTTGGCCATGAAGCTCGGCCAGCTCATGTCCACGGCCGGGCCTCCGACGCCGCCACGAGAAATACCGATGGTCTGACCGCTCGCTACAAGCGGGGATCGATCGGCTCGCTCTCCAGGGCCAGGATCCCGAAGACGCACTCGTGGATCCCGCACAGGGGTTCCTTCAGACCGCCGGCCCTTCCCTTGCGGACCAGCCGGATCGGGTCCACCTCCAGGAACATGGACGCCGAGCAGCCGCCGGCGTCGGTCTCCGGGTAGAAGACGTGCGCCCGGCCGAAGGCCAGGTCCACCGCCCGGACGTTCGATGGGTTCTTGTGCAGCAGGAACCCCAGGTCGGTCGCCGGCTCCTGCGTGGTGGTGATGGTCAGCAGCATGTCGTGCCCCGTCGCTCGGAAGGGCTTGGATTATCGCTCACCCCACGGCGCCACCGTGGCCGCTGTGGGGAGATCCCTTTCCCTGAAGCAGGGGAGGGCATGGACCGGAATCGCTAACCAGACAACCAGAAATCACCGAGGCCGGTCAGCGCTCCGGGCCCCCGGGACTTACGGCGACGCCGGGCGGAGGGGACTCACCGCGATCACATGCCGTTGCGCGTCCAGCGCCGCGACGCTCCACAAGGAGCCCGCCTCGAGCGTCCCGGCCGATGGCGCCCCTTCGACACCGCCCAACGGGACGCTGGTCGCCTCACCCCGCCACGCCCACGTCGCCCGACCGTCGGGACCCTGGACGACGAGCAGATAGCCATGCGCGCCCTGGACGGCTTCCCATCGAAAGACGGGTACGGGACCCGCCTCCTTGGTTGGCGGGGCGAGCTGCGTCACCGTCCGGTCGATGCCCGGGGCTTCGACCGGCGTCCCGACCTCGGCGGTGCCAGCCAGCCCTCCCCCGCCCTCGGCCGGGACGTCCGCGGCGGTACACGCCGCAACCAGGAGGGACGAGACGATGAGGAGCGACTTCACGAGCCCATCGCCGCCTTCGCCTTGGCGAACAGGTCGTCCAGACCGTACATCTGCGCTTGGACGAACACGTCCAGCTTCGTCTGGGGATCGGCCGCGGCCAAGCCTCCGCCGATCGCCGACTCGATCTCCTCCTTCAGCCCCGCGTCCGAAGGGGAACCGGATTGAGAGGTGGCGCCGCTTTGGGCCGCACCGCTCTGGAGGGCCAGCGCGAGCAGCTCCAGGAGCGTCGGAACGTCCGGCGGCGGATCGGTGGCCCCCACCATGGCCTCGATGAACGCCGCGGACGCCTGAGTGATCAGCGTTTCCACGCCACCCTCCAGCCCCGACGGCACATCGCACGGTCCGAGCGTCGCGATCTCCGCGTTGACGGATTGCTCGAGCAACCCGATCAGCGTATTGGCCTTGACCATGAGATCCGCCCGCGTCTGCGCGTCGGTCGCCTTCTTCACCTGTCGATACAGCTCGAACGCCTCGTCGAGGACATGCTGGTAGTCCTTTAGGATCTTCTCCACCTTCGCCGAGCCGTCGGACCGAACCGCCACGAAGCTGGATGCGTACTCGCTGCTGATACCATGCTTCGCGAGCTCGGCCTCGTGCTCCGAAGTGAATTCGCCTTCGATGCGATTGCACGTCACGAGCTCCGGCCGGAGAAGCGTCTCTCCCTCGACATGGAAGACGAACTCTGCCGGGAGCGTGAGCCCCTCGTACGTGCCGGTTCCCTTCCCGCGGAATTTCCCGGAGGCGAGGATCCGGTTCGCCTTTCCGGAGAGGTCGTACGTGGCCTTGGCCGTACCCTCCACCCTGACGCCGTCGTCGATCCCCTTCATGCTTCCCTGCATCTTCAACCGCCCTGCGATCACCTTGCCGTTCTTGAGGGCGATATCGAAGACAACGCTCCCGCTTCCCTGCCCATGGCTTCTTTCGTCGCTGATAGCCCCGTTGAACATGCCGGTGCCGTGCCACGTGCCATCCGGGAACGGGAGGGGCTCAGCCGCCGCGGTCGGCAACGCCATGCTGACGATGAGGGACAAGACCAGGAGGGCGCGCGCATAGCGAACAGGCATGATGGCCGTACCCAATCATCCGTTCGATCTGTCTGTCAAGAAGCCAGTCATCCCAGCCGGGCGGAACGTCTCACCGAGGCGGCGGGATCGACCGTGGACAGATGTGTCGGAGCATCGTGGACACCCCTGGTGGAGGTCTGCGATGGATCTGGCCAGGTGCGTTGTGGACGCAGTGGTGCTCGAGGGTCGGAGCTTGCCGAGAGGTGGCCAGCGCTTTGTGCATTTGCACAAAGGTAAGACGCGGCCGTCTCTCGAACTACAGGGCATGAAAACCAACACCCGCCATCGCGCGCATCCCCTAGCCTCCTCGCCCGATGACGAGGAGGCCGCCAGCGAGCCGATCCGGCCTTCGGTCGGCACCCTCGTGGACTGAGGGGCGGATGGTGCGCAAGGTCGCAGGTCTGGCCACCGCTCTGGTGCTCGCGAGCTCCTTGGCCGGGGCATCGGCCTCGGTCGCGGAAGCTGAATGGCGTACCACCCACGGCGGCTGGGCCTCGGGGTCGCTGGAATACGTCAAGACGGTGCCCTTCGAGGCGGCCTCCGGGATCGACTCCGTGCTGCACGGCAACTACCTGTACGCGACGTCATGGAGGTCGTTCTCGATCTACGACGTCTCCGACCCGCTGAACCCGGAGCTGCTGAGTCAGATCCCTTCGCCCGGGCACCTGATCAACGAGAACCCCCAGACGGACGGCAAGATCCTTCTGCTCTCCAACGACAACATCAACCGGCGCCTGGAGATCTGGGACGTCGAGGACAAGAGGAACCCGGAGAAGATCGGCGAGTACCCCGAGCCCTCGGGGATGAACAACCACTTCTGGACCTGCGTGATGGATTGTCGTTACGCCTACGGCGGCATGGGATCGATCCTCGATCTTTCCGACCCGACCGACCCTCGGCTGATCGGCATGTGGACGGACGTCAAGCGTCCGCGAGCCTTCCACTCGATCCAGGAGGTCGCGCCCGGCAGGGTCCTGACCGGCTCGGACCCGATCCTGTACCTGGACGCGAGGCAGGAGCCCGCCAGCCCGACGCTGCTCGCGGAGCTCAAGCCGAAGACCACGACGCCGGACCGCCCATACGTGATCATCGGTCCCGCCGCCACCTCGCTCCCGGCGCGCATGGCCTGGCCGATGGAGGCGAAGGACCGTCACGTCCTGGTGACCATGGAGACCCCGTTCAGCGGTGAGTGCGATTCGGACTCCGGTACGTTCCTGAGCTACGACAGCGAGGGCTGGGACGAGCCGGGCTTCGGGGGCTTCGAGCTGGTCGACGAGTACGAGGTCACCGGCAACGACCTGCCGAGCCAGGGATCCTCGCCCGTGAACGCATTCGGTTGCGGCGCCTACGGCCTGCAGGCCGCGCCTTCTTTCGGGACGAACCGGCTGGTGGCCACGACCTGGTTCGAGCACGGCACCCGTCTGCTGAGAGTGGGCCACGACGGGAAGCTGACCGAGGTGGGAGGCTTCGTGGCCCAGGCTGGGAACGCCGTCCGGCCCCTTTGGCGCACCGACGACATCCTCTACGTGACCGACTTCAACCGCGGGATCGACATCCTGCGGGTGACCGACAACGACCGGCGGTACCGGACGTTCCCGTACGCACAGCCAGGGGGCGACCTGGACGGCGACGGCGCCGACGATGTGCTCACCAGCGAGGACGTCGCCCGCACCGAGGTCCCCGGAGCGTTCACCAACTTCGATCACCGGGTCGCCGCACGCAGGGGCCTCGACGGCGCGAGCATATGGCAGCGCCCGGACCGAGCGGAGACCCTTCTCGCGGCGAAGGTGGGACCTCAGGCGCAACCGGGCGCGCTGGTCGTGGACGGCCTGCGCACGTTCACCGGTGGCGGTGGAGGGATCTCCAGCGGGGCGGCGTTCGGCGAGCGGGCCGAGACCAGGGACCTCGTTCTCACGGCCGTCGGTGGGGACGGCGCCACGATCTGGAGCCGCGTCTTCGCGAGCGGGGCGTTCGCCGGAGCGGCCGTCGCCGACGAGGAGGAAGGCCGGAGGCAGGCGGTGGTCGCCGAGCGGTTCCCGACGTTCGCGGGTCTCGTGCAGGCAACCCCGAGTGATGCGATGGACGTCCTGGTCTCGGTGCTCACGCGGCGCGAGACGCCCGACCGGATCGAGACGCGGCACGAGGTCTCGGTCGTGGACGGAGCGACCGGACAGGTAGCGCGCTCGTTCGACCTGGAGACTGAGGGGGCGAGGTCGGCCGTTCACGCCGCGCCGGACCTCGACGGCGACGGCCTCGACGACGTCCTGATCCTGCGGGATCCGACCCCCGGCGGCATTACCGCGCGCCGAACGGATGGGACCATCATCTGGACGAATCCCTCAGACATCGTGCCTTTCGACGTGGCGGTCGAGGACCTGGGAGATGTCACCGATGACGGCTTGCGCGACCTCGCGGTTCGCGGATCGGGTGACGTCTTCGACGAATCTCCCCCCAGGGTCACCGTCCTCGACGGCTCCGACGGATCCGTCCTGTTCTCCACGCAAGCGCACACCATCGTGATGGTGGGCGAGCTCGGTCAGGACGGCCCCCTCGGTCTGCTCGCTCAGCGCGTCGTCGAGTCGCCCCAGCGCGGCGTCTCCTACAGGCTCTTCTCTCCCGATGGGGAGCAGCTGGCGGAGAGCCTGGTCCCGGTGGCAGACGGCACATCGATCAGCCTGCTCGCCAGGGCCGGAGACCTCGACGGTGACGGCGTGACCGACGCCGGTCACCGGGTCGTGCTCCCCGACGTAGGGACCACCGATGACGGCACATTCCTCAGTGGGAGAACGCTCGAACCGATCTTCGCCTCGGGAGCCGGTCTTCCCCTGCGCGCTTCCCTCGACGGCGAAGGTGACGACCTCGTGCGTGTCGAGCGATCCTCTGCGAGCTCGTTCGCCGTGGTCGCTCAGGACGGCAGCACCGGCGCCGCCTTGTGGTCGGTCACGGTGGAGGCGGACGAGCGCTACACGGGCCAGGGACGCGTATCGGTGGAACGAGCCGACGTGACCGGTGACGGCGCGCCCGACGTGGTCCTGAGCATCGAGACGTCGAGGGTTGTGCCGGGAACGACCGGAGGATCGAGCAACGAGTCCATCATCCAGTCCTGGGTGCTCCGGGGTAGTGATGGGCGGGTTCTATGGAGCGCCTGACGCTGAGGAGGAGAATCAGGCCTTCGGCGGGACCGATGCGAGACCGAAGCTAACCAAGCGCTGCTGAATTCAAGCTAGCCTGCTGCCTCCTCCAGCCTCTTGCGATCCTCATCGCTGAGGCTGTCCAGATATCTCCGGTAGTTGAGGTAGCCGTTCACCATCGCGGTGATGTGAGGATCCTCCGGTGCATCCACCAGGGTCCGCCCGGACTTGTCCTTGTATCGCGCGGCGAACCAGCGGGGCACATCGGGCCATCGCCAGAGGCGGTCCCGGAGGCCCTCGACGCCTTGCTCTTCGTAGCGCCGGAGCCACTTGTAGAACACCTGCCGGCTGACTCCGTAGTACCGGCACGTCAGCGATACGTTCCCGGACACCTCTTGGGCGTGACGGATGATCGCCAGCCGTCGAGCTGCCCCTCGAGCGAGCTCCCTCTCGGTCACCTAGCCTCCTCCTGGTCGGGAGGCCCCAGTGTCAACCATGTCCGTTAGTTTCAGAGTGGTGGGCGCTAGAGGACTTGAACCTCTGACCTCTTCCGTGTCAAGGAGAGCCAGGCAGCCGTCCTACCAGCATGAGTGCTGGTCGCACGGCTCGGCATCGTCACATGAGTGTCGGCGCGTCCCCTTCAGTCCAGTCGGCTCCCTGACCTGGTGTTGACCAAACGGCCGAGACAGGAAGGGTTACGAGGAAGACCATCCGGGCAGGAGCCGGACTTGCCCTACGCAGGCGAGTTGATCCGTCTCGGCCTCGGGACGTGCCATCTCATCGACGGTGCCTCCGAGCTCGAACGGTACGGTTTGATGGAACCGCACGCCATTCTGGCGGTACACGATGCGTTCGCCTCGGAAGTGGTAGGCGCCCGGTGCGTTCAGTCGGAGGTGGATCACGAAAGCGACTCGCTCCCCCGGCTCAACGACGTATCCCTCCAGATCGTGGGTTTCCTGGATGAGGCACTGGCCCTTCCCCTCCGCGGCGGGTGGGTCCACAGCAAAGTCTCCGAGATAGGCGGGTTGGCCACCCTGTTCCCGTGGTGCCACGTCGATACCGACCAGCGTGGCAACATCATCGAATCCTATGGTGCCTACCAGCGTCACTTCGATCAGCGATACCGGTTCGTCCGAGGTATTGGTAACGGCGGCGAGCATGTTCGTGTACTCCATGCCAGGCCTGACTTGCTTACCAGTCAGCCCATTGCGATCCCCCACCTGAAGAGCAGAACCAGGAAGCGATGCCGGGGTGCTCTGCTTGTACGCTGGCACCAGCATGAGGACCCCAAGCAGGCACCAGAAAGCTCCCCTCATTCGCCCAGCCTAGCGAACCCAACAAGTAGCCATATCAGGCCATTGACGGGCATAGCCGGTTCCTGGACGATGCAGAGACCGAGTGTTCTCGCCATGCGTGGGTTTGATAGGCCCTCCCAAGACGCGGACAGGGGAGGGCTGATGAGAGGGCGCGACGAACTCGGCCACCTCATGTGCCTAGCGCCCTACGGGCGGCGTTCTCGGAGGCCGCAAGACTTCTAGACAGGAAGAGGGTGGTTCACGATGGCCGAGATGGTCACCATGGACGGACAGCAATACAAGAAGCGGCATCCGCTCGCGGTGTTGGGGCTCTCGTTCCTCACGCTGGGCGTGTACTTCTTCGTCTGGTACTACAAGATCAATGACGAGCTCCGACGGGCTCACAACGACGATGGCATCAGCCCGATGCGTTCGCTGATGGCGATGATCTTCGGCTGGGCGATCATCGTGCCGCCCTTCATCGCCATGTACAACACGGCGAAGCACGTACAGAGCCTGGAGACGCGACGAAGTATCGGCCAGACATTGGAGCCGTCACTCACGATCGCGCTGATGCTGCTGGTTAGCCTTGCCAACGGGGCCTACGTGCAGGAGCACCTCAACCGGGCATGGGGCGATGCCACGGCGAGAGCCGTAGGACCCGATCCCTCTCCGGTACCCGCAAGCTAGCCGGAGCTCGAAAAGGAAGGAGAAACGAGATGCGAGTCATGATGATGATCAAGGGAGACCGGGAACCCGGGCACCTGCCGGGCGAGGAGCTCCTGGCCGCGATGGGCAAGTACAACGAGGACTTGGCGCAGGCCGGCGTCCTCCTGGACATGTCCGCGCTCCACTGGAGCGCCCAGGGCGTTCGGGTCGAGTTCTCCCGCGGCGAGCGCACCGTGCACGACGGCCCCTTCGGCGAGCCCAAGGAGACCGTGGCCGGCTACTGGATCCTCAAGGTGAGCTCGATGGACGAGGCCATCGACTGGGCGAAACGGCTTCCGTTCGAGGCCGGCGGTGAGCCCGACGTCGTTGGGGAGATCGAGCTCCGGCAGGTATTCGAGCTGGAGGAGTTCGACGGGAGCCCGGCAATCGAGCAGAAGGAGATCAGTGAAAACGCTCACCGAGGATGACCATGGCTCGCTCGACCTCACGGACGGAGCGGGCAAAGAGAACACGATGAAGGCGTTCGTCCAGGATAGATACGGCTCGCCCGATGTCCTCGAGCTCCGGGAGGTCGAAAAGCCCGGGGTCAAGGATGGCGAAGTCCTGGTGAAGGTGCTGGCGGCATCCGTCAATCCGGCGGATTGGCATTCCATGCGCGCCAAGCCCTTTTTCTCCCGCGCCACTCTGGGCTTGCTGCGGCCGAAACACAAGATCCTCGGTGTCGACATCGCGGGCCAGGTGGAGGCGGTCGGAGGCGGCGTTACCCGGTTCAGGCCCGGCGACGAAGTCTATGCCAATCTC
>Ga0214472_10007728_pt1 | contig 11235 bp, 9 predicted proteins | sample RVTome_6_FD_207662 | JGI IMG/M metagenome (GOLD analysis project Ga0214472, IMG submission 207662) | Soil microbial communities from uranium-contaminated site in the Upper Colorado River Basin, Wyoming, United States - RVT140D175 | ecosystem: Environmental > Terrestrial > Soil > Contaminated >...
GTCGAGCCCGACGAGGAGGTCATGTCCTGGCCGCACCTGCTCTTCCGCGAGCTCATCCTGCTGCTCGTCGTCCTGGTGGCGCTCCACGTGGTCGCGCTCAGCTTCGACGCCCCACTCGAGGAGATCGCCAACCCGACCCGCACGCCCAACCCGGCGAAGGCCCCCTGGTACTTCCTCGGCCTGCAGGAGCTCGTTCACTACAGCGCGCTGGTGGGTGGGGTGCTGGTGCCGGGCCTCCTGGTACTGGCGCTCCTGCTCGTCCCCTACCTGGACCCGCATCCACGGGAGGTGGGGGTCTGGTTCCCGCGGCAGCGGCGCCTCGCCAACGTCGTCTTCGGCGTCTTGGCGGGGGCGATGGTGGCGCTGACGCTCGTCGGGATGTTCTTCCGCGGTCCGAACTGGCGTTGGATCTGGCCCTGGACGGGATAGGCGCCGGGAGGAAGAGGCGGTGAGGGAACCCCAGCTCACACCCCTGAAGCTGCTGCGAGCGTTCACGCTCCTGGGCATCGCGTTCCTGGGGATCTTCACCTGGGTCTTCCTCAAGGAGTACCTGGCCGAGTGGCGGACGTACCAGGCGGCCTTCCGCGTGCTCCAGCCTCAACTGAAGGACCCTCACGCCTTGAGCCTCGCGCCTCGTGCCGAGGGCATCCGGCAGATCTGGCTCGCGGACATCGACCGCGTCGACCGGTGCACGACCTGCCACCTGGGCGCGGACGATCCCGACTTCGGCAAGGCGCCCCAGCCCTTCCGGACCCACAGCGGGACTTGGCTCAATTCCCACCAACCCGAGCGGTTCGGTTGCACGGTCTGCCACGCCGGGCAGGGCGAGGCCACCGGTTTCCGGAGCGCGGCCCACGAGCCGCTGGCCCACTGGCCGGCGCCCATGCGGTCGCTCGAGCTGATGGAAGCCGACTGCGGGGCCTGCCATCGCGAGCGCGCGCCGCGCCAGGCGCCCTGGCTCGCCGAGGGACGGCGGCTCATCGCGAACGCGAACTGCGTCGCGTGCCACGACCTCCCGGGCTTCAGGACGGAAGAAGTCAGGGCCCCGCGCCTGGAGAGCGTGGGGTACAAGGCCCGGCCCGATTGGTTCGCCCGCTGGCTCAAGGACCCCAAGGTCTACCTCCCTCGCTCGCGGATGCCGAACTTCCGCCTGCAGGCCGACGAGATCGAGGCCTTGAGCGCGTTCCTGCTCTCCCAGCGCGCCGTCGCGCCCCTGGACGCCTCCGGCATCGACTGGAAGAAGGCCGATCCGGACCGCGGGCGCGGGCTCTTCGGCGAGGCGCGCTGCGTGTCATGCCACATGATCGACGGGCGCGGCGGAACGCTCGGGCCGGAGCTGTCACGCGTGGGCAGCAAGGTCCGCCGGGAATGGCTCTTCAGCTTCCTGAAGGACCCCTTCCGCGAACAGCCCGAGACCCTCATGGTCCACTACCGCCTCTCCGACGACGAGATCCGCGACCTTGTGGCCTACCTCTCGACGGAGCTGGTGGATCCCGAAGCTCCCGCCGCGCCGCCCGAGATCGGCTACCTGGATCCGAAGCGCGTCGAGGCGGGGCGCGCCGTCTTCGTCAAGCACGGCTGCCACAGCTGCCACCGCTTCTCCGGCATGGAGGGCCTCGGCAAGATCGGCCCCTCGCTGGCCGGGCTCGGCGATCGGGCGGTCGACGAGGGCGCACGTATGGGCTCCAAGGCACCCCCCACGCTGCCGAACTGGATTCTTCTCAAGCTGCGCACCCCCGAGGCGCTCGCCGAGCCTTCCCGAATGCCCACCTACAACCTGAGCGAGAGGGAAGCCGCCGCCGTGACCGTGGCCCTCCTCAGTCTCCGAGCCGCCGACCTGCCCGCCTCGCGCGTCACCAACGAGCCCCTGGTTCCGGCCTACGAGCCCCAAGGCGAGTTCGGAGCCCTGGTGCGGCGCTACCGGTGTCTCTCCTGCCATCGGATCCGCGGCTGGGGTAGCGACCTCTCGACCGTGCCTCTCGACCGGATCGGCAGCCAGCTTCAACGGGGCTACCTGCAGTCGTACCTCGAGAACCCCGGCGCCGTGCGCGTGAGCCTCGAGGAGCGCATGCCCTACTTCCACATGACCTCGGACGAGGCCCGTGCGCTGACGGATTACTTCTCCACGGTCTTCGTGGACGACGGCCTTGAGGCACCTGTGGCAAGCCCCGGGAGTGCGCGTCAGGGCCAGCAGATCTTCGAGAGGCTGGGCTGCCGCGGCTGTCACATCGTCGGGGGCCAGGGGGGATACGTAGGCCCGGACCTGAGCGACAGCGGACGGAGGCTGAAGCCGGGCTGGACCACGGCCTGGCTGCTGAAACCCGAGCAATGGAAACCCGGCACGATCCAGCCCGACTACGGCCTCACCTCCGAGGAAGCTCAGGCCCTGACGGCGTATCTCATGAGCCTGACCGCCGCGAAGGCCGGGAGTCGCCCATGAAGCGCAGGGTCTTGCTCCTGGTCGCGGTCTGGCTGGGGCTCACGGGGTGCCGGCGTGCGAGCCCCCCCGCCCCGCCCGACCCCCTCGGCGACGTCTTCCGCAAGCAGGCACAGGAGGAGGGCCTGAGCCGAACGGCGACCGAGGGCAAGCGCCTCTTCGCCCACTACTGCGCGACGTGCCATGGCGAGCGCGGCCAGGGGGACGGGCAGAACGCCTACAACCTCGACCCCAAGCCGCCGGACTTCCAGCAGAGCCTGCGCTCTCACGCGCCGTCCTACTGGCGCCGGATCATCGAGGGGGGCAGCGCGGCGGTGAGCCGCTCGCCTCTGTGCCCTCCCTGGGGACGCGCGCTATCCAAACGTGAGATCGACACCCTCGTGGCCTACCTGGAAGCTCTCGGGCGCGCGGGTTCTCCTCCACCTTCGGTCGGGCAGGCGGCGGCCGGTCCGGGCTCCCCGTAATCGTCCACGAGGGACGTACGTCCGCGGCAGCACGCGCCACAACAGAGTTCAGTGCCGAGCGTAGCCCCGTCTCGGCTCGTTGAGCTCCGCCGCCGCCGTGCTCGTGTGCGAGACGGGATTCCGCACCAGGTAGGCGGCGGTGTCCAAGAGGCGCTGCTTGTCCTCGGGAGCGATCCTCTCGCCCACATGTGCGGAGAAACCGGGATGCCTCCAAGCGAGCAGCGTCCCCGAGGTCGACCCGGCGGGTTGCGCGGACGGGGCGTGCGCCCCTGGCTGCTGCTAGTCTGGGCGCAGACAGGAACGCCAGGTTCTGTGGGGTGCTTCACAGCCGGCGCTCGCCACCGGCGGTACTTTTCCAGACCAAAGTGGAGTGATGACGATGACGCGCTTCAAGAAGGCGACTGACAGGGCGATGAAGGTCTCGCCAGCGGAGCCGGATCGAGCCGCGGCCGTGGTGTCCTCGCCGGAGCAGATCGCGGCGCGAGCCTTCGAGTTGTATCTCGCCCGGGGCGGTGAGCCCGGTCGGGAGCTGGAGGACTGGTTCCGCGCGGAGGCGGAGATCCGAAACCAGAACCAGCGCTGAGGCGGTGGCGGCGCCGTCAGAGGGCGCCGCAGGGGCGGGCGGGCTTGCCCGGCACGTTGACCGCCGGCTCGGCGCCCGGAAGCCCGAGTGCGCGCCGGCGGCTAAGGGCGGGCGCCCTGGCCGGCGCTCGCGCTCGTCTGCCGTGAGCGTGCGACGTCTTCGAGGAAGCGCACGGCGAGCGCCGTCCAGCCGGTCTGGTGGGAAGCGCCCACCCCACGCCCGGTGTCTCCATGGAAGTACTCGTAGAAGAGGACGAGATCCTTCCAGTGCGGATCGGCGGCGAAGCGCTCCTCCCCCGCGTGGCACGGGCGATGGCCCCGCGCGCCCGGCAGGAAGAGGCCGGCCAGGCGCGCCGACAGCTCACCCGCCACCTCTTTCAGGTTCATGAAGCGGCCCGACCCGGTCGGACACTCGACCCGCAGATCGTCTCCGTAGAAGTGGTGATAGCGCTCCAGCGCCTCCACCAGCAGGTAGTTAACCGGCATCCAGATCGGCCCGCGCCAGTTCGAGTTGCCGCCGAAGAGGCCGGTGTTCGACTCGCCGGGGACGTACTCCACCCGGTGCTCCTCGCCCCCGGCCCGGAACGAGTAGGGGTGGTCCCGGTGCACGAGGGAGAGGGCGCGGATGCCGTGGGGGGAGAGGAACTCGTTCTCGTCCAGCAGCCGGCGCAGGACCTTCTCGAGACGCTGCCGCGGGGCGATCGTGAGCAGGTGGTGGGCGTGGCCGCCCTTCCCGGCCTCGAAGCAGCAGCCGAGGTCCTCCCTGTTTGCGAGGAACCATCGCAGGCGCTTGCGGAAGCCGGGGAGGCGCTCGATCGTCTCCTCCTCGAGGATGTCGGCGGCGATGAGCGGCAGAAGCCCGACCATGGAGCGCACGCGCAGCGGGATCATCTGCCCGTCCACGTGGAGCTGGTCGTAGTAGAAACCGTCCTCCTCGTCCCAGAGCCCGGTGCCGCCGAGAGTGTTCATCGCGTCGGTGATCGCGATGTAGTGCTCGAGCACGTGCCCTTCGGGGGCTTCGCGGACCAGGTCCGCCAGCTCGCTGAAGGGGATCCACCGCATAGGCGATCGGGAGAACGATCGACGCGCGCCAGGACTCCGAGCCGGCCGGCACGACGAGGAGCGTCCCCCCCCGCTAAAAACTATAGGCCATTGCTTTCGCAGCCCCGACGGGGGAGCCGCGATCGGGAGCCTCCAGAGGCGCTGCCGAACGTGGAACACCTTCGAGATGAAGCGCTGGAGAGCGCCGTCGGTTAGCGGCCGTCCTTCGACTCGAACTCGGCGAAGGCCCGGTCGAGACGGTCCAGCAACACCCGCTTCTGGCCGGCCTCCAGGAAGCCGTATCGGAGGCTGTCGCGGGAGATCCTCTTGAGCTGCCGGTAACCCAGCCCGTGCTCCACCGCCGCACGCAGGTACTCGTTGGTGAGGTCCGAGCGGGCGACGCCTTCGTCGTCCGTCGCGATCAACACCGGAACGCCGGCCTTCAGGTACGACCGCAGCGGGTGCTTCTCCCCGCGTACGCCGAGGATGATGTCGCTGCTCGAGAGGCTCACCTCCACCGCGACGTCCTTCCGCTTCATCTCCGCCATGAGCTCGTGGGGACGCGGGTGGTACGCCACGTCCGTCCCATGGCCGATGCGGCGGGCATGCCCACGGGCCACGGCCGCGCCCACGTGCGTCCCCAGCACCTCCGGGGGCACCAGGCCGAGGGCCAGCTCGCCCGCGTGCAGCGCGATGCTCACCTGCGGATACCGGCCGTGGAGGTACTCGACCATGGCCATGTGCAGGTCGTAGTCGCGCACGGGCACGTGCCAGTACTCCGGCTGGACCATGTTGATCCCCGCGAAGCGGGGGTCGGCCGCGCCCTGCTCGAACGACCACACGAGCATGGCGAAGACGCGCAGGGGCGTGAGCGCCCGGAGGGTCTGCGCCAGGTAGCGGACGGTGACGCCGCATCCCGGCTCGGCGTCCTTCGTGCCGCAGCGCAAGAGGTCCCTCATGCGCGCCTCGTCCGCGTCGAGCTCGGCCGTCTTGGGGGCGTCACGGATCCCGGCCTGGAGGAGCCGCTCGTGCAGCGCCCCCAGGTCGTCCGTCCATTCCACCTTCGCCGCCGCCGCGGCCGCGATGTGCAGGTCCCAGGTCCCCATGGTCTCGAGATAGAGGATGTTCTGGGCGGCGGCGCGCCGTGCGACCTCGGCCAGCATGTCTCCGCCCCGTCGCGATGGTACCGGCCCCATGTGGTCCCAGGCGTCGAAGAACTGGTACGCGCCGGCCTTGCGCGCCGCGTGGTAGTTCCGCGTCGAGAGGGCGTCGACGAGGAGGGTGTGGAAGGCGGGGTCGCCGTGCGCCTCCTTCGCCGCCCGGTGACCCTTGGCGGCCTCGCAGGGCTCACGCTCGCGGAGGATCACGGCCGCCTTCGTGTCCACGCACAGGGAATCCTCGGCCGCCCAGCGGATGACGCTCTCCGCGTAGACCGCTCCCGAGAGATGTGTGTGCAGGTCGCCGCCCTTGGGCATCTCGCGCAAGAATGCCCGCAGGGCCACGGGGTCGTCCTTGCTCGACTCGAAATGGCGGGCGGTGCGCTCCTCGGCGGCCGGGGCCTTTGCCCGCGGGGCGGCCGCCGGCTGCGCGGAGGCCAGCGCGAGAACGAGCAGTGCGGCCAGCGGGACCATGCCGGATTCTAGCCGGCCTGGAGGGTCATGCGCCCGGCGCGGGCGGCCCCACGGCGGCCAGCCCGTACGTCTCCGTCAGGTCGCGCAGCCGCGTCTCGTGCTCGTGGGTGAGCTGCCCCGCACGGTAGCGCCATCGCCAGTTGCCTCCCGCCCGGCCGGGCAGGTTCATGCGGGCCTCGCCGCCCAGCTCCAGGACGTCCTGCAGGGGGACGATGGCCGTGTCGGCCACCGAGGCCAGCACGGCCCGTATGAAATCCCAGTGGATCTCCCTCCCGTCCGTGGCCAGGTAGAGGCGCACGACTGGCGCGGGGGGGCCTGGTGAAGGTCCGCCGCGGGGTCGCGGGGGTGGTGGGAAAGCGAGCCGCCTACGTGGTCCTGCTCGCTCTGATCGCGCTCGTGACGAGCGTCGAGTAGCTCCTCGTGCTGTGGGTGGGCATCGGCCTACACCAACACCATCCGCAAAGCTGAAGGTAGAGGAGCGGGCCGACAAGGACGGGATGCCTGTCCGACGAACGACCATCCGGGTGGCCGACCCCGTGCCTGCGCTGCAGGCCCTCGCCCGGGTAAGGCGCTGGGACAGCGTGGAGCGCGCGAACGGCGTCAACAAGCTCGCCCTCGACATCCTGGGTGCTGTAACGATTGCGGAGTTCAAGGTCGCCTACCTGAGACTCATGGCTGGTGGCAACGGCGATGGGGCTTCCGACCGCGACGCCCAGCGGTTTGGCTCGTTACATACCCGGCGCTTGCGTACAGTGGGGTCCCGGCGGCGGCGCAGTGGCCCCGTAAGAGCTCCACACCCATTCTGGCCGAACAACTGGGAAAACGATCTCGTCGTGGTCGTGCGCTGGATCGGCGGCGGCGACGCGCTCGATCGGTTCCTGGGCCAGGTCGTCTCCGCCGCCCGCTGACCACCGCGCCGCACCCGCTCGGCGACTAACCCCGGACGCGCGCCAGCAGGGACCGCACGACCAGGAACGGCACCGAGAGCACGGTGATGAGGCCCAGGACCAGGAGGCCGTCCCCGACCCGGGCCATCCACTTGTCGGAACCCGTGGGCCTCAGGCGCACGCGCAGCGTGCGCTGGTCGGGGGCGGCGAGAAAGGTGCGAATCTGCTCCGCCGCGGCGAGAGTCGGGTCGTGGGCCCCGGCGATGTTCATCGCGTACGGTTCTCCCCCGGCGCTCAGCAGCACCTGGTAGTAGACGTTCGTCCCGTTCGTCCCGCTCTCTCCGGCCGCCTCCCGCCGCACGTGCTCCACGCCCTGAAGGCAGGCGATGGCCGTGTCGCGGATCGGGACCGTCCCGAAAAGGACGTCCCAGTAGAGCCGGCAGGAGGAGGCGCACGGGGCCGGAGAGGATGGGCGCCAGCAGTCCAGGCGCACCCGCGGCGCGACGAATCCGATGACCAGCCCGAAGCCCAGGAGCAGGCAGCCGACGACGAGGTCGGAGCACAGGCGGTGCCAGCGGATCGGCGCCGGCGCCGCACCGTGGGGCGCGCTCCCGATCTCGTCGAGGGCCGCCGTCACGAGACCCTCGTCGCCGCCGGCCAGGGCACCGGCGATCTCGGCGCGAAAGATCGCGGTGGCTTCGGGGGAAGACCCGAACCGCTCGCGGAACAGCGTGTAGGCGGGGACCAGGTCGCGAGCGCCCACCGATGGCGTCCCGGCGGGCCTCGCCGCGCGGAGCTCGGCCGCGAGGGTCGCCGCATACCGCCGCATGACGTCGCTCATACGCGCTCCTCCTCCCGGCCGTCACGGCGGAGGTCGCCGCAACGGCATCCGCACAGTACATCCGGACTGTCCGCCGAACTATAGGCCATTGCTTTCGCAGCCCCGACGGGGGAGCCGCGATCGGGAGCCTCCAGAGGCGCTGCCGAAGCGCGGGAAGCATTGCCGCCGTCCTCCGCCCTTCGCTGGAGCGTCGGTCTCAGTCGCCGGGTGGCCGTGACACTTAGGGCGCCTCGATCTCACGGCCCTGCTCGTCGACCGGCACGCGCACGACCTCGTGTGTGCGAGCTCCCGACTTCCGATCCCGAGGTCTTCGCGCGACAGATCCAGAAGGTGGAGCCGCTGAAGGCCGCCGCCGCGCCGGGCGTCTCGCCGTGAGTTCCTCTACTTCGACGGCCAGCAGGGGGTCATCTACAAGGGGCTGAAGCACAATCCGACTCTCGGACGGAACTTCGAAACGATGGACCCGCTGGAATGGCTGGCGAGAATGGCGGATCACATCCCGGACCCGGGGAAACATCGCACGCTCTTCTACAGCTACTATGCCAATCGAGTGCGCGGGGATCGCGGCGCGCAGGAGCCGGGAGAGGGCAAGGTTGGGGTTGAAGAGGAGCCCGCCAAGAAGCGCCGCTGTACCGCGAGTTGGGCGCGCCTCATCGCGAAGGTCTTTCATGCCGACCCACTCACGTGTCGCAAGCGCGGGGCGAAGCTCAAGATCGTCGCCTACCTCCACGACACCGTCGCCATCAAGCAGATCGTCGATCACGTGGGACTCAGCCCGCCGCAGGCAACGGTGACCAGAGGTGGCAGGACGCTTCGTGCCGCGCCTTGCCGCTCAGGCACACGGAGAGGGATGTTGAGGGCAGGAGCCCTCCTCATCACCCTCAGCGACGCCCGCTAAAGCTCCCGGCGGGGTCGTCCCCGTCAGCGCTGCGGAAGGAAATGTCTATAGTCGGAGCGGGTGCGGAGGTACTGGTCGTCCGATTCCGGCAGTTCGGGGAGGCCGCCCGAAAGGTGCGAGCCGAAGCCGGCCTCGAAGCCGGTGAGGGTCGCGGCCGTGCCGCCGAGGACGCGATAGCCGAGCCGCTGGATCTCCGGCACATCGTTCAGGCCGTAGAGCATGCTGAACATGATGACGGCCATGCCGTTGCGGGCGGCGACCGCGGGCAGACTCTCCGGCAGCGGGCCGCTCGTGACCTCAAATCCGTCCGGGTCGAGCACCTGCCCGTCACGGAGGACGCGTGCGGCGACGATGTCGCCCCGCAGTTGCTCGAGCGTGCCGTCGATTGCCCGGAAGTCGTTCCACGCGACGACGAACTGCTCGCCGTCGAACGCGGCGGCGGGGAACATCTGCCGGCCGGGGGCGCCGGAGATGAGGAACTGGGCCCCGTCGAGCGTGCCGTCGTGCATGACGAAGCGGCCTTCGATGTTGTCCTGATGGATTGTGGCATCGTTGTGCCAGACGATGAGAGCGGCGTCGCCGGAGGGGGCGATGTCGGGCTCCTTCCCACGGAAGCCGCTGACGTTGAAGGTGCTCGTCCTGTTCCCGTCGGCGTCAATCACCACTGCCTGAACGTAGGCGCTGGGCGAGTCGTGGATGCTGTACTGCGCCCACGCGAGCATCGCCTTGCCGGCGACGGTCGCGGCCGTCAGTTCACGGCTGAAGCCGCCGGCGAGGGGGACCGGATCCGGGTCGAGCACCGCGCCGTCGCTGCCGCGGACACGGGCAAACTCCACGTAGCGCACGGGCTCGCTGAGCGGCGGGTTGAAGATGTAGTGGAAGCCGCCCACGACGAAAATCTCGCCCGCCGCCGCCACAGCGCCTGCGCCACGGCCCTCGGTGCCGCTCTCATCGGGCATGATGACGATTGGCGACTGGTCGATGACCGTGTTCTCAGCGGAGAGGCGCTTGCCGAGAACGGAGCCGGCGCCGCCGGACCACACGACGAGGTAGACACTGCCGTTCCATGCGACCTCGGGGGTGTAGGCCGCGGTAGCGCCCTCGATCCTCGCCCTCTGCACGACGGTCGGCTCGAGGTCGATCGGCGTCCCATCGAAGGCGATGCGCTGCGAGAGAATGCGCGTCAGGCGCGAGATTTCGCTGACGTAGACCACGAGGTACTCTCCATCGCCCTCCGCGAAGCGCACGAATGTCTGGCGCGGCAGGCCGATCGAGATGTACTGCGGGGCACCAACCGTGCCGTCCGAAGCGATGCGAGCCTTTCGGACATCGCCGACACCGCCTGAGTTTCTGCGAATGAACAGCGCCTGGGCGTCGCCGGAGCCGGAGCTGGCGATGCCGGTGGGCGACTCGAAGTTGTCGAGGCCGGTCGTGTTCTCGATCAGGACCGGCTCGGCATCGAGCACCGTTCCATCCGCGGCGACGCGCTGGTGCTTCACGGCGTAGGTGGACCCGTCGGCGGTGCGCATGGAGGCGATCCAGCGCGTGCCGGTCCAGGCGACGTCGTAGAAGCTCGACGCGTTGCTGCCGCCGAGCTGGATTCCGGCGGGATCGAGAATCGTTCCATCAGTTTCAATCCGGTGCGCGTCACGCCCGGTGACCATGAAGTGATTGCCGTTGGCGGCGATGGCCGGAGTCCAGCTGCTGTAGAAGGGGCCGACGTTGATCAGCGGTGAGATGGGCGTCAGGTCGGGCAGGAAGGTGCGGATGTAGAGCGTGTCGGTGGTGCTGCTCGTCGCGAGCAGATAGGCGCCGTTGGTGAAGTCCACGGCGGGGTGGAGCAGCGAGCTCGACACTTGGAGGTTGCCCGGCTGGGCATCGATGAACGTGCCGTCGGGCGCGATCCGCCGCGCCCGAACGACGCGGCTGCCGTTCACCCACTGATCGCAGACGACGAGCCAGTTCACGCCGTCGCTGGCGACGGCGGGGTCGTAAGCGCCCTGGCCGTCTTCCTCGACAAAGAGGACGAGTGGATCGGGGTCAAGCACCTCGCCCCTCGGCGAGATGCGGACGCCGTAGATGTTCTGGTCGAAGTACCAGGCGGGGTCGTCGGTTTCGTAGGCGACGAGCCAGTTCTCGCCGTTCCAAGCGGCGGCGGCGTCGCGCTGGCTGCGGCCGAGGTTGGCGATGACGATCGGCGGTCCGAGGGGCTTGCCCCCCGGGCCGATGATCTGGCCGTAGACATCCATCATGTTTCCCGAATGCGGATCGTTCGGCGCACTGACGAATCCGGAGATGACGGGCCGCTCGTCGGTCCAGATGGCGAGGTAGCCCGGTCCGCCCTCGACGAGGGAAACCTCCATCTGCTTGCCGACGGCGGGAGCGAGGCGGTCATCGCCCGGCAGGAACTGGAGGTCGCCGGCGAACGCTGGGGCGGCGGTGGGCACGGCGATC
>Ga0214472_10007729_pt1 | contig 11235 bp, 12 predicted proteins | sample RVTome_6_FD_207662 | JGI IMG/M metagenome (GOLD analysis project Ga0214472, IMG submission 207662) | Soil microbial communities from uranium-contaminated site in the Upper Colorado River Basin, Wyoming, United States - RVT140D175 | ecosystem: Environmental > Terrestrial > Soil > Contaminated >...
GCCGCCCTCGCTCGAGATCGACGATGCGCGTAACCCCGCTGCCGATGCGCGCTACGCAGGACTCGCCAAAGCTGAGGTCCCGCTTGCCGAATGCCTCAAGGACACGGTTGCGCGCGTCATTCCTTACTGGAACGAGACCATTGTGCCGGCGATTCGCGCGGGGCGCCGCGTTCTGATCGCCGCGCACGGCAATTCGCTGCGTGCGCTCGTGAAGTATCTGGACAGTATGTCCGACCCTGAAATCGTCGGCCTGAACATCCCCACCGGCGTACCGCTGGTCTACGAGCTCGACGCGGCGCTCAAACCCGAGCGGCACTACTATCTCGGCGACGCGCAGGAGATCGCGCGACGCGTCGGCGCGGTGTCGGCCCAGGGCAAGGCGAAGGCCTGAAGCGCGCACGACTCGGCGTTCTGCTGTTCGCGCTTTTCGCCGGCGCAGCGCTCGACGGCGCGGCACGCGACGAGGCGCGCGGCCCCGCGCGCGCGCGCGATCTCGCCGAATTGCGCATGCGCATCGATGCGCTGAAAGCCGAGCTCGAGGAGAAGGAGGCCTCCCGGCGCGAGGCGCGCGACTCGCTGCGGGACACCGAGCGCGCCATCTCGGATGCAAACCGCGCGCTCGCCGCCTCGGAGGCCGAAGGCGTGGCGCTACGCACCGAGGTGAAGCGGCTCGCCGTGCAGCGACGCACGCTCGAGCGCGCCCTCGTCGCGCAGGAAGAGGCGCTCGGGCGTGTGCTCGCCGCCCGTCAGGCGGGCGGTGCGCCTGACGCCCTGCGCCTCGCACTTTCGGGCGCCGACCCTGCCGAAGTGGCGCGCAAGCTTCACTACCTGAGCTACGTCTCGCGCGCAGCCGCCGAGCTGGTCGAGTCCTACCGCGCGGGACTGGCCGAGCTCGCGCGGCTGCGCGAGGCCGCGCACGAGCGGGCGGGGCGACTGACCGAGGTCGAGGCTGCGCAGCGCGCCGATCGTGAAAAAGTTCTCAAAGAGCGCCGCGAGCGGCGGCGGCTGCTCGAGCGCCTGGCGGGCGAAATCCGCAAGAGCCGTCGTGAGATCAAGGTGCTGCGCGCCGACGAAGCACGCCTGGCGCGAATCGTGGAGGAGATCAGTCGCGTGCTGGCCGCAAGGCCCGGCGCCGGATTCACGCGCGTCGAGAAGATTCCCGAGGCGGGGGCGCCAGGCGGGCCGTTTTCGAGCCTGCGGGGCACGCTGCGCCTTCCGGTGCGCGGCGAACTCACCGGGCGCTTCGGCGCTCCAAGGGGAGCGAGCGGCATGGAGGCGAAAGGGGTGTTCATCCGCGCGCCGGAAGGCGAACCCGTGCGTTCGGTCGCCGCGGGACAGGTGGTGTTCGCCGACTGGATGCGAGGCTTCGGAAACCTGCTGATCGTCGATCACGGCGAGGCTTATTTGTCGATTTATGCCAACAATGACTCACTTCTGAAGCAGGTTGGCGATGCCGTCGGGCCCGGCGAGTCGCTCGCGACCGTAGGCGCGAGCGGTGGCAATGAACAAACGGGTTTATACTTTGAATTGCGGCACCTAGGTAAGGCTTTCGACCCGCTTCGCTGGGTCAGATTAAAGTGATCCAAGAGCGGCGAACCGCTGCGTAAGGACAAGCTATGCGTGGCAAGCTCCGCGGTACAGGCCTGATCTTGGTCGGCGTGATCGCCGGCATTCTGGTCAGCCTCAACATCCAGGCCATCGCCGAGCGCTCGGCGCGCTCGCCGCTGCCGGTCGAGGAGCTGCGGGCCTTCACCGAGGTGTTTGGCGCGATCAAGCAGAACTACGTCGAACCGGTCGAAGACAAGAAACTGATCACCGAGGCCATCAACGGCATGCTGGCCGGCCTCGACCCGCACTCTGCGTATCTTGACGCGGAGGCGTTCCGCGAGCTGCAGGTCGGCACCCAGGGCCAGTTCGGCGGATTGGGCATCGAGGTCGGCATGGAGGATGGATTCGTCAAGGTCATCTCCCCGATCGAGGACACTCCGGCATACCGCGCCGGCGTCAAGCCCGGCGACCTGATCATCAAGCTCGACGAGACGCCGGTGAAGGGCATGACGCTGAACGACGCGGTGAAGCGCATGCGCGGCAAACCGAACACCCAGATCACGCTGACCATTTCCCGCAAAGGCGAAGTGGCGCCGCTGGTGGTCACGCTCACTCGCGCCGTCATCAAGGTGCAGAGCGTCAAGTCGAAGATGATCGAACCCGGCTATGGCTGGGTGCGGGTGTCGCAGTTCCAGGAGGCGACCACCGAGCACATGGTGCGCCACCTCGACGGGCTGTTCAGGCAGGGCCCGATGAAGGGCCTGGTGCTCGACCTGCGCAACGATCCGGGAGGGCTGCTCTACGGCGCGGTCGCGATCTCCTCGGCGTTCCTTCCGGCGAACGCGCTCGTCGTATCGACCGACGGGCGAACCGACGACGCGAAGAAGAAGTTCCACGCCACCGCGGAGGACTACATGCGCGGCGAAGGACAGGATGTGCTGCGCAAGCTCCCGGCGGCCGCCAAGGAGGTGCAGATCGTCGTGCTGGTGAACGGCGGCTCGGCCTCGGCATCCGAGATCGTCGCGGGCGCGCTGCAGGACCACAAGCGCGCCACCGTGATGGGCACGCAGAGCTTTGGCAAGGGTTCGGTACAAACGATCATGCCCCTGGGCAACAGCACGGCGATCAAGCTCACCACAGCGCGCTATTACACGCCGAGCGGCCGCTCGATTCAGGCGAAAGGCATCACGCCCGACATCATCGTCGAGGAGCCGGGCTCGCCCGAGGCGCGCTTGCGTGAGGCCGACCTGCAGCGCCATCTCGACAACGACCAGGCCAAGGACGCCAAGGGCGCCTCCGCCAAGCCGCGTGCCAAGCCGGCGGCACCCGCGACGATCACTCCGGTCGAGCCGCCGAAGCCGATCGAGCTCGGCTCGAAGGACGACTTCCAGCTTCTGCAGGCGCTCGCGTTTCTCAAGGGCGAACCGTTCAAGGGCCAGGCCTCCAAGGCGGTCGCGCAAAGCAGCGCCAAGCCGAACTGAGCGGATTCCCGGAGGTTGGACGGTGCCCCCGGTCGACGGCAAGGTGGGGGACAATGTCCCTCTTTCAGAAATCGCCTGCCGAGCGCTGCGCGGGCCGCGGTGAACGACGACCAGCTCCTTCGCTACAGCCGCCACATCCTTCTGAACGAATTTGGCGTCGAGGGCCAGGAGCGGTTGCGCGCGGCGCGCGCGCTCGTCATTGGCGCCGGCGGGCTGGGCTGCCCCGCGGCGCTTTACCTCGCGGCGAGCGGCATTGCGCGGCTGACGCTCGCCGATCCCGATCGCGTCGATCTCACGAATCTGCAGCGCCAGATCCTGTACCGCACCGAGTCGGTCGGAGCGCTCAAGGTCGAGGCGGCGCGGGACATGCTCGCGGCATTCAATCCAGACGTGGAGGTCGAGCCGCTGGTGCAGCGCCTCGCGGGCGAGGCCCTCGAGCGCCAGGTCGCGCGTGCCGACGTGGTGCTCGATTGCAGCGACAATTTCGCCACGCGGCACGCGGTCAACCGCGCCTGCGTCAAGCATGCCAAACCGCTGATCTCCGGCGCGGCAATCCGTTTCGACGGGCAGGTCGCGGTATTCGATCTGCGGGCCTCCGACGCACCGTGCTATGCGTGCCTGTTTCCCGAGGGCGGCGAGACCGAGGAGCTGGTCTGCGCGGTGATGGGCGTGTTTGCGCCGCTCACCGGCACGATCGGCGCACAGCAGGCCGCCGAGGCGATCAAGCTTCTGGTGGGCGCGGGCGAATCGCTTTCGGGCCGTCTGTTAATGCTTGATGCGAAGCGCGCCGAATGGCGCACCGTGGGCGTGAAGAAGGACCCGGAATGCCCGGTCTGCGGCGCGACTCAAGCGAGCAAGTAGCGGGTCTGCGTGTCGAGTGCCTCGGTCGGCTTCTTGGTGAAGCCGCTCTTGGCGTACTGGTGCAGGCTTCCCAAGGCATAGCGCATGAAGGCCCCGGCCCGCGCGCCTGCCTCGCCGTCGCCGCCCTCGCTCGCGGCGAGACGCAACGACTGCTTGAGCGTCGCCTCGAATCGGTCGAAGAACTGATTCATGCGTGTCTGCAGGCGTTCGTGCTCGCCGACCAGCGCGTCGCCCGTCATGACGCGCACCATGCCGGGATTTTTCTCCGCGAACGCGAGCAGCATCTCGAGCAGCTTCTGCGCCTGGCGCCGGCCGTCCGACTCGTCCCGTGAGATGCGGTTGGCGAGGCTGAACACCGACTGCTCGATGAACTCGATCAAGCCCTCGTACATCTGGGCTTTCGATGCGAAGTGGCGATAGAGCGCGGCCTCGGAGACGTCGAGCTTTTCGGCGAGCGCCGCGGTCGTGACGCGGTCCCACTTCGGCGCGCCGAGCATCTCGGCGAGGGCCTTCAGGATTTCGAGTCGGCGTTCGCCTTTTGCGCGGGGCATGGGATGAGGGGCGGGCTCGCGGGAAATTCTAGCCCAGGAGCGTACGCGAAGCTAACAATTGCCCTGGCCGACTCGATTAGCCGTAGCGGAACACGCGCTGCGGCAGCTCGATGACCGAGGCGACGCGCAGATCCACGTACGGTACCCGCCGCTTTTCGCTGCTCACCCAGACCGTCGACATGCCCAGCCGCTTGGCGGCGCGCAGGTTCTCGAGCGTGTCGTCGACCAGCGCACAGCGGTGCGGGGCAAGGTCGTGGTTGCGCAGCAACACGTGAAATCCCTGGAAGGCAGGTTTGCCATGGTAGCGCGCGTCCTCGATGGTGTAGACCGCATCGAACCATCGCGCCACGCCGATCGCACGCAGCACTTCCTCAACATAGTGGCGCGGAGCGTTCGAGAACACGAGCTTTCTGCCGCCGAGACGCGCCAGGGCGTGGCGCAGCGCGTTCTCGTGCACCACCATGCCGGCGAGTTCGGGAAAGCGGTGCGTTTCCGCGAGGAAGCGGCGCGGGTCGACGCCATGGTGGCGCATCAATCCCTTGAGGGTGGTGCCGTAGCGCATCCAGAAGTCGCGCCGCATGGCATTCGCACCCTGCTCGTCGATCCCGAAGTAACGCTGCAGGTACTCGTTGATCTGCACGTGCATCGACGGAAAGATGCGCACCCGCGCGTCGTGCAACGTGTTGTCAAGATCGAAGATCCACACCCGCCGGGAGGGTGCTAAGCGAGCGATTCGCACTTGGCGTTGCGGTCGGGTCGAGACGGCGCGCGGAGCCGACGGGGTCCCGTGGCCCCTGCGCTCCTACCTGCTGCGGATCAACGTGCCGACACCCTGGTCGGTCAGGATCTCGAGGAGCAGCGCGTGCGGCACGCGGCCGTCGATGATATGCACGCTCTTGACGCCCGCGCGCGCCGCCTCGAGCGCCGAGGCGATCTTGGGCAGCATGCCGCCCGAGAGCGTGCCCTTGGCCACCATGGCGTCGATCTCCCGCGGCGTCACGCCGGTCAACAGCTTGCCGCTCTCGTCGAGCACGCCCGGCGTGTTGGTAAGCAGTACCAGCTTTTCCGCCTGCAGCACTTCGGCGAGCTTTCCCGCAACGAGATCCGCGTTGATGTTGTACGACAGGCCGTCGGCGCCGATGCCGATCGGGGCGACCACCGGAATAAAGCCACCCGCCTCGAGCGAATCGATCACGCCGGCGTCGATCGATTCGATCTCGCCGACCTGCCCGATGTCGAGCAGATCGCTCGGCTTGTCGCGCGAAGGCATCATCATCTTTCTCGCGCGGATGAACGCGCCGTCCTGGCCGGTCAAACCGACCGCCTTGCCGCCCGCCTGGTTGATGAGCGTGACGATGTCCTTGTTGACCGCCCCGCCGAGCACCATCTCGACCACGTCCATGGTGGCGGCGTTCGTGACGCGCATGCCTTGCACGAATTCGCTCTTGATGCCGAGCTGCTTGAGCACCTGCTCGATCTGCGGCCCGCCGCCGTGCACCACCACCGGGTCCATACCGACGAGCTTGAGCAGCACCACGTCGCGTGCGAAGTCCGCCTGGAGCGTCGCGTCAACCATGGCGTTGCCGCCAAACTTGACCACGATCGTTTTGCCGTGAAAGCGGCGGATGTACGGCAACGCCTCGGCGAGAATGCGCGCCTTGTCTGCAGGGGCGACCGAATCGGGCATGGCCGGTGATTGTACAAAGAAAAAGGGCCGGCGCTCTCGCGCCGGCCCTTGCCGGTCCCAAAGCGTGAGCGAGCGTGCGGCGCTCCGCTCCATCGCGTGACCCTGAGGCAGTGCCTCGTTGCGAGGTCCCGCGCCCCGCGCGGCAGAATCTACTGGACCGTAATCTGCTTGCGCGCCGCGGCCGCCTTTTTCGGCAGCGTCAGCTCGAGCACGCCGTTCTGGAACTTCGCCTCGGCCTTCGCCTCGTCGATTTCCTGCGGCAGCGTGAAGCTGCGATTCACCTTGCCGTACGTGCGCTCCGAGTGCAGTACGCGCTCGACTTGCGACACATCCTTCTCGCGTGTCACCTCGGCCGAAAGCGTCACCTGCGCCCCGTCGACGGAGATCTGGATGTCTTCCTTCTTCACGCCTGGCAGCTCGGCGGCCACCACGTAGGTGCCGTTATTCTCGGCCACGTCGACCTTCATGCGCATTGCGCTGTGCAACCCGCCGGTTCCCTCGTAGCTCACGGGCCGCACGAAGAATCCCTTGAATAAGTCGTCGACCAGGTCGTTGAACGGATCGAATCGCGTCATATTGCTCATTGGCCTCTCCTAGTGTGGATGATTGGTCGGGACCGCCGGCTTGGCCTGCGCGCCCCGTTTGCAGCACATAGATGGGGCCCAGTCGCAAACCTTTCAAGACCGGCAGGTTTGCCCCGGGGGCCGGCCATTGGGTAAAGTGGCCCCGTCCCCCGGATTCATCCGCATGCCCCCGTCGAACGACTTCCAGGCCCAGATCGAGGGCCAACGCGACTACCTGCTGCGCTTCGCCGCTTTGCAGCTGCGCGACGCGCATGCGGCCGAGGACGTTGTTCAGGAAACGCTGCTCGCGGCGCTGGCCGGCGCGGCGAGCTTCGCGGGGCGCTCCAACCTGCGCACCTGGCTGACCGGCATCCTGAAGCACAAGATCGTCGATGCCATCCGGCGCTCGAGTCGCGAGCCCTCCCGCCCTGACGAGGAACTCGAGGGCCTATCGGACTTCGACGCGCTGTTCGACGGGCGCGGGCATTGGCGCGAGCGCCCCTCCCCGTGGGAGAGCCCCGAGGGCGCGCTTGAGCAGAAGGAGTTCTTTGCCGTGCTCGAGGGCTGCCTCGAGGGGTTGCCCGCAAAGACCGCTCGCGCGTTCATGATGCGCGAGCACCTTGGGCTGGAGACCCAGGCCATCTGTAAGGAACTCGATATCACCCCGACCCACTGCTGGGTACTGCTGTACCGCGCGCGCATGGCGCTGCGCCAGTGCCTCGCGATACGCTGGTTCGGGGAAAGGGACCCTGAGACAAGATGATGCTGATGAGTTGCAAGGACGTGACCCGCCTGGTGTCCCAGGGACAGGACCGCAAGCTCGGCTTCGGCGAGACAATCGCACTGCGACTGCACCTCGCGATCTGCGCCAGCTGTGAAAACGTCGAGCGCCAGATGGCGTTCCTGCGCGAGGCAGTACGCCAACTCGGCGCCGGCCAAAATGGCCCCGGGCGCTGAGATGACCCCAGGCGCTGAGTCGCGTCCTGGCACCGTCACCGAACGCTGCGCCGGCTGCGGCTCGGCGTTCGAGTGCGGCGCGCAGGCGCGCGATTGCTGGTGCGCGGCCCTGCCGCCCCTTGCGCCGCAGCCCGGGCGCGGCTGCCGGTGCCGGAATTGTCTCGAGCAAGCGCTCTTGAGCGCGAAGCGCTCCGCCTAGCCCGTCGTCCTACAGGACGTAGCGCGCGAGGTCCTCGTTCTTCGCCAGCTCGGCAAGCCGCGCATCGACGTACGCGGGGTCGATGCGCACGGCGCCTGCCGCCCGCTTGCCGGCTTCGAACGAAATTTCCTCCAGCAGCTTCTCCAGCACCGTGTAGAGGCGGCGCGCGCCGATGTTCTCGGTGCTTTCGTTGACCGCGAAGGCAAGTTCGGCGACGCGCCGGATCGCGTCGCTCTGGAACTCGAGTTGCACGCCCTCCGTCTCGAGCAGCGCTTGGTACTGCTTGATGAGGCTCGCGTCCGTCGAGGTGAGGATGCGCTCGAAGTCGTCCACCGTCAGCGCATCGAGTTCGACCCGGATCGGGAAGCGTCCTTGCAGCTCCGGGATCAGATCCGACGGCTTGGAGAGATGAAAGGCGCCCGACGCGATGAACAGGATGTGGTCGGTCTTCACCATGCCGTAGCGCGTCGAGACCGTCGTTCCTTCCACCAGCGGCAGCAAGTCCCGCTGCACGCCTTGCCGGGACACGTCCGCGCCGCCGATCTCGCTGCGCGTCGCGATCTTGTCGATCTCGTCGAGAAACACGATGCCGTTCTGCTCGACGTTGGTGAGCGCGCGGCTCTTCAGGTCCTCGTCGTTCACCAGCTTGGCCGCTTCCTCGTCGGTGAGCAGCTGCATCGCCTCCCGGATGCGCACCTTGCGCGTGCGGCGCCGGCCCCCGGCGAGGTTCTGGAACATGCCCTGGATCTGCGAGGTGAGCTCCTCCATGCCCGGCGGCGCCAGAATTTCCATCTGCGCCTGGCTGAGCGAAAGCTCGATCTCGATCTCCTTGTCGTCGAGCTCGCCCTCGCGCAGCTTCTTGCGGAATTTCTGCCGCGTGACAGTTTCTTCGCCTGCCGGCGCGCTGCTTCCGGCGGCGCGCGCGGCCGGCAGCAGCGCATCCAGCACGCGCTCCTCGGCCGCGTCCTGGGCGCGGGCGCGCTCGCGCCGCATGGCCAGCTCGCGCGTCTGCTTGACGCTGATCTCGACCAGGTCGCGAATGATGGTGTCGACGTCGCGGCCGACGTAGCCGACCTCGGTGAACTTGGTCGCCTCGATCTTGACGAAGGGCGCGTCCGCGAGCCTCGCCAGGCGGCGCGCGATCTCGGTCTTGCCCACGCCGGTCGGGCCGATCATGAGGATGTTCTTTGGCGTGATCTCCTGGCGCAGCGGGTCGGCAACCTGCTGCCGGCGCCAGCGGTTCCTCAGCGCGATGGCCACGGCGCGCTTGGCGCGCGACTGCCCGACGATGTTCTTGTCCAGCTCGTGGACGATCTCCTGCGGGGTCATGCTGCTCATCGATCGGCGCGGGGACATCCGCCGGCTTCCCCGTTGCTCCCGTCGACCCCGGTCGAGCAGCCCGTCATTCGAGCACTTCGATCACGCGCTGGTGATTGGTGTAGATGCAGATGTCGGCGGCCACGGCGAGCGACTTCTCGACGATCTCGCGCGCGCCCAGAGGGGTGTTTTCGAGCAGCGCGCGGGCCGCGCTCTGCGCGTACGGTCCGCCCGAGCCGATCGCGACCACCCCTTGCTCGGGCTCGAGCACGTCGCCGGTGCCGGTGATGATCAGCGAATGCTCGCGGTCGGCCACCGCCAGCATCGCCTCCAGCCGTCGCAGGATCCGGTCGGTGCGCCAGTCCTTCGCGAGCTCTACCGCCGAGCGCATCAGATTGCCTTGATGCTGGTCGAGCTTCGCCTCGAATCGCTCGAACAGCGTGAACGCATCTGCCGTACCGCCGGCAAAGCCGGCGAGGATGCGATCGTTGTAGAGCCGCCGCACCTTGCGCGCGCCACTTTTGAGGACAATCTGCCCCTGGGTGACCTGGCCGTCACCGCCGAGCGCAACGCTCGGGCCACGGCGGACGCAGAGAATGGTGGTGCCGTGCAGCGTTTCCATAGTGGGGGGAAGCGTCGGGAAGGATGGCCAGCAGCTAGGTGGGGGCAGTCTGGCGTCGCACAAGCCCCTTCCGCCGCCGACGGCCGGGGGCTAACGGCGCAGGGTCAGCGAGGCGAATCCGGTGACACCCATGACCTCGAGCAGCGCGGCAACCAGCGCGTTCACCTGGCGCAGCTCGAGCTGCTTGCCGTCGGATTTCAGTTGCGTGGCGATATTCAGCAGAGTGCCTGCCGAAATGAAGTCCATGCGCTTGAGCTCGGCACAGTCGACCTGGACCGAGACCCGGTCCCTGGCAGCGTCGATGACCTTGCGGAAAAACGCATCCGCTCGGCCGCTGATCTCGCGCGGCGCGCGCACCATGCCTTCCGCGTTCGTCTGGGAAGCGCCCTCGCCGCTCGCCTCGAGCGTGCGACCGGCTCGCGGCTCGTAGCCCGGAGGCGACACCTCGTAGGTGACTGCGTAGGCGAGCGCAACGTCGTCGAACTCGCTTTGACGGCCCTGCCACTGCAGGATCTCGAGGCGCAGAAGCCAGAGCGCCGGATCGACCCGCCGATCCCCCGAAGGCGTGCCCGCGATCAGCGCGCCGAGCAGCACCGACTCGCCGGAAAACATGGCGTCTGCGCCGCGCTGGCGAATCGACTGCAGAAGTGAAAGCAGCAGCTTGCAGCCTTCGGCGTCCGCGCCCTTCAACTTCGAAAAATCGATGCGCAGCAGGCGGCTCTTCGACGCCAGCTCGCGCACTTTGGCCACCTGAGGTGCGCTCGCCGCGCTCAGGCGTCCGGTGAGCGATACCACGGAGCCGCCCGAGGTCTGCGACAAGGGATCCGGGCCCTGCGAGCGAACACGCCACGCAGGCGCCGAGCGCTCGAACATCACCGCAAAATCGAGCGCACGCGCCTCGAATGCAGCTTGCTCGCCGAGCTCCTGGTGCAGATCGAGCAGCATTATCCACACACGCTCGACGCTCGCACCGAGCGCTTCGAACTGGATGGCGTGCAGCAGCCGCGCCTTCGCTTCACCGGTCTGTCCGTTGGCGTACAGGATCGCGGCTTCCTCGATGACCGGCGCCTGACCGGCGGCCGCCGACAGGACCTCCATGTTGAGCGTCGTGCTCGGATCTGCGCCGCCCCTGCCGCGTGGTTCGGAGATCTCCTTCGTGGATTTTGGCGTCCGCGCTTCGTCACGCCGGTTGGCGAAGTCCGAGAGCGCCTTGAAATCGAGCCTGTTCGTGTCGTCCGGCCTCCTGGCGTCCCTGCCGGCCCGTTCGCCCGAGGACGCAGGGTCCGACTTGGCATCGGCGGCCTTGGCCGCCGATCCCTTGTCGGGGCGGGGACTCTTGCCGCCGAACATGGACATGGTTTCGGGAGAACACCGAACAAAAGCGGACTTTTCTTGTATCACGGCGCACTCCCGTCGAGCAAGAATTTGCCCTGCGATCCGGGTGCCGCT
>Ga0214472_10007731_pt1 | contig 11234 bp, 9 predicted proteins | sample RVTome_6_FD_207662 | JGI IMG/M metagenome (GOLD analysis project Ga0214472, IMG submission 207662) | Soil microbial communities from uranium-contaminated site in the Upper Colorado River Basin, Wyoming, United States - RVT140D175 | ecosystem: Environmental > Terrestrial > Soil > Contaminated >...
AAGCGCGGCCATTTCTCGCAGGGCTAAGGCCCATTCGTGCGGGTAGCGCTGGACCTTTTGGGGGTTACCCGCGTTGGGCGACGCCCAGATGAACAGATCGCCGCAGCACAAGACCCGACGCTGCGGTATCCACGTCCAGGTGTGGTCATCGGTCTCGCCGCGCGCGTGGTGCAGCTCTATCGCCAAGCCATCCACGTCCAGGGTGCGCACGTCACGGTAGGTCTCGTCGGGGTAGCGGTACTGCGTGGGCCAGGCCAAACCGGTGGCACCGAACTGGCGGGCATTGATGGCCGTGTTCCACCCGGCCATGCGCTGATAGCGATCGAAGCGGGCAGGCATGGCCTCATGCGCGAGGACCCGTGGCGCGTTCCAATTGTTCGCTCGCGCTTCCTCTTCAAAAGGGGCGGTACCAAAGACATGGTCGATGTGGCCGTGTGAGAACACCGCGACGTGAAGGGGGCCGCGTTCCCAGGTGCGCACCTGCTCGTGGACATGTGCGGCGCTGAATGGCCCACCCGTGTCGACCAACATGAGGCCAGCATCGGTTCGCAGCGCGGAGACGTTGGCGAAGTTGGGAATGAACGCGACACCGTCGGTCAGTTCTTCCAGACCGCCGAGAACGGCGAACGGATGATGATCCTCAGCGCGAATCTCTCCGCGCCAAAGCTTGTCGGCCAACTCCACGACACTCATGGGTGATCTCTCCCGCGCAATCATTTTTGGTCAGGCTTGCTTGGTCAGGCTCGTTCGGTCAGGCGTCTGGCTTTCCCAGTTAGGCATCTGGGCGCAGAATGCGACGCGCACAATGCGACGCAAGTCTGACGGCCCTGACGGTCAGGCGAAAGGATGAGGCATGCCCAGCGTATTCACCCGCATCATCAACGGAGAATTGCCGGGCCGTTTCGTGTGGTCCGACGACACGTGCGTGGCCTTCTTGTCCATCGCGCCGATCCAAGCGGGCCATACGTTGGTCGTGCCGCGTGACGAAGTTGCGCACTGGGTCGACTTGCCAGGAGAAACCTGGCTGCACCTGAACCAGGTTGCCCACACGATTGGGACCGCAATTCAGCGCGTTTGGGAGCCGGAGAAGGTCGGACTGATGCTGGCGGGCCTTGAAGTGCCGCACACGCACATCCACCTGCTGCCCATCTGGTCGGTGGAGGACCTGTCGTTCGCGTTGGCTAATCCCGAAGCTGACCCGGCAGAACTTGATGACCATGCCGAACGCATTCGTCAGGCCCTGCGTGAAGCCGGTGCGAACGGGGTTGCCTCTGCCTAAAGCGCCCAGGTTGGGTGCAGTCCGGCCGGGATACCGGTCAGACCGCACCCACAGGGGCCCCCGCACTCACAGGGGCCCCGCACTCACAGGGGAGAGAGAGATGGGGATGGCGTTGAGTGCCACTGTGCCGGAGAGCGGATCAATGTCGGTGGGGTCAGTGAGCTGGTTGGCGTTGACGCCTGGTCGGCCGCGGGCCACCGACATGTCCACCCCTTCGGTGTCATGGCCCCAGCCGTGCGGGAGGCTGACCACACCCGGTCGGATGGCGTCCGTGACCTCGACTTCGGCCGTCACCTGACCGGCGCTGGCGGTGATCTCGGCAAATCCGCCGTCACGTAGCCCCAGTGACGCCGCGTCGTCGGGGTGGACCCACAGGGTGCAGCGGTTGGTGCCCGAGTTCAGCATGGGCAGGTTATGCATCCAACTGTTGTTGGAGCGCAGATGGCGACGGCCGATCAGGGTGAGGGGTGGTCGGTCGTCGGCTTCCCACCGTTCCAGCCGATCAAGATCAGCGATCAGCGCGGCCGGGGCGAGCTCGATTGCGCCAGACGCCGTCAGCAGCACTCCGGGCAGTCGCGGCTGCAAGGCCCCAAGGTCAATACCGTGCGGCGCCGCTTGCACCGCGTCCAACGAAATGCCCTCACGCTGTCCGAAGGCGTCGCCATAGGGACCGCTACGCAACAGGAAGTCGATGATGCGCTCGGGACCGCGACGCGGTGCCAGCGCGGCCAGAAGCTCGGCCGGGTCTTGGCCGTGGAGCGGTGAGGCGGGGTGGGCGATCTCTCGCTGGATCACGTTCAGGGCGACGAAGTCATCCATCGCCATCACGTCGGCTTTCGGACCCTGGCCTGCCAGGATTCCGGCTAAACGCAACACGATTTCCCACTCATCCGGCTGCCCCGGCTCGGGTGGCAAGACGGCAGGTGACCAGCGCGCGGTGTTGCGCACCGCCAGCAAATTGAACGCCAAGTCAAAGTGCGGACGTTGCAGTTGCGAAGGCGGCGGCAGGATCACGTTGGCGTGACGGGTGGTCTCGTTGCGGTACACGTCCACACTGACCATGCCGTCCAGGTTGGCTAACGCTTGGTCTAAACGCGCGCCACCGGGTGCGCTGCGCGCAGGGTTTCCGGCAACCGTAATCAAGCCACGAATCTGGCCTTCACCGGGGGTGTCCATTTCCTCGGCCAAGCAGGCGCTGGGCAACTCGCTGAACACCTCGCCCATGCCACTCACTCGACTGCGCCAGCGGTGGAGTTCGATCGGCCGACCAACACCGGGCAGGGCGTTGCGGTGACCCGCGGCTCCCAAGGGGAACATCGCGCCACCCTCGTGGTCAAGGTGACCACACAGCACATTGATGACTTCAATCAGCCACGACGTCAACGTGCCGAAGCGCTGGGTGGTGGTGCCAATACGTCCGTACAGGCAGCCACGCTCGGCACCCGCGAGTTCGCGTGCCAGGGTGCGGATGTCGTCCGCCGTGATGCCGCAGCGTGCCGCGACGCGTTCGGCCGGGTACGGCGCGACGGCTTCGCGCACCGCGTCGATGCCCTGAACCTGTCCTTCCAGGTGGCGCAGACGCACGAGATTTTCGGCGAACAGCGTGTGGGCAACGCCTAACAGCAAGAGTTGATCAGTGCCCGGCACCACGCCCAGGTGGCGGTCGGCGATCTTGGCGGTACGGGAGCGACGGGGGTCGATGACCACCAAGCGTCCGCCGCGTGCTTTCAGGGCGCGCAGGCGGCCGGGCAGGTCAGGAGCGGTCCACAGCGAGCCGTTCGACGACAGCGGGTCGGCGCCCATGATCACCAGGTAGTCGCAACGGTCCACGTCCGGCACGGGGATGGAAAACTTGTCGCCGTACATCAAGGCCACCGCGACGTGCTTGGGCATTTGATCCAGGGTGCTGGCGGAATAGATGTGTTGCGTGGCAGCAGCGCGCGCCATGACCGGTGTGTACAAGGTGCCGGAAATGTTGTGCGTGTTCGGGTTGCCGCCATAGAAGGCCAAGGCTTGGCGGCCGTGTTGGGCGATCACGCGACTCAACGTCTCGTCAGCGACCTCGAACGCTTCTTCCCAGGACGCGGACTCAAAGGTGTCCCCGCGACGGATCTGGGGTTCGCGCAGACGGTCGGGATCGTCATGCAGTTCGGTGATGGCGACACCCTTCGGGCACAGGTAGCCCTGGCTGAAGACATCGTCCTCATCGCCGCGCACCTCGGTCACGCGCCCGTCGTGGACGGTCAGCGACAGACCGCACGTCGCCTCACAGAACGGGCAGATTCTCAGTGCGGTGTTCGTGTCCATGTGCCCCACCTTTCGCCCACGCCTGCCCAGAGTCCTGCCCCGGGTTCTGTCCGAGTCCTGCCCGAGTCTTGTCAGGGTAGCGCTGTCGCGGTGGGTTGGGCTGGTTTAGGCTTGGCGACCTTGGCGGCACTGCGCACCTACAACTGGCAAAGGGAGCAACACACGATGGCGGAGCTTTCCAGCGGCGTCCTGGCAATGCGGGCTCTGGCAGCAGCGGGCGTGGAGCATCTGTTCACGCTTTCTGGCGGCCACATCTTCCCGCTCTATGACGGATGTCGCGATGCCGGTGTCCGCATTATCGACACGCGCCACGAACAGACCGCGACGTTTGCGGCTGAAGGCATGGCCAAGTTGACGCGCCGCACGCAGGTGGCGGCCCTGACGGCTGGGCCGGGTATCACCAATGGGGCCAGTGCGGTTGCGGGAGCCAAGTTTAATGGCTCGCCAGTGTTGGTGCTGGGCGGACGCGCGCCGCAAGCCACCTGGGGTGCGGGTTCGCTGCAGGAGATGGATCACGTCGCGTTCATGCAGGCGTTGACCAAGCACGCGATGACCTCGACTTCAGCAGCTGCCGTGGCCACCGATGTGTTGGAGGCGTTTCGCATCGCGGGAACGCCGCAACGCGGCCCCGCTTTTGTCGACATCCCGATGGACGTGATTTTCCTGCCCGCCGATGAGGCCACGGTGCCGACCTGGTCCCCGCCGGAACAGCAACCGGTGGACAGTGATGCCGTGGCGCAAGCCGCAGAGGTGCTGCGTGGGGCGCGCAAGCCAGTCATCATCGCCGGGACCGATGTGTGGTTCGACGGGGCTTGGCAGGAACTGCGCGAGTTGGTCGAGACCTTGCGTATCCCGGCGATCGTGAATGGCATGGGTCGTGGCTGCCTGCCTGCCGATCACGAGTTGTCGTTCTCGCGTGCGCGCGGCGCCGCGCTGAAGGGTGCGGACGTGGTCATGGTGATCGGGACGCCCCTGGACTTCCGCTTGGGCTTCGGACACTTCGGCGATGCGCAAGTCATTCATGTGGTGGCACACCCCGACCTGGTTGCTCGCCACCGCCCGTTGGCCGCAGGCGTCAGTGGCAACTTGGCCAACGCGCTGGGCGAGCTAACGTCACAGACACAGGGCCCCAGCGGTGACCTGCGCGCCGAGCGTGACAGTTGGGCGGACACGCTGCGCGGCTTGGAGGACGCCGAACGTTCGCAAGAGCGTGACCTGCTGGAGTCCGACGCCGACCCGATCCACCCGGCACGCATCTACGGAGAACTGAGCAAGGTGTTGGCCCGCGATGCCGTCGTCATCGGTGACGGTGGCGACTTTGTGAGCTATGCCGGCAAGTACGTGGACACCTACGAGCCAGGCCGCTGGATGGACCCAGGTCCCTACGGCTGCTTAGGAACGGGGCAGGGCTACGCCGTGGCGGCGCGACTGGCACACCCCGACGCGCAGATCGCGTTGATGTTGGGTGATGGCGCGGCCGGGTTCAGCCTGATGGACGTGGACACGCTGGTTCGCCACAACCTGCCGGTGGTCATGATCGTGGGCAACAACGGCATGTGGGCACTGGAGAAGTACCCCATGCAACAGATGTACAACGGCTGGGACGTTGCCGCCGACCTGCGCCAGGACACCGGCTATGACGCCATCGTTCGGGCCCTGGGCGGTGCGGGGGAGACGGTGACCACTGCCGGAGATCTTTCGGCGGCGCTGGCGCGCGGCTTTGACAGTGGCGTGCCGTACCTGATCAACGTGCACACCGACCCCAAGGTGGCCTACCCGCGCAAGGCCGCCCTGGTGTAGCGCGCCGCCCCTTCCCAACTTGAACCTTTCGTTGCAGATGTGAAACGAAAGGTCCAAACCTTGAGGTGAGTAAATGAGCGCAGTGCGTATCGCCGGGGGTCAAGGGTTCTATGGCGATGCCCCGGGTCCCATCGCCGACCTGCTCACAGAGAAACCTGACTACGTGGTCTTGGAGGCGCTCGCCGAACTCACGTTGGCGATCCTCAATAAGGACCGTCGCCGCGACGAGACGTTGGGCTATACCCGAGACCTGCCGCTGTACCTGATGCAGACCCTGCCTGCGGTGTTAGAGGGCAAGACCAAAGTCATCACCAACGCTGGTGGCATCAACCCTCGTGCGGCAGCGCAGATGGTGACCAAGGCTGCCGAGCGCTTCGGCATGCGCGGCTTCACGGTGGCCACGGTCGTTGGCGACGACGTGTTGGGACAGCCGGACCTGTTGCCCAGTGACTTCCCCAGCCCCGAGTCACTGGCCTTTGCCAATGCCTACCTTGGGGCCCGACCGGTGGTCGAGGCCTTGGAGCAGGGCGCGGATTTGGTCATTACGGGCCGCGTCGCTGATGCCGCGTTGTTCTTGGCACCGTTGGTGCACGAGCACGGCTGGGCCTGGGACGACTGGGACAAGTTGGCCTCCGGCATGCTGGTTGGTCACCTGTTGGAATGCAGCGGTCAAGTCACTGGTGGCAATCACGCTGGCCGGTGGTGGGAGGTCCCTGAACCGTGGCGGTTCGGGTTCCCATTGGCCGACGTGGCGGCGGATGGCAGCGCGACCATCTTCAAGCCGGAGGTCTCGGGCGGCCGCGTGGACTATGACACCGTGCGGCAGCAACTGTTGTACGAGGTGCATGACCCCTCCGCCTATCTCACGCCAGACGTGGTGGTGGACATGACCACGCTGCATTTTGATGATCTGGGCGATGACCGCGTGCGCGTGAGCGGGGTAACCGGCAAGCCAGCCACGGACACGTACAAGTTGGTTGGGGCGGTGGAAGAGGGCTATGCCTCCGACCTGTCCATCGCGTTTGGCTGGCCCGATGCGCCAGCAAAGGCTCGCGCTGCGGCCGACATCGCGCGCAAACGGATCGCCGAAGCTGGCCTTGCCTTGGACGAATGGCACACCGAACTGTTCGGTGTGAATGCCTTGCATGGCCCTGCGGTCAATTTGGATGAAGTGGGCCAACCCAGCGAAGTCGTCTTGCGGATGGCGTGGCGCGGGGCTGATCGTGATGCCGTGGACCAAGTGCCACGACACGTGATCCCGTTGGGCCTTTCGGCGCCACCGTCGGGGTTCTCGTCGGCGGGGCGTGGGCGACCCAAGTCCAGTGCCTTGATGCGCATCCATACTGCGTTGATTGACAAGGCTGCGGTCGATCAGGGCGTGCGCGTCCACGTGGAGAAGATCTGATATGGCTCGGGTAAAGCTTGCAGAAATTGCGTTTGCTCGTTCTGGCGACAAGGGGGATCGCAGTGACCTCGGCGTCTTTGCACCCGCCGGTCCCTACGTTGAGCAGGTCTATGAGGTGCTCAAAGCAGAAGTCACGGCAGATCGCGTGAAGGAGCTGTTTGGTGAGTTCGTCCTTGGCGAAGTCACTCGCTACGAGGTCGACAACATCCACGCGCTGAAGTTTGTGATGGAACAAGCCTTGGGCGGGGGTGGCCCGCGCTCCCTTCGTGCCGACAATTTGGGCAAGGCCTTTGGGGGAGCGGTCCAGCGCCTTGAGATCGAGGTGCCGGACGAGTTGCTCGCGGCCCTTGGTCCACGGCCGCAGCCAGCGCCGGACCCATACGCCACCAGCACCTGGGTAACACGCTGAACCGTGTACGCGCCTCGGCGCAGCGGTACAGTGCATTGGTCCACGTCGCCGAAAAGCAGAGTCCTTCTTGAGCGGATCCACACAGGTCAAAACGACCGTCCCGGGCCACCACAATATGGTGCAGCTATTGGGCACCCGAGATGAGCTGCTGAAGTTGGTCGAAAAGGCCTTCGACGTGGACATCTTGGTCCGGGGCAACGACATCACGGTGACCGGCCGCGAAGACGAAGGCCGCCAAGTCATCGCGGTCTTTGAAGAGTTCATGAAGCTGTTGGACAAGGGCCATGGCTTGGACGAAGCCAACGTCAGCGCGACCATCGCCATGATTCAAGGCGCGGAACACCCGAGTCCGGCCGAGGTGCTGTCCGACGAGGCGTTGAGTCATCGCGGCAAAGCCATTCGCCCCAAGACGCTGGGCCAAAAGCGCTACTTGGACGCCATCCGTGAGAACACCGTGGTGTTCGGTATCGGTCCGGCCGGTACGGGCAAGACCTATCTGGCGATGGCGATGGCGGTGCTGGCCCTTCGTCGCAAAGAGGTCACGCGCATCATCCTGACTCGCCCCGCCGTGGAGGCAGGGGAGCGGCTGGGCTTTCTGCCCGGCACTTTGGCGGAGAAGATCGACCCCTACCTGCGCCCACTCTTTGACGCGTTGCACGACATGATGGACGCCGAGCAAATCGCGTTGCACATGGAACGCGGCACCATCGAAGTCGCCCCGTTGGCGTACATGCGCGGTCGCACGCTGAACGACAGCTTCATCGTGTTGGACGAAGCGCAGAACACGACTGCCGAACAAATGAAGATGTTCCTCACCCGGCTTGGCTTTGGTTCCAAGATCGTGGTGACCGGTGACGTGACACAGGTCGATCTGCCCTCCGGACGCCACTCGGGCCTGCGTATGGTGCGAGGCATCCTCACGAATATCCCCGGTGTGGCGTTCTGCGAATTGGATGCCCGTGATGTCGTGCGTCACCGCATCGTGCAGGACATCGTCGAGGCCTACCGGGCCTTTGATGAGCGCCAAGAGGAGGCGTAGGCGCGGTGGCGGTCTTTGTGGCCGACGAGCAGGCTGACTCCGGCGAGGCACCGCCGATTGACGTGGTTCGCCTGCAGCGCCTGGCGCTGCATGTATTGGCGGACCGCAACGTTCCCGACGCCATGGAGTTGTCCGTGTTGTGCGTCAACCGCGAAGACATGGGCCAACTCAACGGTCACCACATGGGGAAAGTTGGCCCCACGGATGTGTTGGCCTTCCCCATGGACTTGCCAGGGGAGACGTTGGTGGGTGAACCCGCGATTCTTGGTGATGTCGTGTTGTGCCCGGCTGTCGCGGCGGCACAGGCCAGCGAACGCGAGAAGCCTTTCCAGTCGGAAGTCGACTTGCTCTTGGTCCATGGCATCCTGCACTTGCTGGGGCACGATCATGCCGAGCCGGATGAGCAGGCTGTGATGTTTGGACTGACCGACCGACTACTTGCGAGTTTCACCGAACTTGATCGAGGCGAATCCGCATGACACCTGGCTTAGCCAGCGGCATCGCCGCAGGTGATCTTTGGACCCTGCTGGGCGCTGCCGTCCTTGTCCTTTGCGCGGCGATCCTTTCCTCTGCCCAGGCCGCGTTGTCGCGCATGACGGTGCACCGCGCCGAGAAGTTGGTGGAGGAAGGCGGACGCCGCGCCCAGACGTTGCTGAAATTGACGGAACGGCTGGTGCGTACGCTCAACATCCTCGCGTTGGTTGCCGTGTTGTTGCAGGTGACCGCGGTGGTGGTCATCACGGTGGTCGCCAGTCGTTATCTCAATGCCGCAGCGACGGTTGGGGTCACCGTCGTGGTGTCCACGTTGGTGCTGTATGTGATTGCCGAGGCGGCACCAAAAACGTTGGCCTTGCAACACACCGAGAAGGTCGCGTTAGTGACCGCACCGTTGGTGGCGCTGGTGGCCAAGCCGTTCGGTTTCGTGGCGCGCGGGTTGATCCTGTTGGCCAATGCCATCGTGCCTGGACCGACACCCGCTGGCGGGCCATTCGTGGTGACGGAAGATGAACTGCGCGAAATGATCGACGTGGCTGAGGACACCGAGATCATCGAAGAGTCCGAGCGTGAGATGATCCACTCAATCTTCGAGTTGGGTGAGACTGTGGTGCGCGAAATCATGGTGCCGCGCCCCGACATGGCGATCGTGTCGGATACCGACAGCCTCAGCGATGTGCTGGAAGCCATGTTGATCAGTGGGCATTCGCGGTTGCCCGTCTATCACGGGGACCGTGATCACATCGCCGGGCTGGTGTATGCCAAAGACGTGCTGCGCCGTCTGCACGATGGTGGGGATGAGAGCGGACCGTGGCAAGAACTTCTGCGGCCCCCGCACTTTGTCCCTGAGCTGATGCCAGTCGATGCCCTGCTGCGCGAATTGCAGGCCGGCAAGGTGCATTTGGCGGTCGTGGTGGATGAATACGGAGCCACTGCCGGACTGGTCACCATCGAAGACATCCTGGAAGAGATCGTTGGCGAAATCATCGACGAGTACGACACCGAAGAGGTGTTGGTCGAGCAGATCGATGACGACGCGTGGCTGGTGGATGCGCGCCTGCCGGTGGACGACTTGTCGAAGTTAGTCGAATGCGACCTACCCACTGATGGCTGGGACACGGTTGGGGGACTGCTGTTCGGGATGCTGGGTCATGTGCCCACGCCGGGTGAACGGGTGGACGTCGAATCGGTCCGACTGGTTGCCGAGCGCGTGAAGGGTCGACGCATCAGCACCGTCGGGGTACGCAAACTGGCCCCATCGCCAGCACCCGACGGTGAGGAGTTCGCGTGACCCCGGCCGACGTCGATTGGGACGAGTTGTTGGCGCAGGCCTTTGCGGCGCAGGAGTCGGCTTACGCCCCGTACTCAAGATTCCGTGTCGGGGCGGCCTTGCTTGGAGCCGACGGGCGCACGTTTTTGGGGGCCAACGTGGAGAACGCGGCCTACGCTCCGTCGATCTGTGCTGAGCGCGTGGCCCTGCCGGCTGCCGTGGTTGCTGGCGTGCGCGACTTTCTCGCTTTGGCGGTGGTAGGGGACGGTGCAGGCATCTGCACACCGTGTGGTGTCTGCCGTCAGGTGCTGTACGAGTTCGCTCCTGATTTGGAAATTTTGGCAGCAGGCTCCGACGGCGCACGAGAGCGATTCGTGTTGTCACGCGACTTGCTCCCCCACGCTTTCGGGCCACAACGGTTACTGGACTCGTAATGCACTCAGGGTTTTGTTCCATCGTCGGGCGCCCGAACGTGGGCAAATCCACGCTGCTCAATGCGCTCATCGGGCAGAAAGTGGCGATCACGACTCCCGTGCCTGGAACCACGCGCCACGCGATTCGCGGAGTGCTGCACAGCGAACACCAAGGCGTGGCGACCCAGGTGGTGTTTGTCGATACCCCAGGCGTGCACAAGCCCCGCACGATGTTGGGCAATCGCATGAACGAGACCGCCCGCGATGCCATGTCCAGCGTGGACTGCGTCGTGTTCATGGTCGATGCTTCTGAGCCCATTGGGCGCGGCGACGAATTTGTGGCGTCGTTGGTGGAGGGAGTGAACGCTCCGAAGTTGGCGGTGCTGAACAAGGTCGACTTGGTGGCCAAGCCTCAACTGCTGCCGCAGTTGTCACGCCTCGCCGAGCTGGGGGACTGGGACGAGATCGTGCCGATTTCCGCAGCCGGTGCCGACGGGGTGGACCTTTTGGCCAGCCTGATCATGGCGCGCATGCCGGAAGGCCCGCCGTACTTTCCGCCTGAGCAGGTGACGGACCAGCCGCTGGAGTTGGCGCTGGCCGAGATCATCCGCGAAAAGGCGATCTCGATCATGCGCGAGGAAGTGCCGCACTCCATCGCGGTGCTCGTCGAGGAGATCCTGGACGGCGAGCGTGATGACGTAAAGGTGGTGCACGCCAACCTGTACGTGGAGCGCGACAGTCAAAAAGGCATCGTCATCGGCAAGGGCGGCGAGGTGCTCAAAGGTATCGGAGCCCGCGCGCGTGGCGAACTGGAACT
>Ga0214472_10007732_pt1 | contig 11233 bp, 5 predicted proteins | sample RVTome_6_FD_207662 | JGI IMG/M metagenome (GOLD analysis project Ga0214472, IMG submission 207662) | Soil microbial communities from uranium-contaminated site in the Upper Colorado River Basin, Wyoming, United States - RVT140D175 | ecosystem: Environmental > Terrestrial > Soil > Contaminated >...
GACTCGAGTTGGGACTGAGTTCGCAAGCAGAGGATTGCAACAGGAGTGGGGGCGAAGGATCCGCGCCACCGAGTCGGCGGGTTGTGTTCGCGAAACGGCTAGGAGTCGCCATCGGAGGTGGAGATGGCTTCCAAGAGGCGAGGAAGGAGCGAAACAGCGAGTGGGTGACGCGCTCGATCACACTCGCGCGGAGACTCGATCACGTCGAAAGGGTGGTTGGATCTACTATCCTTCGTGGAGCGGGCCGACCTCAACACCGTGCTGCGAGAAGCGATCGAGATTTGTCGGCCGAAGGCGGAAAACCGAAACGTCACGGTCCATCTCACTAGCGGTGGGAGAATCGAAAGTAACGTTAATCCCATGCTCGTTGAACAAGCGGTCGTGAATCTGATCGACAACGCAATCAAGCACAGCGAACCGGGCCAGTCGGTAGAGGTCACTGCCGAAGTGGCGAACGGCGAAATCGAGATCAGCGTCGAGGATCACGGCTGCGGCATCGAGCGGGAGCAGTTGCCTCGGATCTTCGAGAGATTCTACCGCACGGACCGCGCCCGCAGCCGGCAGCTCGGAGGTACCGGCTTGGGCCTCGCCATCGTCAAACACATTGCCATCGCCCACAAGGGACGCGTCGCCGTTGAAAGCAGGTTCGGCGAAGGAAGCGTATTCTCCATCTACCTTCCGACGCGTTGATCGCTTGCGATTGGAGGCGCCTAGGGCTGGTTCAGCTCGCGCTGTCGGCGTAGGCAGCTTCGTAGTGTCTGCTCGCCTCGGCGGGAACGTCGATCACACTGAAAAGATCGCCGAGTTGAGTCTGCTCGGACCGCGTCAGGGGCCGGAGGTAGCCAGTGATCGTGAGCGCCATTGCGGCCTGGTGCCACTGCTCCGTCCCCGCGTAATACTGGTAGCCGAGCTCCCATGCGGCGGCTTCTCCCCCCATTGTCGTGAAAAGGCTCTCTGCTGTTGCGTTACCGAGCTCACGATCCTCCAGTTCGATCGCCGATGAAATGAGCGCACGGAAGTATTCGAGCTTCGGGCGTCCGAGCGTTTCTGAAATCATCCGCTTGAGGTGCGGCACAGCCTTTGCCGGCGCGTTGTTCACGATGTGCGCCGCCGCCGCGTAGTAGAGCACCTGTGGATTCTTCTCGTCCTGACGTTCGAATCCCTCGGCGAGCGCAGTCGCTGCGAGGTCGTACTTGCCCAAGTTGTAAGCGAGTTCGCCGAGATTGAGCCACCCCTGGTCGAACCGCGGTTCGAGTCGAATGCACGCCTGATAATGCTCGAGAGCATCATCCGGTCGATTCGCCCGCGCAAGGTCGGCACCAAGGGCATACCGAAGCAGGTAATGATCTCGGTTCGGATTCTTCCGGAGGTAGTCCAGAACGGCTTCGACCGCTGCCTCGTAGTTACCGACTTGCCGTTCTTTTTGCGCGGTGAGCAGCGCCAGACGCGCCTTGCTTTCGAGAGCGTCGGCCGTCTCCATCGGCCCGCTCTCGGTGGATGCGATCGTTTTCGATGCGGCCAGGGTCGCGATCGTGACGACACCGGCGACAAACAACGCTGTGTAGTTCTTCATAGCGGACTAGTTCAAGTCGAACTGTACGGTGCGCTGCACCCAGGCAGTCACAGGTTGGCCGTCGAGCTTGCCCGGTGCAAATTTCCAATGCGGCGCCGCCTTTCGAACCGACTCCTCGAAAAACCCTTTCGGTCGGGCGTCGATCACCAGCACCTGTCCCACGCTTCCATCCTCGTACACCAGCAGCTTCACGAGCACGACCCCCTCGATGCCCTGCTCGCGAGCTCCGAACGGATAGACGGGTGGTGCACCACCGATCGGCCGCGGTTGTTCGTCGAGCTTACGTGTCGCGGGAGGGCTTCGAGGGGATGGTGCGCGCGGCGCAGGCGCACATCCGGGCGAGGGACGCGTTTCAGATCGTGCTGTCGCAGCGGTTCTCGGGGGAGACGCGCACGGAGCCGTTCGGGATCTACCGGGCGCTGCGCATCCTGAATCCGTCGCCCTACATGTTCTTTCTGGACCTGGACGGCGTCGAGCTGATCGGCTCGTCTCCGGAGGTGCTGGTGGAGCTGGAGGGCCGCCGCGCCACACTCTCCCCGATCGCGGGCACGCGCCCGCGGGGGGAGACGGTGGCGCACGATGTGCTGCTGGAGGAGGAGCTCTTGCACGACGAAAAAGAGCGGGCGGAGCGATACGGGCGATGTCGATCATCAGCGATCTGGAGACGGAGCGGCGGGCGCCGTGGGATACTTCGCACCGTCGGGCGACATGGACATGTGCATCACGATTCGCACGATCATCATGCGCGAGGGGCGGTATCACGTGCAGGCGGGCGCGGGGATCGTGGCGGACTCGGATCCGGCCACGGAGTACGATGAGACGGTGAGCAAGGTGCGCGCGGTGGAGATTGCGGGGGGGGGGCTGTGAGCACGGCTCGCAGGCGGCAAAGGCCGATCACCGAGTCTCTCGGACTCGATGACCGGATGCCTTCGGCCGCGTGAGGCGCGGGCTATTTCAACAGAATGACTTTGCGCGTCTGGGTGAAGGATCCCGCCGTCATCCGGACAAAGTAGATGCCGCTGGCCGCGGGTTCCCCGCGCTCGCCGGTTCCACTCCACGTGACGGCGTGCATGCCGGGCGGCATGGTCTCGGATACGAGCGTGCGCACGCGCCTGCCTCTCACATCGAAGATGAGGATCTCGACGGGACCGCCGGGGACAGGCACGTCGTAGCGGATCGTGGTCACGGGGTTGAAGGGGTTGGGCGCGTTCGCATGGAGGGCGTACTGGCTTGGGAGTATGGGGTATTCGGTGATTGCCGTCGCGGCAGGCTCGGTTATCGCGATGCGTTGATCGGCGGCCTGATCGGTCAGCACCTGCACGGTACCCGACGGCCAGCGAACCTCCAGCGAATCCACGACCGTCGCGGCCCCCAGGCCGAACGCCGCACCCGGTGAGTTTTGGGAATGGAGACCCGAGCCGCCTCCGACATCACGAATCTGGCGCGAGGCTCCAGCAACGCAGCGTACACGCGCCCCTATCCCCGATCGGTTTGACGCGGATCCCGTGAGATTCACATGCAGCCAGTGACGGCCGGGCGGCACGGCGTCGTTCCGGAAGAGGCGGTTCGCGCCGTTGCTCTTGGTCACGTACAGGTCGAGGTCCCCGTCGTCGTCGTAGTCGCCCCACGAGACGTCGATTCCGTACGGGCTGTCGCCGGTCTCGGTGGACGCGCCGACGTCGGTGAAGGTCCCGTCGCCGTTGTTCCGGTAAAGGCGGTTGGGGGCGTACTGGTGGTTGACGAGGTAGAGATCGAGATTGCCGTCGTTGTCGTAGTCTCCCCACGACGCCCCGTTGCTGTTCGCCCCGTCGTCGGTGCCGGCGGCGCCGCCGACCTCGGTGAAGGTCCCGTCTCCCTCGTTGTGGTACATGCGGTTGGTGCCATAGGCGTTGGAGACGTACAGATCGAGGTAGCCGTCGTTGTCGTAATCTCCCCACGCGACGGCGCGCGCGAGACCGGCGTCGTCGGTTCCGCTGGTGGATCCGACGTCGGTGAAGGTGCCGTCGTCGTTGTTGCGATAGAGGCGGTTGCCGACCCCCTCGTCGCCGACGTATAGATCGAGATCGCCGTCGTTGTCGTAGTCGCCCCACGCCGCACTCTGGCTGGTGCCGCTGTCGTCGGTTCCGCTGGCAGATCCGGCGTCGGTGAAGGTCCCGTCGCCGTTGTTGCCGTAGAGGCGGTTGGCACCGGGCGCGTTGGTGACGTAGAGATCGACGTAGCCGTCGCGGTCGTAGTCCCCCCAGACGGCCGCCCGGCTGTCCGCGGAGTCGTCGGTGTTCGAGCTGGCGCCTACCTCGGTGAAGGTCCCGTCGCCGTTGCTGCGGTAGAGACGGTTGGCGGCGCCGTTGCACACGTAGAGGTCGAGATCGCCGTCGTTGTCGTAATCGGCCCAGGCTGCGCCGTTGCCGTAGGCGCCGTCGTCGGTGCCCGACGCCGTGGCCACGTCGGCGAAAGTGCCGTCGCCGTTGTTCTGGTAGAGGCGGTTGACGCCGTGGTTGGTCAGGTACAGGTCGATGTCCCCGTCTCCGTCATAGTCGCCCCAGGCCGAGCCGAATCCGGCCCCGCCGTCTCCGGTGCCGGCCGTGGCACCGACCTCGGTGAATCGCTGCAGTTCCATCACCGTGATGCGCTGGTCGACGCTTTGATTGGTGAGCACCTGCACGATGCCGGACGGCCAGCGGATCTCGAGGGTGTCTACAACGCTCGCCGTCCCCAGCCCGAACTCCGCGGTCAGCGAGTTCTGTGACAGCCCGCAGCCGCCGGACACTTCGTCGGTTCGGCGGGTCGTTCCCGTTACGCAACGCACGCGCGCGCCGATACCGGAGCCATTGGATGCGGTCCCGACCAGATCCACGTGCAGCCAGTGATACCCCAGGGGTACGGCGGTGTCGTTGCGGTAGAGGCGGTTGGGACTCGAGGCGTTGACGAGATAGATGTCGAGGTCTCCATCGCCGTCGTAATCGGCCCATCCGACCCCGTAGGCCTGTCCGTTGTCATCGGTCGCTGTCGAGTCGCTGGTCTCGGTAAACGTCCCGTCGCCGTTGTTTCGGTAGAGCCGGTTCGGTCCGCCCTTGTTGGCCACGTACAAATCGAGGCTGCCGTCGTTGTCGTAGTCCCCCCAGGCGGTGCTGATCCCGTTTCCACCGTCATCGGTACCGGCGGCGGCGCCGATTTCGGTGAACGTCCCATTGCCATCGTTTTGGTACAGGCGATTCGCGCTGCCGAAGTTGGCAACGTACACGTCCAGGTCGCCGTCGTTGTCATAGTCCCCCCACGCGACGCCGTAGCCGTTGCCGGCGTCGTTGCTTCCGCTGCTCGCGCCCACTTCGGTGAATGTCCCCTCGCCGTTGTTGCGGTAGAGGGGATTGGAAACGTTGGTGGCCAGGTACAAGTCGAGATCGCCGTCGCCGTCGTAGTCGCCCCAGGCAGTGCCGCGGGCATAGCCGCTGAATGCGACCCCGGCCGCCGCCGCGACTTCGGTGAAGGTCGCGTCGCCGTTGCCGTGGTAGAGCCTGCTCGCGCCAGCTTCGTTCGCGACGTAGAGATCGAGGTGTCCATCTCCATCGTAGTCGCCCCAGGCGGCGGCCACACCGGCGCCGGCATCGGCCGTACCCGAGGCGGCGCCGACCTCGGAGAAGGTCCCGTCGTTGTTGTTCTGGTACAGACGGTTCGACCCTCCGAAATCGGCCATGTAGAGGTCGAGATCGCCGTCGTTGTCGTAGTCGCCCCAGGCGGTGCCGTGTCCGTACCCGCCATCGTCGGTCTGCGAGGTTGACCCGACTTCGTCGAACGTTCCATCGCCGTTGTTCCGGTAGAGGCGGTTAGCTCCATTGTTGGTCAAATAGAGGTCCGGGTTGCCGTCGTCGTCATAGTCACCCCAGGCCATGCCCCGGCCGTTCCCACCGTCGCCGGTGCCAGACGGCGCTCCGACGTCTGTGAACTGCGGCGGAGCGGGCGCGGGCTCCGTCATGGTGATGCGCTGATCCACGCTCTGGCTCGCCAGGGTCTGCACGACGCCCGAGGGCCAGCGAATCTCGAGCGTGTCCACAATGGTCGCAGTCCCCAGACCGAACTCCGCCGCCAGCGAGTTTTGCGACTCGTATCCCGCATCACCCGCGATCTCCCGGAGCTGGCTCTTTCCTCCTGCGACGCAGCGCACGCGCGCGCCGATACCGGATTGATTCGACACGGTGCCCACCAGATCCACGTGCAGCCAGTGATAGCCGGGAGGAACGGCGCTGTCGTTGCGGTACAGCCGGTTGACCATGTCGGCATTGGCCACGTAGAGATCGAGGTCGCCGTCGTTGTCGTAATCCCCCCAGCCGATCCCTCCCGCGAACCCGCCGTTCTCCGTTCCCGCGGCCACGCTCGCGTCCGTAAACGTCCCGTCGCCGTCGTTCCGGTACAGCCGGCTCGTTCCCACGTTGGCCAGGTAGAGGTCGAGATCGCCGTCGTTGTCGTAGTCTCCCCACGCCACGCTCCTGCCGTTGCCCGCGTCGTTGGTGCCCGAGGCAGCGCCCACCTCTGCAAATGTTCCGTCACCGTTGTTCTGGTAGAGCCGGTTGATGCCGATGTCATTAGCCAGGTAGAGATCGAGATCGCCATCGTCGTCGTAATCGCCCCAAGCCACGCCGATGCCCCAGCCACCGTCGCCCGTACCGGATGCCGTCGCAACGTCGGTGAAGGTCCCGTCACCGTTGTTCCGGTAGAGCTGGTTCACGCCACCATAGTCCACGAAGTAGAGATCGAGATCGCCGTCGTTGTCGTAGTCCGCCCACGCGATCCCGGCGCCGTTCGAGTTAGCGTCCGTCCCCGCGGCCACCGCGATGTCGGTGAACGTGCCGTCGCCGTTGTTGCGATACAAGCGATCGGCTCCGGCATTGTTCGCCAGACACAGATCGATGTCGCCGTCGTTGTCATAATCCGCCCAGCCGGCCGCCCGCCCATCCCCGCCGTCGTCCGTCCCGCTCGCCGCGCCGACCTCCGTGAAGCCTCCGGCCCCGTCGTTCTCGTAGAGTCGGTTCGCCGTCCCGGAGTTGGCGACATACAAGTCGAGGTCGCCGTCGTTGTCGTAGTCCCCCCACGCGACGGCCTTGCCGGCTCCCGCATCGTCAGTGCCCGAAGCCGCCGCGACGTCCGTGAACGTGCCGTCACCGTTGTTGCGATAGAGGGCGTTGGCGGCGCCGGAGTAGGCCAAATAGAGATCGAGATCGCCGTCGCCGTCGTAGTCGCCCCAAGCGACCCCATCGGCATTCGCGCCGCCCGCCGTTCCCGATGCGATCCCGACCTCGCTGAACTGGAGCGTCACGGGCGCGCTCTCCGTCACCGTGATGCGTTGATCCACGCTCTGGCCCGTCAGCGTTTGCACGATACCCGAGGGCCAGTGGATCTCGAGGGAGTCCACCACCGCCGCTGTCCCTAATCCGAACTCGGCGGTCAACGAGTTCTGGGAAGATCCGGAGCCGCCCGACACTTCGCGGATCTGAGTGGTGGTTCCTGCGACGCAGCGTATGCGCGCGCCGATGCCGGATCGATTCGACGCCGTCCCGGCCAGGTCCACTTGCAGCCAGTGATCGCCGGGCGCAACGGCGTTGTCGTTGCGGTACAGGTGATTCGCGCCATCGTAGGCAACGTAGAGGTCGATGTCGCCGTCGTTGTCGTAGTCGCACCACGCCGCCGAGTTGTTGTCCATGTCCCCGGCCAAGCCGGAGGCGACGGCAACCTCGGCGAACGTGCCGTCCGCGTTGTTGCGGTACAGGCGGCTGTTGTGGATCCTCCCTCCCACGAAGAAGTCCAGATCGGCGTCGTTGTCATAGTCGCCCCAGGCAACCACGTTGCCGCCCGCCGCACTCGTGCCCGACTCCGCTCCGACGTCGGTGAAAGTGCCGTCCCCGTTGTTGCGATGCAGCCGGTTCCCGGAGCCGCCGGTGACGTAGAGATCGAGGTCGCCGTCGTTGTCGTAATCACCCCAACCGGCTCCGATGCTTGCGCCGTCGGTTCCAGCGCTCGGCGCGACGTCGAGGAAGGTCCCGTCGCCGTTGTTCCGGAACAGGCGATTCGTGCCCGACCTGGTGACGTAGAGGTCGGGATCGCCGTCGTTGTCGTAGTCCCCCCAGGCGGCGCTGATACAAGAACCGCCGTCGGCGGTGCCCGACGTTACCGTCGCATCGCTGAACGTCCCGTCGCCGTTGCTGCTGTAGAGCTTGTTTCCGCCATCGTTCGCGACATAGAGGTCGAGATCCCCATCTGCATCGTAGTCCGCCCAGGCGCCTCCCCTGCCGTCGCCGGAATCGGCCGTGTTCGATGCCACGCCAACCTCCAAGAATGTCCCGTCCCCGTTGTTTTGATAGAGTCGATTGGCGTCGCCGTAGTTGACCAGATAGAGGTCGAGGTTGCCGTCGTCGTTGTAATCTCCCCACGCCGCTCCCAGGCTGGCCCCGATATAGAACATGCCGGAGACCGCGGCGACCTCCGCGAACGTCCCGTCGCCACTGCTCCGGTACAGTCGGTTCGCCGTCCCTACGTTTGCGACGTAGAGATCGAGGACTCCGTCGTTGTTGAAATCCCCCCAAGCGACGGCGTCACCGTACCCCGTGTCGTCGGTTCCCGAAAACGCTCCCACCTCGTTGAAGGCGACTGGGATCGGCGCGACCTGGAATTCGTACGCGCCCATGTCGACCGTTCCCCCCGCGATGCGTGGGTTGCCGTCGAGATCGGTGGCTACGCCGCCGGGCACCGCCGCGTTGGAACCCGCATCCACAGCAGGCGAACTCTCACTGATACGCAAGTCTCCACCCGGCGCGTCCGTGAACAACGGGTCGTCGTCGATGTTTCCGCCCAGGTCAGTGCCGAGATTCGGGTCCCATCCACCGCTTCCACCCGATCCCTCAATGAGCGAGTAGGAGACGAGGGGGTTGCTCACCGCTGGCGTGGAAAAGTTGCGGATCTCATTCCCCTCGATCGTCGCCGAATCATCGAAGAGGATGCCATTGGTGATAATCGGGCTGCTAAAGAAATTGTATATTGCACCGCCGGCGGACCCGGCCACGTTCCTGGTGAACGTCGTATTGGTCAGCACCGGATTGCTGTACTCCCTGTTGTATATCGCGCCGCCATCGAGAATCGCGCTGTTTTCGAGGAAGACAGCGTTTGTGATCGCCGGATTGCTGCCGATGTCGTTGTAAATCGCGCCGCCCACGTTGGACGTGTTTCCCCGGAAGACCACGTTCGTCATCTTGGGGCTGCAGTAGTAGTTATTGTAGATCGCACCACCTTTGTAGCTGGCATAATTACCGTCGAAAACGAGATTGGCTAGCGTCGCATTGCCTTCGAGATCGTTGAAGAGCCCGCCGCCAACGCTATTGTCGGCCCGCCCCCCTGCGATCGTGAAACCGTCAACAACGGCCGTGTCGTCCACGTTGCCTCCGGTCACGACGTGGTAGCTGTTGTCCGCGGGATCGTCTTGCACGCCGATGTCACCGCTCAGGATCGTCAAGTTCGCTTTCCAGTCTCGCTGAGCGAGCGAAGTCTCGGTACCGGCGAACCCACCATAGAGCGCGACCCCACTGATGAGCTGAAACGTCGCCGCTCGGTCGGTTCCTGGTGTCGGCTTGTACGTGCCGGCCGCAACCCATACTTCATCGCCCGACGACACGATGCTCAACGCGCTCTGGAGGTCAGTGTACGCATCGGTCCATGATGACCCGTCGTTGGCCCCAGACGCGCTCGCACTCACGTACACCCGCTGTGGCGGCGGAACACTGCGCATCCCTCGCCAGACCATCGCGTACTCTTGCGCGCCGGACGCGAGTGCACCTTTGTGAGAAACCGTGACGGCGTACAGCCCCGATGGCGCAGCAGCGACATCGACTTGTTCCACGTTGTCGGTATCGTTGTCGCCGCTGCTCGCGGCTGAAGCCGGACTCGCTGGATTGAGAATCCAGGGACTATGAGTGGTGGCCGTTCCGACGTTGGTCATTCTAACGTCGAGGTCATTGACCAGCATCTTCGTGGTTGGGTCGAGCGCCCACCCCGGAGGGATCCCGGCCGGGTCCGTCCATGCGATGGTAAGGCGGACGTCCTGTGTCGCATCGACGCTGAAGTAGTACGTATGCGTCGACCCGCCAGCGAGAGTCGCTTCGAGGGTGCCCATGTCGTCGCCGCTGAGCGCGTTTAGGACGTCCATCGCGCGATGTGTGTTCAACAATCCCCACCCGTTGGCATAGTCGGGGCCGTCAGCCGCGCCGGCTTCGTCAGCGGTGTTGATCACGAGCGCCTTGAGCGTCGACGCCAACGGGGGAGATCCGAATCGGGCCTCGTATTCCTGCGCGAGCAGGTTGATCGATCCGGAGGCGTTCGGGGTCGCCATCGAGGTGCCACTGCTCCACTCGTACGACGCGCTGCCGGCGATTCCGGAGGAGTACAAGTCCATTCCATTGGCGACGATGTCCGGCTTAATGCGCCCGTCGTCCGTTGGTCCCCAGCTCGAAAACACCGTCTGCACGACATCGCTCGGGACCGCATAGCCCAGAGGAATGTCGTTGACCGCGCCCACGGTGAGTATGTTCTTCGCGTTGGCGGTGTAGCTCATGGTGTCGTATCCGCCGGACTGGCCGTCGGCGCCATGGAAGTCGCTGGCGAGCACCCAGCCGAAGCCGTCCCAGTGGTAGTGCGAACCACCGGGATCGGCGTCGTTGCGGTCGTTCCCGGCCGCGACGCAGATCAGATAGTTCGGAGCATCGTAGGCGATCTGGTCGAAGTCCTGCGCCGTTTGATCGTAGAACCCGAAACCGGCATCCTCCGTCGTACTGACGGAGATATCTCCGAACCAGTAGTCGCCGTCCCATCCGGCCGCGAAACCGTAGGAATGATTCGAGACCTGGAGGCCGCCTGCCGCCGCCGCGGCCATTTCGCTGGTGTCGAAATCCCAGTCGTAGGCGTGCAGGGGCGCCTGGTAGGACATTCCCCGTGCGTTGGCATCGACCCCAGCCGCGACCATTGTCCCGGCCACGTGGGTGGCGTGGAAATACGTCACCGCGGCGCCATCCTGCTGCGTGACGCGTCCGCCGAACTCCTGATGATCCGTTCGCACGCCGCTGCCGTCCCATATGGCGAGATTGCCCGCCGCCGTGTTGCTCCCCGTGCGGCCGTATGCGCCGCCCCCCACGCCGCCCGGCCAGATGTCGTACGTGCGAACGGTCTTTGCGGCGATCAGGTTGTGCAACAGGTAGTATGCCGGCGTACCGTTCTCCCGCATGAACATGAGCTTCAGGCGGGGGTTCTGATTGAGCGCTCGCTGTGCGGGACTCGGCGACTGCAGAAGCTCATAGTACTCCGCAGTTCGCCTCGCGATCAGGTCGTCGTGAAGTTGCTGCGAGAGAGCGCGGAGGCGATTGACATCGGTTACACGTTGTGCGAGCGAGGGCGCGTGCAGCAGTCCGACGATGGCGTAGACAAGGAGGGCCAGCGAGGTGCCGCTGCGCAGGCGTCGCAACGTGACCGACCGAACGGCAACGAAAGAGCTTTTCATCCCACTGTCCCTACCGTTTATTCTATCCGCGTTGCGTGGCTTGAACATACAGCTCCGGGGCTGTTAGCCTTCCCGGATGTTCCATCTCATCATACACCTGATCCGAGGGCCGCTGCGTGCTCGCGGATCAT
>Ga0214472_10007734_pt1 | contig 11231 bp, 11 predicted proteins | sample RVTome_6_FD_207662 | JGI IMG/M metagenome (GOLD analysis project Ga0214472, IMG submission 207662) | Soil microbial communities from uranium-contaminated site in the Upper Colorado River Basin, Wyoming, United States - RVT140D175 | ecosystem: Environmental > Terrestrial > Soil > Contaminated >...
AGGACAAAGGAAGGGGTGATGGATTTAATCGGTTCCGGAGCACCCCTATCCCGGCCTTTCCCCGTCAAGGGGAAAGGATGTCGAACTACGATGCAGCGATCTGCCACCATCTTCATCCTCGGCGGACAAGCGCAGCTCATGGCACACTTCGTGGTGAAAAGTATATTGATCACTTGGTTGCGGCTTCGCCGCGCTGGGTCTCAGTGGTGAATACGTCTACACGGCAAACCCGGAAGAGCTTTTTTCTAAACCAGGCGCGCAAGGTCCTTGGCAAAATAAGTCAGGATCATGTCGGCGCCCGCGCGCCTGATCGACAGCAGCACTTCCATCATCACTCTGGCTTCGTCCACCCAACCGTTCTGGCCGGCCGCTTTGATCATCGCGTACTCCCCGCTGACGTTGTAAGCGGCCACCGGATAACCGAATTTTTGTTTCACCCGGTAAATCACGTCGAGGTAGGCGAGCGCCGGCTTCACCATGACAATATCCGCGCCTTCGCGAATGTCCAATGCAACTTCGCGCAGCGCCTCGTCCCCGTTGGCCGGGTCCATTTGGTAGGAGCGGCGGTCGCCGAACTGCGGAGTCGACTCGGCCGCCTCACGGAACGGCCCGTAGAACCCCGACGCAAATTTAGCGGCGTAGGCCATGATCGCGACGTTTTCGAAGCCGCTTTGGTCGAGCGCTTCCCGGATCGCCCCTACCCTGCCGTCCATCATGTCCGAAGGACCGACAATGTCGGCACCGGCGCGCGCGTGCGAGAGAGCTTCTTTGACCAACAGTTCCAATGTGGCGTCGTTATCGACATCGCCGCTTTTGACCACGCCACAGTGGCCATGGTCGGTATATTCGCACAAACAGACATCGGTGATCACCAGCAGCTCCGGCAGCTTTTCCTTGATCGCGCGAATCGCCTGCTGCACGATCCCGGCATCGGCGTAGGCCTCGGTGCCAAGGGAGTCCTTGTGCTCGGGGATGCCGAACAAGATGACAGCGGGAATTCCCAGGGAGCGGACTTCCTGACATTCGATGACCGCCCGGTCCACAGAAAGTTGCGCGACGCCCGGCATCGAAGAGACCGGTTGGACGCGGTCTTTCCCGGAGCCGACGAACAACGGGTAAATCAAGTTTTTCGGGCTGATCGTCGTTTCGCGTATAAGCTCCCTAAGTCTTTCATTGCGCCGCAGCCTTCTCGGCCGATACTTTGGATAGTCCATCTTATGCTCCCGCCGGTTGCGCCCCCGCGCCATGCTGGAAAAAATCAACCATCGCGCGCACCAGCCCCGGAATGGTAAATTCCGCCGATACCAAATCGGCCTTGCCGCCGAGTTCCCGGACGGTTGCCTCGGTAATTGGCCCAATACAACCGACCGCCGTGCCGTGTAAGATGTCCGACAGTTTTTCGCCGTGAAACAGTTTCACAAAATTTGCTACGGTGCTCGAGCTCGTGAACGTCACCATGTCCACGGTCCCGTCTTGCAGCAAGCCTCTAAGTCTCGGCACGTCCGCCGTTGGTATAACCGTGCGGTAGGCATCGACGACATCGACTGCGGCGCCCCACTGCCGCAGCGTCTCCGGCAGAACATCCCTGGCCTTGGCCGCCCGTGGAATCAGCACGCACTTGGCGCGCAACTCCTCGGGCTTGAGCGCATCGAGAATTCCCTCGGCCTGGTATTGCTCCGGCACCAGACAACTGATAATTCCTGCGCCTTTAAGCCGCTCTGCCGTGGGCGGGCCGATGGCGGCAACTCTCTTGCGCTGGATTTCCACCAGAGATTTCCCCGAAAGGTTGAAGCGCGCGAGAAATTGTTCGACGCCATTGACGCTGGTGAAGATCAACCAATCGTAATCCGCTATCCGCGCAATCGCCGCGTCCAGCGCCGCAAAACTTTCGGGCGATTGGATCTCAATGGTCGGGAACTCTATCACCTCGCCGCCAAGCTCTTCGATCCGGCCCGCCAATCCGCCTGCCTGGGCGCGCGCCCGCGTGACCACGATGCGCTTGCCCGCCAGGGGACGATATGAGGTTCTCGCAACGCCCATAGATTATTACGCTCAAATTCCTTGACAAAATGACTTCAAGAAAATTTCTCGCGCCAAGCATATCCTGAGTCTAATCGAAGGGCACGCCAAGTTCGCAACGAAATCCAAAAATCCCCCTTTCATCCCCCTTTGACAAAGGGGGAAAGAGGGGGATTTGAGAAACCCTGGCGTCCTTTGCGCTCTTTGCGCGAGACACAGTTTTTCTGATCTCTTAAGCATCCCAAATTTTCAAATAACTTTGGCTAGTATTTCCGGCCATGTCTTATACCGACGCTAAAATCCGGTCCGCGCCAGCGCGCAGCAATTCCTCAGCCAATTCCGCGCCCAATTTCGCCGCGTCTACGAATTTCCCCGAGCGTTGCCCTCGTTTGAGCGCTTTTCCGTCGGGGCTGGCGACGACGCCGACCATCGCGATCTCGTCCCCCGTAACCACGGCGCGACCACCTACCGGAACCTGACAGCCGCCGCCCAAACGACTGAGAAACGAGCGTTCCGCGGTCACCTCGGCGGCCGTCGGCGTGTGGTGCAAAAAAGACCAGTCCTCGTTCCCCGAGTCATTCGCACGCGCCTGCAGCCCCAGGGCGCCTTGAGCCACAGCGCTCACGCAGATCTCACTCGGTAAGAATTCCACGATACGATCTCCTCGGCCGATTCGTTTCAGCCCCGCCGCGGCCATCACCAGGGCGTCGACTTCGCCGCCGTCGAGCTTCCGCAGCCGAGTGTCGACGTTTCCGCGAATCCCAACCACCGACAGCTCCGGTCGATGATACAAAAGCTGCGCGCGCCGGCGCAAGCTGCCCGTGCCGATCCGCGCGCTGGCTGGCAGTCGATCCAGGCTCGTCGGCTCTCTCGTCACCAGGACGTCGCGCGCGTCCTCACGCTCGGGAACCGCAACAAGGGCAAGGCCTTGCGCCATTTCCGTCGGCAAGTCTTTTAGCGAATGCACCGCCAGATCGATTTCGTTTCGCAGCAGCGCATCTTCGATCTCTTTGGTGAAAAGCCCCTTGCCGCCGATAGCTTGCAGCGATGCGTCGATAAAGCGATCGCCGCTGGTCTTAAGCACCACGATCTCGACTTTTGATTCGGGACGTCGCTCCTCGATCCGCGCTTTTACCCAGCGGGCTTGCGCCAAGGCGAGCGTACTGCCGCGGGTGCCGAGCCGAAGGTTTTTCACGTTCCTCAACTCCTCTTTCCACCCCTTGCGGGCACGGCACTACTTCCGCCCAGGTTGGTCATTTTTCCTCTATGTCAAAAAGTTTCTTCAATGCCGCACTATACAAAGCGCTCTCGTCGTCTTCTTTCTCCGCGTTCCGTTTCAGGTGGGAAATCGGCCCGTGCAGCAGCTTATTGATCATGGCCGCCGTCATGACTTCGAGGGCATCCCGCTGGCGGTCCGACAAATCTTTGAGACCGCCGCCAAGCGATTTTTCCATTTCATTGCGGCGAATTTCCTCGAAGCGCTGGCGCAAAGCCGTGATCGTCGGCGCCTGTTCCAGCGAATGGATCCAGCGGGTGAAATTCGCCACCTCTTCGACGACGATTTTTTCGGCCTTCTCCGCCTCGTTGGACCGTTCTTGCAGGTTCTCATTGGCCACGGCCTGCAAGTCGTCGATGTTATAAAGGTAGGCGTTGTCGAGCTTGTTGATCTCGGCATCGAAGTTGCGCCGGTCGCCGATGTCGATGAAAAACATCGGCTTGTGCTTGCGCTCCTTCAGAATCACGCCCACGGCGCCGGCGTCGACGAGAACTTCCGGCGCGCCAGTGCAGCCGATGACGAGATCGGCGATCTTGAGATAGCGGGGAAAGTCATCGAAGAGGATCGGGCTGCCGTGGATGCTTCCCGCCAGCTCGACCGCCCGTTCGAAGGTGCGATTGGTCACCATCAAGCTGCGCGCGCCGTTGCTCTGCAAGTGACGCGCCATCAACCTGCCCATCTTCCCCGCGCCGATGAGCATCACCGTCTTGTCGTCAAAGCGGTCGAAGATCCGCCGTGCCAAATCCACCGCAACCGAGCTCACCGACACGGCGCGGCTGGCGATGCCGGTCTCGGTGCGCACCCGCTTGGCGACGGAAAAAGCGCGGTGAAAAAGCCGGTGCAGGATCGCTCCCACCGTCCCCGCTTCCTGCGCCGCGCTGTAATAATCCTTAAGCTGGCCCAGAATCTGCGGCTCGCCCACCACCATCGAATCGAGACTCGCGGCGACGCGGAACACATGCCGCACCGCATCGGCGCCTTGATAGGCGTAGACATGGTCGTCCAATTGGCCGGCATTGCGGCGGGCGCCCTGCTCGGCGAGAAATTTCTTGATTTCCGCGGAAGCGGAGGGACCGTCGGCTGCCGCCGCGACCACCTCGACGCGGTTGCAGGTCGACAAGATCACGCCTTCTTGAATCGCGGGATAGGCGCGTAACCGCGCCAGAGCCTCGCGCAGGTAGGAAGCTTCGAAGGCGACGTTCTCGCGCACCTCGATCGGCGCGCTGCGGTGATTGAGACCGACGATGAGGATTTCTTTTTGCACGGTTTAATCGAACCGGCCCCCATGCCGGCTGGGGAAAATCGCCTCTCCCCACAGGAAGTAACCGATCACGACGCAAAAGCCGAAGGTGGTAAGCAGCGCCGCCTTTCTGCCGCGCAGACCCGTCGTGCGGCCGTGGAGCAGAGCGCCGTAGAAGAGCCAGGCGATGCCGGAGGAGATCTGGCGCGGATCCCAGGACCAGTAACTGCCCCAATGAATCCCCGCCCACATGCTCCCTGAGACGATGCCCAGGGTCATCAAAGGAAACCCCCACACGAGGAAAATATAATTGAGCCGGTCCAGGGTCTCCAGGGACGGGAAACGCTTCATCAGCAACGTCATTTTTTTGTGCTTCAGCTGGCGTTCCGACAAGAGGTAGATCAAGCTCACGCCAAACGCCAGGGCGAACGCCGCGTTGCCGAGAAACGCCACCGTGACATGGACGGGCAACCAATAGCTCTTAAGCTCCGGCGGCAAGGCTTCGCTGCCGGTGCCGAAAGCGAAGGCGGCAAGCGTCATGAGAAATGCCAAAGGGGCGATGATCGAGCCGAGAACCGAGAGACGGTATTTGAAATGAACGACCAGATAAGCCGCGACCATCACCCAACTGTAGAAAGACAGCGACTCGCGAAACTGCGTGACGTTCGGATAACCCGTTTGAAAAAAATGCACGCCGAGCGCAGCCGTGTGCACGGCGAAGCCGCAGGCAACAATTAGGGGCGAGAGTTTCGAAACGATATCGCGCTGGAAAAAAACGTAAAGAGCGAAGGACACCCCGGCGAGCAGATAAAACAGGGCGGCAATCTTGAGAATGGTGACGTCCATAACTACCCGGCCATTATAGGACAACCACCGAGACCTTCAAGGCCGCCGACTTTGATCGGAATGGCCCGGTTTATTGGGCAGCACAAGCTTGGCTGGAGAACTCACAAGCGAAAAAACATCCGCCCTCTGACCACTCCACGCGATGGAACAGTGAATATATACCGCCTCTAGGAGGGTTTTTCTACAGCTTCGTTAGCCACCGCACGGCCGCTGCTGAAAGAACGCGAGGACTAATGACGCTGTTGTTTAAACGGAATATGTTTCAGAATAGCAAAAAGGCGCCCGCTGTAATAGTCCTATTTTAGTCAATGACGTCCCCCAGCCTCATCTGAATAGAAAGGAAAACATCACATGAAGTGGACTCGACGCGAATTTATCACAAACGTTGGCGGAGCAGCGCTCGCTGCCGCATTCCCCTTTGAGCGCGCGCTCGCGCAGGTCGGTTCCGGCGCAAACAGCCGCGACCGCGTCATAATATGCAACGAGGATTCCAACACGTTATCGGTGATCGATCCAAACACCAACACGGTAGCAACGACCATCAATCTCACATCGTTTGATGAAGACCCGCGACCGCCGTTTCGTCTGGTAACCGGCGGTGTCACGCCCACCCACGTCGCCATGGTAACGAAGCCACTGTACCACGGCGCAATCAATATTCATGGAGCTGCTCCTTCTCCGGATAACAGGCTATTAGCCTGCACCGGTCGAGGAACAAGTAACGTCTATTTACTCGACCTCGAAACAATGAAAGTCGTCGGCAATACGCCGAATCCGCAGGCGAGCGATCAAACCAATGCCGAGCGGATGACCAGCGGCGTGCTCGTGGGCCGGGAGCCCCACGAGCCCACTTTCAGCCGTAACGGTAAAGAAATCTGGGTTACCGTGCGCGGCGAAAGTCGCATCGCTGTCCTCGATGTCGCAGCGGCGATTAAGGAATCGCGCGGCGTGGCGTCGCGCGCGGTCCGTCTGTACATTAATTGCCTGAACGGGCCGGCACAAGTCTGGTTCTCCGCCGACGGGAGGTTTGCTTTCGTCGTCTCGCAAAAGGCCTCGCAACTGGAGATCATCGACACGAACTTCGGGCGCGATGGCTTCAGCCGGCCCAAACGGCGCGCGATTATCGATATCAAAAAACAAGATCCGTTTGGCTTTACGCCGTTTCAGAAAACCACACCGGACGGTAAAGAACTTTGGCTGTCGCACAAGCTGGCGGATTCGGTCTCGGCTTGGTCGGTGGGTCCCGCGTCAAAGCCGCTAGATTCCATTTCGTTGGGCAAAGTGGCGCGGCCCAATCACGTCGAGTTCGTCGAAAACACCAGGGGCAAAGTTGTCTATGCCTCCCTGGCCCGCGTTGACGATGGCGGACCGGGCGGCGTAGCATCGAGCCAGATCGCCATCATCGACCGCTCGGCCGCATCCGGCTCTCGCAAAGTCGTGGGCAATGTTTTCAGCCAAGGACGGGAGGCCCATGGGTTGTGGACGAATCCTGAAAACACCCTGCTCTACGTCGCCCACGAGCAAGATGAGCTACCCAACACGCCAAACGCAGGGCAAACGGTTTGCAGCGCGTTCGACGTCAGTGATCCGTTCAAGCCGCAATTCATTGCCCAGATTCCTCTTGGGGAACTGGCGCTACCGTCCGGCAAGCTGCGCAACAAAAAGAGCATCAACCTTGTCTATGTGCGTCCCGGCGCCCGCAGTCAAACCGCTTGAGGGGAGGCCGCATGAGGGTATGGATCACGACACTTGTGCTTGCTTGCGCATTCCGGGCCGCCGTCGTTTCGGCCCAGCATGAACATGGCACCGTTGCCTCGCAGACCGGCGCCCGCCCCGCGGTCGCACAGCTCTTCGTGCGCCAAATGGATGCCGGCATGAAACAAATGATGGAAGACATGCACGCGCCCGGCTACAGTGGAAATCCAGACGTCGATTTTCTTGCGATGATGATTCCCCATCATGAAGGAGCGGTGGAAATGGCGCGGCTGGTACTCATCTATGGCAAAGACCCGCTCACGCGCCGGCTGGCGGAGGAGATCATCGCGTCACAGACGGCCGAGATAGCGGCGATGAAGGAGCGGCTTACGATCCTGCGCCGAGGCGAGGACCCAAATCCCGGCGGCTTTCCGGCGCTTCACGGCACACGCGGGGTCGCACCGCAGTGAGGGAGAAAGGAGCTACAAAAGGGACTTCTACCACGCAGGCGCAAAACCGAGAAAAGGCTGGCTAGTAGGGCACACAGCATGGAGAAGCTTCTAAATAGCCAACAGCGGTCACCTTTTTCTTTTTCGGTTGGGCATTGCATTCTGTTTTGCTTTGGATGAGCACAATAAAGAAAATGCAGCTTAACACGCGGCGTGATACAGATCTTCAGACCCGAGCGCGCGGCGCGCGGGCCGTGGCGGCTCAGCCCACGCTTTAGACGGCACTAAGGAGAGAATCATGGCTACCATCAGCGAGATGAAGACCTACCAAGGCTCATGTCACTGTGGACGCGTTCGATTTGAGGTTCGAACGGAGCTTACACGCGTGAGTGAATGCAATTGTTCGATCTGCCGGCGCAAGGGCTACCTCCATCACATGGTCACCCCGGATCGGTTCCGCCTGATCCAAGGTGAGGCTGATCTTGCGACGTATCAGTTCGGCACCAAGCGCGCGCTGCACCACTTCTGCCGCCACTGCGGCGTTGCTGCCTTCTATCGTCCGCGAGCGAATCCCGCCAATTACATGGTCAACGCCCGCTGTCTTGACGGCGTCGATCTTAATTCCGTCGAGCGGGTTTCCTTCGATGGGCAGAGCTGGGAGCTGCGCCCCGACGCCCCATACACGGGCATCTGGAAACCCTCGTAAACCGATCTTGCTGCGGGTGAAGGAGCGCCTTCACAACAGAGTGCCGTTTATCTCGTCGCTTGAGCGCATTGGCGAGCAGATTGCGATGATGGAATGGAGAGTGAGTTTTTGAAACTGGGTTGCTGAGTGATCGACCGTGCTATTGTCCAGTAGGGGAGTTTGGAGGGTCGTGACGGCACGGGGAATGGAGCGGCATACACGACGGAGGTATTAGCAATGGCGCAGAAATTGACCGCCGCTCAACGGCGGGCTTTGAAATTGGAAGCAGTCGGATGGGACGAGCTTTCCGATGACGACTTTGCTCGACTATTTGGTGAAGGTCAGCCTGTGAAGGTCCGCATTCGACGGCCACCTCCCAAAACACTGACAGTCGCTCTCGACGAGCAGACGCTGAACCGCCTAAAGCGTATAGCTCGACACAAACAAGTCCGCGCCCGCCACCTGGTCGCCATGTGGATCGCCGAGCGACTGACTCAAGAGCGCCCGGCCGAGAAATGATCGTTGGCTTTAACTTCACGCTTCAGGCCGAACGCGTACGCGCAGGCTGAGTATGCTGTTATCAATGTCTGGAAGGCACCTTTCCCCCGCCTTTCCCCCCGCCACCGCGTTCTTGACAGCCGCCACCGGCTAATATAGTTTACCTTTCTAGCTGGACACCTTATCCAGAGTGGTGGAGGGAGCGGCCCTTCGAAGCCACAGCAACCGGTTCCGATATACGGAGCGCTGGTGCTAATTCCCACCCCTTGAAAAGGGGGTAAAGATAAGGTGAGGTTTTGAAAGCCTCTTCTTATCTTATTGAGAAGAGGTTTTTTTTTAAACGCGAACGATGAGCATTCGGCTGACCACCGATCAAATCGAAAGATATAGCCGCCAGATCATGGTGCCCGATCTCGGCGGTAAGGGACAGATCCGCCTGGGGCAATCCCGAGTGCTCGTGGTCGGCGCGGGTGGTTTGGGGTCGCCGGCGGCTTTGTATTTGGCCGCGGCTGGGATCGGCACCTTGGGCATCATCGACCCCGACCGAGTCGAGCTATCGAATCTCCAGCGCCAAATCCTTCATGCGACCGCCGACATCGGGCGGCTCAAAGTGGATTCAGCCAAAACGATGTTGAGCGCGCTCAATCCCGACGTGCAAATCAACGTCTATCCGGCGCGGTTGGAAGACCACAACGCGGCTGAAATCATTGGCGGCTACGATTTCATTATCGACGGCAGCGACAATTTTCCGACCAAGTTTCTGGTGAACGACACGGCGGTCAAGTTGGGAATCGCATTCAATCACGCCGGTATCGTTCGGCTCCAGGGCCAGACGATGACCGTGGTCCCGGGAAAGAGCGCCTGCTACCGCTGCTTGTTCAAAGAGCCGCCTCCGCCCGAAGAGATCTTGAGCTGCCAGCAGGCGGGAATTCTCGGCGCCGTGGCGGGCACCATCGGTTCGCTCCAAGCCACCGAAGCGATCAAGTATTTGACCGGCTTCGAAGAAGGCATGCTGACAGACCGCCTGCTCACCTACGATGCCAAGACCATGAGGTTTCATTGCGTGGACGTAAAGCAGGATCCCAACTGCAACGCGTGCGGGAAGAAAACTTCGGCAGAATCAAGGATTGCGACCAGCGCCTGAGAATCGGACGCGAAAGGAAGGCTGATGAGTTTTGTTCAAGGACTTCAATGTCGAGAATGCGGCCAGGAATATCCCAAGAAGCCTCTGTACGTGTGCGAAACCTGCTTCGGCCCGTTGGAGATCGTCTACGACTACGAGGGTATCAAACGAGCCATCAGCCACGCAAAGATCACCGCGCGGGAAAAGAACCTTTGGCGCTACCGTGAATTGCTGCCGATCGACGGCGAGCCGAGCGTCGGCCTCTATTCCGGGTTCACTCCGCTCGTGCGCGCCCATCGCTTGGGCGCGGCATTCGGCGTCAAAGAGCTTTACATCAAGGATGATTCGGTCAATCACCCGACGTTTTCGTACAAAGACCGCGTCGTTTCCGTCGCTATATCCAAGGCCATCGAATTCGGCTTCGATACCGTTTCCTGCGCCTCCACCGGCAACCTCGCCAACTCGGTGGCCGCTCACGCCGCCAAGGCCGGGCTCAATTGCTACGTCTTTATTCCGGACGGCCTCGAACAGGGAAAAATCATCGGCTCTGCGATCTACGGACCGAAGACGGTCGCTATCAAAGGCAATTACGACGACGTCAATCGTCTGTGCAGCGAAATCGGCGACAAGTACGGTTGGGCGTTCGTCAACGTCAACCTGCGCCCCTATTACGCCGAGGGCGCAAAAACTCACGGCTTCGAGGTCGCCGAGCAACTCGGCTGGAAACTTCCCAAACATATCGTCGTCGCCAGTGCCGGCGGAACGATCTTGCCGAAGCTGGCCAAGGGGTTCAAAGAACTCGTTGAGGTCGGCCTGGTGGAAGACACGGGGTGCAAGATTTACTCGGCTCAGGCTTCCGGCTGCGCGCCGATCATCAGCGCTCTTAAAAAGGGAACCGATGTGATCAGCCCGGTGAAGCCTAATACTATCGCCAGCTCCATCGCCATCGGCAATCCGGCGGACGGCTACTACGTCATTCAAGCGGTGCGCGAGTCGGGCGGCTGGGGCGAGAGCGCGACCGACGAGGAAATCATCGCCGGCATCAAGCTGCTCGCCCGCACCGAGGGCATCTTTACCGAGCCGGCGGGCGGCACGGAAGTCGCGGTGGCCAAAAAGTTGATCGAGAGCGGCAGAATTCCCAAGAACGAGTCGATCGTCATCAGCATCACCGGCAACGGTTATAAAACTCTCGAAACCGTCGCACACAGCGTCGAGAAGCCGTACACCATCAACGCGACTTTGGAAAATTTCGACGAGCTGTATGACCAACTGGATCAACCCGCGCGCGCCAGAGCGGTGGGCAGCTAACCTGCGTGGTGATGCAATGTGGAGCAGTGACGATATACTGTCGAGTTAGGTGTGAGCCGCGAGCTACATCGTTCAAGGTTCAATGTTCAAGT
>Ga0214472_10007736_pt1 | contig 11231 bp, 11 predicted proteins | sample RVTome_6_FD_207662 | JGI IMG/M metagenome (GOLD analysis project Ga0214472, IMG submission 207662) | Soil microbial communities from uranium-contaminated site in the Upper Colorado River Basin, Wyoming, United States - RVT140D175 | ecosystem: Environmental > Terrestrial > Soil > Contaminated >...
GAAACCCAGACCGAGTGGGGCCAGCCGCTGATGAACAGCCTGTTCACGCTCGGATTGATGATCGGCATCTCGGTCAATGACCTGACGGTTGGAACCACCATAGCGAATCTCGGCATGAGCGACGTCAGATTTCCCAATCCCCTGTTCCAAGGCGACACGATTCACGTCACCACGGAAATCATCGCAAAGCGCGAATCGAAGTCCCGCCCCGATGCCGGCATCGTCGATCTGACCCACCGGGCCTATAAACAGGACGACACGCTGGTGGCGATTTGTACCCGTCAGGCCTTCATGCGCAAGCGGGCGGCCTGATCGGATGCGCTCCCTGCTCTTCGTTCCCGCCGACAGCGAACGCAAACTCGACAAGAGCCTGGCCAGCGGGGCGGATGTCGTGATCCTCGATCTGGAGGATTCCGTCGCCCCACAGGCCAAGGAAGCGGGCCGCAGCCTGGCCAATTCATTCCTGAAGCAGGCAAAGGCCGCAGCCGGCAGTCAACGGTTTTTCGTCCGCATCAATGACCTGCGCTGCGGTCTGGCGGATGCGGATCTGGAGGCGGTGATGGACGCCGGTCCCGATGGCATCATGCTGCCGAAATCGGAATCCGGCCGCGACCTGCAGGACCTGCACGCCCGGCTCGACGTGCTGGAAGCCGCCTGCGGTCTCGAAGACGGCGCCACCCGGATTCTGCTGGTGGCGAGCGAAACCGCGGCATCGGTGTTCGGCCTGGGAACCTATGGCGCGAAAAGCGATCGTCTTGAGGGCTTGGCCTGGGGCGGCGAAGATCTTTCCGCCGATATCGGCGCCTCGACCAATCGCGACGGCTCCGGCGCGTTCACCGAACCGTTTCGGCTTGTCCGCAATCTGTGCCTGTTCGCAGCCGTCGCCGCCCATGCCGCGCCGATCGACACCGTGTATACGAATTTTCGCGATCTCGAGGGATTGGCCGGCGAATGCCGGGGCGCCGAACGGGACGGGTTTACCGCGAAACTGGCGATCCATCCGGCCCAGGTCCCCATCATCAATGGAATTTTCACCCCCTCGGAAGAGGCGCTGGCCCGGGCGCGGCGAATCGTGGAAGCCTTTGCCGCCTCCGGCGATCAGGGGGTTATCGGACTGGAAGGAGAAATGCTCGACCGGCCGCATCTGAAGCGCGCCCTGCGCACCCTGGAACGGGCCGGCCTGTCTGCATAGGGCTGCGGGATTCACGGATTACCGCGACGTTCCTCGCAACCGTTTTCACAGGGACCGAACCGGCAAGCGTCACCGAAAGGCCCCACGAAGCCTCTTGCAATGCCTGCGGCCCGCAGCGCGCAAGCCGGCCGCCTTGCGCCTGTCAATCGCCCGGCCGCGTCATGGAAAACACTTCATCGACAACCGCGTAATCCTTGTAGCCGAGGCGGGCGATGGGTTTGATTCGCGCGATATCGACCATGCCACCCTCGATATAGGCGTCGTCGATGTGAATCCGCACGACCTGCCCGATAATGGTTTCGTAGCGCGCCTTGACGCCGTCGACATCGAACAGTTTGACGGTCTGCAGATATTTGCATTCCATGGCGACGGGCGATTCCTTCACCCGCGGTGGCTTCACCTCAATCGACGGCGCCGGCGTCAGACCGGCGGCCTCGAATTCGGAATCCCCGTAGGGCAGCCCCGCCGACGTGACGTTCATGGCGTCGCGCAGATCCCAGGTCGCCATATTGCAGACGAATTCGCCGGTCGCCTCGGCATTGACCTGGCTGTCCTTGCGCCCCTGGCTGGAAAACATGACGATATGGGGATTGTCGCAAAGCCCGTTGAAGAAACTGTAGGGTGCCAGATTGAGCCTGCCGTCGGCGGACAATGTCGAGATCCAACCAATCGGCCGGGGCGCGACCAGGGTTTTGAACGGGTCGTGCTTCAATCCGTGAACGTTGGTTTTGGCGTCATAATGCATGGCGTTACCGTATGTTGTCCGACCAGGGGGTAATGATGTCGTCGAGATTGGGGCGCGGCCTTTCGAAAGGCGGCTCGAGCGCGGTCCCGATATGAATGAAGCCAGCGAAACGCTCCCCGTCCTCCAGTCCGAGGATCCGGCCCGCCGCTTCGTCATAGGCATACCATTCGCTCAGCCATTGCGCGGAAAATCCGGCGGCATGGGCCGCGGTCAGCAGGGTCATGCAGACGGCGCCGGCGGACAGAACCTGCTCCCATTCGGGAATCTTGGCATGGGCCTTGGCCCGGCTGACCACGCCGACCACAACAGGCGTCCGCGAAAACCGCGTCCGCTCCATCTCCAACCGATCGGCGCCGGCTTCCGGCTCGCGGCCTGCCCACAGGTCTTCCAGCCGCTTTCCGGCCGCCGCCCGGGCTTCGCCCTCGAACAGGATGAACCGCCACGGCGCCAGCTTGCCGTGGTCCGGCACCCGCGTGGCGGCGGTCAGCAGCGTGCGCAAGGTCTGTTGGTCCGGCCCCGGTTCGCCGAGACTCTTTGCCGGAATCGAGCGTCTTTTGAGAAGGAGGCTGAGCGCTTCGGACATGGGATAAACCTATTGGAGAAAACCGGGAAACGACCCTGGCAAGGCGGGTGGGCGAATGTCGGCAACCATGTAAGACAATTTGCCGGCGATAAAAACCTGCAAATCGAATTGCCGGGGCGAAACCGGGAGAATCACCCCGCGGTTCCGTATCTCCGGCAGACCGCGAACCGCCTCCGCCGACCTGCCTAAGCCAAAAGGAGTATCGCCTTGAAACCACATCAGCCTTGAAAAGGTCCACATTTGCCTGTGTATCATTGGGAAAGCGTTGGGGAGTTCGAACACTTCCTCGACAAGGTAAGTCTGGCTCGACAAGGGAAGTCTGGATTTGCCGAAGCGATTCGGTATTATGGGGGGGGAGAGAGCGGACGGGATCCCGTTTCGCTTGCGTATTTTCCGATGAATTCCGCTGCGGGCCGATCGCCGACCGAAACCGGTCGCGTCAGCCGGTTGCATCGGAAAACGCGTTGAATCAAAGGCTTGGGGGAGTGGCGCGATCGGTTTGATTTCTGAGGCTCATCGGCGGGGCTCGTTGGTTCCGTTCCGTTTCGATCGGCAATGGATGGGCTCGCGGTGAAAGACGCGCAGGGTCGAAAGGACCGGCCCCTGAAGCCGGGCCGGGAGATCGCAGCCCGATCCGGGCATCGTTCTGAGGGTGGATTATTCACCATGGGAATAATCATTGAGGTGGCATTGAAGACCGTTCGAACATTTTTATCCGCCTTGGCGGCATGCGCCTACCTCTGTGCCACACTTGGCGCGGCGGCGGCCCAAACCGACGATGCGGAGAAAGCCGGGACCGCAATTCGTACCCTTTCGGGCAGGATCCCGGTTCCGGTGGTGAAACCCGCTCCCGGACAAAACCCGTTCCAGGCGGCCTTCCAGTCGATCGACCAGGCGATCGATGGCGCGCCGGAATTACGGACGCGCGGCTTCCTTCCCCAGACCTCGTCCAACCCATCGCAAACCGCCCCGCCCACGCCGATCGGCGACGGCATCGTCTATCTGGTGGCCCGGCTTACCGAAACCGGCGTGCCGCTTGACAGCGGCATCGTCTGGCGGGTGTTCAACGAATCCGGCAATAGCGAACAGCCGCTCACCCTCGTTCAATCCGCGACCGGCGGCGATGCCGAGTTCAAACTGCCGGCCGGCGAATATGTGGTGCACGCGGCCTATGGCCAGGCCGGTCAAAGCAAGCGGATTTACGTCGGCGGCGACGTGAAGTCGGAGACAATGGTGCTGAACGCCGGCGGATTGCGGTTGGCCGCGGCCATCGCCGAGGATCTGCCGATCAGCCCGGACGCCGTATCCTACGAGATCTATCGCCTGGACGACACGGCCAGTGGCCGCGAAGCGATCGCAACCGACGTCCGGTCGGGGCAGATCTACCGGCTGAATGCCGGTACCTATCAGGTCGTCAGCCGTTTCGGCGATGTAAACGCCCTGGTGCGCGCCGAAATCAGCGTCGTGCCCGGCCAATTGACGGAAGCCACGATCTATCACCGCGCGTCCGAAGTCACCTTGAAACTGGTGAATGAGATGGGCGGTGAAGCCCTGGCCAACACCGCCTGGACGATCATGACGCCGGAAGGCGAAATCGTTTTCGAAAAGATCGGCGCCTTCCCGTCCGTCATTCTCGCCGAAGGCACCTATTCCATCATTGCCAAGCACGAAATCGGCACCTTCTCCCGGCAATTCTCGGTCGAAGCGGGCTTGTCGAGGGACGTCGAGGTTCTGACGATCGGCAGTCAGTAATACCGCTGGCCGGCGAGCAAGGCGAGGTACCACCAGCCCCCCCACCCGTGAAATCAGTGGAAGGCGGAGGATTTCGGAATTTCCGGCACCGAGCCCACGCCGCGCAACACCGACATCATGGCTTCGCGCAGCCAGCGATGACCCGGATTGCGCTCATTGCTGACATGCCACATGAGGTTGAGATGCAGCTTCGAAATCGGCCTCCGCACCTCGTTAATGTCGATTGCGAAATTCCGTTGCATCTCCTGCGCGAAGCGCCGCGGCAGCATGCCGATCAGGTCGCTCCGCTCGACCATGGCCGGGACGGACCATAATTTGCTCACCATGTAGACATCAACGACCGCAAGGCGGCCCAGACGTTGACGGCCAAGGCTCCACCGGCGTCGACGGCAGTGAAGTCGGCGGTCTCGGCATCTTCAACGAGGCAACCGGGACAAACGGCAATTCCGGCCAGCCGTCGAATTTCAGCGATGCGCCCGGCAATCCGATCGGCTTCAACACGGGAACCGGAAACCCCAACGCGCCGCAGGACGGCGCCGGCGCTCCCGGCGGCGGCCAATTGGTCGACGATATCATCACGGCGGGCATCGGCGGCAATGGCGCGACGCAGCCGGGTATCGACGAAACCCAATTGCCGGGCACGCTCGATCTGGTCGACGATTCCGATACCGGGCGCTCCAACACCGACAACGTGACCAGCGACGCTACTCCCGGCTTGAGAGGCCAGGCACCCGCCAACACCACGATCGTGCTGCGCTCCAGCCTTGGCGGCGAGATCGGCCGGACGGTGGCCGACGAGAACGGCAATTGGAGTTTCGACGCCGGCCTTCTGCCCGATGGTATCCATGAATTGACTGCAACCCCGCTCGATGGCGAGGGCAATGAGGGCGTGCCTTCATTGCCCCTCACCGTCACCATTGATACCGAGGCGCCCGCGGCGCCGAACGCGCCGGCGCACGACGGTGGCCTGATCGACACCGCCGACCGGCCGCTTTTCAAGGGCAAAGCCGAGCCGGGCGCGCACATCGTGCTCACCTCCGACAAGGACGGGATCCTTGGCGAGGTTGTGGCCGACGAAAACGGCAATTGGCAGATCGTCGCCGATCCCCTGTCGGAAAATGCGCACAGCCTCACGGTGACGGCGAGCGACACGGCCGGCAATACCAGCGCGCCGTCCGAGGCTCTGCAAATCCAGGTACTCGGCGACACGGCCCTGAATTTCGATGCGAACGACATCATCCGCGCCGACGCCGTCCTGCCGAACGGATCGCTTCGCTTCGAACCTGTCAACCTGGCGTCTTTGCTCAGCGGATTTTATGAGAGCGCCGCCGGTGGCGACGAAATCGCCGATGCCTTGTCGAAATCCCCGGCCTCCGCAACCCAGGCGCTCGGCTTCACCCGCCAGTTGCAGATGGCGCGCTCCAATCCGACGGTCGCCGAAATCGTTCAAGGCGCGGGCTAGGGCCGGGGAATATCAACGCTCGGAATTAATACCAACGGTCGCTGATTTCCGACATCGTCCAGGGCGCGTCCTGGGCAAACGCGGAAATCAGGGAGACGCCCCTCGCCGGCGTCTCAGTCCCTTCCCTGGCGATTTTTCCGCAGGCGGACCACTGGCGCCGGGGCGTTTTTTACCGCCTCTGTGCTGAGACACGCGCCAGGCCGGCGGCGAAAAGACTGGACCGAAACCGGCAGGTCCGCTATATGCGCGCCCATCGATAACCCCGCTTACCTGCACTCGTAGGCAGAGAGTGAGCCGGAGAGGACCTATGATTCACCTGACTTTCCCAGACGGATCCGTTCGCGACTTCGAAGCCGGCATCAGCGGCGCGGAGATCGCCGCGGGCATTTCAAAATCCCTGTCGAAAAAGGCCGTCGCCGTGAAACTCGACGGAATCCTGTCGGATCTTGCCGATCCGATCAGGGGCGACGCAAAGATCGAAATCGTCACCCGCGAGGCGCCCGAAGCGCTGGAATTGATCCGCCACGACTGCGCCCATGTCATGGCCGAGGCCGTGCAGGAATTGTTTCCCGGCACCCAGGTTACCATTGGTCCTGTCATCCAGAACGGCTTTTACTACGATTTCGCCCGCAACGAACCGTTCACGCCGGAGGATTTTCCGGTGATCGAAGCCAGGATGCGCGAAATCATCCAGCGCAACCGGCCGTTCACCAAACAGGTCTGGGACCGGCGCAAGGCCAAGCAGGTGTTCGCCGCCAAGGGCGAGCAATACAAGATCGAACTGATCGACGCCATTCCCGAAGGCGACGACCTGAAGATCTACGCCCAGGGCGACTGGTTCGATTTGTGCCGCGGTCCGCACATGGTCTCCACCGGCCAGATCGGCAACGCCTTCAAGTTGATGTCGGTTGCCGGCGCCTATTGGCGCGGCGATTCGAACAACGCCATGCTGACGCGGATCTATGCGACCGCCTGGCATGACGAAAAGGAATTGAATTCCTACACCACCATGCTGGAGGAAGCGGATAAGCGCGACCACCGCAAGCTCGGCCGCGAGATGGACCTGTTCCACTTCCAGGAGGAAGGCCCGGGCGTCGTCTTCTGGCACCCCAAGGGCTGGACGCTTTATCAGGAATTGATCGCCTATATGCGCCGCCGGCAGAAGAAGGCCGGCTATGTGGAGGTGAACACGCCGCAATTGCTCGACCGGGCTTTGTGGGAGGCTTCCGGCCATTGGGAAAAATATCACGAAAACATGTTCATCACCCAGACGGAAGACGAGCGCGTCTTTGCCCTGAAGCCGATGAATTGTCCCGGCCACGTCCAGGTGTTCAAGAACGGCCTGAAATCCTACCGGGACCTGCCGCTGAAGATCACCGAGTTCGGCGCCGTGCATCGCTACGAGCCGTCGGGCGCGCTGCACGGGCTGATGCGGGTCCGCGCCTTTACCCAGGACGACGCCCACATTTTCTGCACCGAGGACCAGATCATGGACTCGGCGATCGACGTGCACAATTTCATGATGTCGATCTACGACGATTTCGGCTTTTCCGATCTGGTGGTGAAATTCTCCGACCGGCCGGAAAAACGCGTCGGCGCCGATGCGGTGTGGGACAAGGCGGAAGCGGCTCTGAAGGCGTCGCTGGAGGCGGCCGGCCAGGAATGGGAATACAATCCCGGCGACGGGGCGTTTTACGGACCCAAGCTCGACTACGTGCTGCGCGACGCGATCGGCCGCGACTGGCAATGCGGCACCAATCAGGTCGATCTCAACCTGCCGGGCCGGCTCGGCGCATTCTACATCGATCCGGCCGGCTCAAAGGTCACGCCGGTGATGATCCACCGCGCCATGTTCGGCTCGCTCGAGCGCTTCATCGGCATTCTCATCGAGCATTACGCCGGACATTTCCCGCTCTGGCTGGCGCCGGTGCAGGTGGTTGTGACCACCATCACCTCGGACGCCGACGACTACGCCCAATCCGTGTTCGACGCCCTTGAAGGCGCCGGATTGCGGGCCGAAATCGATCTTCGCAACGAGAAGATCAATTACAAGGTCCGCGAACATTCCTTGCAGAAGATCCCGCTCATCCTGGTATGCGGCAAGCGGGAGGCGGAGGAAGGCACGGTCAATATCAGACGGTTGGGATCGCGGGACCAGACGGTCATGCCGCTGGACGATGCGATCACCGCCTTCGTCGACGAGGCGCTGGCGCCGGATCTGCGGCGTGCGCGGCAAAACGGCAAAACCCCGGCGACCGGTTCATAAGATACCGCCAATTTTTGAGTAAAGCGATGGCGGCATGTGCCGCCATGGCTCCCAAAAGGACGCGATTCCCGCGCCGCCGCCCTATTCCTGAAGCTCTTTAAAACGCCAGACGCCATAGCGCCAAGGCGCATACCAGCGGCCATTTTCCGGCAGATCGGTCGGAATCGGATCGTAACCGGAAGATCCGAGCGGATTGCACCGCGTGATCCGCGCCAGGGCCATCCAGATCCCGGGCCAGACCCCGTACAGGGCAATGGCTTCATCAGCATAGTCTGAACAGGTGGGAAGGTAACGGCACTGCCGTCCCAGCAAAGCGGAAAAAGTCAGCTGATAAATCCGGATCGCGCCGCGCGCCAGCATGCGAAGGCTCACGGCCTCACCCTTTCCCGATCCATAGACGGCGCACGAAACCGAAAACCATGACCCTCCCTGTCTCCCGGAAGCGGTGAGAGCATCGTTCTCGAGCTTGCTTGCGGCGGCAGGTTATACCCCGACTTTTTCCTTGCTTTCGGCCTTTTCCGCCAGGGCCTTTTCCACCGCCTCCAGCGTCGCGTCAAAGGTCAGCAGCGTCGAGGCATGACGGGCGCGATAGTCGCGCACGGGTTCCAGAAAGCGCAGATCCGCCCATTTTCCGGTCGGCGGCGCGCCATTTTCCTTCAGCATCCGCCGCATGGCATCGCGCACCGTGCGCAATTCCTCCAAGGTCGATCCGACCGCGAGACGCGCCATGATGGACGAGGACGCCTGACCGAGCGCACAGGCTTTGACCTCATGGGCGAAGTCGCTCACCACGTCACCGTCAAGTTTGACATCGACGGTCACGGTCGATCCGCACAATTTCGAATGGGCCTTCGCACTGGCGTCCGGATCCGTCAAACGGCCGATCCGCGGGATATTTCCGGCAAATTCCAAGATCTTCGTATTGTAGATCTCGTCCAGCATGCGGCCATCCTCAAGAAAGTGTTAGAAGCGGACTATATCAAATTATCCCACGATCTCTATATAGGACATGTTGGCAAGGGCGATAGGGGTTTCCCGGCGCGATCTCGGGGTCGGTTTCAAGGCGAAACGGCGGCTCCGATCGCGCGGGTGGTTTCACATTGGCCAATGTCGCAAGAATGCCGTAAAGAAAAGGTCATGTGATCGCATGGTCACCGTGCTGCTTGTCAGCCCCGGAGCCAGCCGATCCGCCGATAAGAACCGGCGACGGCACACTGGTCCGATTGGCTGGTTCGATTTGCTGATCCAAGTAGCTGATCCGAGTGGAAACTATCGCCGTAAGCCTTATGCGTATTTATCGACGGAGACCTGAATGGACGCGATCGTGAAGACAATTCGACCGGCTCTCGAAGATGTGCGGGAACCGGTTGAAGGCCGCCCTTCCCGCGAGGAAGCGGAAGCCGCCGTTCGCACGCTTTTGCGTTGGGCCGGCGACGATCCGAACCGCGAAGGGCTCATCGATACGCCCAAGCGCGTGACGAAGGCCTATAAAGAGCTGTTTTCCGGCTATGGGGTCGACCCGACCGAAGTGCTCGGCCGCACCTTCGAGGAAGTCGGCGGGTATGACGACATGGTCCTGGTCCGGGACATCCCCTTCCATTCCCATTGCGAGCATCACATGGTGCCGATAATCGGCAAGGCCCATATCGGCTATCTGCCGGACGGAAAGGTTGTCGGCTTGTCGAAGCTGGCGCGGGTGGTCGAAGCCTTCGCACGGCGCCTGCAGACCCAGGAGACCATGACGGCGCAAATCGCCAATCTGATCGACGACGTGCTTCGGCCCCGCGGCGTCGCCGTCCTGATCGACGCCGAACATATGTGCATGGCCATGCGCGGCATCCAAAAGACCGGCTCGACCACGTTGACCACGACCTTTACCGGCGCCTTCAAGAACGAACCGGAAAATCAAGTCCGATTCATGTCGATGATCCGGCTGTAAGTCCAAATTCCACTGCCATTGCATTTGCGGATTTCCTGGAACGGAAAGACTGCGCTTTTATCCGGACGACGGAGAGCCTCGGCTTGTCCCCGGCGGCAAACCGCGATCGTCGCGGGCATGCGCGAAACTCCCAAAAGGTCAAACGATACTGACGGGAGCATGGCATTGCTTGATGGAAACCTGACAAAGGCACACACCAAGAAGTCGTCTTCCCGGCGCATTTAGAATTGCGCTTTTATGCACTTATTGCATAAATGATCTTGGATCAGAATGGGAATATCGATGTTTGAATTGCGGGAATTGCGAAATTTCGTAGCCGTAGCGGAACGGCTGAATGTGACCAGCGCCGCAAAGTTCGTAAACTTGAGCCAGCCTGCCCTGTCGCGGCAAATTCAGCATCTCGAAAAAAAACTGGGCCTCGCCCTGTTCGAACGCAAAGGCAAACGATTATCGCTGACCGCGGAGGGCGAGGATTTTCTCGCGTTGAGTTCCGAACTGATTGATAAAGCCAGGGAGCTTGAGATGCATGCTCATGGCCTGGAGAAAGACTATTCCGGACTTCTGCGAATTGCAGCATCGCCTCAGACAATTGCCTGGCTGCTTTCACCAACAATGGCAGCCTTTCGAAAAATTCATCCCAATGTCAGCCCGGTCATCTCGGAAGCACATAATGACGGATTGATCGACTTGGTGGAAGGGGGTGCCGTTCACCTCTCCATTGCCTGTCTCGGCCTCAACAACATCCTGGTGGCGCAAAAGCTTTTCACCGCCGATCTTTTTGCCATTCTGCCACCTGACCACCCCCATCTTGGCGCCTCCAGCCTGACGGTCGCAGACCTTGCGCAAGACAATATGCTGGTGTTGCGGCGTGGTTTCCTCACGCGTCATTTGTTCGAGCAGGCCTGCGCGGCGCATGGGGTAAGACCGAAGATATTGCTTGAAAGCGACAGCACGCACACGCTGGGCGCTCTGGCCCATGACGGCAACGGTGTCGCAATTGTTTCGTCGTCCGCACAGAACACAAACGAAATCGCCAATGCAATTCCGATCGCCTCGAACCTGTGCAGAACGAGCGCCGACGTTTCAGCTATCTGGAACCCCAATCGCTACCGACCCGCGAGTCTCTCGGCATTCCTCGAATTGCTGATCAAACAAGTCAACGACCGAATTGGCGACACATGAATCCGGCGTCTGGAGCCGATCGACCGATCGACTTCAGGCATCAGCACATCGTCGTCCCCGACCTTGTGAACTGAGCTGTTCCCCCGAAGCCTGGACAGTTTTCGGATTAT
>Ga0214472_10007737_pt1 | contig 11228 bp, 12 predicted proteins | sample RVTome_6_FD_207662 | JGI IMG/M metagenome (GOLD analysis project Ga0214472, IMG submission 207662) | Soil microbial communities from uranium-contaminated site in the Upper Colorado River Basin, Wyoming, United States - RVT140D175 | ecosystem: Environmental > Terrestrial > Soil > Contaminated >...
AACTCGGCCAGGTCCGCAACTTCGCCACCAGCTCGAACATCCAGATCATGGTGGTCACGGTCGGGGCCATGGCAGAACGGGTGCGTTCATGCGATTCGTCTTGGCTTACCTCATCATGGTCGCCAGCTGCTGCACTGCCTGCTCGAGCCGCTCTGACCATGGGTGCCCGAAATTGAGACGGATGCAGTTGCGGTACTCGCGCTTGGCCGAGAAGATTGGCCCCGGTGCGATGCTGATGCCAGCGTCGAGCGCGCGGCGGTGCAGGGCGAGGGCGTCGGTGGTGGGGGGCAGCTCCACCCACACGAAATAGCCGCCCCGCGGCCGGGTGATCCGGGTGCCGGGGGGAAAGTGGCGTTCGATCGCTGCGGCCATGCGGGCCTCCTGCACTTCCAGCGCGCTGCGCAGGCGCCGTAAGTGGGTGTCGAAGGCGCCCTGCTTGAGGAAGTCGGCCAGCGCAATCTGCACCGGGATGGTCGTGGCCAGGCTGGCGGAGAGTTTCAGGCGCTGGATCTTCTGCGCGTAGCGCCCGGCGGCGACCCAGCCGACCCGGTAGCCGGGGGCGAGGCTCTTGGAGAAGCTCGACACGTGCAGCACGAGGCCGTTGCTGTCGAGCGCCTTGGTCGAGAGCGGGGCATTGCGTCCGAAGTACAGCTCGGCATAGGTGTCGTCCTCGATCAGCGGAATGTCGTAGCGGTGCAGCAGGGCGACGAGTTCGCGCCGCGTCTCGTCCGGCACCAGGCTGCCCATCGGGTTCTGAAAGTTGAGCATCAGCAGGCAGGCCTTCACCGGGTGATGGCGCAAGGCGTCTTCCAGTGCGGCCAGGCTCACGCCGGTACGTGGGTGAGTTGGAATCTCGATCACGCGCAGACCGCGACGTTCGATCATCTGCAGGCTGGCGTGGAAGGCCGGGGATTCGATCGCGACCAGGTCGCCCGGTGAGGTGGTCGCCTCCAGGCACAGATTCAGCGCCTCCATGGCGCCATTGGTGACGACGATCTCGCCGGCCTGCATCGATACCCCGTTCAGGAGGTAGCGCAGCGCGATCTGGCGGCGCAATTCCTCGTTGCCCGGCGGCAGGTCGGTGACCGTCGCGCGCGGATTCATGTGGCGCGTGGCCGAAGCCAGGAAGCGCCCGAGCTTGTCCAGCGGGTAGAGGAAGGGGCTGACGAAGCTCGAGCCGAACGGCACCACCGCCGGATCCTTGACCGCCTCGAGGATCTCGAAGATGAAGTCGCTGACCTTGAGATCGATCGAGGCACCGACCGGGCGCGTCATCTCCGGCTCGGGCAGGCCGGTCAGGAGTCGCGGGCGGACGTAGTAGCCCGACTGAGGGCGCGCTTCGATCAGACCACGGCTCTCGAGCAGGTAGTAGGCCTTGAGGATCGTCGACGGACTCAGGCGCTGCGCCTTGCACGCCATCCGCACCGAGGGCAGTTGGTCGCCGGAGCGCAGCACGCCGTCGCGGATGCGTTGTTCGATGTCCAGGGCCAGGCGGTCGTAGATATGCATGGGGAAGGTATGTCGGCGATGTCTCAAGCGGATCGGGCGCGCGTTCGACCGTTGCCCCAACCGGAGCGCCAACTCCCTGAACTCTGCCGGGGGCCGCTTCACTTCGTTCATTCTCTCGAAGCGTCGATCGTACGACGACTACGCCTGAAGACGAAATTCCCGGGGCGAGTCTCCGCGCTCAACCTGCCATCTCGAGTTCTGGAGGTATTCGCGTCCTCCGCTCCGTTGCCGCCGTCGGGTGGTGACATCGGCGATGACCTGGTGGTTGTCATTGCGCACGATCTGCGCGTGATGATTGATCAGCGCGCGCGACGCAGCGCACGCGGTCAGCGCCAGTAACGCGGATAACTGCCACGCTGGCGCAAGTTGTTCGCCAGCAGCGCCACCAGCACGATGGTGGCAGACCCGACCAGCACCGGGGTCAGCAGGAAGTCGGCCCCGGCGTGGCTGGCCAGCACCACCAGCGGATCGGCGCCGGCCGGGGCGTGCACCGTGCGGGTCAGTTGCATCAGCGCCAGCGCCACGCCGACCGCGATCCCGGCGGCCAGCCAGCCATCGCCCAGGGTGTTGAGCACGATCAACCCGACCACACTGGCAACGAGGTGACCGCCGACGATACTGCGCGGTTGCGCCAGGGGGCTGTCGGGCAGGCCGAAGGCAAGCACGCAGCTCGCGCCGAAGGGCGCCATCTGCCACGGATAGCCCGACAGCTGGGTGAGCCAGCCGGTGAGCGCGATGGCGGCAATGGCGCCGACCATGGAGGTCAGCACGAATGCGGGGGAGGGGGCGGCCGGAGCCGCGGAGGTGGCGAGGCGGGCAAGACGGGACATGGGCATCTCCGGTGGTGGTGGGCGACCGGGTCAAAATGAAGTATACCGATCTGTCTACAAATATAAACCGATCGGTGGACTTATGTCTACCGATCGGTTTACTTTGACCTGGTCCGACGCCATACTGAGGGCGTCGCCATTCGCCGGATTCGCCATGAACAAGCAGGAACAGCTCGTCGACAGCGCCATGCAGCTCTTTTACCGCCAGGGCTTCCACGCCACCGGGGTGGACCAGTTGAGCAGGGAGGGCGCGGTCACCAAGCGCACGCTCTACCGCTACTTTCCGACCAAGGAAGAACTGGTGCGGGCGGCGCTGGAGCATCGCGACGCGATCTTCATGGCGCGGATGCGCGCCCACGTCGAGGCCCGGCCGCTGGCGGAGCGGCCCGTCGGCTACATCGATTTCATCCTCGCCTGGACGCAGGAGCCGGACTTCCACGGCTGCGCCTTCATCAACGCCGCCGCCGAGTATCCGGCCATGGGCGACGCAGCACATGCCGTTGCCGCCGCGCACAAGCAGGCGCTCCGCGACTACCTCGAACGCATTTGCGTCGAGGCCGGTGTGGCCGAACCGCAAGCTGCCGCCCGCCAGCTATTCCTGCTCGGCGAAGGCCTGACCGTGGCGGCGCAGGTCGGCGGCTACGATGGGGCGCTGGCGGAAACGGCGCTGGCAATGGCGGCCGCGCTGGGCACCGGCTGAACCGGCGGGCGGCGATCAGCCGGCCTTTTCGAACAGGGTTTCGAGAAAACCCCGTCCCTCGCGCCGCAGCCGGCGCCGGGTGGTGACGTCGGCGATCACCTGATGGTCGTCGTTGCGCACGATCTGGGCATGGTGCCTGAGCTGCGCGCCGTGGCGCTCGAACTCGCACAGCTGCAGGCTGAGGGCACAGCCGACGTCGGCGTTGCCGTGGTAGAGGGTGTGGCGCTCGGTGGTGACGCAGGGTGCCGCCGCCGGGCCGAACCACGCCGCTTCGGCTTGATCGACCAGTTCGTGAAAGCGGGCGAAGTACAGGAAGCCGGCGCCGTTGAAGTGAACTGAGGGACAGGGGCGGATCAGTTGCGGTGCGTAGCTGTGGTTGGGGCGGCCGTTGCGGGCGGCGTCCTGTTCGCGCCGGGTCTGCAGCCAGGCGCGGTTGTGGTCGGCAAAGCGCTCGCCTTCGTCCAGCCCCGGCATGGCGTCGAAGCCGGGCACTGCGCTGCGTACTGCCGAGGTGTTCACACCGGCGGTTTCGCGCACGACGAACACCGACAGCATGTCCACCACCGCCCGCTGGCCGTGGCCGGCGGACACCACGTGCTTGCTGTAGAACTGGGTGCGGCTGACGCGGCCGAGGGTGCTGGCGATCTCCAGCACGTCGTTCTCGGCCACCGCATCGAGTTCGGCATGGCGCAGCCGCACCGAGCGGAAGGCCGGATAGACGCGGCGCTTGCGCGCGTCGCGCAACTGCGCGATCGGCATGCCGCAGGCCTGCGCCAGCAGCTGCCAGTGGCGGTCGCCACATTCGGCCAGCAGCCAGCTCTCCGACAAGCCATTGAGGCCGAGCTGCGGCATGCCGATGCGGTAGCGGCCAGGCAGGGCCGTCGGGAGGGCGGGCTGTTCGAAGAGGCGCGGTGCGAACGGGGTGGCGAACACGGTGGCGTCGGACATGCTGCGGTCTCCGGTGGCGACGGGGTCAGGCGACGGCGGCCTGCGGGGCGTCGCTGGCGCTGTCGTTCTCGCGACCGGACAGGCGCGCGGCGATCACGTCCGCCAGGTAGCGCGCATCGTCGGCGATGCCGAGGAAGCGACCCGAACCCCAGGTGTTGAGCCAGGGCAGGCCGAGGAAGTAGAGACCCTCCACCGGCGCCACGCCGCGGGTGTACTTCGGATTGCCGCGGCCGTCGAAGGCAGGCAGTTCGATCCAGCGGTAGTCGGGGCGAAAGCCGATCGCCCACACGATGCAGCTGATGCCGGCGGCGTCGCAATTGAGCGTCAGCGGATCGGCCTCGGGCGCCCACACCTTCTCGAACGGGGCTTCGACCGGCGCATCGATGCCGTTCGCGGCGATGTACTTGTCGATGTCATTGCGGATGCTGACGTACACGTCGTCGGCGTCGTCGAGGTTGCGGCTGAGGTCGGGCGCGAACGCCAGCGTGGCGCCGCGGATATCGGCCATGCTGCCGTAGAGCTTGACCCCTTCGAGCGCGAACTTGCGCAGATCGATCTCGTGGCCGCCGTCGCGGCCGGTCATGTAGTGGTTGGTCTTCTCGCGCGCCTTTTCGCCGAGCGGATGGCGGTCGATGGTGAGTTCGTAATAGCCCATGTCCATCAGCCATTCGGTGGCTTCGCGGCCGCGATAGACGCGCGGCGAGCGCGGCGCCGGACCGACGCACAGGTGCACCTTGCGCCCGGCCAGGTGCAGGTCTTCCATGATCTGCACGCCGGACTGGCCCGAGCCGACCACCAGTACCTCGCCTTCGGGCAGCGATTGCGGGTTGCGGTAGTCGACCGAGTGGATCTGCTTGATGTGGGCCGGCAGGCTGGCGGCATAGGCCGGCACGATGGGGATGTCGTAGCCGCCGGTGGCGACCACGATGTGCTCGGTGCTGAACTGGCCGGCGCTGGTGGTCACCTCGAGCTTGCCCGACTTGCCGCGCACCACGTGCTGCACGCCGACGCCTTCGACGATGGGCGGCGCGATCTTGCGCGCGAAGGCTTCGACGTATTCGGCGATCGCGTCCTTGAGCATGAAGCCTTGCGGGTCGTCGCCCTGGTAGGGGAAGTCGGGCAGGCGGCACTGCCAGTTGGGGGTGACCAGGCAGAAGGTGTCCCAGCGGTCGTTGCGCCAGGAATGGGCGACGCGATTCTTCTCAAACACGATGTGCTCGATGCCGTTCTGCTGCAGGCAGTAGCTGACCGACAGGCCGGCCTGGCCGCCGCCGACGACGATGACCGGATAGTGCGAGCGCGACAGCAGCTGGGTGGATTGGGGGAAGAGGGTGTTCATGACGACTCCTGGGGGCAATGCGATGGAAGGGGCGGGCTCAGCGCGCGCCGGGCTTGAAGGCCTCGACGGCGACGCTGCCGTCGGGGGTGGATTCGCAATCGCGCGCGCGTTCGCGGATGCGGCCGAGCTGGTCCATCGCGCTGGAGCAGGTGTAGCCGTATTTCTGGCGCACCCGTTCGCTGGCTTCGGTCAGCGCCTGTTCGCAGCGGGAGACGAATTCGGGCACGGGATAGCTGTGGCCGGGCGCGAGGTAATCGCCGATCACCAGCGAGGGCGAGTAGCAGTTCTCTTCCTGGCCGTCGGGCCAGCGGACGTGGAAATACATTTCAGGCATGGTCGAACTCCATTCGGGTTGCGGGGTTGAGCAGGGCGGCATAGGCGTCGAGGTGCCGGCGGGCGCAGCCGGGCCAGTCGTGGCGGGCGGCGACCTGGTGGCCGGCGGCGGCGAGTCGGGCGCGGGCGCCGGGCATCAGCGCGCGGCACATCGCATTGGCGATGGACTCCGGGTCGGTCGGCTCGGCCCACAGGCAGTCGTCGGCACCGAGGAAGCCGGTGAAGGGGGCGATCCGCGACACCACCACCGGCGTGCCGCTGGCCATTGCCTCTACGATCGCGAGGCCGAAGCCCTCGAGCAGCGAGACGAACACCAGCGCGTCGGCCAGGCGGTAGAGCGCCGGCATCTTGTCGTCGGCGAGCACGCCGGCGAGGATGACCGCCTCGCCCGGCCCGGTGGCGAGGCCTTCTTCCGCCAGCGAGGCGTCGAACTGGCGCTGGTAGGCACCGTGGTCGAGCAGGCTGGCACCGCCGGCGATCACCAGCTGTGCGGCGCCCAGCGTGCGGCGCAGGCGGGCGAAGGCACGCAGCGTGGCGACTGTGTTCTTGCGCGCCTCGATGCCGCCGACGGCGAGGAAGACCGGGACCCGATTCGGCCCTTGCGCTAGGCCGAGGCGGGCGCGCAGTTGTGTGTCGACCGCGCTGGGGGTGGGCGTGAAGCGTGCGCTATCGACCCCGTTGCCGACGATGGCGGCGGCGAGGCCGAAGCGTTGGCGCAGCTTGCGCTGCCAGGTCGGGCTGACGCACAGCAGGCGGTCGGCACCGTGGATCGAGCGGGCCTCCAGCGCGTCGACCACGGCGTCGCCGTAGCTCGTGTCGAGGTGATGCACAGTGCGCAGGTAGCCCGGGATCAGCCCGCGCTGGCGCAGGTCGAGCAGCGCGTTGGCGCCAATGCCGTCGTGGGCGTGGAAGATGTCGAAATCGGCGTTGCCGGGGATGGCGAACCAGTCAACGAAGCGGCCGATACGAGACTGGACCAGTTCGCGCAGGCCGCCTGTCGTCGGCTGCTCGGGAATCAGCCGGGTTGCGTAGCGGGTTTCGCGGAAGAAACGGGCGCCGGCCGGACCGGGTGCGTGCACCGTCACCGCGTGGCCGAGCGCGGTGAGCTCCTCGGCGAGTTCGAGGCAATGCACCACGCCGCCGCGCGGGTTGATCGAATGGGTCAGCAGCGCGACGCGCAGCGGGCGTTCAGCCGGCATGGCAGGCCTCCCCGCACCGGCTTGCCGCGGGCGCGACGCCCATCAGCCTGTCCTGCGCCAGATCCCAGAACAGCGCATGCGCGGTGCATTCGCCATCGGCGAGGCTGAGTTCCAGTCGGCTGCCCTGGGTGATGTCGCCGATCACCGCGGCGCCGATGTCGCGGGCGCGGAAGCGTTCGACCAGCGCATCGGCCTGCTCCGGGCGGCAGGCGAGCAGGTAGCCGAAGCTCGGAAAGCTGCGCAGCCAGCGCTCCAGCGCGATGCCTTCGGGGCGGGGAATGCGGTCGAGCGCGACACGGGCGCCGACCCCGGAGCACTCCATCAGCATCAGCGTGGTGCCGAGCAGGCCGGCCTGGCTGATGTCCTTGGCGGCGTGGGCCTGCCCCGCTTCGGCGATCGCCGGCAGCAGCGCGAGATCGGCACGCAGGCGCGCCGGCGGCGCGCTGGTGGCGGCATTCCAGTTGTCGAAGGGTTCGCGGTAGGCGCCACGCAGGTCGATGGCGGCGACCAGCTTGTCGCCCGGCCGGGCGGCAAAGCTGGTCAGCAGCGGGCCGGCTTCGCCGAGCACTGCCACCGCGAGTTGCAGCTGCGCGCTGCGGGTATTGCTGTGGCCGCCGACGATGGGTACGCCGAAGGCCTGTGCCGCCGCCGCCATGCCGGCCATCACTGCCTGAGCCTGTTCGTGGCCGTTGCTCCACAGCGCATCGACCACCGCCAGCGGCCGGCCGCCCATCGCGGCGATGTCGGACAGATTCACCATCACCCCGCACCAGCCGGCGAACCAGGGGTCGTGGGCGACGAACTCGTTGATGAAGCCTTCGATCGCGAACAGCAGGTGGCCGCGCTGGTCGCTCTCGCCGCGTTCGATCGCGGCGCAATCGTCGCCCAGCCAGGCGTCGGCGCCGGGCAGTGCCGGCGTGCCCAGCGCGCGGAGGACGCCGTCGATGTCGCGCTTGTGGGCGATGCCCTTGTGCTCGCGCAGATAGGCGACGAGGGTGGCAAGGCGGTCGCAGAGGGGGGCGGCGGACGTCATCAGCGCCCCCGCCGCAGCTCGACCTGCATTGTCTCGCCCGCGGCGAAGGCCGGGTAGTGGGCGAGCTCGGCCTCCATCAGCCGGTGCGGCTGGCCGTGCAGCGTGATCGTGTCGACGCTGCGCCAGTGCAGGCGTTCGAACAGCGGCACGTTGCGTTCCTGCACCTGGGCGACGAAGCGCTCGCAGCCCAACGTGTTCGCGCTGCGCACCGCGAGCTGGATCAGCGCGCCGCCGATGGCGCCGATGCGGCGAAAGTCCGCCGCCACCGCCAGCCGCGAACCCTGCCATACGCGGGCTTCGAGGCGGTGGATGCGCACCGTGCCGACCACCGGGCCGAGCGCGTCGTCGGTCGCGTTCAGCACCGGGCGGGCGACCAGGGCGATGGCGTGATCGTCGATCGCATCGACATCGTTGTCGGCGAAGAGACCCTGCTCGTCGCAGAACACGGCGCGGCGCAGGCGCAGGGCTTCGGTGCGGGCGTCGGCGTCGGCGTGGGTCACCCGGTAGTGGCGCGGCAGTTGCAGCCGGGTGGCAAGCGGCAGCGGGGCGTTCATTCACGCGCCTCGTAGCTCGACAGCGCCGAGCAGGCGCCGCACTTGCCGCAGCCGGCCTTCATCGCCCCGGCGGACAGTCCGCCCTGGTGGAGCATGTCGGCCAGCGGCGCGAGCACCGCATCCATGAAGGCGGCGTCAGGTGCCGGGTGGTCCTCCAGCGGGGTGCCGGAGATCGGCACGAAGGGCACGACGAAGGGATAGACGCCGAGATCCACCAGCCGCCGGCAGGTGTCGAGGATGGCTTCGCGGCTGTCGCCCAGCCCGGCGAGGATGTAGGTGGACACCTGGCCGCGGCCGAACACCTCCACCGCGGCGGCGAAGGCTTCGTCATAGCGTTCGACCGGAATGCCTGCCTTGCCCGGCATGATGCGCTGGCGCAACGCCGGCGTGACCACCTCCAGGTGCATGCCCAGGCTGTCGACACCGGCGTCGTGCACGCGGCGGAACCAGGCGAATTCGTCGGGCGGCTCGAACTGGGCCTGCAGCGGCAGATCGACCGCGGCGCGGATCGCCTCGGCGCTCTCGCACATGAGCAGGGCGCCGCGGTCGGGCGTCGGCGGGGTGCCGGTGGTCATCACCATGTGGCGCACGCCATCGAGCAGCACCGCGGCGCGGGCGACCTCGGCGAGCTGCTCAGGCGTCTTGCGCGCCACGGTACGACCGGCGGCGAGCGACTGGCCGATGCTGCAGAACTGGCAGCTCTTGGTCCGGCTCTGGTAGCGGATGCAGGTCTGAAGCACGGTGGTGGCGAGCACGTCGGTGCTGTGCAGCGTGGCGATCTGGCTGTAGGGCACGCCGTCCAGCGTCTGCAGCCGGTAAAAGCGCGGCGGGCGGGCGAAGGCGATGCGTGTCACGGTGTGGCCGTCGCGGCGGATCGTCGCGCGGCCGTCGGCGTCGGGCAGCGAGGCCTGGTAGGGCGAGTTCAGCGCACGGCCGGTGTGGATCGGGATCATCACCGGGCGGCCTTCGATCACCACCGCGGCGTGGTCCGACGGGCCGGCGCCGCCACGCCGGCTGTGGATGTCCTCGGGCAGGCCTTCGAGGCGGAAGCCGTGACTTTGCAGCTCAGAGATCAGCTGTTGCGGGCGCAGTGCGGTCATCGTCGACATGGTCGGCTCCTGCCGGTTGGAGGAAGGGGAGGGACGCCTGCTGGGCGTACAGCGGCGGCTTGGGCGAAAGGTCGACCTGCAGTGACAGCAGTTCCGGGCGGGCGTAGTGGCCGACCGAATCCATCATCCGTTTGCGCTTGGTGATCAGCGCCATGTCGAGGTCGGCGATCAGCATGCCTTCCCCCTCGGTCAGCGGCTCGCACAGGTAGTTGCCTTCCGGCGACACGATGGCGGTGTGGCAGCCGCCACGCAGCGCGCGCTGCATCGCCGGGTCGGGGGTGATCGACGCGATCTGCGCATCAGTCAGCCAACCGGTGGCATTCACCACGAAACAGCCCGATTCCAGCGCGTGGTGGCGGATGGTCACCGCCATCTGGTCGGCGAAGATCTGCCCGACCATGGAACCGGGGAACTGCGCGGCATGGATCTCCTCGTGCTGCGCCATCAGGGTGTAGCGCGCGAGCGGGTTGTAGTGCTCCCAGCAGGCGAGCGCGCCGATCCGGCCGATGGCGGTCTCAACCACCTTGAGGCCGCTGCCGTCGCCCTGGCCCCACACCATGCGCTCATGGTAGGTGGGGGTGATCTTGCGCCGCTTGAGCACCAGCGCGCCGGTTTCGTCGAAGATCAACTGGGTGTTGTAGAGCGAGCCGTGGTCGCGTTCATTGACGCCGAGCACGACGACCGCAACCGCCCGCCGCGCCGCTTCGCCGACGGCCTGGGTGACCGGGCCGGGCACGGTCACCGCCCAGTCGTACAGCTTGAGGTGGGCGGCGCCCATCGTCACCGCCGGCTGGACGAAGGAGAAATAGGGGTAGTAGGGCACGAAGGTCTCGGGAAAGACCACCATGCGCGCCCCTTTCTCCCCCGCCTCCAGAATGGCGCGGCAGACCTTGTCCACCGTGCCGTGTGCAGATTCCAGATCCGGCGCCATCTGCACTGCGGCGACGCGGACGATGCGTGCGGTCGTCATGCTCATCTCCTCGCGGCCACTCAGAGCGTCCAGGTGTGGACGACGAAGGCGTCGTCGCGCTTGTGCAGCAACTGGATGTCCATCACGTCGAGCGGGCTGATCGGGCGGATGCCGGGAATCAGCGCCGGTTCGCCGTGGCCGTAGAGCGCCTGCAGCGCGAAGCGGCACGCATAGACCTTGCCGCCTTCCTCGATGAACTTGGCGATCTGCTTGTTCATCGCCAGGTGGCCGGGGAAAGCCTCGTCGCCGATGCGCGGGAAGCCGCGCTGCACGCCGAGCGTCACGCCCGGGCCGTAGAGCAGGATGGTGGTGTCGAAGCCCTTGCGCTGCAGGCGGGTGGCCTGCAGCAGATTGACCAGGCCGATCGAGCCTTCGAAGGCCACGGTGTGGAAGGTCACCAGCGCCTTCTGGCCGGGTTCGGCCTTGACGTCCTCGAACACTTTCTCTTCGTAGTCGACGAAGAAGTCACCGGCGGCATGGGGGGGCAGGGTCACAGCAGGCATGTCAGTTCCTCTATCAGTGGGGGTTGGATGCGTGCCGCGAGTGGTGCCCGGTGAGCTTGTTGCCGGATCCCGCTGGCGGTGCGCAGGATCAATTTAGCAATCAGCGTGCCATCAATGATGCAATATTGTATGCATACAAGAAATCGTTGTACGGGCAGGGCGTGGCTCTTTGAAGGTCGTGTTTCTTATCCTCAATGGCCT
>Ga0214472_10007738_pt1 | contig 11228 bp, 10 predicted proteins | sample RVTome_6_FD_207662 | JGI IMG/M metagenome (GOLD analysis project Ga0214472, IMG submission 207662) | Soil microbial communities from uranium-contaminated site in the Upper Colorado River Basin, Wyoming, United States - RVT140D175 | ecosystem: Environmental > Terrestrial > Soil > Contaminated >...
GGGGCGGAGGTGGTGGAGTTGGCCGGTGCCGCTTGTCGAGGTGGCGCCGGCATCGACGACGAGGCAGTGGCCGGTGACGTACCGGGACTCGGGGCCCGCTAGGTAGAGGACGGCGTCGGCGATGTCCTCGGCCGTGCCCGCGGTGCCCAGCAACGACTCCGACGCGATCTGCTCCGTGGCCCGGTCCATCTCCGAGCGGTCGCCGGTGAGGGCGAAGGCGCTCAGCGGCGTGGCCATCACGCCGGGCGCGACCGCGTTGACCCGGATGCCGTGCCGACCCAGCTCGGAAGCGACCGACCGGGTCAGACCGATGACCGCGTGCTTGCTCGTCGTGTAGGCGTGCGGGCCGATGCCGGCCTGGAGACCGGCGATGCTGGCGATGGAGACGATGGTGCCCGAGCGCTTCGGGACCATGACCCGGGCGGCGTGCTTCATGCCGTGGAAGACGCCGTTGACGAGCACGTCGAGCGTGCGGCGCCAGTCGACGGCGTCCTGCTCGGCGATCGGACCGACGGCGCCGAGGATCCCGGCGTTGTTGACCATGATGTCGAGCCCGCCCAGCTCCGTGACGGCTCGGTCGACCGCAGCGGCGACGTCCTCCTCGCGGCTGACGTCGGTCCGGGCGAAGACCGCGTCGCCGGCGTCCTCGGGCTCGTGCAGGTCGGCCACCAGCACCCGGGCGCCCTCGGCGAGGAACGTGGCGGCGGTTGCCGCGCCCAGCCCGCTGGCGCCGCCGGTGACGACGGCCACCTTGCCGTCTAGCCGCCCGCTCACGCCGGGGTCTTCCGACCGAGCGCGCCCCGCAGGTCTCGCCATTGGCGGACCATGCCGCGGACCCAGCGGGCGTGGTCGCCCAATTTGCGCTGGAGGAACAGCTCGACTTCGGGATGGGTGAGGATCAGCGTGGAGTCGTCCCGGATCCCGGCCAGGATCCGCTCGGCCGCCTCAGCTGGGCTCATGACGTCTACCCCGCCCACGTCAAGGCCGTCGACCTCGTCGCCGGCGAACTGGGCCAGCATCTGCGTGTCGACGCCGGCGGGGCAGACGGTGGACACCCGCACGCCGTCATCTCGGTAGGTGATGGCCAGCCACTCGGCCAGACCGACGGCGGCGTGCTTGCTGGTGCTGTAGGCGGCATCGCCCATGGCGGTCAGCAGGCCGGCGATCGAAGCGGTCATCACAAGATGACCGTCGCCCCGCGCCAGCCACGCTGGGAGCAGGTGTCGGGCGGCCCACAGGTGGGCCATCGTGTTGACCCGCCAGGCCCGGTCCCAGACCTCGTCCTCGGTGAAGGGATCCGACAACGTCGCGACGCCGGCATTAGAGAAGTAGAGATCGATCGTGCCGTCGGTGGACATGACGCTGTCGATGAGTGCTCGTACCGAGGCTTCGCGGCCGACATCGCACGCCCCGCCGATGGCGAGGTCCGAGCCGGTGGCCGCGTTGATCTCGGAGGCGACCCGTTCGGCCGCCGCACCGTCGAGGTCCGCACAGACCAGGCGCCGGGGGCCCTCCGCCGCGAACCGATGGGCGCAGGCCGACCCGATGCCACCGGCCGCCCCGGTGATGACGACGATCTTGTCGGTGAGCTCCATGTCAGGCCGGGACGATGTCGAGGTGCAGCTCGAGCAGCCCGTGGAGGAGGAAGCTCTCGTTGTACCGGAAGTCGTTGGTGTCGGCGAGCGTGTACGAGTCCAGGCGCCGACTCAGCTCCTCCAGCGCCACCCGCAGCTCCAGTCGGGCCAGGCCGGCTCCGAGGCAGAAGTGCGGGCCCTTGCCGAAGGCCACGTGATCGACGAGGCCATCGCGGTCGGGGTCGAACCCCTCCGGGTCGGAGAACACGGCCTCGTCGCGATTGGCCGAGGCGTAGGTCACGACGAGGCGGCGGCCCTTGGGGATCGTGACCCCGCCGAGCTCAACGTCGCGGGTCGCCGTGCGGTGGAACCCCTGCACGGGCGAGGAGAGCCGAAGCGACTCCTCGACGATCGTCGGGATCCGAGTCGAGTCCGCCTTGATCGCGGCCCAGTGCTCGGGGTGGTCGGCCAGGTCGCGCATCAGTGCGGTCAGGGCCTTCGTCGTGGTCTCGTTGCCGCCCACGATGAGCTGCTGGACAACGCCGAGGAGCTCGGCGGTCGCCAGCGGCCGGGTGTCGGTCACCTCAGGATCGTCGTCGTCGATGCGGGCTTCGAGCAGCGAGGTGAGCAGGTCGTCCTGGGGTCGGGCCCGGCGCTCGTCGAGCTCGGCCTCGAGGTGTCGCTGGAGCTCGTTGACCCCGCGCTCGGCGGCGATCAGCTGATCGACGGTAGCGCCGTCCCCGAAGCCCACTATGGCGTCGTCGGACCAGCGCTTGAAATCCCCCATGAGGTGGTGGGGGATGTTGAGGGCGTCGGCGATGACCTCCACCGGGAGGGGCACGGCGAAGTCCTCGACGAACTCGATGTGCTCCCGGTCGATCCACGAGTCGATGATGCGGGTCGTGATCGCTCGGACGCTGTTCTCCCGGGTGGCGATCGTGCGGGGGGAGAACGCCTTGGACACGAGCCGGCGGTGGCGGGTGTGGTCGGGGGCGTCCGCCGCGATCAGCATCGCCAGGCGGGGATGGCCTTCGTCCTGGGCCGCCTTCACGCGGGCCAGATCGCCCCGGGTGAGCGGCATCAGCGCCCGGGTGCGGCGGGACGAGAAGGTCTCGGGGTCCCGGAGGACCTCCAGGACCAGATCGTGGCGGGTGACGAGGTACTCCTGGCTCGACTCCACCCAGTGCACCGGGTCCTCGGCCCGCATCCGCTCGTAGTGAGGATGGGGGCACTGGCGGGTCTCGGGGTCGGTTGGGTCGAAGGTCATCGCGCCTCTGCGATCGGGTTGGTGGTCGGGAAGTCCTGCTCGGCTTGCTGGTCGAGCGCGGCTTCGAGGGCGTCGGTGTCGAGTTCCTTCAACGCGTCGGTGGCATCGCCGAGCACTGCCGCGAAACGCCGGCGCAGCAACTCCTCGGCCCGAGCGAACTGCTCGCGGCCGGCCACGGTGGCGACGAAGGACACGCCCCGCCCGTCCGTCGGGGACGTTTCCCGTTCAATCCAGCCCTGGCGTTCGAGCCCGGTGGTCAGCGCCGACATCGCCGGTCGGCTCAGGGCGCTGTAGCGGGCCAGTTCGAAGGCTCGCTGCGGCCCCCGGACGATCGCGTTCAGGGCGCGGTACTGGGGCAGGGAGAGCCCGACCTGGTCCAGCGCCTGCTGGGCGATGCGGGCTAGGCGGATAACGGTCCGGATGGAGTCGGTGAGGTCGGTCACGCCGGCAACCGGGCCTCTCGCAGCGCCGAGCGCCGCACCTTGCCGGAGTCGTCCCGCAACGGCTGGTCGACCAGCTCGAAGCTGCGGGGGACCTTGTAGTTGACAAGGCGTTCACGGACATGGGCCTCGAGCTCGCCGGGCGTGACGCCGTCGGCCTCGACGATGGCGTGGACGGTGTTGCCCAGGTCTTCGTCGGGCAGGCCGATCACCGCGCTCGAACGCACCGCTGGGTGAGACTCGATGACGGCCTCGACCTCGGCCGGGAAGATGTTGCGGCCCCCGCACAGGATCATGTCGCTGCGTCGGTCGCCGAGGTAGAGGTAGCCGTCCTCGTCGACCCGGCCCATGTCGCCCACGCTCTCCCAGCCGTCGTCGGTTCGTCGGGAGTCGGCACCGATGTAGCGGTAGGACGTGCCCGGGCCCGTCGGCGGCATCATGAAGACCTCGCCGACCTCACCGGTCGGGACATCCTCAAGGGTCTCGGGATCCAGGATCCGGAGGCGGGAACCGCCGACCGGCCGGCCCACGGAGCCGGGGTGTTCCAGCCACTCGTGCCCGGTGATGTGGGTGCCGCCGATCCGCTCCGTAGACCCGAAGGTCTCGTGCATGACCTCAGGCCCGAGCCAGTCGATCCACTGCCTCATGAGCCAGGGCGGGCACGGTGAGCCGGAACTGAGGACGAACTCGAGGCTGGAGACGTCCCGGCCGACGCGCTCCTCCTCCGGAAGGCGGGCGATGCGCAGCATCATCGTGGGGACGAGGGTCATCTTGTCCGGGCGGTGGCGCTCGACCAGGCGGAGGCACTCGGCGGCGTCGAAGCGAGGGAGCACCACCGCGGTGGCCCCGGCCAGCACCGAGCGCCAGGCCGTGGCGTAGGGGATCCCGTGGTAGAGCGGGCCGGTCACCATGATCGCCCGGCGGGCGATGAGCATCCCCAGCGGCGACACGGGATCGAACACGGCCGGCTCCACGCTGCAGATGAGCTTGGGTCGGCCGGTGCTCCCGCCCGAGGCCAGAGCCCGCTCGACCGGCGACGTCCGGTCGGGTAGGGGGCCGTCGTCCAGGGCCGGGTCGGGGGCGAAGCCGGCGGGGACCGCGCTCCGTCCGGCCGCGTCACCCGGCGCCACGCCGACGACCAAGGCGGGATCGGCCCGCCCGATGATCGCCTCGCGCTCGGGGGCGGGGAGCCGGGGTGACACGAGGTTGGGGATCGCCCCGAGCTTCCAGGTGGCCAGGCAGGCGACGAACCACTCCGGGCTGTTGGGCAGGCTGATCGTGACCATGTCGCCGCTGCCCACCCCCTGCTCCGCGTAGGCCCGGGCCATCCGGTTGGCGGCTCGTTCCAGCTCGCCGCGGGTGAGCGTGGCTTCGACCGCGCCGTCGGCGCAGATGACCGCGATGGCGTCCGGCGCGGCTTCCGCCACCAGACGGAATGCCGCGGGGAACGAGCGGGCGGTCACCGGTCGATCCGGAACCCGGGCAGGTTCACCTCGCCGCGATCGATCCATTCCACCGTCACCCGGGCCCCGATCTCGAGCCCCGATCCCGGGTCGTCGGGGTCCACGTCGACGATGTGGGTCATGAGCCGGAAGCCCTCGTCGACGTCCACCCAGGACACGACGTAGGGCACCAGGTCGAGGAACGAGGGGTGCAGGCTGCGGCGCACCACCGAGAACGTGTAGATCGTCCCCTTACCCGCGGAGGTCCGCCAGCTCAGCTCGGTGCTGGTGCAGTGGATGCAGTGCGCCCGGGGGTAGAACACGACCCCGGCGCAGGCGTCGCACACCTGGTAGCGGAGCTCGCGCTCCTTGGTCGCCTCCCAGAAGGGCTCGGTGTCGAGCTCGGGGAAGCGGGGGAGCACCCGGCGGGGCTCGTCGGTGGTGTCGGCGGCGTAGGTCATGGCGGGTCAGTCCCTCCCCAGCACGACGGTGCCGGACGCGTAGCGGCGGTTCAGGGTTCCGCCGGTGCCGTGCGCGATGGCCAGGCGGGCATCGGGCACCTGGGCGGTGGACTGGCCCCGGAGTTGGCGGGTGGCCTCGATGAGCAGGAAGATCCCCCGCTGGCCCGGGTGGTTCGACGAGAGGCCGCCGCCATCGGTGTTGAGGGCCAGGCCGGGGGTGTCGAAGTTCAGGCCGCCCTCTTCGACCAGGCTGCCGCCCTCGCCCTTGGCGCAGAACCCGAGGTCCTCCAAGGCGCTCATCACGGCGATCGTGAACGAGTCGTAGACCATAGCCACGTCGATGTCGGCCGGGGTGACGCCAGCCTGGCCGAAGGCCGCCGGGCCCGACCGGGTGGCCGCGGTCACCGTTAGGTCGGCGCCGTTCGTGCGGTGGCCGGTGGCCTCACCCGCCCCGAGCACCCAGACCGGGTCGGTGCGACAGCCGCGAGCCACCTCCTCGGTGGCGAGGATCACTGCGCCGCCGCCGTCGGAGATGATGCAGCAGTCGAGGTGGTGGAGCGGGTCGGCGATCATGGTTGAGGACAGCACCTGGTCGTCGGTGATCTCGTTCGGGCCGTGGCGGAGGCCGAGGTCCTCGATGGCCTGGACCGCGTCGGGGTTCCGGACGGCGTGGTGGCGGGCGGTGACGGCGATCTCGGCCAGCTGCTCGCTCGTGGTGCCGTGTTGGTACATGTACCGCCGTGCGAACTGGGCGTAGTCGGCCACCAGGGTCGTCCCCCAGCAGTCCTCCATGTTGGAGATGGGGTTTGGCGGGCCGAGCTCGCTGTAGCGGGCACCGGTGCCGATGTCCGAGGCGCTGCTCTTGGCCACGGCCCCGTAGGTGAGGAGGGCCACGGTGGCCGCCCCCGTGCTCAGCGCCCGAAGGGCGTGGGCGACCTGGAACTCGAACGAGCTGCCCCCGACGGTGGTGGTGTCGACGACCTTCAGTTCGTCCAGGCCGAAGTACTCGGGCATGTGCAGGCCCGGCCAGAGGATCCCGTCGCCGTCATCGTAGAGCGCATCGATGTCCTTCCACGTCAGACCGGCGTCCTCGAGCGCCCGGGCGGCCGAGTGGGACTTGATGTGCAGGGCGGTGGCGGCGCCGTGGGTGTGGCGGGACGGGTATTCGTGGATCCCGACGATGGCGACTCGCGAGGCGGGCATCAGCCGGCCTCGTCCAGGCGGCGTCGACCCTCCACGGTCGGTTGGAACGAGCGGGGGATCAGGCTGAAGACGTCGTCGAGGTCCCAGGGCCCCGCAGAGACCATCTGACGCTGGATCTCGGGGTTGTTCCAGAGCGAGATGCGGTACTCCTGCACGCCGAGGATCCGACCGGTGAGCCAGCCGGACTCGGCACTGGCGAGGTAGACGATCGCCGGGACGATGGCGTCGGGTGAGCGGCGAGGGTCGTCGTCGTCGAGTCGGCCGCCCGAGGCCTTCAGCTCCGCGACGGCCTCCGCGGGGAGGGTGGCGGTCATGCGGGTCGCCGCGCCCGGTGAGATGCAGTTGGCGGTGACGCCGTACTTGGCCAGGGCGTTGGCGCAGGAGAACGTGAACCCGACGATGCCCATCTTGGCGGCGGCGTAGTTGGGCTGTGTCGGCGCGCCGTAGAGCCCGGCGATCGACGTGAAGTTGATCAGTCGGTAGTTCCCGACCTTGGCGGTGCGCCAGTAAGCGGAGGCGAACTTCGTGGTGTTGAAGCAACCCTTGAGGTGGACGTCGATGACGGCGTCCCACTCCTCCTCGGCCATGTTGAACACCATGCGGTCGCGGAGGATCCCCGCGGCGTTGACCAGGATGTCGAGCCCGCCGAACGTGTCGATGGTGAACGCGACCAGATCGGCGCAGGCCTGGTGGTCGGTCACGTCGACGGCTCGGGCCACCGCCCGGCCGCCGGCGGCGACGATGTCGGCCACCAGCGCGTCGGCCAGATCGGGATCCCCACCGCTGCCGTCGAGGCCCACACCGAGGTCGGCGACGACCACCTGTGCCCCCTCGGACGCCACCCGACGCGCGGTCGCCGCGCCGATGCCCTGCCCGGCGCCGGTGATGAGCGCCACCCGCCCGTCCAGTCGTCCCATCGTGTCGCTCCTCAAAAGTAGTTCCAGACTCGAATCAATATCGCTGCGGTCACGCCAGGTCAAGTGCCCGTACCGCTAGTGCCGCCCGCTCGGGGACGGACAGGGCGAAGGCGTCGACGGTCTCGCCCGCGGCGTCGCCCAGCGCACCGTCGCGGGTCCGGGTGGCGACGCCCTGCATGATGCAGGCGAACCGCCAGTGGTTGAAGGCGAGGTACCAGCCGAGGCGGGACAGGTCCCGCCCGGACCGGACCGCATAGGCCTGGGCCAGGTCGTCGGCCTCGGGGAAACCGTCCGCCATCGAGGGTGCCGTGGCGGCTTCGCTCAGGCCGCCGACGTCGGACCCGGGCCGGGCCCAGGTGACGAGGAGGAACCCGAGGTCGGCCAGGGGATCGCCGAGCGTGGAGATCTCCCAGTCGACGACGGCGGCGATGCGGCCGTCGTCGCGGACGATGAGGTTGCCGAGACGGAAGTCCCCGTGGACCACGACCGTGTCGTTCTCGGGCGGGAGGTGGTCCCGAAGGCGGGACACGACGGCGTCCATGTCGGTCAGGATCGAAGGGGCGGTCGCCCGGTACTGCGCGTCCCAGCGGCCGAGCTGGCGTTCGAGGTAACGCCCCCGGCGCCCGTGGGCCGCCAGTTCGGGAGCCTCGGGATCGACGGCGTGGAGGTCGGCGAGCACGTCGACCACGGATCGGGCCAGCGTGCGCCGCTGCGCCGGCGTGGACGCCGCCTCTGTCGTGACGAGGTCGTGGTGCACGACGCCCTCGACGAAGCCGGTCACGAAGAAGGGAGCACCGATGATCGCAGGGTCCTCACAGAAGCCGACGGTCGGCGGGACGGGCACCGCCGTCGTCTGCAGCGCGGTGATGGCCCGCCACTCGCGCCTCATGTCGTTGGCCGTGGCCAGCACACCGTGCAGCGGAGGGCGGCGCACGACGAACCGCTGGCCGTGCGCGTCGGTGACGAGGTAGGTCAGATTCGAGTTTCCACCGGTCAAGCGTTCCAGGGAGAGTGGCGGTCGGGCGCCGGGGACGTTCTCGGCGAACCAGGCCGCCAGCCCCCGCTCGTCCAGCCCGACGTAATTCATACGTATAGATCATACTATTGACATGGCTAGGTGGCCACTCCTACCGTGGGAGCGATGCACGCAGGGTTGGGCCTCTACTTCCAGAACCTCGAACGCGCCCACACGGACGCGGAGGTGTTCCGCCATCAGCTCGCGCTGGCGAGCCGGGCCGAGGATCTCGGCTTCCAGTCCGTCTGGACGCCCGAGCACCACTTCGCCGACTACATGCTCACCCCGAACCCGCCCCAGTTCCTGTCGTGGGTCGCTGGACGGACGAGCACGGTCAAGCTCGGCACGATGGTCACGGTCCTGCCGTGGCACGAGCCGATCCGGGTGGCGGAGAACTTCACGCTGCTCGACCACCTCTCCGACGGTCGAGCGGTGCTCGGCCTGGGTCGTGGTCTCGGACGGATCGAGTTCGAGGGATTCCGGGCCGAGATGAGCGAGTCCCGCCAGCGCTTCACCGAGTACACGGAGGCGATCCTGGCTGCCCTCGAGACGGGCGTGATGGAGTACGACGGCGAGCTCTACCAGCAGCCGCCGGTGCCGATCCGTCCCGAGCCCTACGCCTCGTTCCGGAACCGGACCTTCGCCTCCGCCATCTCGCCGGCGTCGATGGACCTCATGGCCCGGCTCGGCGTCGGGCTGATGGTGATCGCCCAGAAGCCATGGGACACCGTCGAGCAGGAACTGGCGCAGTACCGCGGCCGCTTCCGGGAGCTGAACGGGTCGGAGGCGCCCAAGCCGATCCTCTGCGTCATGGTCGGGGTGAGCCACGACCGCGCCGAGGCCGATCGCTTCCGGACCGAGTACCTCCAGACCTACGCCCGTTCGACGGTGAACCACTACGAGTTCACCAACACCGGCCTCGCGGACATCGAGGGGTACGAGTACTACGGGGCCCTGGCCAAGAACATCCAGAAGAACGGAATTGAGAAGTTCAACGGCTTCCTCGCCGACCTGCAGGTCTGGGGGACGCCCGACGAGGTGACCGAGCGGATCCTCGACTACGTGAAGCGCACGGATGCCGGCGCCGTCCTGGCCACGCTCGACTTCGGGGGCATGCCCCACGACGTGGCCGACGCCAACTTCGACCTCTACGCGACGGAGGTCCTGCCCAACCTCTTGGCCCACGATGTGGGCGGCGACCTGGGCATGACCCACGAGGCCGTCGGCGCATGACGATGACCCTGCAGGACATCCCGGTGGTCGACACCGACTCGCACGTGATCGAGCCCGCCGACCTCTGGACCTCGCGCATCGCCGCCAAGTGGGGCGACGACATCCCCCAGGTGATGGCGCGGCCGGGCGGCTCGGGCCGGGAGCGCTGGCGGGTGGGGGACCACTGGCTGCACATGCCGGGCATCTTCGGCGTGGTGGGCTGGCCCGAGTACCCCCCGAGCACACCCACGACCTACGACGACATCGACCCCGGCGGCTACGACCCTCACGTCCGACTGCAACGCCTCGACGAGTACGGCATCCACGCCCAGGTCCTGTATCCCAACATCATCGGGTTCGAGACCCACGCCTTCCTCGACCTCGATCCCGAGCTCTCCCTGCTCTGCACCAGGGCCTACAACGACTTCCTCGTCGACTTCGCCGCCGCCGACCCGAACCGGCTCCTCCCCGTGGGCATGGTCCCGTTCTGGGACCTCGAGGCGTCCGTCGCCGAGATCCGGCGGTGCAAGGAGATCGGCCATCGGGGGGTCCTCTTCGCCAACCAGTACGAGAAGATCGGCCTGCCGCCCTTCTACGACCCCTACTGGGACCCGGTCTACGCCGCCTGCCAGGACGCCGACCTCTCGGTCAACTTCCACATCGGCTTCTCGACCGGAGCCGCGCTGCTGGCGCCGAAGCGGCCGCCGTACGTCGGGCAGACCGACGACGATCCCGACGCGCCCGCCGTCGACGTCACCTGGACCGCGAAGCGCAACGCGATGCTAATGATCATGAGCAACGGCGACTCCATCGCCAACATCTGCACCACTGGCGTTGCCGATCGGTTCCCGCGCCTGAAGTTCGTGTCCGTCGAGAGCGGCATGGGCTTCATCCCCTACCTGCTGGAGAACCTCGACTGGCACTGGAAGGCCCACGGGGCCACCCGCTACACGGACCTGCTGCCCAGCGAGATCTTCCGCCGCCAGTGCTACGGCACATTCTGGTTCGAGACCGGCACCCTCCCCCTCCTGAAGGACTATCCCGACAACTTCATGTTCGAGACCGACTACCCCCACAACACGAGCCTGATCCCCAGCCCGATCTCGCCCGCTGAGCACCCCCGGGTGCACATCGACAAGCACTTCGCGGACCTGCCCCTCGACGTCGCCGAGAAGGCGCTGTGGGGCAACGCGGCCGACGTGTACCACCTCTCCCGATGAGTGACAGCCCGACCCTCGCCCTCCTGCGTGACGATCCGCAGGGTTGGAAGGCCGACCTCAGCGACGACGGCGTCCTCCACCTCCAGTTCGCCAACCCACCGGTGAACGCCATCAAGACGGCCATGTTCCGCCAGCTCCAGGCGGCGGTGAGCTCGATCCGCGACGACGAGTCGGTCCGGGCGGTCGTGCTGACCGGCGAGCACCCGAAGGTGTTCAGCGCCGGCATCGACTTCAAGGAGCTCGTCGAGGGCGACGAGGGCGTCTACGGCACCGCTGGCGACCGCCGCATCTTCGTCCGCCACGCGCTGGAGGCGTGGTACCAGGTGCCCGTGCCGACCGTAGTGGGGGTCAAGGGCGCGGCGTTCGGCGCCGGTGCCGTCCTGCCCTGCCTGGCCGACCTCGTGGTCGGTGGCCCGGGAAGCGTCTTCACCGCGGCCGAGATCGACCGGGGGATCGTCGGCGGCAGCCGGTTCTTCG
>Ga0214472_10007739_pt1 | contig 11228 bp, 8 predicted proteins | sample RVTome_6_FD_207662 | JGI IMG/M metagenome (GOLD analysis project Ga0214472, IMG submission 207662) | Soil microbial communities from uranium-contaminated site in the Upper Colorado River Basin, Wyoming, United States - RVT140D175 | ecosystem: Environmental > Terrestrial > Soil > Contaminated >...
TTCGTAGCCGCAGTTTGGCTCGCTCCCGGAATCGGATTGCCATGGGGACAGGTGAGCGGATTTTTCAGTAACCTTGCCAGCCGCTCTTCGACTTCTTGAGAAATTGCATGCTCCAAGCGATGCGCCTCCTGATGCGCCTTGACCCAGTCCAAACCCAACAGATCGGTAAGAAACCGTTCGGTGAGAAAATGGCGCCGCACGATTCGTTCGGCAATGATCTTACCCTCCGCCGTAAGGTGGATCTCCTTGCGCCGGCTGATCGTCACATAACCCTCTTTCTCCAGGCGCCGGAGGGTAGCGAAAATAGTTGAGGCCGAAACGCCGGTCTCGGCCGCGAGCCGTGCCGCAATCACCGGCTGGGATTCCTCGGCCAACTGATAAATCGCCTTCAGGTAATCCTCTAACGCGTGGGTAATTTTAGCAGCTTCCATAAGGTGAATTTCGATAAACTATGGATGGGAAATGCCTACCGCGCCCTTGGCGTATAGCCAAGGTCCGCGATAGGGCCGAATTTCTTACAAAATTTTAGTGCATGGTATTTGAGGAATCAGGCAAGTGCAAGGCAACAGCCAAGACTGCTTCGTTGATTCATCTAAGCTCGCCGGTTTCTAAGCGAAAGGATCCCGCTGCCTCATGACACCCCATCGCTCCGGACTTGATTCGCAGTGGCCTGCGGCGCCTATCGTCGCCCTTCAGAAATTCTCCGGGCTGACCTGGAACTGTTCAGCCGTTTCAGGTATTGATTCCTGACATAGCGCCGATGGTCGTCATCCAAGTCGAAAAAGTCAGCAAGTGTTACAACGAGTCAGTAGCGGTAAAAAGCTGCGACCTACAGGTAGCTTCAGGAGAAATTCTTGCTCTGTTAGGACCTTCCGGTTCCGGCAAGACCACGTTGCTGCGCCTGATCGCGGGATTCGAAAGACCCGATGAAGGGCGGATTATCATCGGTGAGCGCATGGTTGTCGATGTTGCCGGCTCAGTATGGGTCCCCGCCGAGGGTCGCGGCGTGGGCATGGTGTTTCAGGACTATGCCCTGTTCCCGCACTTGACGGTGACGCAAAACATTCAGTTTGGCCTGCGCGGCATCAGCAACCAGGAGCGCCAAGACCGGGTGCAGGAACTCCTGCGAGTAACCGAGCTGCTACCCTACACAGGGCGCTATCCCCACGAGTTGTCGGGCGGCCAGCAACAGCGGGTCGCTCTTGCGCGCGCCCTGGCGCCACGGCCGCCGGTTGTCCTGCTCGACGAGGCCTTTAACGGTCTAGATCCGGAGCTTCGACCGCAGATGCGCGGTGAAGTAGCGAGGATTTTGCGCCATATGAAGACCGCCGCTGTCTTGGTGACCCATGACCAAGAAGAGGCTTTGGGTATGGCCGATCAAGTCGCGGTGATTCGAAATGGCGAACTGCAACAGGTCGGCACCCCTGAAGACGTCTACTACAACCCGACAACGATTTTTGTCGCCGGCTTCGTCGGCCACGCAGACTTTATTCCCGGAGTACTTGACGGCAATGAAGTTCACACGGAAATTGGCACCTTTTCTTGTCCAGTCCAGCTTCATCCAGGCCCGGTCAAAGTGATGATCCGCCACGAAGCAGTCAATCTGAAATCCGGTGGAGTCCGGGCGACGGTCGAAGAACGGGAATTCCTGGGCGGAGAAATCCTTTACCGACTCCGCCTGCCGTCAGGCTCGACGGTACACTTAGAACAGCGCAAGCCCGTACATTGGCCCGTGGGCCATGAAGTGCCAATCGAAGTCCATCTCCCGCAAGCAGTTGTTTTTTTCGACGCGAGCACTGAAAACCCGAGCTAATTCAACCGCTCCGCGGTCAACCAACAACGCTATTTTCCTCCGGTAAGTCATGCTGCCCTAGAGCAATCAACGCAAACTGAACCGCACGGCTCTACACGACCGCTTGCCGGCAGAGAGGGAATTGCGTTCTTTGCGCGCGCTCTTCGTCGGTCGCTTCGCAACAACCTATTCGAACGGATTGTGACCACTCAGATAGTCGAGTCTGCGCCAGGATAAGCCGAGCCGAGCGCAGCAGCACCGTCCGGCGAGCCGGACCGCACGCCAATGTAGGGCCGGGCGGCCATTCGGACGAGCTCGCTGATCCTATTGAGAATCGTTGAAAGAGTTGACAAACTTATTAAATTAGACTACACGAATCTTAGTTTTTCGTGTTGACGCATACTAAAGCATTGTTTTTTGCAACTTACGGGTCAACCAAAACTAACCATTTCAACCACTAAGCTGGAGGGATATTATGCGACAATTTTTAGCACGGCAAAAACCCTATGTTAACGGGGTGCTGGCGGGACTTATTTTTGGCGCTATCTCGATCGGCACAGCCGGCGCTCAAGAGAAGTTGCTTAATCTCTATACAGCCCGTCACTATGCCACGGACGAAGCCTTCTATAGCGGTTTTAGTAAATTGACGGGTATTAAGTTAAATCGGATCGAGGGTGGTGAGGACGCTCTGTTCGAGCGCATCAAGGCTGAAGGCGCAGCCAGCCCGGCAGACGTGTTTTTAACAGTCGACGTCGCCCGGCTCTGGCGTGCTGAGCAGGCCGGTATTTTCGCGCCGCTCAAGTCGACGCTACTTGGCAAGCGTATCCCCGCTCACTTTCGCGACCCGAACGGCCACTGGTTCGGTTTTTCATCACGTGCCCGAATTATTGCCTATGATCGGAGTAAGGTTAACCCCGGTGATGTCGCGCGTTACGAGGACCTGGCGAATCCAAAGTGGCGGCGCGAAGTCTGCACGCGCACCAGCAGCCATCCCTATAACCTTTCTCTCATATCGAGCATGATCCTTCACCTGGGTGAGCAAAAAGCGCGCGAGTGGGCGCTCGGCGTGGCCAACAACCTGGCACGCACGCCGCGGGGCGGCGATACTGACCAATTGACTGCGGTTGGCGTCGGCGAATGTTCCATCGCGCTGTCGAACCATTACTATTACGTCCGCCTCATGCGCTCGAGTAAAGCCGAGCATCGCGCTTTGGTGGAAAAGGTCCATATCATCTGGCCCAATCAGAACGATCGCGGCACTCATGTCAATATTTCCGGCGGCGGCGTGCTGAAAAACGCGCCGCATCGCGATGCCGCGGTTAAGTTTATCGAGTACCTCGCTAGCGACACGGCGCAGGCGTTCTTCGCCAATGGCAACAACGAATGGCCGACGGTCAAGGGTGTGAAGTTAGCCAACCCCGAACTCGCATCCTTTGGCCAGTTCAGGACCGATACTTTGCCTTTGGAGAATCTGGGCAAGACCCAGGCTGCGGCTCAACGTCTCGCCGACCAGGTCGGCTGGAAATAAGCGCCAGCGCTCTCAGGGCCTAGCCCCAAGGAACCATGACTACGCTTGCCGCCACCCTGCGCTCGACAGTCGCCGGCAGCATTTCTGGCCCACGCATCGGTGCTCTCGGCATCGTGTCACTGATAACCGCCGCGCTCGTGGTCGCGCCCATCACTGCGGTAGTTTGGAACATTTTCCTACCGAGCGACGCTACCTGGGCACATCTGATTTCGACAGTCCTGCCGGAGTACATCATCAACACTTTGCTGTTGCTGGTATTGGTCGCTACCGGGGTCATTTCATGCGGCGTGCTCTCTGCCTGGCTGGTTGCCGGTTACCGGTTCCCCGGACAACCCATCCTAGAGTGGGCGCTGGTCCTGCCGATGGCGATGCCCGCCTACGTCATGGCCTACGCCTACACGGACTGGTTTCAGGCCGCGGGGCAAGTGCAGACTTTGCTACGCGACATCACTGGCTGGCGGGTGCGCGAGTATTGGTTTCCAGAGATCCGTTCATTGCCGGGTGCTGCCGTGATGCTTTCCTTCGCGCTTTATCCCTATGTTTACCTGCTGGCGCGCAGCGCCTTTCTGGAACAGTCGCGCAGTACCCACGAGGCGGCCCGACTGGCCGGCTACGGCGCTTGGGGAAGGTTTTGGCATGTATCATTGCCGCTGGCGCGCACCGGTATCGTCGCCGGTGTCGCGCTCGCGCTCATGGAGACCCTGGCCGATTTCGGTACGGTCTCTTACTTCGCGGTCAACACGTTTACCACCGGCATCTACCGCGCGTGGCTTTCCCTTGGCGACGCGGTAGCGGCAGGACAGCTCGCCACTTGCCTGCTCCTTTTCGTGCTGGCAATGCTCGCCCTGGAACGCTGGCACCGCGGTGGTGCGCACTTTACGAGTAACCGCACTCCCATGACCCCGCAATCTCTGCGCGGATGGAAAGCCTTGGGGGCGCTTCTTTTATGCGCGGCGCCGATTGCCTTTGGTTTTCTGGTTCCGGCCACCATACTACTCAAGCTCGCGCTCACTGATCCCGAAGTACGGTTTGGCGCGCGCATCTACGGACTCATTACCAACACTTTCATATTAGCCGGCAGCGCCGCTGTGGCGGCGGTGGTGGTGGCGTTATTGCTGGCATACGCTGCGCGTACGGTGAAAAGCCCCCTGGTGCATGGCGCGAATCGCTTGGCGGTGCTCGGCTACGCATTGCCCGGCGCGGTCATTGCGGTGGGCATTCTGCTGCCCCTCGGCAGGCTGGACAACGCCCTGGTCGCGTGGATGCAGCAACAGTTTGGCGTGCGCATCGGCCTGCTGCTCACCGGCTCGGTCACGGCGCTGATTTATGCGTACCTGGTCAGGTTTCTCGCCGTCGCCTTTCAAACGGTCGAAGCGGGGCTTTCGCGCGTCACCCCGTCGATGGATGATGCCGCAAGGAGCCTCGGCCTGTCGCCGGCGCGCACTCTTGCCCGGGTGCACATGCCGATCATGCGCGGCAGCCTTGCCACAGCGGCGCTGCTCGTGTTCGTCGACGTCATGAAGGAGCTACCCGCAACTTTTGCGATGCGACCGTTCAACTTCGACACGCTGGCAGTCGAGGCCTACAACTTGGCCAAGGATGAGCGCATCGCCGAGGCTGCGTTGCCGGCGCTGCTGATGGTGGCGATCGCACTATTGCCGCTCATCTTGCTGTCGCGCCAGATCGCCAATACAAGCCAGCGCCGAGGCAGTGACGGAATTGACAGTCATGCCTCCACCGTCTAGCAACCCCGCACCCGCGAGGACTGTCCCACCGCGGCCATCTGACCGATGCGGCTCAAGCCGGCAGGGACGACTAGCGTTGCCGTTCGCACTTAGGCGTGTCGACGCGATTCTCTGGCAAGTATTTTTGACAAATCTCTTCCGCTTGCATATACGACCATGATGATCATGCCCACGATACCAGGCCAGCGCAGCTCAAGATGGGTCTGTATCACCATCGGGCTTGTACTTGTTCTAGAAGTTGCAGCTTGGGCTGCCGGCGATCAAGCCAAACGGATCCTATCCCTGATCGACTACATCGGCGGCGACTACAAGAACGCCGTGCGCGGCGGTAAAGTTGCCAACCCGGCTGAATACCAAGAAATGAGCGAGTTTGCCGCGCGCAGCGCGGAGTTATTCAAGCAACTGAAAACCGCCGACGGCGGCGACCAGGCGGGCATCGAAAAAGACCTACAAACGCTGGTGGCTCATATCAAAAGCAAATCCGGCGAAGAGCTGGTCCCCGAGCTTGCGCAGAACATTAAAGATCGGCTCATCAAGACCTACGGCATCGTCACCTATCCACGCCGGCTGCCGGCCCTAGCGACCGGCAAAAAACTTTACGACGAGAACTGCGCCCAATGCCACGGCGCCACGGGTAACGGCGACGGGCCGGGGCGCGAATCGATGAATCCGAAGACGCCGCTGCCGGCCAAATTCACCGATCCGGAGCGAATTGGCGGCCTGTCGCCGTTCAAGGCTTTCAACACCGCCAGCTTCGGCGTCGAAGGAACGGCGATGGCGTCCTTCGCCGCCTTGAGTGAAGAACAGCGTTGGCAGGTCGCCTTTTATGTGTTTACCTTGCGTTTCTCGGCGGACGCCGCCAAGGCGGGAGCGGCATTGTTCCAAGAAAATAATCTCCCATCGGATTTAACAACCCCAGCACTGTTAGCGACTCATTCCGACGAACAGCTGCTGGAAAAACTCAAAGCATTCACGCCGCAAGACTCCGACGCTTTGCAACTACTCGCGCAGTTGCGCCGCGGCGTGCTTGAGTCCAAGACTCAGGATCCGCTCTTGATCGCTCGTGCTCTCATGGGCGAGGCGGTGGCCATCTACGTCCAAGGCGACAAAGAGAAAGCCTATCAGAAGGCCGTGGAAGCCTATCTCGACGGCTATGAACTCGCCGAGCCCACGCTCAAGGCAAAAGATTCGAATCTTGGTAACCATATTGAGGGGTTATTCGGCCAGCTCCGTAACGCGATGCGGCAGGGGGCTTCCACCGAAGCGATTCAAAAGCAGCATCTCGAGCTTGAAGCGAAGCTCGATCAAGCGGCCCAACTGCTCGCCCGCGACGACGGCCTGTCAGGCTACTATGCGTTCGCCAATTCAGCCCTGATCATTTTTCGCGAAGGGCTCGAAGCCGCGCTGATTCTCGCCGCCATCATCGCCATGTTGCGCGTCATGGGCGCGCCCGAGGTGATTCGCTACATTCACCTTGGCTGGATCCTCGCGCTGGTCGCCGGCGGTCTGACCTGGCTGGCAACCGAAACTTTTTTGACGCTGAGCGGGCGCCACCGTGAAAGCATGGAAGGATTTATATCGGTTTTCGCTGCGGTCGCATTGTTTTATGTCGGTTACTGGCTGCATACGCGTTCCGAAGCGCGGCGATGGCGTGAGTTCATCGAGGAAAAAGTAAAAGCCGGAATTTCGAACAGACGCATTTTCGGCCTCACCGGGATATCGTTCTTCGCCGTCTATCGAGAAGCGTTTGAAGTCGTGCTGTTTTACCAAGCTTTATGGATGCAGACCGAGCGCAATCATGGGCCGCTGCTCTGGGGTTTCGCCGCGGGCCTTGGTCTTTTGATCCTCGCCGGGGTGGCGATCTTGAAGCTCGGGCTCAAGCTACCGCTCAAGTATTTCTTCGGCGCCACCGGCACGCTGCTCTATCTGGTCGCTTTCATTTTCGCCGGCAACGGCGTCAACGAACTGCAAAACGCCCAGTGGCTGCCCGCCACGCCGCTCAGCGCACCGCAAGCGATTCCGCTGCTCGGCATCTATCCCACGGTCGAAACCCTAGCGGCCCAAGGGTTGATGCTCTGCGCTTTCGTAAGCACTTCGTTCTGGTTGGCGCGAGAACAAAAGAAATCTCGATGAGCTCGCAAGGGTCAAGCTGGAATCGCAAATAACCGGCGCACATTGGCACTCGTCACTTGGGCCACTTCGTCCAAGGGTATGCCTCTAACCTGCGCGATTGTTTCAGCGACAAAACGCACGTAAGCCGGCTCATTGCGCTTGCCGCGATGGGGCACCGGAGTGAGATAAGGCGAATCGGTTTCGACGAAGATTCTTTCGAGGGGCACTTGGCGCACCACCTCGCGCAGCGCCTCGGCATTTTTGAAAGTAAGGATGCCGGTGAATGAAATGTAGAAGCCCATGTCGAGATAGGCGCACGCCGCTTCGTAATTACCGGTGAAGCAGTGAATCACGCCGCGCAATGCTCCCGCGCCTTCGACGCGCAATAGCTCTGCGGCCTGCGCGGCGGCGTCGCGCTCGTGCACGACGATCGGCAACTCAGTCTCGCGCGCCATGTGAATGAACTGCGCGAAGACCCGCTGCTGCACTTCGTGCGGCGAATGGTTGTAGTAATAGTCCAGGCCGGTCTCGCCCACCGCGACCACTTTCGGATGTGCAGCCAACTCCCTGAGCGCCTTCAATTCGTCGGCGCTGACATCCTTGGCATCATGCGGATGCATGCCGACGGTCGCGTAAACATTTTCGAACTTTGCCGCCAATGCCACCGCCTCGCGGTTACTCGACATATCGCCGGCGCCGCCGACGGCGATGATCGTCTCGACCCCGGCAACGTGTGCCCGTGCGATCACGGCTTCGGCTTCGCCGGCGTATTCCTTGCCCTGGATATGAGCGTGGCTGTCGATGAGCATGATTGAACGTGCAACTACTTCTTGGCGTCGGTCTCGATGCGCGGAAACAAAGCCTTGGGCGGATTGACCTGATGGCCGGCGACGAGACCTTCGCCCCAAGGCGCTTGCAAGGCATCGTCGCCAACGGCGAGCAGGTTTTTCAATTCGCTCGCGGTGTCCGGCATAAACGGTGCGAGCACGCGCGCCAGCGTGCGCACAGCTTCGAGGAGATGATGCAAGACTTCTCCGACTCGGGCCTGTTTGCTCTGGTCTTTGATCATGGTGAACGGCGCGGTTTGCACGACGTAGCGGTTGGCGTGATCGAGCGCTGCCCAGATCGCCTCTAAGCCGCGATGGAATTGCAAATCTTCCATCTGGCTCTTGAGGTCAATTTCCGCGGTGGCGAATTTGTCGCGCAGCTCGGTATCTTCTTTCGCCCAACTCGCGCTCAATGGTTGCACCACGCCGTCGAAATATTTTTGCTGCATGGCCAGCGCGCGGCTGACAAAGTTGCCAAGATTGTTGGCTAGGTCGGCATTGATACGCGTGTTCAACGCATCTTCTGAAAACTTCGCGTCTTGGCCGAAGACCATTTCACGCAGGAGAAAATAGCGGAACGCATCCATACCGCCGGGCCGTGACTTCATGTCCAACGGCCGGACCACGTTGCCCAGGCTCTTCGACATCTTGGCCGAATCCATCACCCAATACCCATGCACGTGCAGATGATCGTAAAGCGGCAAACCGGCGGCCATCAGCATCGTCGGCCAATAAACCCCGTGCGGTTTGAGAATGTCCTTGGCGATCAGGTGATTTGCCTTGGGCCAGAGCGATTCGAGCGAATCGCCACCACGGTGCGCCAACGCGCTGACATAGTTCAGCAACGCGTCGAACCACACATAGGTGACATAGTTGGAATCGAACGGCAGCGGGATGCCCCACTGCAAGCGGCTCGTGGGCCGTGAGATACACAAATCTTCGAGCGGCTCGCGCAAGAACGCCAGAACCTCTGTGCGGTAGCGTTCCGGCCGAATCAGGTCTGGCTTATCCCGAAGCGCGTCAATCAATCGCTGCTGATACTTGCTCATGCGGAAGAAATAATTCTTTTCGCTGATATAGTCCGGCGCCTTTTGATGATCGGGACACTTGCCGCCGACGAGCTCTTTCTCGGTGTAGAATCGCTCGCAACCGTAACAATAAAAACCGCCGTACTCGCCAAAATAGATATCGCCGGCGTCGAAGATTTTTTGCAAAACCTGCTGGACAAATTCCCGGTGATAGGAATCCGTGGTGCGGATGAAGTGGTCGTAGTCGATACCGCAACTGTCCCAAGTGGAGCGGAAAAGATCGCTGACACGATCCGCATAGGCTTTAGGATCCGTGCCGTTGGCGGCGGCGGCCTGGGCGATCTTGTCGCCATGCTCGTCGGTGCCGGTGAGCAGAAACGGTTGGTAGCCGATGGAACGGTAATAGCGCTTCAACGTGTCAGCAACAACCGTCGTATAGGTGTGGCCAAGATGCGGTTCCGCGTTGACGTAGTAAAGCGGCGTGGTGATGTAAATCCGTTCCATCACCGCCCTCCGACCACGCCGAAGAGAAATTTTTCCAGCACCATGCGGCGGTTGAGATTGCGCTGGATGCGCGCCGCGGCGCCGGCGGTTTGCCCGATCGCACGCAAGGTGGAGTCGACCCCCTGGTGCGATGATTGCTGCTCAATCTGCGACTCCATGTCGAAGTTCACTAAATCCTTTGAATCGTCTGCCACACTGTAAATCAATAAGTCCCGATACCAACTTTCCGCCCATTTGAGAAAATTAAGCGCCTCGTCACGATTGGCCGCCAACGCTTCCGCAGCCACCATCGCGCCATGGTAATCCCGCCTCTTCAATGAACCCAACATGCCGGTCCAAACCTTGCGTCTCTCGATCAGTTCAGTCTTGTCGAGCGCCAGCGCGGCGCCGATGCTGCCCATGCCGAGGGCGGCGATGAACTCGGCGTCGTCACCCTTCATGCCATGATGCGATTGCAAAAAACCGGCGATCTCGTGGCGCGGGAGCGGCGCAAAGGACAGGCGCAGACAGCGCGAGCGCAGCGTCGGCAACAGCCCACCCTCATTAGGCGCGATCAGAACGATCAAGGAGTCCTGCGGCGGCTCTTCGAGGGTCTTGAGCAGCGCGTTTTGCGATGACAAATTGAGCAAGGTCGCCGGATCGATCATCGCGACCTTACGCTTGCCGGTAAACGAACGATAATTGAGCGCGCGCTCCAGGTCGCGAATCTGCTGAATGCTGATCTCTTTCTTGCCCGCTAGGGGTTCGATCACCCGCACATCGGGATGATTGCCATCGGCGATGCGCCGGCAATTGACGCAGCCGCCGCAAAAGTCGTTGTCGATCTCACTGCAATGCAGCGCCTTGGCCAAGGCGATTGCCACCAGGTGCTTGCCCACGCCCTCGGGCCCGAGAAATAAATAGCCATGGTGGAGCCGGCCCTTAGCCAGCGCCGAAGCCAAAACAGCCAGCGGTTTTTGCTGGCCGATGATGTCTTTGAAGCCCATTATAAAATTTCCTGAGCGGCGATGCGCTGAATTTCGCGCGAGACTTCTTCTTTCGCGCGGGAAGAATCGATGACGCGAAACCGCACCGGTTCGGCGCGCGCCATGGCGAGAAAGCCGGCGCGAACTTTCTCGTGAAAGTCGCTGGTCTCGCGCTCGAAGCGGTCCTCGCGCGGCTGTCCCTCAACACTCGGCCGGCGGCTCGTCCGCCCCAACCCCTCAACGACCGGGCAATCCAACAAAAATGTCAAATCCGGCCGCACTCCGTCATCGGCGACATCGTTAAATCCCCCGAGCAGTTTCAAATCGATGCCGCGGCCGTATCCCTGGTACGCCAGGGTCGAATCGGTGAAGCGATCACAGAGGACGATTTTGCCGGCGGCGAGCGCCGGCCGAATGATCTGGTTTACATGTTGCGCCCGATCGGCCAAATAGAGAAACAGCTCCGTCGATGGCGCGATGTCCTGATCCCCGACCTCCAACAGAACCTGCCGAATCAGCTTGCCTAAAGATGTCCCACCCGGCTCCCGAGTGACCACACAGGAGAGGCCCTGCTGCAGCAAATAATTCTCAAGGGCGTGGAGTTGGGTCGTCTTCCCGGTTCCGTCGCCCCCTTCGAATGAAACGAAGCGAACCATGGACTAGCAGAATGAAGAAAACCAGGGAAAGATGCAAACCGCCGCTTAGTTGCTGCCCAAAAACTAATTCA
>Ga0214472_10007740_pt1 | contig 11227 bp, 4 predicted proteins | sample RVTome_6_FD_207662 | JGI IMG/M metagenome (GOLD analysis project Ga0214472, IMG submission 207662) | Soil microbial communities from uranium-contaminated site in the Upper Colorado River Basin, Wyoming, United States - RVT140D175 | ecosystem: Environmental > Terrestrial > Soil > Contaminated >...
CGTTGTGCCTTCTGCCGCTTCGGTAATCGCCGTGAGCAGGCGCGCAGCCGCGCGTTTCGGTTCGGCAAGCGCGTTTCCATAAAGGCCAGCGAGTTGCTGCAGCAGCGCGATTCGCTCGTCTCCCGTGGCGTTCGCTGCGCGGCGTTCGAGTACCGCGGCGTGTTCCCGGTGCCGGCCGAGCTTCTCGTACAGGGCGCCGAGGTTGCTCAGGATTTCGGGGTTCGCGGGCGCTACGCGCCTGGCTTCCTCGAGCGCGCAAGCCGCGCGGCCGTCTAGCTTCAGGTGTTGTTCGAAGATGCGCGCGCGCTCCAGGTGCAATCGACAGAGCCTCTCTGGATCATCGACCAGCGCGATCTGGGTTTGCAGGGCGTGAAGGGTCGCTTCGTGTCGGCCTGCGAGCCGGTGAACGTCGGCGATGCGATCGAGGACCTCGCGGTCATTCGGGCGCTCGTTGCGCAGTCGCTCCAGCCAGGGCAGGGTTGCATCCGGCCCGAGGTGCTCCCAGGCGATCGCGGCCGCTTCGTCGTAGAGCCCCCCGCGTCGCGCCCCCACCGTTGCGCTGGCCTGGCGGAACACGCAATCCAGCACCGCCTCCCATCGCTCCTGGGAAGTGAGCAGCGAGCGAAGTTGTTCGAGTGCCCTGGGTTGATTGGGTTCCAGCGACAGGGCTTCGCGAAGATCGGCGATCGCCTCATCCGGTCGGTCGAGACTTCTGCCGAGCAGTCGAGCGCGTCGCGTGAGCTGGTCCGCGCGCGCGGTTGCAGTCGGAGCCCGCGAGAGCTGCTTGTTCAGGAGATCGAGAAGGACTTCGCCGCTCGCTGGGTCGGCGGATTCTTGTTGCAGGGCTTCGGCGATCTCGAGTGCCTTGTCGAGGGAGTCGATCTGTTCGGGGTCGATCTGCAGGATGCGCTGAAGGTGCGCGAGGGCCTCGTGGCGCCGCTCCTGCATTTCGCCGAGCAGCTGCGCGAGTTCGATGCGAATCGGGATCTCGTCGCGGCCCGCGAGATGCGACAGCTCGACCTCCAGCAGCCGCACGAGGGGCTCGTTCTCTCCGAGGCGCCGGTAGATCTCGCGGAGGGCTGCCTGCGCGTCGCGGTCGTCCGGGCGGTCCGTCAGGGCGTCCCGATAGGCGACTGCGGCTTCTTCGTCCCGATCGACTTCACACAGTGCCGCACCGAGCCGCACGGACCAGCCCGCCCGCTCCGAGAGGTCGATACACGAACTCGCGGCGCTGCGACAGAGATCGATCAGATCCTGATTCCTGGCGGCTCGCTGGTAGAGATCCGCGAGCGGCTCGGCGATGATCGGCTGTGGGCCGATCTCGGTCAGAGCCGGCACCAGTGCCTCGATCGCCCCCTCGATGTCGTTGAGTTGAGTCGCTCGCAACCCCGATATCTGGAGTCGCAGGGAGGTGCGCAGCGATGAGATCTCTTGATTGATCCCGTCGTCCGGCTCGAGGGCGGCCAGGCGGGCGACGAGAAGGCGAACCACGCCTTCGAAATTTCCCTGCCGTTTGTAGTGGTCGATCAAGAAGTCGGCTGCCCTCGAGTGGGTCGAGTCGAGTTCGAGAACGCGCTCGAAGTGTTCCTTCGCGCGGTCTCGCTCGTTGAGTGATTCGACGCACAGCTGGGCGGCGCGCCCGCGAAGGGCGAGTTCGCGGTCCGGGCCGGGTCCCGTCGCAATCTCAGCCTCCAGGGCTGTAACGATGTCCTCGAATCGCTCCTCTTCGAGGTACAACTCCGCGAGCATCTGCCAGAGATCCGCTCGCTCGGGTGCAATCGTCGTCGCAACCTCGAGGTGATCGATTGCACGCGGCGCGTTTCGAAGCCGGTCGCGATAGAGTTTTCCGAGCCGCTCGACGGTCGCGAGATCTGCTTCGGTCGGCTCGTTTCCGAGCGACGCCTCCAGGTGCATGCGCAATCCGCCCCAGTCTTCCGTTCGCTCGAGCAGAACCACGAGGCGATCCGACGCCTTTCTGCGAAACACCTCGTCGATACCCAACTCGATCAAGTGTCGATAAGCCTCGATGGCTTCCCCGGCGCGATCGAGGCTGTCTTCGAGCAGCACGGCGCGTTCGAATCCGCAGCGGTCGCGGACGCTGGTGTCCGAAGTGGACGCCATCTGTTCGCCCAGGAAATCGGCGAGGCCGGCCGGATCGCCTGCGGCCCGCAGGGCCTGTTCGAGACCGACGCGGGCGGGCTCCGAATCGGGATCGACGTCATAAACCGACCGGTAGACGCTCGCGGCTTCGGAGAAGCGGTCGAGATTTTCGAGCAGGATGTCGGCCCGTCGAAGTTGGAGGACCCGGGTTCCCGGCGCGTGGGGGTCGAGTCCGGCGATTCGCCCCCGCAGGTGATCGGCGAGCGCTTCGAACATCCCCGCGCGGTCGAGCAGCGCCTCGAGGCGCGCGTGGGCATCGCGCGGCGCGTCGGGCTCGGCTGCGAGTTCGCGAAGGACCTCGATCGCGCCGCGCAGGTCTCCGAGGCGATCCGCGAGCAGCGACGAGAGTTCATCGAGTTGCGCGCAGCGCTGCGGCCCGGCGAGTAGATTCGCGAGGCGACGCTGTGCGACGGCGAGTTCCTCCAGGCGGCCCGCGTTCCAGAGCTGGGCCATCAGCGCTTCGAGTGTGAGTTCGTCGTCGGGATCCGCCTCGACCGCGGCTTGATAGGCGGCGACGGACTCATCGGGTCGGCCGCGGTCGGCGTGCAAGCGGCCGAGCCGTCGCCGAACCTCGGCCTTCTCTTGGGCGGGAGCGAGTTCGGCGAGGCGCTCGAGATCCGCGGCGAGTTCGGAATCCTGCCCGAGCTGCTCTCGCAGACGCGCTGAAGTCGCGAAGGCCTGGCGATCTCCGGGGCAGACTTCCGCCCACCGGTCGACCCAGCGCAGCGCCGCCTCGGGTTCGCCGCGGGCTTCGAGGCGGGGCACCAGCTCGCCCACGAGAAACGCGACGCGCTCTGCGTTGAGTGCGATCGCGGCTTCCGCTTCGTAGGCGCGAATCACCGTATCTTCGTCACCGGTCGAGGCTGCCAGATGTTGCAGGCCGCGTAGGGCGGCCACGGAATCGGGCTCGATGGAGAGCACCGATTCCAACACCCGCGTAGCCTCTTCGGGCGCATCGAATCGTTCGTTCAGCAGGGCCGCGAGCGAACAGAGGTGGCGCGCCCGCTGGTCGGGTAGCGAGTGGCTGCCCGCGTACTCGAGAAACGAGCGCAGGGACGCCCAGTCCTCGGCCTTGCGATACAGGCGCTCCAGCGCCGACGCCACCCCGCCCACCGACGGGTCCGCTTCGAATGCGCGCCGGTAGGCGCTGCAGGCTGCGTCGACATCTTCGAGACGCCCCTCCCACAGAGCGCCCAGATCGGAGAGCACCGTCGCGCGCAACGCAGCGTCCATATTCGGTGTCGACGCACGCTGCTCGAGCACTTCTACGAGCTCTTCATCGCGACCGAGCCGGGTGAGTATTTCGCTGAACGCATCTCCGACGAGATCGTTGTCGGGGTCGAATTCGAATGCGAGTGCGAGGTTTTGATAGGCGCGGTCCGCGTCGCCGAGATCCGAGTAGAGCGTCGCGAGTTCGAGTAGAACAGAGACGGGTGTCGGTCCGCGGCTCAGGTCTGAAATCCGTTCGAGGTGCTGGATCAGGGCCGCGTCGTCGCCGTTGTCCCGCGCGAGATCTGCCAGCGCCGTGACGCACTTGCGGTTGTTCGGGTCGAGCGACGCCGCCCGATCGAGCCAGAGCTGTGCGGCACTCGGATTGGACAGGTGTTTCCAGTGGACTTCACCCGTCTCCATCGCGATACGGGCTTTGCGCTCCGCTTCTGGCGTCAGCTCGAATCGGCGCTCCTGCAGATCCACCAACAGGGCCCAATTCTCGTCGGCTTCGGCGTGGCCGGCCACGGCTTCGAGCGCAGCGAGGTTGTTGGGGTCGTCTGTCAGTGCGCGCCGGTAGAGTTCGGCAGCGAGAGCGACGTCTCGCAGCGATTCTTCCGCGAGACGCGCGCGGCCCACCAGCGCCATCGCCCGGGCGGGTCCGCGAAGCAGTTCGATGACCCGATCCCAGGCGTCCGCCGCCCGCGCGATCTGGCCGGCTGCTGCGAATGCCCGAGCCGATCCCTCGAGTGCGTCGATCTGCGTGGGGTGTTCTTCGAGTGCGCGTTTGAACATCGCGATCGCCTGCGGGCGATCGCCGAGTTGTTCGAGCCAGATCGTACCCATCTCGGCCAGCAGGGTGGCCCGCTCGTCGGGACGCAGCGGCAGCGCGGCCTCGACCTCGCCGATCTGAACCGCGACTTCCCACTGATTCTGGCTCGCGTGCAGTTTTCGCATGCGGGTCAGCGCGGGTCGGTGCTGCGAATCGATCTGCAGCGCCTCGCGGTAGCAGGCGACTGCGCGCTCGGGTTCAGCCAGGCGCTCGTGGTGGACCTTGCCGATCCGACAGTGGATCGCCGCCAATTCGCGCGGCTGGTCGGCGATGCTCTCGGCGCTGAGGCGGCGCTGGTAGATCTCGATGACGCCCGCCCAATCGCCGGCGAGGAACAGCTCCTCCTCCAACGCCTGGAACGCCTGCGCGTCGTTCGGATCTGCGAGGAACCGCTCGCGCTGGCGGTCGAGCAGGGGCGTCAAGACTTCTCCTAGAGCATCAGATGCGTGAATTCCCCGCTTTCATCGACCGCCGGGTGCGGGATCTTGACGAAATTCGCTTGCGGCCCATCTCTAATTTAATTAGATTTTTCGATACCTTAGCGAACCTCGACGCGACTCCGGGCAGACCCGGGCAGACCCGGAATCGGCATGGATCCGGCTGTGGGAGCTTCTGGGCTGCGGGCTGGGCATTGGCGCGGATCCGAGCGGCCGCCCTCTGGACCGATTTGGAGCCGATCTGGAGCGAGGGGGTGCGGTGGCTGAAGCAACCTGGGACGACAGCAGCGCAGGAAACGCCCCGATTCGAACCGAGGCCGAGATCATCCGCAACGCCCGCGAAGGCCCGTCGAGCTGGCGTCTGATCCTGCGGGTGCCGGGCTGGCCGGGCTTTCGACCCGGTCAATTCGCGATGCTCTCGGCCGGAGCCCAGCAGGCCGCGCGCCGGACGGATCCCCTGCTGCCGCGGCCGATGGCCGTGTACCGGGAGAGCGGCGTCGATCGGTCCGATGTGGAGATCCTCTACAAACGGGTGGGGCGCGGAACCGCGCTGCTCGCAGAGGCGCTGCCCGGACAGCGCGTCGCGATCGTCGGCCCGCTGGGAAGGGCCTTTCCTCCACCGCAGTCTGGCGAAGGCGTGATCATCGTCGCGGGCGGGACCGGCATCGCCTCGGTCTACGAACTGGCGGCTCGATTGGCCGGGGCGCACTCGGTCGAAGTCTTGTTCGGCGCGCGGACGGCGAGCGATCTGATGGCCCTCGAAGACTTCGAAGCCTTGGGCGCCCCGCTCGAGGTGGCGACTGAAGACGGCAGCGCTGGAGTGCGGGGGGTGGTGACGGATCTGCTCGAGTCCGCGCTCGACGATCTGCCGGCCGCGGGCGCCGATTTTTCGGGGTCCACACGCCGCATCTATGTCTGTGGCCCCACGGCGATGATGCGTCGCTGTGCGGACATCGCGGCCCGGCGCGAAGTGCCCTGCATTGCGGCGCTCGAGAATGCCATGGCCTGCGGTTTTGGAGTTTGCCTCGGCTGTGCGGCTCCGCTGCGGAGAGGAGGGTACGCCTTGGTGTGTCGAGATGGGCCGGCGTTCGACGCCGCGTCGATCGACTGGGAGCGACTTCCGTGAAGGAGTCGCAGGGTGTCGACACGACGGTGGATCTGGGTGGGATCGCGCTGCGAAACCCCGTTCTGACGGCGTCGGGAACATTCGGATACGGAACCGAATTCGCTCCCTTCCTCGACTTGCGCCGGCTGGGAGGCTTCGTGGCCAAGAGCCTCACGCTCGAACCGAGAGTCGGGAATCCGCCGCCGCGTATCGCAGAGGCGCCGTCGGGAATGCTCAACGCCATCAGTCTCGAGAACGTAGGAGTCGAGGCGTTCATCGGCGAAAAACTTCCCGCGATTCCAGCAGGTGTCACGGTGATTGCCAGCGTGTTCGAGACCGACATCGATCGTTACGCAGAAGTGTGCAAGAGGCTCACGGGCGTTCCGCGGGTCGCCGGCCTCGAGATCAACGCGTCGTGTCCGCACGTAAAGAGCGGCGGAATCGAATTCGGCCAGGATCCGGCCGTTCTCGGCCAACTCGTGCGGACCACGCGTCGGGCGACGACCCTGCCGCTGCTGGTGAAGCTCTCCCCGAACGTGACCCACATCGCCGAGATGGCCCGGGTTTGCGAGGGGGAGGGGGCCAGCGGAATCTCGTTGATCAACGCCGTGCAGGCGCTCGAGGTCGATCCGGAGACCCGCAGACCATTGCTCTCGAATGGGTTCGGGGGCCTCTCCGGCCCCGCGATCCGGCCGATCGCGCTGCGGATGGTGTGGCAGGCGTCGCAAGCCGTGTCGATCCCGATCTGCGGGATCGGTGGGATCGAATCCGCCGCCGACGCGGTGAAATTCCTGCTCTGTGGCGCAGTGGCGGTTCAGGTGGGTACCAGCAACTACCTCCAGCCCTCGATCGCGGGTGATGTGGCGGACGGGATCGCCGAATATGCGGCGCGCCACGGCTACCCGCGGATCCGGGATCTGGTGGGCGCGCTGGTGTTCCCCGGCCGCTGAAGGCTCGATTGCCTCGATCGTGGTATTTGGTTACGTTACGCGGGCTTACGCGAGCAGCAGTGGGCCGTGTTGCCGTCATCCGAGCGCTGTCCGGCGATGCGGAGATCGGTTGGGCCCTGCTCGGTAGACGGGGTCCGTGAAGCCGAGCAATCGGCTGATCGGCGAGCCCCGGCAGGTGTGTCGTCGAGCAGGTGCGCCGTCGAAAGTGGGCTGTAAGTCCGCTTTTTTTGTTTGTGGAAACGGTGAGTGTGTATCGGGACATCCCGGAGGAATTGCGAGCGTTGATCGAACCGATCGTCGATGAGGCGGGATTCGAACTCGTGGACGCGCAGTTGGTGCGCGGCGGCAGGCCGTGGACGCTGAAGGTCACGATCGACACGCCGGAATGCGACGGTCGGGTGTCCGTGGAGAGCTGTGCGGTGGTATCGAGGGAACTCGGCTCCCAACTCGACGTCGCGGATCCCATCCAGGCCGGCTATCGCCTGGAGGTGTCTTCGCCCGGACTCGATCGCCCGCTCACGCGGGAAAAAGACTTCGCTTCCGCGTGCGGAAGAGAAGTGCATATCGAGACCCGGCAGCCGATTTCGGGACGACGGCGCTTTCGCGGCGTCCTGGTTCGCTTTGAAGACGGTGTTGCCGCGATCGAAGTGGACGGAAACCAAGTGGAGATCTCCTTCGCTGAAGTGTCGAAGGCAAAGACGGTTTACCAGTTCAGCCGCACCGACTTCGTCGGGCGAGCCGGCTGAGACCGGGAACCAAGGGGTTGAATCATGGCAGAAGGGCTCGGCCTGAAGCGAGAGATCGATCAGATCGCCAGAGACAAGGGGATCAATTCCGACGAGATCATCGGCGCGCTAGAGGAGGCAATGAAGCAGGCCGCCCGGCGTGAACACGGCCAGGAGATCGAGATCGACGCCAAGTACAACGCGGAGTTGGGAGAGGTCGAACTCTTCGAATTCCGGGACGTGGTCGAGACCGTGACCGACACGAACTCGCAGATCGGCCTCGCCGCTGCTCGGGAATTCGATCCCCAGGCCGAGGTTGGTGACGAGATCGGCGTCAAGATGGACACGACCGGTTTCGGGCGAATTCTCGCGCAGACCGCGAAGCAGGTGATCATTCAACGCATCCGGGAAGCCGAGCGCGAGAACGTCTACGAGGAGTACAAGGATCGCAAGGGGGAGGTCGTCAACGGGATCGTCCGTCGGTTCGAAAAGGGTTCGATCATCGTCGATCTGGGCCGGACCGAAGCGGTCTTGCCCCTCAAGGAGCAGGTGCCGCGCGAGAACTACCGGCCCAACGATCGGCTGCGCGCCTACGTGATCGATGTCAACAAGGCGGCGAAGGGCTCGCAGATCATCCTCTCCCGAACCTGCATCGAGCTGCTGACGAAACTCTTCGAGCAGGAAGTTCCCGAGATGTACGAGGGAATCGTCCGGATCGAGTCGGCTGCCCGAGAGCCCGGCGGTCGCTCGAAGATTGCCGTCGTATCTCGCGACAGCGACGTCGACCCGGTCGGCGCCTGCGTGGGGATGAAGGGCAGTCGCGTACAGTCCGTGGTCCAGGAACTTCGCGGCGAGCGGATCGACATCGTCCCCTGGAGCGCCGACCCGGCGCGTTACGTTTGCTCGGCGCTCTCGCCCGCCCAGGTCTCGAAGGTGATCATCGACGATGCGGAGCGTTCGATGGATGTCATCGTTCCGGACGATCAGCTCTCGCTCGCGATCGGTCGGAAGGGTCAGAACGTGCGTCTCGCGGTTCAGCTCACTGGTTGGCGGATCGACATCAAGAGCGAATCGAAGATGCGGGAACTCGCGCACTGGTTGTCCGAGGCCGTATCGGTCGTCGAGGGATGTGGTGATCCCGAGGCCGAGTTGTTGCTCCAACAGGGGATCACCTCTCTCGAAGATCTCAGCACCTGTGATCCGGAATTGCTCACTTCGTTGCCGGGGATCGACGAGGCGGGTGGCGCCGCGATCCGGGAGCGCGCCGCAGAACTCGCGGTGCGCAAGATCGAGGAAGAGGCCGCGCGCCTCGAGGAAGAGCGCCTGGAGGCAATACGGGCGGCCGAGGAGGCAGCCGCCGCCGCAGCTGCCGCGGAAGCCGCGGCAGCCGGGGACGCTGAATCCGAGGGAGCGGAGACGGAAAGCGCCGAAGCTGCCGCGTCAGGTGACGCAGATGTTGCGTCAGAGTCTGTCGCCGCAGCAGACGTCGACGCGACAGTGAGTTCGACCACCTGAGATTGGAAGAGCGGATCTGCTTCGGCCGTCGCGGCCGTCGACGGTATCGGTAAGGAACAGATGGCGAAGATCAGGGCGTACAAATTGGCTGAGGAACTCGGACTCGAGAAGTCCGAGTTCGTCGAAAAGGCCGAGACTCTCGGAGTCGCGCTCAAGAGCGCGATGGCGACGGTTGGCGAAGAGGACGCAGAACTCCTCCGCAAGAAGCTCGGCACCAAGAAGAAGAAGAAGGTCGTCACCGAATCGCGGGTCGAGGCCAAGGGCGGTGCGATCATCCGGCGACGAAAGCGCGCAGCACCCGAGCCGCCGCCCGAGCCGGAGCCCGAGGAAGTGGCCCCGCCCGCCCTGAAAGTCGCGCCGGCAATTGCCGAGGCCGAACCGCAGGCGCCGCCCGAACCCGCGATCGAAGCGCCGCCCGCAGAGCCCGAGAGCGATCTGCAGAGTGCCGAGCCGATCGCGGCCGCGTTCCGCCCCGAAAGCCGCGAGGTCGCCAGCGCCGCGCCGGGCCCATCGGCGCGGGACAAGGACCGCGCGGGCGAGGCACCGGATGAGAAGGCCGGCCGACAGCGAAAGCTCGTGCGCGAGGTCGTCAACCTCAAGGAGCAGGAGCAACTCGCCCGGCAGGCGGTCGGACACACGCGGGTGCGGCGACAGATTCAAATCGATCCGCGGACCGTGACCTCCCCGCGCCGAAAGCGTCGCGACGCGCTGGCGCCCAAGAGACCCGCGAGTGCGGCACCCAAGGAATCCACCCGGGTGGTTCGCATCGAGAAGACGGTGTCGGTGGGTGAATTGGCGAGGCTGTTGGGCGTCAAGGCTCCCGAAGTCCAGCGAAAGCTCATGTCCCTCGGAACGATGGTCTCGATCAACCAGGAAATCGACCTCGAGACTGCGAAGAGCGTCTCCGCCGAGTTCGACTACGAAGTCGAGGATGTGGGCTTCCGAGAGGAGCAGTATCTGGAGGATTCGACGACTGCCGCTGGCGCTGAGGTGTCGCGCCCCCCGGTCATCACGGTGATGGGTCACGTCGATCACGGCAAGACCACGCTCCTCGATGCGCTCCGCGAGACGAATGTCGTCGACGGGGAAGCCGGCGGGATCACTCAGCACATTGGTGCGTATCAAGTCGAAGTAGGGGGGAAGAAGCTCACCTTCATCGATACGCCGGGCCACGCGGCATTCACCGAGATGCGCGCTCGAGGCGCTCAGGTCACCGATATCGTGATCATCGTGATTGCTGCGACCGAGGGGATCATGCCGCAAACCGTCGAGGCGATCGAGCACGCGAAGGCGGCGGGCGTGTCGATCGTCGTCGCCGTCAACAAGTGCGATCTGCCAGGCGCCAATCCACAAGCCGCCCGCCAGCGACTGATGGACCATGGGCTGGTTCCCGAGGAATTTGGCGGCGACACCATTTGTGTGGACGTCTCGGCGAAGAAGAAGACGGGCCTCGACAAGCTCCTGGAGATGGTGAACCTCCAGGCCGAAGTCCTCGAACTCGAGGCGGACCCGAAGCGGCGCGCGGTGGGCATCGTGCTGGAATCGCAACTCGACACGGGACGTGGCCCCGTCGCGACGGTTCTCGTCCAGCAGGGAACGTTGAAGGCCGGCGAGGCGTTTGTGGTCGGGACCTGCACGGGGCGGGTGCGGGCGCTCGAGGACGAACACGGCAAGCGGGTCAAGTCGGCCCGACCGTCGACGCCCGTTCGGGTGATCGGTTTGTCGGGTGTTCCGGAGGCCGGTCAGATCCTCAATGTCGTCGAGAGCGAGCGAGCCGCCAAAGAGATCATCGAGAACCGGGTCAACGAACAGCGCCGGCGCCCCGATGCTCCGAAGCCGAGCTTTACGCTCGACGAATTCTTCGAGCGGATGGAGGGGGGCGGCATCAAGGAGCTTCCCATCGTCATCAAGGGCGACGTCCACGGTTCGGTGGAGGCGCTGCGAGATGCGCTGCTCAAGCTGTCCACCGATTCCGTCAAGGTCAACGTCATCCTGTCCGGTGTCGGAGCGATCACGAAAGACGACGTGATGCTCTCCAAGGCGAGCAACGCGATCATTCTCGGTTTCCACGTGCGCCCCGATCCGCCCGGGCGGAAGGCCGCGGACGAACACGGCGTCGACATCCGGGTCTACAAGGTCATCTACGAGATGATCGACGACGTGAAGAAGGCGATGGCCGGGCTGCTTCCTCCCACCGTTACCGAGAAGATGGGAGGGCGCGCCGAGGTCCGCGAACTCTTCACGGTGCCAAAGGTCGGCAAGATCGCCGGATCCATGGTCGCGGACGGTATGAT
>Ga0214472_10007741_pt1 | contig 11226 bp, 12 predicted proteins | sample RVTome_6_FD_207662 | JGI IMG/M metagenome (GOLD analysis project Ga0214472, IMG submission 207662) | Soil microbial communities from uranium-contaminated site in the Upper Colorado River Basin, Wyoming, United States - RVT140D175 | ecosystem: Environmental > Terrestrial > Soil > Contaminated >...
CCTGCGGCTTCTGGCTTGTCGCCGCGTTGTCGAGATAGACGAGCGGTTGGCCGTGGACCTGTTGCCGCAGCAGGGGAAAGTCGGCCCGGATTCTGCCCACGTCAAAGGCCGGGTGCGCGTCGGGCCCCGGCACGGGCAGGTTCAGTTCAGGGGTTGCTCTCATGGCGTAGCCTCCATCGACAGGCCATTCTGGAGTCGTGTCGCCACCAGATTGTCCAGCTTGGCGCGGAGCGGCTCGACCTTGATCCCGTTGATGATCTCGCTCGCAAAGGCGTAGGTCAGGAGGCTGCGGGCCGCCTCCAGGCCGATGCCGCGGGAGCGCAGGTAGAAGATCGCATCCTCGTCGAGGCGGCCGATCGTCGATCCGTGGGTGCACTTCACGTCGTTGTTATTGATCTCGAGCTGCGGCTTGGTGTCGATCAGAGCGTCGCCGGAGAGCAGCAGGTTCTTGTTGGTCTGCCTGGCATCGGTCTTCGGCGCCGCCGGGTGTACGACGATCTTCCCGTCGAACACCCCGCGCGCCTTGCCGTCGAGGACGCCCTTGTAGAGCTGGCGGCTCAGGCAGTGCGGCCTGGCATGGTCGATCCGCGTGTGGTTATCCACGTGCTGCTGGCCGGTCACCATGTAGAGGCCGTTGAGGGTGCACTCGCTGCCCTCTCCGTCAAGGACCACGTTCACGTCGTTCCGGACGAGGGCGCCGCCTAGCGCGATGGAATGGGACGCAAAGGTGCTGCTGCGGGCCTGATGAACCTGCAGGGTGGCGACGTGAAAGGCCTCCTCGCTCTCTCGCTGCAGCGTGTAATGGTCAATCGCCGCGTTCTCGCCAACGACGATTTCGGTCACCGCGTTGGTGAAATAGACGGCTTTCTCGGTCCCGACGTACGTCTCGACGATCGTCACCTGGCTATTGTTCCCCGCCACGATCAGATTCCGGGGGTGCGACGCGGTGGCCGTCCCCCGCGCCGTCGAGATGAACAGCAGGTGGATCGGGTCCCCGACGACCTTGCCCGGCGGCACGTAGAGGAATGCCCCGTCCTCGATGAAGGCCGTATTGAGCGCGACGAAGGCATGGTCCTGGTAGCGGGCGTGGCCAGCCAGGTGCGGCTCGATCCGTTCCCGATCGGCGGTGAGGGCGGCCGCCAGGCTCCCCACCCTGACGCCATCGGGAAGCGCCCCAAGCGACGAGAGCTCCCGCGAGTAGTGACCGTTTACGAACACGAGTCGGGCGCCCTCCGAGGGCCCGAAGCTGAGACGCTCGAGGGCTCCGGATAGAAGCCCGGGCCCCTCATCGCCAACCCGCGTGAAGGGGACCTTCGCGATCGGACCCACGGCGGTGTACTTCCACTCCTCGTGCCGCGTCGTGGGGAAGCCGAGCTCGGCGAAGCGGGCGATCGCGGCTGTGCGGAGCTCATGGACCCAGGAGGCTGCTCTGGTCGCGCCGTTCTTCTCGAACCGCTCAAAGTCCGAGAGATACCCGGCCAGCTCTTGCGCAACGTGAATCATCGCGACTGCTTTCCCGTCCACGCGCTCGTCGGCTGCGCCATCTCGGCTTCGGCCTTGATCCAGTCGTAGCCCTTCGCTTCGAGCTCCAGGGCCAGCGCTTTCCCGCCGGACTTGACGATCCGACCATCGACGAGCACGTGGACGTAGTCCGGCACGATGTAGTTCAGCAGTCGCTGGTAGTGGGTGATCACGAGCATGGCGCGGTCCGGGCTCCGGAGCGCGTTGACGCCGTTGGCCACGATCTTCAGGGCATCGATGTCCAGGCCGGAGTCGGTCTCGTCCAGGATGGCGAGCTTCGGCTCCAGCACCGCCATCTGAAAGATCTCGTTGCGCTTCTTCTCGCCGCCGGAGAACCCCTCGTTGATCGGGCGGTTGAGGAGGCTCTGATCCATCTCCAGGATTTTCGTCTTCTCCTTGATCAGCGCCAGGAAGTCGACGGCATCCAGCTCCTCGAGGCCGCGATGCTTCCGGATCGCGTTGAACGCCGCCTTGAGAAAGTAGGTGGTACTCACCCCGGGGATCTCGACGGGGTACTGGAAGCCCAGAAAGATGCCCTCCCGAGCCCGATCTTCGGGGGACATCGTCAGCAGGTCCTTCCCCTCGTATACCACCTCGCCGGCCGTGACCTCGTAGTCCGCCCGGCCGGCCAGAACATGGGCCAGAGTGCTCTTGCCCGAGCCGTTCGGACCCATGACCGCGTGGACCTCGCCGGCGTTCACCCTGAGGTCGATGCCCCGCAGGATCTCGTTGTTGCCGGTCTTCGCATGCAGGCTCCGTATTTCCAGCATTCCGCCTTCCTCCCGTGACCGTGACCGTCCTAGCCGACGCTGCCTTCGAGACTCACGCCCAAGAGCTTCTGGGCTTCCACGGCAAACTCCATCGGCAGCTCGCGAAAGACCTTCTTGCAAAAACCATTGACGATCAGGTTGACCGCATCCTCCGCCGAAATGCCCCGCTGCCGGCAGTAGAAGAGCTGATCCTCGCCGATCTTCGAGGTGGAGGCCTCGTGCTCGACCTGCGAGGAGTGGTTCATCACCTCGAGGTAGGGGAAGGTGTGGGCGCCGCACTGGTCGCCCAGGAGCAGCGAGTCGCACTGCGAGTAGTTCCGGGCCCCGGTCGCGCCCTTCATGATCTTCACCAGCCCGCGGTACGTGTTCTGGCCGTGGCCCGCGGAGATCCCCTTCGAGATGATGGTGCTCCGGGTATTTTTCCCGATGTGGATCATCTTGGTGCCGGTGTCCGCCTGCTGATAGTTGTTGGTGAGCGCCACCGAGTAGAACTCGCCGATCGAGTGATCGCCCTGGAGGATGCAGCTCGGGTACTTCCAGGTGATCGCCGATCCCGTCTCCACCTGCGTCCAGGAGATCTTGGAGTTCTTCCCGAGGCACTTCCCGCGCTTGGTGACGAAGTTGAAGATGCCGCCCTTGCCCTCCTTGTCGCCCGGATACCAGTTCTGGATCGTCGAGTATTTGATCTGGGCGTTGTCGAGCGCGATCAGCTCCACGACCGCCGCATGCAGCTGATTTTTATCCCGCATCGGCGCGGTGCATCCTTCCAGGTAGCTCACGTAGCTCCCCTCGTCGGCGATGATGAGGGTCCGCTCGAACTGGCCGGTGTCCGCGGCGTTGATGCGGAAGTAGGTCGACAGCTCCATCGGGCAGCGCACGCCCTTCGGGATATAGCAGAACGAGCCGTCGCTGAAGACGGCGGCGTTCAGCGCCGCGAAGAAGTTATCGCTGTGGGGGACCACCGAGCCGAGATACTTCTGGACCAGCTCCGGATGGTTCTGTACGGCCTCGGAGAAGGAGCAAAAGATGATCCCCAGCTCGGCCAGTTTCTCCTTGAACGTGGTGGCCACCGAGACGCTGTCGAAGACCGCATCCACGGCGACACCGGTGAGGCGCTTCTGTTCCCCGAGGGGGATACCCAGCTTCTCGAACGTCGCCAGCAGCTGCGGGTCCACCTCGTCGAGGCTGCCAGGCGCCTTCGGCACCTGCTTCGGCGCCGCATAGTAGATGATGTGCTGGTAGTCGATCGGCGGGTAGTGGACGTTGGCCCACTTCGGCTCCGCCTCCGATTTTTCCAGCGTCACCCAGTGGCGGTAGGCCTTCAGCCGCCACTCGAGCATCCAGTCCGGCTCGTTCTTCTTGGCGGAGATCAGGCGGACGATGTCCTCGTTCAGCCCACGCGGAGCGACATCTGATTCGATCTCCGTCACAAAGCCGTACTTGTACTCGCGGTTGGCGAGCGCCTCGATCGTGTTCGTGTCCGTGCTCATCGCGTCTCCTTGTTAGGTGCTCACACACCTCAGGCGTGTTGACCGGCCCCTGCTCGTTCCCGAGCACTCCGCCCGACGCCCGCACAGCTCGGGCAGGGGCAGAGTGCGCGCAAATGCTCGAAGGGGTAGATGCCCGTCGAGTGCCCGTCGCTCCACCGGAAGCGGACCGCATACCGGCCCACCGGCTCAATGGCGAGCGGACGGACATCCCGGCTGATCGACTCCTCGCGGAGCCGCTTCTTGCCGGACAGCTCATCGACGCACTGGGCACAGCCACAGCCGAGCCGGAGGGCGTGGCCGGTGTAGAGGCTGTCGTGCCCGTCCTTCCAGCGAATGCGGACCTGGGTCCGCGACGGCTGGGTGATCTCCGCCGGCTCCGGGCGCTCATTCGCCACGCCGCCGCCCAGCTGGAGCGTGCTCACCGCCGCCGCGAGATTCTCGGCGACCTGGACGAAGGCGTGGGCACTCGGCGAATCCGGCATCGACTGGACGATGGGGCGCCCCTCGTCGGAGGTGGTCCGGATCTCCGTCGCGAGCGGGATCTCACCGAGGAAGGGGATGTTGTTCACCATCGCATAGCGTCGGGCCCCACCGCTGCCGAAGATCTCTTCACGCTGGCCGCAATGCCTGCACTCGAAGCCGCTCATGTTCTCGACCAGTCCCAGCACCGGCGTGCGGAGCTTGTTGAACATGAGGATGGCCTTCTCCGCCACGTTGAAGGCGAGGTCTTGCGGGGTCGACACGATGACCGCGCCGGTGAGGGGAATCTTCTGGCAGAAGCTCAACTGGACATCCCCGGTGCCCGGCGGCAGATCGACCAGCAGATAATCGAGCTCGCCCCACTCGACGCCGCCGAGGAACTGGTCCACCACCTTGGAGAGCATCGGCCCCCGCCAGATGGTCGCCTCGCCCTTGGGCACGAAGAAGCCCATCGACATGATCTTCACGCCGTAGGAGACCGCGGGGGTTCGCTGGGCGGGCGCGGGGCCGGCCCCCATGAGGGTCGGGATGGTGGGCCCGTAGACGTCGGCATCCATCAACCCCACCCGGGCGCCGAGCTTCGCCAGCGCGACGGCGAGGTTCGCGCTCACGGTCGACTTGCCGACGCCGCCCTTGCCGCTGGCGATGGGCACGATGTTCTTGACCAGCGGCAGGAGCTTGTCCTTCTGCTCCGACCTGGTGGCCCTTACCTGCGCGGTCATCGTGAGATCAACCGCCTTGACGCCCGGCAGCGACAGCACGGCGCGGTGCGCCTGCTCCTTCATCTGGTCGCGCACCGGGCAGGCGGGCGTCGTCAGCTCGATCGTGAAGGCGACCGTCCCGCCGTCGATCCTGAGGCCCTTGATGAAGCCGAGCGACACGATGTCGCGCCGGAGATCCGGATCCTGGATCGTCGCCAGCGCGCTCAGGACCGCCTGCTCGGTGATCGTCTCTGCCTGGGCTCCCTGGTCAATGACACGCATCGATACGTCCCTTCCCTCTACCCGATCTGCTGACTCGCTTGGCGCGAATCACTGCCCCGCCTTTCACGCCGTTGTTCCGGTACGAGTCGAGATGGCGCGTCACGACCCGATCAGGCTCACGATCCATGACGGTATGGGCACTCGCCACGCACCGCCACATGATCGGGAAGGCCTCCGGCTGGTTCGTACTGGCCACGCGCCGCAGATGCTCAATATCCAGGCGGAGCGGGGAACCGTCGCGGAGGCAGGAGAGCGGGATCATAGGAGCAGCTCCGCCTCTTCTCCCTGTTCGACACCGAGCGCGATCATCTGCGCGATTTCAGGGCCGGCGGTCAGGGGCACCAGATGGTGCGCCACCCCTTTTTGCTGGATCTCTCTCGCCTGGACCACCGGGCCACGGGAGACCGCGACGACCGGAAGGTGCGGGTCGATTCGTCTCGCAATGGAGACCAGGAAGAGGGCGTCGAGCCCGGGGGTCTCGAGATCCAGGATCAGGCGATCGAACGAGAGCGCCATCAGGGCCCGCACCGCTTCCATCCCCCGGCGGCACACCGTCAAATGGACGTCTCCCCCGCCCGACGCGGCGCGCAGCGCCGTCAGCAGGTCCTCGTTAGCCGAGCAGATCAGGATGTTGTGCATCGTTGCCTCTGCTTCCCACAGCAGAGCAATGGGCATGCCACGACCATCCTGGTCAGAGGGTCGGCGAGACTGTGGCGTAACGTCTTATGTTTACGAGGAAGATTCGCTTAGAGCCGGACTGCCTCGCAGGGGGTGAGTGGCGATAGAGAACGCACGGGGGTCGGCGTTTCGTCCCCTGACCGAACGTTTTGTCCCCTACCGAGAGATCACCACCTTCCGGCCTCCCCGCCACTGAACGAGGGGCACGCGGTGGCCGATCTGGCGCGCGGTCAACTGGTCCAGCCGGAACCCTCCGTAGAGGGTCGTCGTCTCCAGGGTGTGGGCCACCCTGAGGAGTGGCTCATCTTCCAAGCTTCCTGCCCGCCGAAGGCACTCTCCGACCACGATCCCGATCGCGAAGGCCTGGGCGGCGGGGTACTCCGGCCTCTGGTGAAATCTCGTGTGAAACGCGGAGCAGAACCATTCCGAGTCGGGCCCCGTGAGGGGCCCGTCATGGGCTGCCGGCTCCCACTGGCTGGGTCCGATCACCCCTTCGGCCAGAGCCCCGACCTCCCCATAGAAGGCCTCGAGCCCCGCCCCGACGAACGCCAGGGTCTTGACGCGGCTCGCGAGGTCCAGACGCTTGACGATCACCACATCATCTTGAAAGCTTCCGGCCCCGACGAGGAGATCGGGTTCTACTGCGAGGGCCTCCCGGAGCAATGCGCGGGCATCCCGGATCGGCGAGTCGAAGGGGATCAACCGGATCATGTCGAACCCGGCGGCCTTGGCCCCATCCGCCACGCCTCTGGCCACATAGGCGGCAAAGGATCCGGTCTTTGCATAGACCACGCTCATCCGCGCGACCGAGGGGTCCTGACTCCTCACCAGGAGCGGGAGAGCTTTGAGATAGTCGCTGGCAGGGCTGGGCATGCTCACCAGATGACGCCAGCTCCCCTGGAAGATCGCATCCGAGGCTCCGCCGTGGTTCCAGAGAATCTTTCCGTGGGCCTCAGCGAGGGGCGCGACGGCCAGCGTCAGGCCACTCGAATAGGGGCCCATGAGGAGATCCACATGATCCTGGGCCAGAAAGCGCAGGACATTCTCCTTCGCGAGGCTCGTTCTGCTCCTGTCATCGAGGATGAGCAATCGGAGCGGGCGGCGAGACCCTGCGAGCCCCAGAGGAAGTCCTCCCGCTTCGGTGACGTAATCGACCCACAGTTGGAGCCCGTTGAGGGCCTGCTCCCCCTGCAACCGGAACGGCCCGCTGAGGGACAGGGACACCCCGGCAAGGACCTCGGGACCGAGAGCCACCTCGAGCTTCAGCAGACGCCGCCTCGCCACCAGGTTTCACACGCGCACGCGGCCCACAGCGTGTCAATGAGCAGATCCCGGTCCGCCAGGAGACACTTGTCCGTGGAGACGCTCGTGTGCCGGCCTGCCCCGGAGATGTGGACCTCTGATTCTCGACGCGACGGATCTCCCCAGGGGTAGTCTCCACGCTCGTCCCCCCGATCGGGACGTCGCAGCGATCCGCGGCCAATCTTTCGGCACGCGCTTGCCGCCGACCAATGCGGTGGTCCCTTCGTCGCCCGTGCGTGTGTCCACGCGTGAGATGCCGGTCGTCATAATCGTCGAGACCGGGCGACTGCTCGCGCCCCTCAGCCCCCAACCAGTGAATCGGTCTTCGCAGCCATGACGAAGTCATTGCGGTGGAGCCCGTGGATCTTATGGGTCCACCAGGTCACCGTCACCCGGCCCCATTCGGTGAGCAGAGCGGGATGATGGCCTTCCGCTTCGGCGAGGACGCCGACGCGGTTGGTGAAGGCGAGGGCCTCAGCAAAGTTGGGGAATCTGAGCATCCGCTCCAACCGAGGAATGCCCTCCCGCTCCACCAGTTCCCAGTCAGGAGCCTGCGGCCTGAGTTCTTCTATCTCCGCCGCGGTCACCCGCGGGGCATCGCGGCGGCAGGCGACGCACTTTTCGCTCGCCAGACTGCTCATTCGCGCACCTCTCTCTGGGCTTAATTGTGGATCGGCCCTGCCGGGCGCTGCGCCTCGCCATGGCTTCGCGGCAGGTGTGGGAGCCGCGAGGACGGCCTCTCCCCCCAGGGATACCAGTCCACCGGGTTGTGGGCGTGCTGTGATAGATAGGAACTCGTCTCCATGATGAGACGGTTGGTGTGCCGTGGCGCGGCCTGCTGGCGTGTCATCGCTGGCCTCTCTGTGCGTTTTGCTTGGCGGACCTGCCGAGAGCGGTCAGGAACATGACGCTCTTGCCCGCAGCGTGCGGGGAGAAGAACGCCGTCACATCGTCGTCGTAGAAGGTGAGACCGGTGGCGCCGAGTCGCTGGGCGTACGCGGACAGGTACAGCTTCCCGCCGATGATGCCGGCTTCGAGCTGGGTGGCGCGGTAGCCTCGGTTGCCGAAACGCTCCAAGATACGGGGGAGATCAGCCAGAAAGTAGACGTTCACGCTGGCGTCGGCGGGGAGCTCCTGCCCGAGCCCGAGGTAGCCAGCCTCCCGTCGGAAGTTCCCCTCCTTCAGCAGCTCGAGGGCCTGAGGGTCCCGATGGAACACGTACGCGCCGGCCGGTAGGCCCTCGACGTCGTGGACGATGAGATACAGGTGATTGAACATCGCTCCTGCCGGCTCGAAGAAATCCGCCGGGACTCCCCGCGTCGCCCGGTCTAGCGTCGTGGAGAGCTGCGCGAGTGTGATCGGCTCCCGGGCAAACTGTCGAGTGGAGCCTCGTCGGAGGATCACCTGGTCGATTGCGTCCCCCGGCAGCGCGGTGTCCTCGGGGGGACGGAGCGGGATGAGGTGTCCAGAAGGCGCCGGACGGCCCGCTGCTGGCATCTGACCGCGCCACGCCGTCACCTGATCGTCTTGGTCCAGCGACGAGGCTGCGTGCATGGCCCGGATCGCTGGATAGTCGACCTCGGTCCTGGACAGTGGCTCGGTCGGGAGACCGAGCGGCCCGACTTCGGGGACAACTGCCCCCGGCGAGGTTCGATCCCGTCCCAGCGCGATGAGGGCCAGCGCGACCTCCCGCTTCACGTCGAGGTCCAGTAGCCGGTTCACCTCGGCGTCCACGAAGCCGCACACGATCCGTGACGGGACCTCAAAGGCCGCCGAGGCCGCCAGCAGGTTGGCCAGAATCGTGCCCATGTCCCAGAAGCAGTGTCGATAGGTCCGGGCCTGATATTTCCATGCGTTGCGCCAGTACGTCCCGGTACAGACGATGATCGCGGGCGCGGTGGCGATTGACGGCTCGCCCGCGGTCGCCGTCACGACGGCGCCCCGGTGATCTCCAGCGCGCAACTTTCGCAGTGCGAAGTCGTGCACCCCGAAGTGATAGACCCCGGCCTCCAGATCCGGCAGGTCCCCGCAGACGAGATACAGGTCGATGTGATAGAGCGCGCCCGTACAGGCGGCGGCGCGAAACAGGATCTCTCCCCCGTGAACGGCCCGCCGCCGGGTGATGCCTGCGGAGAAGAACAAGATCCCCGCGACGGTTTTCAGGTCCGGGACGCGGGTGCCAGCCGGATCCACCCCCGAGGCCGCGATGGCAGCAAGAGCCGGCATTGCGGAGGGCGCGAGGTCGCCGGGCAACGGGATGGGCTTAAGTGTCGAATACACCTTGAAGAGCAGCGGCTGATTCAGCCAGTCAAGAAAATGGGCACTCGTGCGCACGCTCTGGTCGGAGTGTTTGGTGCCGTTGTGGTAGGTCCAGGTAGCGTCGACAAGACGGTTGTCCATCACCACACCCCTGTTGGTCCCACGGTCAGAATCGGCGGCTCTCCCTTGGGATCCGCCCCAAGGAGGGGAAGCGTGGCCGGCCGCGGGAATCCCCACGCGGCGGCGAGCGAGTCGGCCGCCACTTCCGGGTCCTCCTCGGGGTGGCGCCCACGGTTCCGCAAGAGCGCATGAGCAAGCTCGTGCGCGATCACGTAATGGGCAAAGGCGCGGGAGCGAGCAGTTAGCGACCTCTCGAGGGCCACGAGTCGACTTCCCTGAGCCGGTTGAGGACACGGGATCAGGAGCCGGGAGCCACCCCGAGGTCCGGTGTCATAGATCCCCATCCCGAATCCGGGATCCCCCATGAACTCCTCCTGCACGTCTTCCGGCAGGGCGGAGAACACGGACAGGACGCGTTCCCTCATCGCCGGATCGCTAATCAAGGTGGCAATGAAGTCGTGCGCCGCGATCACCTGATCCCTTCCTTCCTTGGCAGGTCCCGGCCCCACCCACGCTCAGGCTTTCCGGACCGTCTCCGGGATCAGTTGGCCCAGCTCGATCCGCACATCCCCGCCCGTGATGGCAACGAGGGGTGCGCGGCCGCGGTTGGCGTCGGCCACGCAAGCCCCCGCTCACGGCGTCGCGGTCCGTGTGATCGAAGGACATGGCGTGCTCTCAGTCGCTCAGGCGAGGCAGGCGGATGGGTGATCCGGGCAGGGCCCCGTCGCCCCTCGAGCCCTTCCGCACTCCAGGGATTGGAAGACGTCCCGCGAACATCAGAAAGTCCGCGACGCCAAAAAGGTCCGTGTACCGGATGCCGTTCCACTCCAGGAACACGAAGGGGTCGCTCGTGTGCCGGATTTCGAAGTCGATATCGTAGGCGTCAAGGAGCGCCTTCGCCTGCTCGGCCGCGCGCGTCTTGTTCACATAAAGGACGGGTTTCGCGGGCTGACTCACACTCATCCTCCCACGCCTCACGGGATACGGGCAGATCGAGGCCCCTGCATCGCTGCCCTCTTCAAGCAAGAGGCGTGCCTTTGACGGTGGTCAGCCTTCGGAACTCTGTGCGCTGGAAACGCCCGTCTTTGTTTGGGGAGCCGTATCCGGATCTTGGGCTCGCTGGTCGACGCGCGCCCCGGCGGGGTCGGCGTTCTGTCCATCCCGGGGGCGTTCTGTCCTCGGCGAGGATCAAGGCGGTACGTCCTGAGCTTTGCTCCTGAGAAATCACATCTGTGAGAGTTCGCCGGTTGACGCGATGCATTGGTTGGCAGTTGGCCACTCGAGCGGTAGGGGGCAACGGGCGACCCAGATTCACGCACGCAAGGATATCTTCACTGTGACCACGTCGAATCTTAACCGTCATCTGAGGTTCTCGACGACCAGCTCTGCGACGTCTTTGGTGGCAATCGACTCCTCAACCCCTTTCCCCCGCACGCCGTCCTCGAACATGGTCAGGCAGAACGGGCACGCAGAGGCCAGAATTTCTGTTTGGACCTCCATGGCTTGCTCGACTCTGAGATGGTTCACCCGCCGCCCCTCGTGCTCCTCCATCCAGACGCGCCCGCCGCCACCGCCGCAGCAGAAGCTCCTGGATCTGTGCTGGTGCATCTCCACCAGCGGGCC
>Ga0214472_10007743_pt1 | contig 11225 bp, 7 predicted proteins | sample RVTome_6_FD_207662 | JGI IMG/M metagenome (GOLD analysis project Ga0214472, IMG submission 207662) | Soil microbial communities from uranium-contaminated site in the Upper Colorado River Basin, Wyoming, United States - RVT140D175 | ecosystem: Environmental > Terrestrial > Soil > Contaminated >...
GACGCTGCGCTCTCCCGGTCCGGGACAGCGAGCTGCCGAGCTGCCGCGGCGCCATCGGGGTGGCGAGACGCCGCGGGACGTGCGCTCCGCCGCCTCCGCCAGGACCGGGGGTTGCCGGGTAAATCGGGCTTGTTTTACCTACGTCGGTCTCTCTTCCCCCTCCGGCTCTTCGACCGGCGTTGCGGTACTCGCGCCCGTGCCCATCGTCACCCGGAGCCGCCGCGTTTCTCTCTCGGCGCTCCTGTGAAACTGCTGACGTGGACCCTGCTCATTCGCCCGCTCCAGCCCTGGACGGCGAACCTCGAGGAGCGACAGGTCGAGTCCCCGGGAGGGACGGATGCGGGGAATCCGCACGTCCGCATGCGCCGCACGGGTCAGCTGGCAGGCGGACGACTTGGGGATGCCTTGCCGCTGTAGAACGCCCCAAGCCTGAACACCGCCCACAGGACGCCCGTCACAGCGCTCGCCACCAGGAGCAGGACAAAGTCGGGCAGGTAGAGAAAGAACGTCCTGATGGGGACGCCGAAAAGCTGCGGGATGAGATACACGGCGGTCCAGGCCAGCGCGAGTGTCATGAGGAGTGGAAACCACAGGCTGAATGCGCCAAATGCGCCGGACTTGGCGCGCAGACCGCCTCGGCGAAACCACGCCGTCACGATGCCGATCACGAAGAGCACGGGCAGCAGCGCAAAGGTCAGGAACAAGGACCTTCGGCCCCAACTGGTCCCGCCACTCTGGTCATCGAGACCAAGGGCTCGCGAGCTGAGGCCGCCGAACAGTTTCGCGCTTTCTCCAAACCCGAGGCCGCCGTTCGCGTTGACGAGGATGACAACGCCTCTGCGTTCCGCCGGCGCCAGGACGGCGAGCGTCTCGATCCCGGGGGTGAGGCCCGAGTGACGAACGGTGCCGTTCTTGGGATCGATGGACCATCCAAAGCCATACAAAGGAGACGTCGCGCTGGCAGGGCACAGCATGGCGGCTTTGCTCTCTGCGCTGATGACGTCGTCCTGCCCGTTCATCATGGTCGCCAGATAAAGCGCCATGTCCGAGGCGGTGGAGATGACGCCGCCCGCCGGCGCGTTCACGCGATTTGTGCTGTTGTCACTGAGCGGACGCTTGGAACCGAACCAGGGTTGATGCCCGACCGCCATAGCGTCGTGGCTCTCCCCGTCAGAGACGAAGCTCTCTTCCATTCCGATTGGTTCGAGGATCTCGGCTTCCATATAGCTCGCATAATCCTGACCGCTCACTTCCTCGATCACGGCGCCCAGTATCTGGTAGTTCGCGTTTGAGTATTGCCAACGTGTATCGGGTGCGTAGGGCGGAGACCATCGCGCAATGCGCGCGACCTGGCGCTGAAGTTCATCCGCGCGTTGGGTCCGGTCAATGTGGGTGTCGTTGCCCTGCCGAGTTGAGAAGCCGCTGGTGTGGCTGAGCAGTTGCCGAATGGTTATGGCGCCGGACGGGCGATCCGCGAAGACATCAAGATAGTGCGAAACTCGGGTGTCCAGATCGACTTTTCCGGCTTCGACTAGCTTCATCACCGCCATGGCGGTAAAGCTCTTTGAGATGGAGCCAATCAGGAAAGGAGTATCGGGCGTCACAAGTCTGCCGCTTCCGGCCAGGACCTCGCCGTGCGCGCCCGAAACAACCTCGCCGTCCTCGACGACCGCATAGGCGAGGCCCGGCGCGCCCGAGATCGGCAACTCCTTTGCAATGAAGTCGTCAAGCGATCTGGAGCGCGGAATGGCCGGCTGGGCGAGAACCACGAACGCGGCAGACGCCAAAACCAGAGCAAGAACCGTGCGCATGGGGCCAAGCATAGTCCAGACTCGCCGATCGGTGCGGCCGTCGTTGTTGTCGGGCGAGAGCCGCGCGCGCTTTGCCCGTTCGAACTACGAGCCGTCTTCGGAGCGTTCTTCGAGCCACGCTCGATCCGCGGCGTCTGAGAGGCGTACCGTTTGCTTGGTTCGAATCAGCGTCGCGCGATCGGCCACGATTACCGGGACGCCATCGATATCCATTCGCAAGGCCGTTTGGTTTGCCTCGTCCCAGCGGACCCCACACGCAATTCCCAGCAGGTCGACCATCACCTCGTCCGCAACGCGCACCACCGTGTACTTCTCGAGATCCCCCACATCGATCTCGCTGGCCGCGTCGTCTTCCAAAACAGACAGTGCCTTCTTGAGACGCACGACATTGTCCGGCCCTGCATCGACCAGCAGATCGATGTCCTTCGTGGTGCGTTCGCCGCCATGAAGGATGACCGCGAAGCCTCCGATCAGGACGTAGCGGGCGCCCGCTTCTTCGAGGGCTTGGCAGAGTCGTCTGAGGTCATCGATCGTCGGTGGGCGGACCTCTGGGACATCTGGTTCCTGATCCACTCCTGCGCCTCCTCGAAACTCCCGTACCGGAACAGGCCCCGCGGCGCCAATCCGGCGCCGCCCCGCAAGGCCCGGACGGTGTGCAGCAAGATGTCCGTCGTGGCCGCCGAAGGCGCAGCCTCGCGGCGGCGGCCGACTACCTTGGAAGGCAGCATGTCGATCTCGCGACTTGGCATGTGTTCCAGGATAAACCCGTTGCTGCCGCAGGGCCATCGATCCTACGGGACGCTCTGTGGTCGATCGTTCGCCCGGTCGTCTTCTTCGTGACACCGTGCCCGAGGCGAGGCGAGGGGAGGAGAGTCCCTGTCCGGCGCCTGCGAAGCGCACCGATTTCCCGCGGTGCCGCGGCCACGCGCGCGGTCGCGCTCGACCAGGCGGGACGCGAGGCGCTGTTGCGCTACGTGCTGCGCCCGCCGATTGCACAGGAGCGCCTCGAGCGCCGCCCCGACGCCTTGGTGCGCATCACCCTGAAGAAGGCATACGCCGACGGAACCGTCGCGGTCGACATGGACCCGCTCTCGCTGCTGTGCCGCCGATCTCTAGCCATCGGCCTCGCCGCTTGCGGCGCCGCGGCGCGTAGGGAACGACGTCGCTGGGACCGAACACGTGACCGTGGGCATCGACCGAGCCCAGTGATGCCGCGGACCCGCCCCGACCATCTCCGATCCGAACAGTATGTTCCGCACGTCGATCACCTCGAAGAGCAGGTCGAAACGCGGTTGGTGGCAGACGCAGGTGTCGAAGAACACGTTCTCCATCAGGTGCGCGCTCAACGGCGGCCAGCCGAGCATGTCGGCGAGCCCGCGGTCTCGGCCCCCGTGATAGGGCACGGCACCGCGGTGGGGGATCATGCGCTCAATGTTGGGACGATGACCGGCACCAACCTGCGTCCTCGTTTCGGCGGTCGAGCTTCTGCGAGTGGACCGCTGCCGTAGCTATTGTCAACATTTTTGTGCACAATTATCGGCCTACAACCAGAAGAACAATAGGCCTTTCCTCTGGTCGCATTATTGTCGACAATATTGGAGCGCCCCCGACGGAACACTGGAAGCCACTCATGACATCGACCAGCCACGTGACCGACACCCTGCGGCAGGAGGTTCTCACCGGGCACCTGGCGCCCGGTGAGCGGCTGGTCGAGCTCGACCTGGCGCAGCGTTACGGCTGTGGCCGGGCCGGGGTGAGGTCGGCCCTGGTCGCCCTCGAGAAGGAGGGCCTGGTCGACCGGCGGGCGAACCGCGGCGCGACGGTCCGGCGGATCACCGTGGCCGAGGCGATCCAGGTGACCGAGGCCCGGGCCGCGCTCGAGGTTCTGGTGGCGCGCCACGCGGCCCGGCACGCCACCGAGGCCGATCGGGCCGAGCTGCGGTCGATCGTCGAGGCCATGCGCCGAGTCGTGGGCGAAGGCCAGTACACGCAGTACTCCGACCTGAACGGGCGGCTGCACCAGCGCCTGCGCGAGGTCAGCCGCCACAGCGTGGCGCGCGATCTCATCGGGAACCTGCGCAACCGTGCGGCGCACCTGCGCTTCCGCCTGGCGCTCCAGCCGGGACGGCCGGCCCAGTCGCTGGTCGAGCACGAGGCCATCGTCGCGGCCGTGGTCGGCGGCGACGAGAATGCCGCGGCGGCGGCCATGGAGCAGCACATTGCCTCTGTCCTGCACGTGCTGCGCCACTGGGACGATCTGGGCCGCGGCATTTGAGCGCGCTCGTTTCGGCCCCTCCCATAGGGCGAGAGTAGGAGAGGAGCAGGCATGTCGAGGCAGGTCGCGCTCGGTGACATCGGCTCGGCTCTCGAGCTGGAGCCGATGTCACGCTTCCAGACGACGGCCGTGGCGATCTGCATGATCCTGAACGCCATCGACGGCTTCGACGTGCTGGCGATCGCCTTCGCGGCTCCCGTGCTCTCCAAGGAGTGGGCGCTGCCGCCGGAGCAGCTCGGGGTACTCTTCAGCTCCGGCCTGCTGGGCATGACGCTGGGCTCGCTGCTGATCGCGCCCCTCGCGGATCGCTTCGGCCGGCGCTGGATGACGTTGGCCAGCCTGGTGGGCGTCACCTTCGGGATGTTCCTCGCAGCGGCGACGCAGACAGCTGGCCAACTCGCCCTCGCCCGCGTCCTCACCGGGCTCGGGATCGGCGCGATGCTCCCCAGCCTCGCGACCGTCGTCGCCGAGTACTCGAACGCGCGACGCCGGGCCCTGTGTCTGAGCGTGATGTCCACGGGCTACCCGATCGGCGCGACGATCGGCGGGATGGTCGCGGTGTTGATCGTCGGCGGTCTCGGCTGGCGGGGCATCTTCGTCTTCGGAGGCGCCCTGTCGTTCGTGATGATCCCGCTGGTGGCGTGGAGGCTGCCCGAGTCGTTGGCGTTTCTGGCGTCGCGCCGTCCGCCCGACGCGCTCGAGCGCATCAACCTGCTGCTGCGCCACCTGGGCCGCGCCGAGATCGGCAGCCTTCCGGAAGTCCAGCAGGGCAGGCCGCGGGCCCGTGCCGTCGACCTCGTCAAGCGTCGCCTGGGCGCCACCTCGGCGGCGCTGTGGACGGCGTTCTTCTGCGTGATGGTGAGCTTCTACTTCGTCCTGAGCTGGACACCCCAACTGCTGGTCGAGGCGGGGTTGAATCCGAAGGAGGGCATCTCCGGAGGGGTGCTGCTCAACGTGGGCGGCATCGCCGGCGCCCTGGCGCTGGGGCTGCTGGCCGAGCGCGTCGGCTCGTTCCGGATCGTGACCGCAACCATGGCCGCGGGCGCGCTCGCGGTCGTCGCCGTCGGAGTGTTCGCCCAGGGCACGGTCCTGGCGATGCTGCTGGCCTTCGTGGTGGGCTACTTCATCTTCGGCGCGATGGTCGGGCTGTACGCGATCATGCCCGCCGTCTACCCCACCGAGGTACGCAACACCGGCGCCGGGCTGTCGATCGGCGTGGGCCGTTGTGGAGCGATCGTCAGTCCGTTCCTGGCAGGTGTGCTGTTGGAAGCGGGGTGGAGGGCGTCGTCGATCTACGTCGCGTTCGGGGCGCCGCTTCTGGTGGCCGCCGCGGCCACGGTCGTTCTCAGCCGCCTGCACGCCTCGAAGGTGAGCTGAGTCGGGTCCCGAGTAGGGGCGAGGGCGCCGGGGCGGCACGAACGCGCTTCGACGACAAAACGGATGGCGAGCGGCGGCGTGGGCCCCGCTCGGGGAGGACCTCGAATGACACGGACGAGACCGCCGCACAGGGCCGATCACGTGGGCAGCCTGCTGCGTCCACCGGAGCTGCTCGAGGCTCGCAAGCGACGCGACGCGGGCGAGCTGTCGAACGCTGACCTCCGCGAGGTGGAGGATCGCCTGATCCGCGACGTGGTCAGGCTCCAGGAGGACGTCGGGCTGCAATCGATCACGGACGGCGAGTACCGGCGCTTCATCTTCCACATCGACTTCCTCTCCAAGTTGGCAGGTGTCGAGGAGCGCGGGGGCATCGCGACCAGGTTCCACAAGAAGGATGGGGAGGTGGACTACGCGCCGCCCCGACTCGTGGTCACCGACAAGCTCCGCCACGTTCAGCCGATCCAGCGCGCGGACTTCGACTTCCTGAAGTCCGTCACGACCCGGACGCCCAAGGTCAGCATTCCCTCCCCGACCATGGTCCACTTCCGGGGCGGACGACAGGGGATCGACGAGAAGGCCTACCCGGACATGGAGGAGTTCTTCGACGACCTGGCCCGCTGCTATCGCGAGGAGCTCGAGGACCTCTACGACGCCGGCTGCCGCTACGTGCAGATCGACGACACGAACCTCGCCTATCTCTGCGATCCCGTCCAGCGCGAGGCCGCGCGCAGCCGGGGCGACGACCCGAACGAGCTGCCCAGGACCTACGCGCGGCTGATCAATGCCGCGGTCCGGAGACCCGCCGACATGACGGTGTGCATCCACCTGTGCCGGGGAAACTTCCGCAGCGCGTGGATCGCCGAAGGCAGCTACGAGCCGGTCGCGGAGGTGCTGTTCAACGAGGTCGACGTGAACGCCTTCTTCCTCGAGTACGACGACTTCGCTCCTCTCCGATTCGTCCCCGAGCACAAGGCGGTGGTGCTGGGCCTGGTGAGCAGCAAGGTGCGGCAACTGGAGAGCCCGGACGCGCTGAAGCAGCGGATCGACGAGGCGTCGAAGTACCTCGAGCTGGACCGCCTCTGCCTCAGCCCGCAGTGCGGATTCGCCAGCTCGGCCTACGGGAACGACGTGAGCGTCGACGACCAGATCGCGAAGCTCCGTCTGGTGGTGGAGACCGCGCGCCAGGTCTGGGGCTAGCAGTCCGCGGTCTGACTTTCACCACGCTGCAAACGCGGCGGCGTTACACTGTCGCGCAGCTTCGAGGCCTGAACCATGAGCATGAGAGTTCTCGGGTACGCCGCTCGCGGCTTGCGCCGCGCTCCGGAGCTCCTCGCTCTGGTCGTGCTCACGCTGGCACTCGGCATCGGCGGGACGACGGCCGTCTTCACCGTGGTGGACGGGCTCCTGATGCGACCGCTTCCATATCCCGAGCCGCACCGGCTGGTCGAGGTCTGGACGGAGGAGGCGCCCGAAGGTTGGAAGACCCCCGGGCTGGAGGGCCCGGTCTTGCGGTCGCTCCGCAGCCGCAGCCAGGCCTTCGAGGCCGTCGAGGCGTACCAGTTCGGCGCGGCCACCCTGACCGGTGCGGGCGAGCCCGACCTCGTCGCCGCTCCGAGAGTCACGCCGGGCCTGCTGCGGTTGCTGGGGGTGGCTCCTCGGCTCGGACGCCTCTTCGACGACGACGAGGCGAGGACCGGGGCTCGTGTCGCCCTGATCGCCGAGGGCCTCTGGCGCAGCCGCTTCGGCGGATCGGACGACGTGCTCGGCCGCTCGCTTTGGATCGACGACGAGCCCCACGTGGTCGTGGGCGTGCTTCCCACCGGCTTCGCGTTCCCCGAGCGCACCGCGAGAGTGTGGCGGCCGCTCGCTCCCGAGGGCGGGACCGGGCGGGTCCAGACCGTCGTGCGGCTGGCCGCGGCGACGTCCCGAGAGTCGCTCGCCGGCCTGCTCGAAGCGCTGTCGGCTCAGCTCCGGGAGGCGGGCCTGCTCGCCGCCGACCGGCGCCTCGTCTTCGAGGATCTGCTGCAGAAGCGCTGGGGCCGGCGCTACGCCACCGCCCTCCTCGTGATGCTGGGTGCCGTGAGCCTGGTCCTGCTGGTGGCGTGCGTCAACGTGACGCTGCTGCTCCTGATCCGGGCGTCGGCCCGCCGGGGCGAGCTGGCGCTGCGGGTCGCCCTGGGTGCCGGACGCGGACAGCTCGCCGGCCAGGTGCTCCTCGAGAGCCTCGCGCTGGCGGTGCTGGGCTGCCTGGGAGGCGTGCTCCTCGCCCGCCTGCTGCTGGCGGCGATCCTGAGTCTCCTGCCACCGCGGATGGCGATGCTCTCGACCGTCGCCGGGCTGGACGGGCGCGCCCTGGGCTTCGCCCTCGCGTTGAGCGGCCTCGTATGCCTGCTCGTCGGTGCGCTCCCCGCCTTGCGGGTCGCGGGGACGGACCCGATCGCGGGCCTCCGCGGGCGCGCGCCGGGCACAGTGGACCGCGGCGCGCGAGGACAATTCGCCCTGGTGGTGGCGCAACTGGGCCTCGTGTTCGTGCTGCTGGCGGGCGCCGGGCTCCTGCTGCGCAGCTTCGTCCGCCTGGCGAGCGTCGACCCGGGCTTCGAGACGGCCAACCTGCTGGTGCTCGGCATCCAACCGTCCTCCGCTCGCTACCGGGCGCCGGGGGCGTCGCTGCGACTGCTGGAGGAGCTGGAGACGCTGGTCGAAGCCGACCCCGCCGTCCTGAGCGCGAGCTTCTCCGACGGTGCCCCGCCCTCGAGCGGCTTCACCCGCGCGGACGGGCTCGAGGCGGAGGGCGGCGCCCGCGTCGTCGCGGCCGGCCTGATGCTGCCGTCGACCTGCGTGGCGCCCGACTACTTCGCCACCATGGGCATAGCGCTCGTGGAGGGACGGACCTTCGCCCGGGAGGACCCGGAGCACGCGGCGGTCGTCAGCGACGGCCTCGCCCGCCGCCTGTGGGGCGGGGAGCCTGCGCTCGGGCGGCGCTTCCGCCTCGACCCGGAAGCGCCCTGGCATACGGTGATCGGCGTCGCGAAAGACATCGAGGCGATGGGGCCCGGTTCTTCGGTGGGCGACGGGATGGAGCTGTACCGCCCCTTTCCGCGCGACGTCACCTCCACCTGGCTGACGTTGCTGGTCCGGACCGACGGGAGCTCCGCGACCGTCCTGCCGCGGGCCCGTGAGCGGCTTCGCCGCCTGGACGACCGCCTGCCCATCCTCGAGGCGACCAGCATGGAGCAGCGCCTGCTCGAGTCGGTGGCGCGGCCGAGGTTCTTCCTGCGCCTGGCTGCGGCCTTCGCCGGTATCGCCACGCTCCTGGCCGGTGTCGGTGTTTACGGCACGATCGCCCATCGGGTTGCGCGCCGCCGGCACGAGCTGGGCGTACGCATGGCTCTGGGGGCGACCCGGGCGGACGTCGTCGCGCTGCTGCTCGGTCGGGGCCTTCGGATGGCCGCCGCCGGCTCTGCGATCGGCGCGGCGGTCTCGTTCGCGGGGGGTCGGGTGCTGGCCACGCTCCTCTTCGAGACCAGCCCTCACGAGCCGGCGGTCCTCGCCGGCATCGCCGCGTTGCTGAGCGGGCTCGTCATGGCCGCCAGCTACCTGCCCGCGCGGAGCGGCAGCCGGCTCGATCCCTCGGTGGTACTGCGGGCCGAGTGAGCCTCACGTGGAGTTACCAGCGGCGTCCGTCGGCCTTCCTTCGAATCGTCGACACGGGGTCCCCGAGACGACAGCAGCGGCTTATAGGGTCACGACTGACAAAGGTGACTCTCCGGTTCCGTACTCTGCCAGGGGCCGAGCCCACCTGGCTCGAGTACGCGTTCGCGTTCCCGCAGGTCGTCGCCCGCTACAGCATCGGCACGGCCGGGCGCCCCCACGACTGGGAGCTCCGCGGTTGAAGCGACGGCCGCTGGGTGGTCCTGGACAGCCGCTCGGGCGAGACCGCTGGGGCGGCTCAGAGGTGCGGTCCTACTCTCTCGAGTCCCGGCGCCCACCTGCGGTATCGCCTGCACGTCACGCGGGCGGAGAACGACCGCGCTCCGGTCGCAACGGTCTCGATCGGCGACCTCGCCCTCGAGATTTGCGGCAGCAGAGCGGGCCGCTGAGACACGGCCGCCTGGAAACAGCGCCTGTCACTCGGCCGGCCACTTCCACAGGCCAGGCGCCACAGGCAGGGCGCCACGCGACAGCTCAGCCCCCCCGTGTGTCCGAGGCGCCGCGGAGCTCGCCCGCGATCGCCGCGAAAGTGTCCAGGGCCGTCGGGTCCAGGAGCGAGTCGCGGCTCGCCACGCGCTCTGGGGGCTCGCCCAGCAAGAGTCGCTTGACCGGCGTCTCGAGCTTCTTGCCGGTCAGCGTGCGGGGGATGGCCGGCACGGCTCGGATGGCGTCGGGGACGTGGCGCGGCGAAAGCTCCGAGCGCAGCCTCCCGGTGAGTCCTGCGACGAGGTCGTCGTCGAGCACGGCGCCGTCGGCGAGGACCACGAACAGCAGCAGCTTTCCCGCCCCCGCGCCCGAGTCCTCGAGGTGGACGACCAGGCTGTCCCTGATCTCCGGCGTTTCCTCGACCACCGCGTAGAACTCGCTGGTGCCCAGCCGGACCCCGCCCCGATTCAGCGTGGCGTCGGAGCGGCCGGTCACGACGCAACTGCCGCGCTCCGTGAATAGCGCCCAGTCGCCCTGGCGCCAGACTCCGGGAAAGGTGTCGAAGTAGGTCTGCCGGTACAGCGTTCCGTCCGGGTCGCCCCAGAGACCGACCGGCATGGACGGCATCGGCCGCGTGATCACCAGCTCCCCCAGCTCTCCGACGAGGGTGCGCCCGTCGGGACCGAAGGTGTCGGCGGCAACGCCGAGAAGGCGGCCCGATATCTCGCCTTCGTAGACCGGCAGCAGAGGCGACCCGCCCGCGATTCCCGTGCAGACGTCGGTTCCGCCCGTGCCGTTGATCAGGAGGACGCGGGGGCCGAGCTGCTCGTAGACGTAACGGTAGCCCTCGGGAGACAGCGGGGAGCCGGCAGTGGAGAAGACGCGTACCGCGCTCAGGTCCCACTCCCGGCCCGGCTCCAGACCGGCCTTACGGCACCCCATCAGGAACGCGGGGCTCACGCCCATGAAGGTCGACCGGGTCTCCGCCACCAGCCGCCACTGCCAGCCGGGATCGGGCCAGTTGGGGTCGCCGTCGACCATCACGATCGACGAGCGCACCACCAGGGCGGCGACGAGCGCGTTCCAGAGCATCCAGGACGTGGTCGCGAACCAGAACAGGCGCGCCCCCGGCTTCAGGTCCCAGCTCAGGGCGTGAGCCTTGAGGTACTCCAGCAGGATTCCGCCATGGCCGTGGATGATCGCCTTGGACCGCGCCGTCGTGCCCGACGTGAAGAGGACGAACAGCGGATGGTCGAAGGGAAGCGGCTCGAAGGCCAGGGGAGCCGTCTCCGAGAGCAGCTCGTCCCAGGTGAGCGCATCCTCGATCGAGTAGTCGCCGTAGGGGACGTGGACCACGTGGCGAAGCGTCGGGAGCGCTGCGCGGATCGCGGCCACCTCGGCCCTGCGGTCGACGCAGCGGTCGCGGAAGCCGTAGCCCCCCACCGTCAGGAGCACCGTCGGCTCGAGCTGCGCCAGGCGTGCGCTGACGCTGCGCGGGCCCAGCTCGGGCGCGCAACTCGCCCAGATCGCTCCCAGGCTCGCCGTCGCCGCGAAGGCGACCAACGTCTCGGGGATGTTGGGCATGAACGCGACCACCCGGTCTCCGGGGCGCACGCCGAGCCGCT
>Ga0214472_10007744_pt1 | contig 11225 bp, 6 predicted proteins | sample RVTome_6_FD_207662 | JGI IMG/M metagenome (GOLD analysis project Ga0214472, IMG submission 207662) | Soil microbial communities from uranium-contaminated site in the Upper Colorado River Basin, Wyoming, United States - RVT140D175 | ecosystem: Environmental > Terrestrial > Soil > Contaminated >...
CGAGGTCGAGCGCTTTCACCCAGCCGTAGATCCCGAACTCGCCGCCCGACGGCCCGACGAACACGCGATCGCGCACGATGAACGGCGCCATCGGCGTCGTCTCGCCCTGGCCCATGTCGGCGATCTGGGTCTTCCACAGCTCGCGCCCCGTGTTCGCGTCCACGGCGACGGTGTGCCCGTCGAGCAAGTTGTACACGATCTTGCCGGCCGCGTACACGGCGCCGCGATTGATCGCGTCGCAGCACGCGACGCCGACGGCGGTCGGATTCACAGCGGGCCGGTACTTCCACTTGAGTGGATAGCCTTCGGCCGTCAGGTCGAACGCGTACAGGACGTTCGGGAACGGCGTGACGACGTACATGGTGTTGTTCACGACCAGCGGTTGCCCCTCGTGCCCGCCGAGCACGCCGGTCGAGAAGCTCCAGAGTGCGCGCAACCGCGGCGCATTAGCCGGCGTGATCTGGTTGAGACCGCTGTAGCGAGTCGCCGCGTAGTCCTTCCCGGGCATCGTCCACTGACCGTCATCTCGTTGCGGTGTGCCTTGCAGGATTGGAAGCAAGAGAAGCAGCGGTGTGGCCGCGCGCATGGGGTAAAGAAACGGGCCTGGGGCCCAGGGGCTAGGGCCTGGGGCTGATGTGTCGAGTCCCGGCCCCCCGGCCCAAGGCCCCAGGCCCACTCAAGTTGACACTATATCCATAGTGGATATAATGGGCCATGGCCTACTCGCGTACGGAAGTCGAGCGACTCCTGCCCCTGCCGCTCGCGACGTTCCACATCCTGCTCGCGCTCGCGCAGGAAGACCGGCACGGCTACGCCATCATGCTCGACGTCGAGAAACGCACCGGCGGCGAGCTGCGGCTCTCGGCCGGGACATTGTACCGCTCGATCCAGCGCATGCTGGAGCAGGGACTCATCACCGAGACGAGTGAGCGGCCCGCGCCCGAGCTCGACGATGAGCGGCGGCGCTACTACCGGATCACGCCGTTCGGTGCGGCGGCCGCACGCGCGGAGACGCAGCGCATGACCAACCTTGTGCGCATGGCGCGTGTCGAAGGACTATCTCCCGGACGGGCCTGATGCGCTTCTATCGCCTCTTGTTGCTCCTCTATCCCGCATCGTTCCGGCGGGAGTACGGCGCAGAGCTCACCGACGATTGCCTCCGGCGTTGGGACGCCGCCTCGAGCGCTTCCGCGCGCCTGCTCGTCTGGATCGACGCCGCCTTCGACGTGTTGCGCAACGCCGCCGCCGCGCACTGGGATGTGCTGCGACAGGATCTGCGCTACACCGTGCGATCGCTCAGTCGAGCGCGGGGATTCGCCTTCGGTGCCATCGCGGTCATCGCGATCGGCGTGGGCGCCAACACCGCCGCGTTCTCCGTCGCCGACTTCGTGCTGTTCCGCCCGCTGCCGTTCCCGGAGCCGAATGCGTTGGTGCGGCTGTGCTGGGGCCCCCGGACCGGCGGGGGCTGGGGCTGCATGAATCAGCTCTCGCCCGCCAACTATCGCGACTACAAGAGCATGACGTCTTCGTTCCAGGGGATGGGCGCGTTCTACGGCAACGCCGTGAACCTGGTGGGGATTGGCGAACCGCAGCGGATTTCTACGGCCCAGGTAACCGCCGAGGTGCTTCCGCTCCTCGGCGTGCGGCCGCTGCTGGGTCGAATCTTTGACTCCACCACCGTTGACGAGGCGGATGCCCGTGGTATCGTGGTCAGCTACGGACTGTGGCAAAGCCAGTTCGGCGGCGACCCGCGCGTGCTCGGCCGAGGGGTGAACCTCCACGGCACGCCGTATGAGGTGATCGGGGTGATGCCGCCAGATTTCCATTTTCCCCACCGCGATGTGAAGGCGTGGACCCTCCTGGTGCTGCGGGAGCAGAATTACGAAAACCGCGACGACAACTACCTCGAGGCAGTCGCTCGCCTGAAACCCGGCGTCACGATGGACCAGGCGCGCGCCGATCTGGATGTTGTAGCGGGGCGCCTAGCGCGTGACTACCCCGACGTCAACGGCGATGCCGGCTTCAGCTTCTTCGCGATGCGCGACAACCTGTCGCCGCGCTCCCGTCTGATGCTGCTGGGCCTCTGCGGCGCCAGCCTGTGCATTCTCCTCCTCACCTGCGCCAACCTGGCCAACCTGCTGCTGGCACGCGCGGGAGCGCGCGAGCGTGAGCTGGCGGTGCGGGCGGCGCTCGGCGCCGGCAAAGAGCGGCTCGTGCGGCAAATCGTCACCGAGAGCATGTGCCTAGCGCTGGCCGGTGGCGTCGCGGGTGTGGCGGTGGCGGCCGCGGCGGTTCCCCTCCTTGCTCGCCTCGTGCCTGACACCTTGCCGGTCACGAGCCAGCCGAGCCTCGACCTGCGATTCCTCGCGGTTGCTGCGGCGATCAGTGCGCTGACGGGCTTGGGGTTCGGTCTGCTGCCGGCCTTCCGTGTGGGCGGATGGACAGGGCTGAGCGCCTTGCGCGAAGGGGTAGGAGCCGGAGGCGGACGGAAACAGCGACTGCGCAACATTCTGGTCGCCGTGGAGGTCGGATTGTCCGTCGTGCTGCTGATCTCCTCGGGCCTCTTGATCCGCGCGGTGTGGCGCATTCAATCCGTCGATCCCGGCTTTGTGCCCGAGCGCGTGATCGCATTGAAGACCGCGCTGCCCCGGCCAAAATACGACATGACGCAGCGCCGGCTGCAGTTCTACGACCGAGTCCTGACCGACGTCCGGGCCATGCCAGGGGTGCAGAGCGCGGCATACATCACCGGGTTGCCGATTGTGATGTACGGCAGGGTCACCGGCGTGACGATCCCCGGCCGCGAAGTGTCCACGACGTTCCGGAGTGACGTTGTCAGCATCCGTTTTGTGACGTCCCAGTACTTCCGGACGATGGGGATTCCGCTGCTCCGCGGGAGGGACATCGAGGAGGGCGACATCCAGGGGCGCGCGCCCGTGGCGGTCATCAGCGAATCGTTCGCCAGGCAATACTGGCCCGGTGAAGACGCCATCGGCCGGACGTTTGAGAGTCGGGGAGGAGCCCGGACGGTCGTGGGTGTCGTTGGGGACGTCAGGGTTCGCGGCCTGGAACGCACCTCCGAGCCGCAGATGTACGCAGCGGCGGGACAGGTTCCCGACACGGCGTTCATCAACGACGATCCGAAGGATCTCGTTATTCGGTACAGCGGAACCACAAACACGCTACTCCCCGCGGTGCGCGAGATCGTCCGCGCGGCGGATCCCGAGCAGCCCATCTCCGACGTGCGCACCCTGGAGGACGTGGTGGCGGGAGAGACCGCGACGCGGCGCGCGCAGCTCCGCGTCCTCGGGGCGTTGGCCGCGATCGCCCTGCTGCTGTGCGGAGTCGGGATCTACGGCCTGCTGGCCTTTATGGTCTCCCAGCAGGCGCGCGAGATCGGCGTGCGGCTGGCGCTGGGCGCGGAGCCGGCGGGCGTGGCGCGGATGATCGTGTCGCGAGGGATGAAACTCGCGCTCGCCGGCGTCGTGCCCGGCCTGCTGGTCGCCTACGTGGCGGCGCGCGGGATGCGTGCGCTCCTGTTCGGAGTGCAGCCCGCGGACCCTGCCACGATCGTCGGCGCGATCGCGCTCGTGTGCGTGATGACGCTGATCGGGTCGCTCGTCCCTGCACTGCGCGCGGTGCGAGTGAACCCGATGCAGGTCTTGAGGGCGGAATAGGAATAGGAATAGGGATTGGGATTAGGGATTGGAGATTATGGTTTGGAGGCCCTGACCCCAGCCCCTAATCCCTAATCCCTAATCCCTAATCCCCAATCCCAATTGTGAAACCACCAAATCCCACAAGCGAACAGATTCACCACCGTTCCAAATCGTAATTGGCGCAACCATCACGACTTAACGATGGCCCGCGACTGGTACGGTCCGTGCTTTTGCTCTGAGACGTGGACATCCCACGTGCACCAACCAAGAACCGCAAGCGCTACGTGCAGGGCGGCATCGCCGCCGCCGGCGTCATCCTGATCACCATCCTGCTCGCGAGTTTGAAGCCGGCAGCGCCGAGCGTGGATCGGGAGATCGTGTCGATCGACCGCGTGCAGCGCGGCGAGATGGTGCGCGAGGTGCGCGGTCCCGGAACGCTCGTCCCCGAGCACATCCGCTGGATTTCGGCGCTGACGCCCGCGCGGGTCGAGCGGATCTTCGTGCAGCCGGGCACAACGGTTACCCCCAGCACAATTCTGCTCGAGCTGGCGAATCCAGACGTGCAGATCGAAGCGCTCGACGCGCAACGCCAGCTCACCGCCGCCGAAGGCGACCTCGTCAATCTGCGGACGACGCTGCAGAGCGCACGTCTCAACCAGGCGGGACTCGTCGCGAGTACCCGCAGCCAATACCTCCAGGCGAAACGTGACGCCGCGGTCGCCGACTCACTCGAGGTGATCGGCGGCCTGTCGCGCAACGATGTCAGCCTCGCCCGCGAACGGGCGAGCGAGCTGGAGGCACGCTACGACATCGAGAAGCAGCGCCTGGATCTGCTGACGTCCACTGTGGACTCGCAGCTCGCCGTGCAGCGCGAGCAGGTGGTGCGGCTGCGTGCGATCACGGCGTTCCGGCTCAGCCGCTTGAGCTCCCTGCAAGTGCGGCCCGGCGAAGAAGGCGTGCTTCAGGAGCTCAACCTGCAGCCCGGACAGTGGGTCGTGCCCGGGACGATTCTCGCGAAGGTCGTGCAGCCAGGAAAGCTCAAAGCGGTCATCCGCATTCCGGAAACGCAGGCGCCGGGACTCGCGATCGGACAGATCGCGTCGGTCGATACCAGAACCGGGTTCGTCCGCGGGCACATCGTGCGCATCGATCCCGCCGCTCAGGAAGGCACCGTGACGGTGGACATCGCCCTGGACGAAGAGTTGCCGGCGGGGGCGCGCCCGGACATCGGCGTGGATGCAACGATCACGCTCGAGCGCCTGTCCGATGTGCTGTATACCGGCCGGCCGGCGTACGGCCAACCCAACAGCACCGTCGGAATGTTCAAGCTCGTAGAGGGCGGCCGTTACGCCGTGCGTGTTCCCGTGAAGGTCGGCCGCACGTCGGTCAATGCGATCGAGATCGTGCAGGGGCTGGCCGCGGGCGATTCGGTGATTCTGTCTGACATGACGCGGTATGACGGTGTGGATAGGGTGAAACTGAAATAGGTGTTAGGTGCCGGGCGTCTGGTGTCAGGAATGCGTTCTGACACCCGGCACCCGACACCTGACACCGCTCAAGGAGTGAACCGATGCCCGGCAATGGTACCCCGCTCATCCAGCTCCAAGGCGTCCGCAAGATCTTCTTCACCGACGAAGTGGAGACGCACGCGCTCGCCGACGTGCACCTCGAGATTCGCGAAGGCGAATACGTCGCGATCAACGGGCCATCCGGGTGCGGCAAGACGACGCTGCTCTCCATCCTCGGTCTGCTGGATACGCCGAGTGACGGGAGCTACATGCTGGAGAGCAAGCCGGTGGCGAATCTCACGCCGGCCGAACGCGCGCGCATTCGGAACCGGCGCATCGGGTTCGTGTTCCAGGCGTTCAATCTGATCGGCGATCTCACGGTCGCCGAAAACGTCGAGCTGCCACTCACGTATCGCGGCATGTCGGGCTGTGAGCGGGTCAAGCGGGTGCAGCAGGCGCTCGAGAAGGTGGGGATGCTGCATCGCGCCAAGCATTATCCGGTGCAGCTCTCGGGCGGCCAGCAGCAGCGGGTGGCCGTGGCGCGCGCGGTGGTCGGCGATCCCGCGATTCTGCTGGCGGACGAGCCCACCGGCAACCTCGATTCCACCAACGGCGAAGCAGTCATGGAGCTGCTGCGGTCGCTGCATCGCGGCGGCGCGACGGTCTGCATGGTGACGCACGATCCCCGTTACGCGAAGCACGCGGACCGCTCGATTCATCTCTTCGACGGTCGTGTTGTGGACGAGTCCCTAGCCCCGAGCGCCTAGCCCCATGCTCCAAGACCTCCGGTTCGCGCTGCGGGTGCTGGTGAGTAATCCGGCGTTCACCGCGGTCGCGGTGGGCACGCTCGCCCTCGGCATCGGCGCCAATACCGCGATTTTCACGGCGGTACACCACTTGTTGTTCCGTCCCTATCCGTTTTTCGAAAATGCCGAGCGCCTGGCGGCGGTGTGGCAGGTCTCGCCTCGCGGCAACGATCACAATGAAGTGTCGCCCGCGGACTTCCGCGACTGGCGGGACAACCTGAAGAGCTTCGACCACCTCGTCGCGCACGTCTGGTGGACGGGCAACATGACGGGCGGTGAGCGTCCGGAGCGGATTCAGGGGTTTCAGGTGTCGGCCAATTATTTCGACGCGCTCGGCCTTCGCCCCGCGCTGGGCCGAGCATTCGTCGCCGGGGAGGATGAACCGGGGCGCGACCGGCTCGTGGTGCTGAGCTGGGGCTTGTGGCAGCGGCGCTTCGGCGGCGACAGCGGCGTGTTGGGCACGGTCCTGTCGATCAATGGGATCCCGCGCACCGTGATCGGCGTCATGCCAGACGGCGTGCGCTATCCCGCGCCAGCCGAAATGTGGGCGCCGTACGCGCCATCGGCCGAAACATGGACCCGGCGGCAAGCGCACTACCTGCTAGTGACGGGACGGTTGGCGCCCGGGCGAACGATCGCCCAGGCACGGGCGGAGTTGGCGACACTCACTGCGGCGCTGGCGGCGCAGTACCCGGAGACGAACCGGAGCTGGAACGCAAACGTGCGCCCGCTGGTGCGGGACAGCGCCCGCCAGGTCGAGCCGATGCTCGCGGTGTTGATGGCGGCGGTCGGCTTCGTGCTCCTCATCGTCTGCGCCAACGTCGCGAACCTGATGCTGGCGCGCGCGACCAGCCGCGCCCGCGAGCTCGGAATTCGCGTGGCGCTCGGGGCGTCGCGGGCGCGGATCACCCGTCTCATCCTCGTCGAGAGCCTGGTCATCGCCCTCGCGGGTGGAGCCGGCGGCGTGCTGCTCGGGATCTTCGGGGTGGACCTGCTGGTAGCGCTTGTCCCCGGGGATCTGCGTCGCATGATCGCGGGATTCGAGCACCTCACCGTCAACGGTGCGGTGCTCGCATTTACCACCGGTCTGTCGATTGCGTCGGCGCTGCTGTTTGGGCTCGTTCCGGCGTTGCGCGCGGCCCGCGCCTCGGCCGGCCGGGATTCGCTGCGGAGCGGCGCCACGACGAGCGGCCGCGAGCGTCATCGCTTGCGGCGGGCGCTGGTCGGCGCGGAAGTCGCCCTCGCGCTGCTGCTGCTCATTGGTGCGGGACTGACCCTGCGCACGTTCCGCCACCTGGGATCGCTTTCCCCGGGATTCGAAGTCCAGGGTGTAGCGCTGACAAGTCTCGCGCTGCCGGGGCGCGCCTACCCCGACCCTCTCGACGCGGCGCGATTCTACGGGCGGTTAGTCGAGCGCATCGTGGCGTTACCAGGCGTCACGGCCGCGGGCGCTGCCAACGTCGTTCCGCTGTGCGGCTGTAATCAGACGTCGGGGTTCTCAGTAATCGGTGCGCCCCCGTATCCGCTCGGTGAGGGGCCGGAGATGGACTGGCGCGTCATCACACCGGGGTATTTGGCCGCGCTCCGCGTCCCGCTCGTCCGGGGTCGCGATATCACCAGCGCCGACGGCCCCGATGCGCCGCGGGTTGCGATTGTCAACGAGACTCTCTCACGGCGCTGGTTTCCGGACGGCGGTGCGCTCGGTCGCCGGTTGCACGTTGACGGCGACACGGCGCACGCCGTGGAAGTCGTGGGGATCGTCGGCGATGTGCGGCACGACGGTCTCAGTCGGCAAGCGCCGCCCGAGATGTACCTGCCCGCGGCCCAACTGCCGGTGTGGGAGATGACGGTTGTGGCTCGCGCGGCGGGAGGGGAGCTGGCGGCCGCGGCGTTGCTTCCGGCTCTGCGAGAGGCAGTCCTCGAGATCGATCCCAACCAGCCCGTCTACGATCAACAGACGATGAGCAATCTGCTCGCGTTCAGCATGCTGCAGTATCGCTTCTCGCTGCGGCTGCTCGCGGCATTGGGCGTCATCGCGCTCGTGCTCGCCGGTGTCGGGATCTACGGAGTGATCGCGCAGCTGGTGGCCGAACGTACGCGCGAGATCGGGATCCGCATCGCGTTGGGCGGCGATCAGCGCTCGGTGCAAGGGTTGGTGGTACGTCAGGGGATGATGCCGGCGGCGATCGGAATCGGCGTCGGGCTGGTAATGGCGCCGGCGCTCACGCTGGTCGTGCGCGGGATGCTGGTGGGGATCAGTCCGATCGATCCGCTGACGTTCGCCACGGTCGTGGTGCTGCTCCTCGGCGTGGCGCTCGCCGCCTGTGTGCTGCCGGCGCGCCGCGCGGCGCGCGTGGACCCGATGGTGGCTCTGAGGACGGAATAGGGGGCCAACATGAATACGGTGCTCCAAGAATTCCGCCACGCATTCCGGTCGTTGCGAAACCGGCCTGGCTTCACCATCGCGGCCGTAGCATCCCTTGCGCTGGGCATCGGAGCGGCGACGGCCAGCTTCAGTGTGGTGAACGGCGTCCTGCTCAAGCCGCTGCCGTACGACGACCCTGACCGATTGGTCATGGTGTGGGAGCAAAACTTCCCCCGAGGTCGGGATCGCAACACGGTCTCGCCCGCCAATTTCATCACCTGGCGCGAGCAGGCTTCAGTGTTCGAGAACCTGGCCGCTCTGTATCCGGCCAGCGCGACGCTGATCGGCGGCGGGGAGCCCGAGCGCGTGGGCGTGGTCCTTGCCTCGGCCAGCCTGTTCCCGCTGCTCGGCGTCCAGCCCGCGGCCGGCCGGACCTATGGGGCGGAGGACGATCGCGACGGCGCGCCGCTCGTGGCACTGCTCGGCTACGGATTCTGGCAACGTCGCTTCGGCGGCGACGCGAGCGTCGTCGGCCGCGCGCTCACCGTCAATGGACAACCGGTAACGGTCGTCGGCGTCTTGCCCCAGGGATTCGACTTCGATTTTCCCATCGACTTCGGGTGGACCGGGACGCAGGACATGTGGATGCCGTTCCGGTTCAATGCCGAAGCGCGCACCTTTACCGGCCGCTACCTCCAGGTCGTGGGCCGGCTCAAGCGCGGAGTCACGTTCCAACAGTCCCAGGATCGGATGACCGCACTGGCCCGTCAGCTCGAGCAGGACTTTCCCCGGAGCCAGACCGGCTGGGGCGTCAACGTGGTTCTGCTGGACGAGCAAATCGTGGGAGACGTGCGAAAGGCGCTCCTCCTCATTCTCGGTGCCGTAACCTTCCTGCTCCTCATCGCCTGCGCCAACGTTGCGAACCTGCAGCTCGCCCGCTCGATCGATCGGCGTCAGGAGCTCACGCTGCGCGCCGCCCTGGGGGCCAGCCGCTGGGCGATCATCCGGCAGCTCCTGATCGAGAGCGGGTTGCGTGCGGGCGTGGGCGGAGTCTTGGGGGCGGCGCTGGCGTGGGCGGCCGTGCAGGGGCTCATCGCGCTCTCGCCGGACATTCCGCGGCTCGAGGACGTCACCGTGGACGGGCTGGTGCTGGCCTTCGCTCTCGTCATGTCCATGGGCAGTGGGTTGCTCTTCGGCTTGGCCCCGGCGCTGCGTGCCACGAAGCTGGAGCTCGGCACGGCGCTGAAGGAGGGCGGCGCGCGAGGTGGAGGCGGCCTCAGCGTCATGCGCGCGCGCAACGGCCTGGTGGTCGCCGAGGTTGGGCTCTCATTAATACTGCTGGTCGGTGCCGGCCTCCTGGTCCGCAGTTTCGCCAGGATGTTGGAGGTCGGCGTCGGCTTCGCGACCGAGCGCCTCGTGTTGGCCGACGTACACCTCCCGGACAGCGACTATCCCGAGGCGCGCAGGCGCGTGCAAACGTTCGAGACGCTGGTCGGGCGCATCCAGGCTCTTCCGGGCGTCCAGTCTGCCAGCGCCATCACCTTCCCACCGCTCGCCAGCGGGGGGACGGGGACCAGCTTTTGGGTGAACGACCGGCCGACCCCGGCCCGAGGCGAAGCACCCGTCGCTGATATCCGCTGGGTGCATCGCGAGTACGCGCGCACCCTGGGCATTCCGGTCCTCTCCGGCCGCTTCTTCGATCGCACCGATGCTGAGGGCGCGCCGCTCCGCGTGGTGGTCAACCGCAACCTGGCGGAGACCTTCTGGCCGAGCGGGAACGTGGTTGGCAAATCGCTTTCAATGCCTTGGGACGACACGCTCGTGGCCGAGATCATCGGCGTCGTCGACGACATCCGGCATGACGGCCCGCGCAGTGAGATCCGCCCGATGCTCTACTGGCATCACCCGCAGTTTCACTCCTTCAATTTCATGTCCCTCGTGGTCCGCACGGCAAACGATCGGGTGACGATCGTGCCCGCGCTGCGCGCGGAGGCGAAGGCGGTTGATCCGAATTTGCCGATCTACAACGTCCGCACCATGAACTCGGCGCTGTCGGAGACGCTGGTCCGGGCCCGCCTCGCCACCCTGTCGCTGGGATTCTTTGCGCTCAGCGCCCTCATTCTGGCGGGCGTGGGCGTCTTCGGCGTCCTCGCCTACAGTGTCAGCCAGCGCACGCGTGAGTTCGGTATCCGCATGGCGGTCGGTGCCACGGAGGACACCGTGGTGCGGCTGGTGCTGAAGCAAGGATTGCGAGTCGTGGCGACCGGGCTCGCCCTCGGTGCAGCGGCCGCACTCATGGCGTCCCAGTTGATGCGAGGCCTGATCTATGGCGTGGGCACAACCGATCCGCCCGCGTTCTTCGGCGCGCTGGCATTGCTGTCGGCCGTCGCGCTCCTGGCCAGTTATCTGCCGGCGCGTCGCGCGGCGCGAGTCGATCCGATGATCGCCCTGAGGGCCGAGTGATGCACGCGATGCTTCAGGACCTGCGTTACGCACTGCGCGCGATGCGGACCGCCCCGGGGTTCACCGCGGCGGTAATGATCACACTGGCCCTCGGCATCGGGGTCAACACCGCGATCTTCAGCGTCGTCAACGCGGTGCTACTGCGACCGCTGCCCTATGAAGAACCGGATCGGCTCGTCCGGATTTTCGAGACGCCGCCGGGACAGCCCGAGCAGCTGCGCAGCATCGCCCATCCCACGCTCGACGTGTGGGACGAGGGGTTGCGTTCGTTCGAGGGAATCGCGCTCTACGGACCCTCGACCCTGACCCTCGCGGCGGACCAGCGCCCCAAGCAGCTCGCCGGCGCGACGGTCACGGCCGCCTTCTTTCCGTTGCTGCGGGCAAAACCCGCGCTCGGTCGAGTCTTCACGCCTGAAGAATATCA
>Ga0214472_10007745_pt1 | contig 11224 bp, 8 predicted proteins | sample RVTome_6_FD_207662 | JGI IMG/M metagenome (GOLD analysis project Ga0214472, IMG submission 207662) | Soil microbial communities from uranium-contaminated site in the Upper Colorado River Basin, Wyoming, United States - RVT140D175 | ecosystem: Environmental > Terrestrial > Soil > Contaminated >...
ACCCGCTCCACCGCGGACAGGGGCAGGGCGTAGCGCTGATCGCCCAGGGTAAAGACAGCGACCCGGCTCTGTATGTTCGTGGTGGCCTCGGCGTCTCGGACTGCCTCCATGGGCGGCATGGTATCGCTGTTGCGGGGATGGAAAGCGCCTGAACGCGCGCACTTCCGGACTTTCCGCCTATCTGCAATCGAGATATCAACTCGCTCCCTGTTCCGTCAGGAAGACTAAAATGCACCGGTTTCCCAGCCCGCATGCTGATCGACTTCTTCCTCAAGCTGAAGAGCCACAAGCTCCCGGTCTCCATCAAGGAGTACCTGACGCTGCTCGCGGCCATAGGCCAGGGCATGACCGGCCCGTCGGCGGCGACCAAGGGCGGCTGACATGGCGCGCGCCCTCGCCTGGCTGCTCGTCGCGTTCGCTGCGGCGGCGCCGGCGCGGGCCTATCTGGCGGAAATGTACGCGCAGGGACTGGGCGTCGAGCGCGACGATCGCGAAGCTCTTCATTGGTACCGCCCTACCGCCGAGCGCGGCCACGCCGCTTCGCAGTACAACGTGGGGCTGTTCTATGCCATCGGGCGCGGCGTCGAGCCGAGCGACGTGCAGGCGGTCGCCTGGATCACGGTGTCGCACGAGAACGGCGCGCCGAAGACCGACCTGCTCGACACGCTCAGGCGGCACATGAGCCCGTCGCACCTCGAGGAGGCCAAACGGCTGGCGGACGACGTGCGCCGGCAGTGCCGGGTGGATTGATGCGCGCCGCGGCGCGCGGCGCTGCCGAAGAAGGGCAGGAGCAACCGCTGCGCGAAGACCGGCGCCTGCTCGGGCGCCTCCTTGGCGACGTCGTGCGCGAGCAAGCGGGCGCGGCCACCTTCGATACCGTGGAGCGCATCCGCCAGACCGCCGTAGGCTTTCGCCGCGCGGAGAGCGAGGACCGCGCCGCGGCCGCCGCCGCAAGCGCCGAGCTCGAAGGGCAGCTCGACGCGCTCGACATCGAGCAGACGCTGCACGTGGTGCGCGCCTTCAGCTTTTTCTCGCACCTGCTCAACATCGCCGAAGACGCGCACCAGCACCGCGAGCCCGCGCAGGGGCCCGGCACCTTTGCCCACGCGCTCGCGCGCGCGCGCGAAGCCGGCGCCACGGACGCCGCGCTCGCGGCCTGGCTTGCCCGCGCGCGCGTCAGCCCGGTGCTCACCGCGCACCCCACCGAGGTGCAGCGCCAGTCGATCCTCGACTGCGAGCGCAGAATCGCGCGGCTCATCGCGCAGCCGGCGGGCCGGGAACGGGACGCGGCGCTCGAGCGCGAGGTGCTGCGCCTGTGGCTCACCTCGATGCTGCGCCTGACGAAGCTCGAGGTCGCCGACGAGATCGCGAACGGCCTCGCCTACTTCCGTCTCACCTTCTTTGAGGAGCTGCCGCGCCTGTACGCCGCGCTCGAGGCGGCGCTCGGCGCGCGACGGCTGCCTTCGTTCCTGTGGATCGGCACCTGGATCGGCGGCGACCGCGACGGCAACCCGAACGTCGGCGCCGCGACGCTCGAGCTCGCGCTGGCGCAGCAGGCGCGCCTCGCGCTCGAGCACTACCTGCACGAGGTGAACGAGCTCGGCCGCGAGCTCCCGGTCTCTACGCGCATCCGCGCGGCGCCGCCCGAGATCGCGGCGGCCGCGGCGGCCTCGGGCGACGACTCCCCGTACCGGAGCGACGAGCCGTACCGGCGCATCGTTTCGGGCATCTACGCGCGGCTTGCCGCCACAGCGCGCGCGCTGTGCGGCCTCGAGGCCGTTCCCGCCCCGAGCCTGGAGCGTCCAGCGTATGCCGGGCCGGCCGAGCTCGCCACGGATCTCGCGCTCATCGAGCGCGGGCTGGAGGCGCAGGGCGCAGGGCGCCTCGCCGCCGGGCGCCTGCGCGCGCTGCAGCGCAAGGTGGACGTGTTCGGCTTTCACCTCGCGCGCATAGACCTGAGGCAGAGCTCGGGGGAGCACGAGGCGGTGGTGGGCGAGCTCCTCGCGCGTGCCGGGGTGGTCTCCGACTATGCTGCGCTCGAGGAACCCGCGCGCGTCGCGCTCCTTGCGCGCGAGCTCGCGGGGCCGCGCCCCTTGCGCTCGCCGCACCTCGAGTATTCGCCCCTCGTGGAAGCCGAGCTCGCCGTAGCCGCCGCCGCGGCCGCGGGCCGGCGCCGGCTCGGCGCGCAGGCCGTGCCGCACTACGTCATCTCGCACTGCCGGTCGGTGTCCGACCTACTCGAAGTCGGCGTGCTGCTGCGCGAGGCGGGATTGCTGCGGCCCGGCGATGCGCTCGACATGGACATCGTGCCGCTGTTCGAGTCGATCGCCGACCTCGAGCGCTGCGGCGAGGTCATGGCCGCGGCGCTCGAGCATCCGCTCTACCGCTCATGGGTGCGCGCGCGCGGCGACGAGCAGGAAGTGATGCTCGGCTACTCCGACAGCAACAAGGACGGCGGCTATCTCGCCTCGAACTGGGCGCTTTACAAGGCGGCCGCGGCGCTGCGCGAGGCTTGCGCCGCGCGCGGCGTGCGCCTGCGCTTGTTTCATGGGCGCGGCGGCACCGTGGGGCGCGGCGGCGGGCCGAGCTACGACGCGATCCTCGCGCAGCCGGCGGGGACTGTCGACGGCGCGCTGCGGCTCACCGAGCAGGGCGAGGTGATCGCCAGCAAGTACGCCGATCCGGACAGCGGGCGGCGGAACCTCGAGATCCTCGCCGCGGCGACGCTGGAGGCGAGCCTCGGGCGGCGCGCGCCGCATCCGAACAGGGAGCGCCACGTCGAGATCATGGAAGCGCTGGCGGGTCATGCGCTGCGCGCCTACCGCTTGCTCGTGCGCGAGACCCCGGGCTTCATCGAGTACTTACGTGCCTCGACGCCGATCGCGGAGATCGCGGCGCTCAACATCGGCAGCCGCCCCGCGTCGCGGCGCGCGTCTGAGAGGCTCGAGGACCTGCGCGCCATCCCCTGGGTGTTCAGCTGGAGCCAGTGCCGGCTCATGCTGCCCGGGTGGTACGGATTCGGCTCGGCCGTCGAGGCCTGGCTCGGGGAGAGAAGCGGCACGCTGGACGAGCTGCGCGAGATGCAGCGCAGCTGGCCGTTCTGGCGCGCGGTGCTGTCCAACATGGACATGGTGCTCGCGAAGTCCGACCTCGGCATCGCCTCGCGCTACGCCGAGCTCGTGCCGGATGCGAAGCTGCGCGCCGAGGTGTTCGGGCGCATTTCGGCGGAGTGGCAGCGCACGCGGCGGTTTTTGCTGGAGATCACTGGGCAGGCGGAGCTGCTTGCCGACAACCCGGGGCTTGCGCGGTCGATACGGAATCGGTTTCCTTACTTGGATCCGCTAAACCACCTGCAGGTGGAGCTCCTGCGCCGCTACCGCGCGGGCGGGACCGACGAGCGCACGCGGCGGGCGATCCACCTCACCATCAACGGGGTGGCGGCGGGGTTGAGGAATAGCGGGTAGCTGTTCGCTTCAACCGTCGGCGGAAGCGTGTGACGCTTGCAATGGCCGGTCGCGGCATGCAGATGTTGTGCAGCGGTTGGAAGAAACAGCGCTTTGATCGACCGCTTTCGACCCAGAGCGGACATACCCCTTGACCGTTAATCCGTTGGTGGGCGATTCGAATCCTTCGCTCTCTTGGACTTACGGTCCTGACAGATGATCGAGATCGAGCCGATCGCTGTCGACGTAGTCCTGCCCTGTGAGGTCTTCCAGCTGGACAATTGCTCCCATCGGTTTCTTGAAGCGCCCTATTGCGGGAAGGAGTCCGAGCCACGACTCGAGACGAGTTGCCGCCCGAATCCTTGCGGCACTCTCCTCGTCGCTGCATACAAACCAAAACATCAGCTCTACATCAGCCGCATCCCATGACGGTGCGGCACGAACGCGTATCTCCCTCAGGTCCTTCAGCGCCTCTCCCTCCGAGGTCGTCTTCCCATGCTTTTCCTTGAGCCGATCTAGCAGCTTCCGAACAATCGGCATGAAATCATCCGGAAATGCGAAGCGCGCATGTTTTCTCGTGATCGATCTCGAAAATGCCCGCCTCTCGCTATCTGAGACGCAGCCGACTATGCGCGACCATCGAGCCACTACCCGCTTGTCAACCGTCATTGCTCTATCAAGGTCTGCCACCAATTTCAGCCGGGCGACTCCAGGTATGAAACCAAACCGTGGCTTGTACCCTCGTTCAACAAGCACTAGTTCGGCTTCGTCAACCTCTATTAGCGGAGCAACGGTAATGAATGGCCGATCTCTTGAGTGTCGTACCACATCGCAGGATTGCGTAAGGACCACGAACCCGCGGACCTGCGTTTCTAACAGTGAGGCGTCTTCCTCAATTCCCTCCTCTTCGGGGGCAACTGTACCGTCACTTCGATATACGAACCAATGCTCTCCGTCGAGGACGCAATCGCCCTGCCGCCAGCTGGCTAGGGCGGAGTCAACATCCTCGCACCCAGGGTCATCAGCTATGGTCACCTTGGGGTCTGTGTTTCACGCGCACTGCGCGTGCTGCTCGCGTCCGCCCAGAATCACGGCGGATCGTGCCCTGTTGAGCATTGGCAAGAACCTCCGGCTTCATCGGCATCCGGGCTGCTCTCGCCGCAGGGGAGAGGGGCGTAAGCGCGAACTGTTGGCCAATGCCCTCGCCCAGAGCATCAATAACCTCCACATAGTGGTCGGCACGCAGAAGATCCATAGGGACGATCCCATCGGCCTGTGCGCTTAGCAAAGCGTCCCGATTCTCTTGGGCAGACCCTCTGTCGATGCGCCGAACAGTGGAAAGGATCCGGTAGAGCCGCATCTCGTTTGCCGCGTTTAGGGCCTTGCCGCTTGCCCAGAAGTGAACTGTGCGTCGACTGACATCGAAAAGAGCGGCAAGTTGATCCCATGTCATTCCACTCAGCCTGCGCAGCTCCATAATGGCCGACCCGGCGTGCTGCCGATGATTGGCGCTCAAGCCGCTATTGGTAGTTTGCGGACTTGCCTGAGTGAGACTTGTGGACGCGTCGGCACTGTCTGTGCCGGCAAGCGTCAGGGCTCCCGCAACGCAGATGATGCGAAGTGTGCGCCCAATGAGAGTGCCGCCGGAAGAAGTTCCAATCGAGCCTGGAATGATGCTGAGCGCCTCGTCAGTCCCCGAATTCATATCTGTCCTCCGTATAGCTTGAGAAACTCGTCAGTAACGGCCCAACGAAAAAATGTGTAGATGCGGTCCGCGTATTCACCAACCTCGTCCACTAGAGCTTTGGCTTCGAAGGGCCGAGAAGCTGCACAAAACATGTCGAGGTCAAGTATCCAGCTGGGCTCGCCAATTGGATCAATTGCCGCTGGATCAACAGTAGCGTTCGGCGGAATCTGCCCCCAACGGACCTGAAACCGCCGCTTGTCCTGTGGGAGCGTAAATAGCGATTCGGACATGGAGTGCCGAACCTGTGTAGCGGCAGGTGTTGCAAGAATTCCCATCACCTCCGGACGTACGTACTTCCCGAGATTCTTTAGTGCGTCGCCCGTAACTCGATCTATATATCTTAGCCCCACGCGATCCGCCACCTGCGGATTCACGTGTTCGGCAAGAGCATTGGCTGCTACTTGCAGGCGCTCAATGAAGTCCGAACGGCTTACATATGCGGTCGTCTCTATTGCCATGAAATTGGTCGCCAGCGACACGCGCCACTTACCGCTTGCGTCGCTAAAGCGCCAAGTCGTTTGAGGTGCTGGAGCCGCGACCACCGGCACTCCGGGCAGCACCAAATTTAGTGTTTGATCAGGTCGGAGAACTGGATAGGTAGGACGTAGCGCCTCCTGGAATGGCGCGATGAATTCCGCCTTCGCAATTGAAACGACCACGGGAAAATTTATCCGCGCGACCACTCGTAGCAAAGGCGCATTCGGCAGCAGAATTTCTTCAGGTACCGCTGCCGTTAGTGGGTTCTGATCAGCCAGCATCGGACCGAGAAGTATAGGCACTTAACGGAGAAAGTGTGAAGCAGAATGTGAAGTTAATTACATAATTATGATAATCAATGAGTTATAACGTATATTTGGACCACCTTACCTAGCCTACGTGCTCCCTCTTTGGTCCGCTCTAGATATGCCGCACCTGCGCCAGATGTGGCTATTGGGCGATGGTCCCCTTTGACCGGGTTTATTTGACCGCAATACGAAGTCAGATCGCCAAGCGTTGCGAGCAGCAAATGGCGTCGAATATCAATCCGCGAGTCACAGGTTCGAAACCTGGTCTGGGAACAGAGTGGGGCTCGAACAGGAATCTCGCCAGTGTCCGCTTCTGGCCGATAGCTGCCCTTGCGCAAGCAACGCCATGCAGCTTCGTATGACGCTCAATACAGCAACCGCGCCAATCCCGGCGGCGCCGGACTTCGCAGCAGCAGATTGGTGAGCTCCCATTGCTGCGGCGAAGGCAGCGTCTCGAGCAGCTTCGCCTCCCCACCGACAAGCGCACCAACCGCAGCCCCATCGCGATACAGCACCCGATTCGACGCAATCGCCGGCACCCTCAGCCCCGGCACCAGCACACCAACTAGGTTCAACGGATCAGCCCCGCTCACGCCCACCAACCCCCCAACCGCCGCTTCGCGCCGCGTATCCCGCAACGTCCCCACCGCATCCGGCAACGCGAACTGCTCCCCTGAAAACCCGGCAACGAACCGCCCTCCCCGCACCTCGCCGCGCGCCTCCAGCCTGCGATAGCACATCAACACCTCCCGCCACGGCGGCAGCGTGTCCGCCTCGCGCGCGAGCAACTTCCAGAACACGACCCCGTACCTCCTGAGCAGCGCGCGCGCCGCGTGCTCGACCGCCGCCGGCTCGAAACCCGCTGAACGCTCGCGCCGCACCAGCGACCACCGCCCGGCGTCCTCGATCCCGAAGAGCGCCACCCGCCGCCGGCGCGACGCACCCGCCACCGGCTTCCTCCGATCCGAAGGCAGGATCAGCACGCGCAAGCCCGCAAAGCTGTCGCAGCTCACCAGCCCCCACGCGGTCAACTCGCCGAGCGCATCCTCGCAGAAGCTCCCGGGCAGCCTTGTCCCAGCCGAAATCTCGTCGAAGAAGGACGCGCCGTGCGCGCCGAGCCAGTCGAGCACGGCGCGCGCGCGCGAGCTCATGCGCAGCTCGGCCGGATCGATGCGCGGCGCGAGGCTCGCCCAGGCGCCCAAATTGCGGCGCAGGACCAAAGTCACCGGCGTAGTGCGCACCGGCCCCGCGACGCGCTCGCGCTCGGGGCGATCGAGCCGCGTCCACGCCACGCGCCCCGCGCGGCACAGGTCGTCGAGCCACTGCGGCTCGTAGCCGGCGACGCGCGCGGGCAGGATCTCGGTCTCCCAGGCAACAGCCGGCGCCTCGAACCCCTCGAGCTGGGAAACAACTGCCTCCACCGCGTCGGGCCCCTCCATCTGCTCGCCGGGCGCAAGGCGCTGCCAGCGCGCCAGGAACCTCATGAAATCGGCCGCCGCGACCGGCTCGATCTCGGCGCGCAGGCGCTTCAGCGTATAGCGGTGGATGCGCGCAAGCAGCCGCCGCTCGCACCACTCCTCACCGCGCGCGCCGGCCGTGAAGCGCCCGCGCAGCGCGAAGCCCTCACCTTCCAGCTGCGCGAGCGCGATTCCAACGTCTTCGGGAGAGAACCCGAGCGGCGTTGCCAGCTCGGCGGCGCTCACCGGCCCGAGGCCCTCGAGCCGCCCGCGCACGATCTCGGTGAGCGCGCCCTCGCGCCACTGCGAGAGCCGCTCCGCGGCGACCCAGAGCTTGCGCTCGGGGATATGCGCGACCCGGCGCTGCGCCGCGAGCTCCTCTAGAAAACCGCGCCACGCCGGTTGCGCGTCGATCTCCGCATCGGTCAGGCACATCATCCAGAGCAGCGCATCGTGCAGCTCGTCCGCGCTCCCGGCGTCGGGCCAGGCCTCTTCCTTGACGCGCGCGATCGCCTCCGGGTCGAGCCGCCCGAGGTCGGCCGCGCTCTTCGGATCGAGATAGCGCCGGCTCATCACGGCCTGCGTGCGGCGCTCTTCGAGCGGCGCGTCGTCGAAGAACGCGTAGGGCCGCGCGCCGAGAATCTCGGCGGCGAGCGGCGAAGGCTCGGTGAGGTCGCGCCCGCCGATGCTCACCTCGCCTTGCTCGATGCGCCCGAGCAGGCGCTCGAAGCCCTCGGCGTCCATCGCCTGGTGCAGGCAATCGGAGATCGTCTGCGCGACCAGCGGGTGATCCGGGATCTCGCGATCCCCCGTGAGGTTCTCGCCGCAGGCCACCTGGTCGGGAAACACCGCGGCGAGCAGGTCCTCGGCCTGCATGCGCTGCAGGGGCGGCGGCACCTTCGCGCCGCCGCGAAAGCGCGCGAGCGCGAGCGCCACCGCGGCGTTCCAGCGCCAGCGCGTGACGAACATCGGCGCATCGAGGAGCGCCTGCTCGAGGAGCTTCCTCGCGCTCTTGGAGCTGAGGAACCGCCCCACGTCCTCGAGGGGAAAGCTGTGGCTCGAAGTGAGCGAGAGCACGATCGCGTCCTCGGTCGCCGCCGCCTGCAGCTCGAAGTTGAAGGTGCGGCACATACGCTTCCTGAGCGCGAGGCCCCAGGCGCGGTTCAGGCGGCTGCCGTGGCAGGAGTGGATCACCAGCTGCATGCCGCCGCTCTCGTCGAAGAAGCGCTCGAGCACGATGGACGCTTGCGTGGGCAGGCGCCCGAGCGCGGCGCGCGCCGCGCCGAGGTACTGCACGATCTGCGCGGCGGCCGCGGGCGCGATGCCGACCTCGTCCGCGAGCCAGCCGAGCGCGCCGTCGGGGTCCGCGAGGCGCGCCTCCAGCTCCTCGCGCAGCCGCGACACCGCGTGCGAGAGCTCATCGGTGCGCCCGGGCGCCTCGCCCAGCCAGAACGGGATGCTCGGCGGCGTATCGCGCGCGTCCTCCACGCGCACGCGCCCGGCTTCCACGCGCAGGATGCGGTAGGCGGCGTTGCCGAGCTGGAACACGTCGCCCTCGAGGCTTTCCACCGCGAAGTCCTCGTTGACCGTTCCCACCGTGACCCCGGCGGGCTCGAGCACCACCTGGTAGTCGGCGGTGTCGGGGATCGTGCCGCCGCAGGTGACCGCCGTGAGCTTCGCGCCCTTGCGGCCTTTCAGCACGCCGTTGACCGCGTCGCGATGCAGGTGCGCGTGGCTCCGGCCGCGGCGCGTCTGGAAGCCTTCCGCGAGCATCGTCACCACCTCGCCGTAGCGCTCGGCGCTCAAGTTTCGGTACGGCCAGGCGCGCGCGAAGCGCGCGTAGAGCTCGTCTTCCCTCCAGTCGCGGCACGCCACCTCGGCGACGATCTGCTGCGCGAGCACGTCGAGCGGCTGCGAGGGGATCCTCAGCCGGTCGAGCTCGCCGCGGCGCACCGCGTCGAGCAGCGCCGCGGCCTCCACGAGATCGTCGCGCGAGAGCGGAAAGAGCCGCCCCTTGGGCAACCCGCCGACCGCGTGCCCCGAGCGCCCCACGCGCTGCAGGAGCGCCGCGATCGAGCGCGGCGAGCCGAGCTGGCAGACGAGGTCTACGAACCCTACGTCGATCCCCAGCTCGAGCGACGAGGTGCAGACGAGCGCCTTGAGCTCCCCGCGCTTGAGGCGCTGCTCGGCGTCCAGCCGGTACTCGCGCGCCATGCTGCCGTGGTGCGAGGTGACCGCGCGCTCGCCGAGGCGCTCGGTGAGATGGTGCGCCACGCGCTCGGCGAGCCGCCGCGTGTTGACGAAGACGAGCGTGGAGCGGTGCTCCTCCACGAGCTCGGCGAGGCGGTCGTAGACCTGCGTCCAGACTTCCTTCGCCATCACCGCCTCGAGCGGCGAGTCGGGGAGTTCCAGCGCGATGTCGCGCCGGCGCGCGTAGCCGCTATCCACGATCTCGCACTCGCCGCCCGCGCCGACCAGGTAGCGCCCGATCTCCTCCACAGGCTTTTGCGTAGCCGAGAGGCCGATGCGCGCAAGCGGCCGCGCGGCGAGCGCATCGAGCCGCTCCAGGGACAGCGCGAGGTGCGCGCCGCGCTTGTTCGGCGCGAGCGCGTGGATCTCGTCCACGATGACGCTCTTCGCCGCCGCCAGCATGCGCCGCCCCGAGTCGCTGGTGAGCAGGAGGTACAACGACTCGGGCGTGGTGACCAGGATGTGCGGCGAACGCCGGCGCATCGCCTCGCGCTCGGCTTGCGGCGTGTCGCCGGTGCGCACCTGCGTGCGGATCTCGACCTCGGGGAGCCCGAGCGCCTTCAGCTCTGCGCGGATGCCGGCGAGCGGCAGCTCGAGGTTGCGGTGGATGTCGTTCGAGAGCGCCTTGAGCGGCGAGACGTACACCACCTGCGTCTCGTCGGCGAGCCCGCCGTCCAGCGCCTGGCGCACCAGCGCGTCAATCGCGGCGAGGAACGCCGCGAGCGTCTTGCCCGAGCCGGTCGGCGCGGCGACGAGCACGTGGCGGCCCTCGCGGATCGGCGGCCAAGCGCGGCTCTGCGGCTCGGTCGGCGCGCCCAGCGCGCGCCGGAACCAGCCCGCGACCGCGGGGTGGAAGTGCTCGAGCGGGGTCACTCGGTCACCCATTTGCGCACCGACTTGAGAATGCGCGCGTCGGGAAATCCCAGCCGCGCGAGCACCTGCGCGCGCTCGAAGATCTCTTCGTAGCGCTCGATCAGGCCGTCCTTCAGCCGGACCTTGCAGATGCCGGGAAAGCCCGCGCGCCGGCCTTCCGAGCCCGGGACCTTCGAGGTGTAGGAGAACTCGTAGCTCGCGTAGCCGCAGTCGCCCTCGGCGACCGCGTCGCTCAGGGTCCAGGAGAAATCGGTCGCGTTGCCGTGGAAGTGGCGCCGCACCATGTCCGCGATCGCGGCCCGACCCGAGAATTCGCCGTAGAAGCCGTCGTGGTAGACGCCCGTTTCGGTGAAGCAGGCCGCCGCGGCTTCGGCGTCGCCGCGGCAGATCGCCTGCGTCATGCGCTCGAGCAGCGCGCGGAGCGGGTCGGCCATGAATTCATTCTAACAAGCGCCCGGCGCTACAATCGCCCCATGCTGATCGACTTCTTCCTCAAGCTGAAGAGCCACAAGCTCCCGGTCTCCATCAAGGAGTACCTGACCCTGCTCGAGGCCATGGACAAGGGCGTGATCGGCCCGTCGGTGGACGACTTCTATTACCTCAGCCGCATGGCGCTGGTGAAGGACGAGGCCAATTTCGACAAGTTCGACCGCGCCTTCGCCGAGTTCT
>Ga0214472_10007746_pt1 | contig 11224 bp, 9 predicted proteins | sample RVTome_6_FD_207662 | JGI IMG/M metagenome (GOLD analysis project Ga0214472, IMG submission 207662) | Soil microbial communities from uranium-contaminated site in the Upper Colorado River Basin, Wyoming, United States - RVT140D175 | ecosystem: Environmental > Terrestrial > Soil > Contaminated >...
TGTAATGCACGTGCTTGAACAGCTACCACAGTACGATTATGAATTTATAGTAGCAGACAATTGCTCTACCGATAATTCATTAGATATTTTATATGAATTAGCAAATAAAAATAAGCACTTCAAATTGATTGTTAATGCGAATAATTTTGGGGCAACCCGCTCCCAATTTAATGCTTTACTCGCGGCCAGTGGAGATGCAGCGATAGTTATCCCTTCAGATTTGCAAGTTCCACCCGAAATTTTCCTCCAACTGCTGGAGAAATGGGAAGAAGGGTACGAGGTAGTATGCGCTACGTATAAATCACTAAAAGGCAATTTACCCGTTAGATTGTTACGGAAATTCTATTATGTAATAATGGATAAGTTTTCCGAGACTCCACACATCGCGAATTTCACTGGACCGGGCCTATACGATAAAAAATTTCTCGACGCATTGAAGAAATATACGGAACCAGATCCTTATTTGCGTGGCCTCGTGGGTGAAATAGGCTTTAAGCAAGCCACTGTAAACTATACTAAAATGCCCAGAGTCGCGGGCATCAGCAAATTCAAGTTGTACGCAATGTATGATTTTGCCGTTACCGGTATAGTAAACCATTCAAAGATCCCCATGCGACTTACTTCCTTTCTCGGCTGGATTATTTCCTTTCTTTGTCTGATCTGCGCGTTAGGATATTTTATAATTAAATTGATATGGTGGAATTCCTTTTCTCTTGGAATTGCACCGCTCGTTATTGGAATGTTTTTTCTTGCAGCGGTACAACTGCTTTCCATAGGTGTTTTGGGGGAGTATGCCGTAGCAATCCTGGCCCAGACGAAAAACAAACCTCACGTAATTGAACGGGAAAGAATTAATTTTGACATCAACAATGCTTAGGATAACAAGCTTAGTTGCAAGCAGCCTTAAAGGCAAAATGCAAGAGCGAGGAATACCATACTTACTTTGTGGTCTTGTAAATACTCTATTTGGATATTTTGGATCACTTGGGATATACAACACTCTACGCGACATATTGAATACATTTGGTATTCTGATAATAGTAAGGATCGTGACAATTTCTTTTTCCTATTTCACATACAAGATATTTATTTTTAAGACAAAAGGACATTGGTTACGTGAATATCTTCGATGCTATATTTCCTATGGTCTTATTAGCATCGTCTCCATTGCAATTCTTCTTGTTTTAGTTGACTATGCGGGAGTTCCTTTTTGGCTTGCTCAACTATTTACTATATGTATAGGAGTAGCCTTTAGTTTCGTTGCCCATAGTTATTATACTTTTTCACCTAGTAAACCAGCTAATTAAGAGGTTCGTAAAAGTCTTTTGGCAGTTATGAAATTCATATTAGCTCGCTGAAGAACGGCATTTCCTTGTGAATCTCATATTTTCACTTTTTCGTAAGATGGGATACCGGATTAATAGATGCTGATATATAATAAGTCTGTAGCGCCCATTTTTAATAGTATTGGAATCTAAATAGGCCAAGTGTTGGTTCGTCGAGTAAATTTTTAAGCGGCCACATAAGTCACTTGGGAACTTGAGCCTGTAAAATATTCACTGGGAAATAAACCGAAATTTTCTAAATTAATTTGTTACCGAAAGCGGGATGTTTACACATCATTTTTGGAAACATCATCTTTTTTACAAATAGGTTGTCCATTTAATGAAAAAATATTTTGGCATTCTTGTTGTCATTGTCGTTTATTTCGGTTTGTACAGTATGTGTGTAGTTTCTCGGGTAGAGAGTGTTGTGTTTATGGGCGTTGATGAATCTTCTATAATAGAAGCCATAAATTCATTGTTCCGAACTCCTTATTACAACATGCTAGCGTCTTATCACTCTAAGTTTTATGGTTGGTCTTATATTGTAATTAATTTTATCACATTGGTCCCTTTTAAGTTATTAAACATAGAGGGGCAGGCAACTAATATAATTGTTCGATTTGTGCTATTTCTTATAGGCATGACTGCTGCAAGTATTTTTTATTTTGTCTGCCGAAAATTTTATCGAGTTTCACTTTCATTAATCATTACATTTATTTTTTTAACCCATCCTGTTACTGCTCATTATTTTATAACGATTCATCCTGAAAGCACAGGGACTCTTTTCTATCTGGTTGGGCTACTGTATTTGTGTCGTTTCGTTCGCGATGAAAAAAATTTGTTATCCAACTATATTGGAGGGGTTATTGCCTTTTCTATTGCTTCTTTGTCAAAGCAACCGTATTTCATCATTTCGTTTTTCACGCTACTTTATTTCCCATATCATTATCTAAAAGCTAATAATATCAATACGTTTCACTTTTTGAAATCTAAAGTTTTTCTTAAAGTACTCGTTGCAACAATATGTATATCGCTAATTGTTGCCTTTATCATTCATCCATTTGCATTTATCGACTTTGGAAAATTTCTCGACTTTCAACGACACTTAATGACAGTCAATTCAAAAATATTATTTAGTGATGTTGCCTCATTATGGGCTGATCAGATAAAATCGAACCCACTAGTAATTGTTAATTTTTTGTTAATATTTTTACCTTTTATTCATCGGCTTTACAGAAATATTCCATTTATATACAGTACGGTAGTGAGTTCTAGCATCACACTTTTGTTCATTTATAAGGCCAGATATATTGTAGATATTAACTATCTATTCCCTCTCTTTCCAATATATGTACTTAATATATCTTATTCAGTTTTCGTTTTGTATGATTGGCTCAGATTGAAGAATAATCATTTACTCAAAACCACATTTGTTCCTATTTTTTGTTTATTTTCAGCCCCTTACGTAATTTTTAATGTTTCTCAAACTACCTACTTAACTTATAAAATGTGGCTGCTTGATGGTTTGTCTACCAAGAATTTATCATGGTCTTATATTGAATCCCTTCCAAAGAACTCCAAGATTGCGTATTACCCTACTGTTGCCGTCCCTGACTCTTACAGGGATAAAGGTTGTCATGTTTGGCAAGGATGCGCAAGTGAAAAGCAATTAGAGGAATACTTACCAGATTATATATTTATTAGCTGGGACTATAAATATGCAAAAACAAATGAGTGGGCTAATTTTATTATGAACAATAATTACAAAAAGATAGACGAATTGAGAGCTGCAGAGGGGAAGCATGTTGACGATTCTTGCGGGAATATTGTAAATAAAAATCCATTCTCTAGTTTGGTTGCTGAGTCATCTCCTGTGGCAGCCTTATCCCGTAGTTTGGATTGTTTTAATGATCTCAGGGAAATTCTATTTTTTCATTCAAGCGGCACTATTGTTGAAGGGGACACTATTTCAGTTTATAAAAAATAATCTAATTGCCAGCTACTCCAGTTTGTGAGATTGAAACCCCTGATTGAGTGAGTTTGTTGTTTGAAATTTCCAGCCGTATTGCGGATTTTTCTCCCAACGGTCGTTTCCGGTGGAGTGATTGTAATACAAAAGGACATTATTGGTGATTTCGGGGCATAATAACCCATTAAGGACCGTTTAACACGTCTTGTTCCTCGAACGATGTCTGGCTGCATTGATGGTGCAGACGGTCAAGCCGCACGAAATCCTTCTGGAGGACATGCCCCCAAGGCACTTCACCAACCGATTATTGCGATGTCAGATTCATTGGATATGAGGTAGGTTGAGACCGTTACCACTTCTGCCAATTATTTCAATGAAGATTTCATTGATAAACGTTAAAGAACTTTGGTACTTATTAATAGAGCATATCTATGGTTAACATACATGCAGCAGAATCATTGTCTTCGAAAAACCAAATGGCTCAGCTAGCTGAGCCGGAAGATATCAGTATTGTCATGGCGGTATATAACCATGAAAACACAGTGGCAGAAGCTATTGAGAGTGCATTGATTCAAGAAATGCCCTATAAGAGTGTTATATATTGTTTGAATGATGCATCTACGGACAGAAGTGCCGAAATATTAAATGACTACGCTCAAAGATATCCTGGACAAATAAAACTTTTTACCAGTATTACAAACCAGGGCTCTGGAAAAAAATCTTTTTACCATAATCAACCTCCCGTCAGAGGGAGGTACTGGTGTCTGTTAGCGGGTGACGATTATTGGACGACCAAAGATAAGTTGGCTCAACAGATTGCCTTTCTTGATGGCAGTCCTGATTTTGTCGGTTGTAGTTGCAACACATTAGTTAAGGATGAAACCACCAATACAGAAAGTATTATTAAACCGGATCGGAATTCATGGAATTTGCTCGATTTAATATTGTTGCGTCACAAATACGCATTTTATGTACATACCACCAGTATAATTTGGCGAAATATTTTTCTGGACAAAGGTTTTTTTCTCCCCCCCTCTTTTAAAAGGAAATTTGCATTTGGCGATGTCGTACTAACACATATGATGCTGGGTAAGGGAGGGAAGATGCACAACATACCAGAAGTAATGAGTTGTTATCGAGTCACTGGACGTGGCGTATGGACAAGTAAATCTACCCAAGAACAGGCCGAAATGAACGATAGGCTGATGAAAAACATAAGTCTCTCAATTCCTTTTAAATATAAGGTAGTTATTTCTCTGCAGAAATTGCGGAGCCGTTCAAACACATTCAAAAATATAGTCCCTGGGCCCGTTAATGAATAAAGAAAAATTCACTTTTTATAAAGAACATCCTAAAACATGCAGCCCAAACGATTTTTGGGGACAGGTGAAACGCACGGTTAATGGTACTCCTGTATCGCAAGATCAGATTGAAATGATCGTTGATGCTGTTGTGGCAGGATTGGAACTAAATAAGAAAGACACCCTCCTAGATTTGTGTTGCGGAAATGGCGCATTAAGTACGTTGTTATTTGATCGCTGTGCTGGAGGCTTGGGAGTGGATTTTTCTGAATATCTTATTTCAATTGCTAACAGATATTTCGTTAAGCCTCCTGATCAGACCTATATCCTTCAGGATGTATTGGAGTTTTGTGAGAATCCAATAACCCCTCATAGATTTTCAAAATTGGTTTGTTATGGGTCTTTTTCATATCTTGAGGAAGATATCGCAGAAAAAATTCTTGTTCTCGTCAATAATAACTTTCCAAATTTGCAACGTATTTTTATCGGTAACTGTCCTGATAAGAATTTGCTAACTGACTTTATTGATGGTCGGAAATTTACACCAGGAACTGAAAATGATCCAGATTCTCCGATTGGTATTTGGAGGACACGGGAGGAATTTATTTCAATGGCAATCAGGAGTGGCTGGCAAGTGTCTATTCATAAAATGCCTAGTCAGTATTATGCTGCCCACTATCGCTATGATGTTATTTTGTACAGATGAGTGACAATATGGAAAAATTGCAGGTTGCATGGATATCCGGCATGCCTCGCTCAGGATCTACTTGGTTATCGCAGATCTTTGCCTCCTCGCCAGTTGTCAGGTTAAAATTTTGCCCGCTTTTTTCATATGAATTCAAAAATGCCCTGGACGAAAAAAGTTCAGCGGATGATTGGAAAAAGCTCTTTAATGATGTCTATCGGATGAAATCAGAATATCTCGATCAAGACTATCTGCGCAAAAAAGGCTTAGTTCCGACATTTCTTGAAAAAAGTGAAAATCCACAACATCTTGTGATCAAGTCAACCAGATTTCATAATCTGATACCGCATATATTACGATTGCACGACCAGATTCGCTTCATTCATATTGTTCGCCACCCTTGCGCAACAATTTATTCCTGGTTAAATAATCCTTATGAATTTCCACAGCAGGCTGATTCGATGTCAGAGTGGAGAACCGGTGAATGCAGGAAAACCGGCCCAGGTGAATTCTGGGGATTTGATGATTGGAAAAAAGTGACCACCCAGGCATTGCGCCTCACAGAATTATATCCCAACCGATTTAGAATCTTGCGTTACGAGTCTCTGGTTCGTGATACCAAAAAATGCACAAAAGAGATTTTTGAATATCTTGAAATACCTTATGAAAAACAGACTAATGATTTTATCGAGCTGTCACAGAGCAAACATGATCAAAACAAACGCTCTGTATTCAAGAACCAGGGATTAAATAAAGACTGGGTTACCATGCTTGACCCATCTGTCGTATCGACCTGCAAGGCTGAATTGTCTGGTGCTGAGTTAGAACAGTTCCTGGAAGAATAATAACCATTAGTTTCATGAGATGCCCCCATCCAATGATTAAAGAAAAAGACATTGAAAAGTTGGCCATTTTTGGTGGCGAAAAATTGTTCTCACTGCCGAAGTCGACATCAAATTTATTACGGCCCGACATCGAAAAATTTCTAGATTATTCAAGAATATTTTTTGAGCAAAAGCAATACACAAATAATGGCCCCAACAATAAGCTTCTTGAAAAACGCTTGGCCGAATTTCACAAAGTTAAGTATTGCGTAACGTTTTCAAGTGGATTCTGGGCGTTGGCTTTGGCAATCCGTTCACTTGCACTGAAGGGGAAAACTGAAATAATAATGCCATCATTGACTTATCGACGGATGGCTGATATTGCCGCATGGGTAAGACTCAAACCGCATTTTTGCGAAGTGGACTCCAAGTCACTTGCCATGGACGCAGCAACTGTTAAGCCATGTATCAATGAAAATACAGCAATCATTCTCGGGGTCCACCCGATTGTAAATTGCTGTGACACTGTGGGACTGATCGATATAGCAAGAAAAAACAACATTCCTATTTTGTTTGATTCTGTCGAGTCTGTTTATGAATCAACCGCCGCCGGAAAAATTGGGGGCTTTGGTGGGGCTGAATGTTTTTCATTGCATGCCTGTAAATTGTTCAATGGATTCGGCGGTGGCTATCTTACAACCAATGATGAAGATTTGGCAGTAAGGTTGGCCTCAATGCGAACCTTTGGTTTTGTGAGCGTTGATAATGTTGATGTGCCGGACGGCATGAATGCGAAATTGAACGAGATGCATGCGGCCATGGCTTTGGCGAGCTTGGATGATATCGAGAGCCAGATAGAACGTAATCGTGACCTCTACTATACCTATAAGTCTTCACTTGGGTCTGTTTCAGGAATCCGATTGCTGGAATTTGATGAAAGATATACTACGGGTTACAAGAATATAGTAGTTGAAATACTAGATACCTGGCCATTTAGTCGTGAAGATACACTAAAAGTGCTGAACGCTGAAAATATTCTAGCGCGTCCATATTACTATCCGCCATTGCATCGCAAACCAATGGACTTCACCTATGTTTTTGTGAATTTGCCAATGACAGATATGTTGACAAATAAATTTATCAATTTTCCCTGTGGGCAGCGTGTGGAAAACGAAGACATCATCGAAATTGTGGATTTTTTGAAATTTATTTCATCAAACGCAAACCTGATATTAGCGCATTTGAGCAAGATTGAGGATAATGAATAAAGGAAAAGAGAATTTTGCGATCCTAGGCGCGGCCCCAAAGTTTGATAAATCAATCCCTATCGGACAGTTATATTTCCCGTCATGGAAACGCTACGAGGCTGCCTTTCGCGGAATTTTCGAAAGACAATACTATACGAACAACGGCCCGCTACTTACAGAACTGGAGGATAAGTTGCAGCAATTCCTGGGGGTGAAGCATGCGATATGCGTGGGTAATGCAACCTTCGGTCTAATGATGTCAGCCGAGGCATTGAGCCTTTCCGGAAAAGTCATTATGCCATCCTTTACATTTATAGCTTCGGCGCAATCATTAAACTGGGCCGGTATTGAGCCGGTATTCTGTGATGTAAACTCAGCGACACATCAGATTGCAATCGATAAATTAGACACACTAATCGATGATCAAGTCACTGGGATTATGGGGGTAAATTTATGGGGTGGCGCTTGTGACCCAGTTGCATTAGAGCAGTACGCTGAAACGAAAGGTCTGAAGTTATATTTTGATTCAGCCCACGCTTTTGGATGTGAGATTGGCAACACAAAAATTGCCAACTTCGGAAGCATTGAGGTGTTTTCTTTTCATGCAACCAAGATTTTGAGTGCAACCGAAGGTGGTTGCGTATGCACTAACGATGATAATTTAGCCGCTCGATTACGAAGTATCCGACCAAGCTATGGAGATACTATACCTGTCAATATTACAAAAGTAGCAAATGCTAGAATGTCTGAAGCTCAAGCAGCAATTGCACTGTTAAGTCTTGAGGATTTTCCACAGAATCAGCAAAAAAACGAGGCTCTGTTTCATAACTACAAAGAAGGTTTGAAACATATTCCCGGGATCAAATTAGTAAAACCTGCGGGCGTTACTTTCTCGAATTACCAATACCTAGTTTGTGAGGTTGATGAAGGTAATTATGGTATCTCGCGAGATTCGTTGATCACGGTGCTTAAAGCAGAAAACGTGAACGCCCGGCGTTATTTTTATCCAGGCACACACCGTAGTGCCGGATTTCGAGAAAGGCTGTCGGGGAATATTGATAATTTGCCGGTCACGGACCAGCTTTGCGCATCATGTATTCAACTACCTGTTGGCGCGATGGTTGAAGGTGATATCGTAGATACAATTTGCAAAATCATTGATAAAAGTCAGCGTAATTCGCAGCTTCTAAATTCCTTTTTAAAAGAGCGTGGAAAATGAGGCTAGGCATCATGCAACCCTATTTTTTTCCATATCTAGGGCATTTCTCCTTAATTGCTTCGGTAGATAAATGGATAGTTTTTGACGTTACTCAATATACACCCAAGACTTGGATGAATCGGAACCGTATACTGCATCCGAAGAGTGGTTGGCAGTACTTGACAGTTCCCCTTGCAAACTCCTCGATTTCGATAAAAACTTCAGAAGCCAGGGTGCTGAATTTGGCTGAAACAAAGAGGTCGATTATTGGCAAGCTGGCACATTATAAAAAGACTGCGCCATATTTTCACAAAGTTAATAACGTCGTTCAGCACGCTTTCGATTACTCTTTAGATGATTCACTGGTTAGCTTGAATGTTAGTGCATTAAGTGCGGTTTGCGACTACCTGAAGATTCCATTCTCATATCAAATATGTTCAAAGCTCATGCTTGATTATCCCCCAAAGCTTAAGCCGGGAGATTGGGCGCCTTACATTTGTCAATCCCTCAGTGCATCAGTATATGTCAATCCCGCTGGCGGAAAAGATATTTTTGATGTATCAGAATTTGAGAAACGAGGCATAGTATTGTATTTTGCCGAATTCAAAACATTTGAATATGCTACATCAGGCTATAGTTACGAACCTAACCTTTCAATATTAGATGTGATGATGTGGAATTCAGCAGAAGCTATCGTCGCTGTACTAAAAGAAGGAACAAAACTGATCAATGCATCTTAATGAACTCCCTAACAAACACCTACCAATCTGTAAGATGGCAGATATACATAATGCCTTCGGAGGAATAAGTGGGAATAGGTAAATATAAATCCACACTCTCTCTTCGTGAAGACGTTTCTCGCTTAATAGATGAAGGCGACCTTGACCAAGCACTACGATTAATCCACGATTTTGTTGTTCGGATCTTTACTGAGCCATTGTGCACCTCACAGGTTTTCGGTTCTATAACGCTGGATAAGATTTGCCAACGCATAGGGAACGCAAACCTTAAAGAGGTTAAGCGAGAAAATGCTGAGCCGGCACTCAGTCAGCGGGATCAACCGGTCTTTGTTTATATCGTCAGCAAGCTGCAAAAATCTGGTGGGCATACCCGAGTCATTGAAGACTTTATCAAGGCAAGGCCAGAGGCGCAGCATGTTATCTTATCGACAGAACTGAATGGCCGGTCAGATATCGACTATTTGATGAAGCGGGCAGCCAAACAAACTGGTATCACCATTGAGCGAGCACCAAAAGTAAATTACCAGCAACGTTTAACGTGGCTACAAGAACGCCTGTTGAACCTCTATCCTAAAAAAGTCTATCTATTCAATCACCATCAAGATAGCGTTGCTGTAGCCGCAATCCAACCTGAAATGAATCTCGATGCCAGTTTTTATCATCACGGCGATCATCATTTATGTCTCGGGGTGTATTTGTCGCATCTAGAACACATTGATCCGAATCCAACGGGGTACAAGAACTGCCGTGATTTGCTAGGTATCGACAATATCTATATTCCACTCACTTTTGACGATAAAGGGGATCGTCCTGCTGGTTGGCCATTCTTGCATGAAGGAAAACTCACGACTTGCACGGCAGCCAGATCAAACAAAATTGAAATCCCCTATTTTGTCAGCTATCTTGAGCTAGTCCCCAAACTATTGAAGGCCACTCAAGGAAAGCACATCCATATTGGGAGATTGACCCCTTGGGCACTTTTCAAAATTCGACGTGGACTGAAGCATTATGGCATTCAGCCTGATCGATTCATTTACACGCCTTGGGTTCCAAGCATTTGGAAGGTTTTTCATGATTATCGAGTTGATTTGTATGTTGCATCTTTTCCTTACGGGGGCGGCTTGACGTTGATTGAAGCAATGGGAGCTGGAATCCCTGTTGTCTTGCATAGACATATCTTTTCTCGAATCCTAAGCGGAATTGATCTTGCCTATTCCGGGGCCTTTAGCTGGCGCTCTCCAGAAGAATTACTGAACTATTGTAAGTCATTAAATTCTAACGATCTAGTGGAAGCTGGTCGTTTAGGTCGCATGCAATATGAAAAATTTCATTCTAGTGACCACCTTAAAGGATTTCTCAACAACACAGTTCACGACTCTCCAAAACCCAACGATTTATCCGATAATTTTTCTGTCGAAAGTGATGAATGGGCGCTTTGGATGGAACGCCAGTTGAGTATACAAAAGGTATTTTCGAGAGCGGTTTACCGAGCGCTCAGAGGTTTCAGGGCATGGTTGTAATCATTTCAGGTAGATATAAGCTGGAACTTCAAATAGAAACAGGGCATATCGTCCTTTCCGGCGTCGGATCACGAATATTTATTGATGCCGAGGACATATTTATTCGCTGTGGCCTGGAATATAGCTGCAATAGTCCACAGAGTCTTAGGCGTTACGAAAAGATGGAGGTTTCTAGGCACTTGATTTCAATGTAAGCGACCTAATTAAAAAGATATCTCTCATTACAAATCAATCAGCTTTGCAGTCTCTCGAAAGAGATTTAGCTCGGAACCACGCAACAAACACCCCTGTAAGCAACCCCGCCAAAGTCGCCAATGCAACCAAGAGAAACCGTTTGGGCTTGTCGCGGCTTAGCGGCTCTGAGGGAGACTGGAGAAAATAATATGAGTTGAAATTGACCTTTTCTTGCGGGAAT
>Ga0214472_10007749_pt1 | contig 11221 bp, 12 predicted proteins | sample RVTome_6_FD_207662 | JGI IMG/M metagenome (GOLD analysis project Ga0214472, IMG submission 207662) | Soil microbial communities from uranium-contaminated site in the Upper Colorado River Basin, Wyoming, United States - RVT140D175 | ecosystem: Environmental > Terrestrial > Soil > Contaminated >...
TCGGATGCGCTACGGGGAAAGCCACCATCCCATTGGCCGAGAAGGGGTTTCGCATCACCTGCGTTGAACCGGGCCCGGCGCTCGCAGCCCAGGCTCGGCACAACCTGGCGAAGTTCCCGAACATCGAGATCATGGAGGGATTCTTCGAGGAGTGGCAGCCACCTCCCGGCCGGCTCTTCGATCTCGTGTACGCCGCGACCGCCTGGCATTGGATCGATCCCAACGTGCGCTACGCGAGAGCCTGGAAGGCGCTGAATCCAGGCGGCCACTTGGCCTTCTGGACCGCCCAACACGTCTTCCCGGCGCACGGAGACGACTTCTTTCGGGAGATCCAGGATGTCTACGACGAGATTGGAGAGGGGTTGCCGGCCGGCGCAGCCTGGCCTCGTCCGGGCGAGCTGGATGAAGAGACAGCCGCGATAGAGGCGAGCGGCCTCTTCCAGGTGACCTTGATCCGCCACTTCGACTGGGAACGCAGGTACGAGGTCGAGGAGTACATCGCACTACTCGAGACGTTTTCGGGTCATTCGACGATGCGGCAGTGGCAGAAGGACCGCCTCTACGGAGAGATCAGACGGCGACTGGCAGGCCGGCGTAGCAGGTCGGTGCGCCGTCATTGGGGAGCGGTCCTTCACGTTGCCCGACGAAAGGAGACATGAGCCACCCGGCGATGTCAGACGTGCTCGTCATGCAGTGTCTTCAGCCAGCGCTCCGTCGCCGACGGCGACCCCAATCGCAGGACTGGCGGCGCATTCAGATCGGTCTCCAGTGCGGCGATCCGAGTCCGCTTGCGAGCAAAGCTACGGAAATGCCAAACGAGGATGGAGTCCAGGGAGAACACCTTGCGCCACGACTCGGTGTTGCCGTTGCAAACCGTCTCGCCGGTGGCCGCTCGTCGCAGCGTGCGTCGCAGTAGCCAGCTGAGAGAAATCCAACGTGGATAGTCGAGGGCTACGACGAGGTCGGTGCGCGCGAGCACCAGGTCCCGCCAATGTCCGTATGCCGTGTCGAGCACCCACATTTCCGCCGCAACGAGCCGAGCAACCATGTTGACCTGCTCCTCCACCGGACGCTCGACCCAGCCGGGTAGCCATCCCACCTCGTCGTCCATGCAATGCCAAGGCAGACCGGTGATCTCACCGATCCGTCGGGCCAACGTGGTCTTGCCCGAGCCGGTCACGCCGTACACGAGGATGCGTTGGGGACTGCTCACTTCGATGCAACGGTATCCGAGGCTCCGATTGCTCCGTCAGTCGTCGAACTGGACGTAGACCTGTCCCTTGTCGATGATGACGCGGTACGTCTTCAGTGCCGCATCGGACGGACCGCGGACACGCTCGCCACTGCACACGTCGAAACGGCTTCCATGCTCAGGGCAGGTGACGACTCCGTCGTCGACGTCGATGTGCCCGCGTGACAGTCTGGCGCCGGCGTGGGGACACGTGTCCTGCACGGCGCAGATGTCACCGCCGGTGTGATAGACGGCCAGCGGACCCCTCACGGGATCATCGATCCGGTCGACCACTCCGAGCCGGCCGGCGACATCGCCGAGAGCGAACAGGCGAAGCCGTCGACCGCCAGGGTTCTTCATCCACTCCGTCAGTCGGGTGGGGACGGACTTGGCGACAGCCCCTCTCGTCGTGATGAAGTCGCATCCTGCGTCCTCCCCCCTCTTCCACGCATCCCCTCCGGGCATCGTCACCAGCCCCACCACCATGGCGAGCGGCCAGCGTGTCTTGCTCGCGTGAGAGATGTCGACGCTCTCATCGAGCTCGAGGTCGATCACAACCGCCGCCGGCGGCGCTCCCTCGAACTCGTCCAGCGAGACGATCGACGCCAGTTCCATACCCAAGCCCAGAGCCAACCGCCTGACGTTTCGGAGAGAGAGCCCGTCGTCCACCACCGCGACGATGTGCATACTCAGAAGCTGGTGACCGTCACCTCGTGAAGAGCCATCTCTTCTCGGATGATGGCCAGGTCCTCCTGGTTGGGGAGGAAGGGATAATCGCGCATCGATTCCGACGGCCGATAGGACCCGTACGGTCGCGTGCAGCCCGGTTCGCCGTTCGATCCGGGGCATCCGTTCGTCATGAAGGGAACCCCGGAGTCGACAGCCCGCTCGATCACACGACCATCGAAGCGTGATTCATCCTTGATCTCGGTGAGTGATCCGGCTTCGTCGAACCCGAAGTGCTCCCACCTGAAGCCCTCGGTCTCGATCAGGTGCTTGGCGAGTTGAATCCTTCGCCACCGCCACATCGGAGACTTCTCTTCGGATCCCATGCGAGAGTCCGGTTCCGGGTTGAAGCAGAACAGATAGGGGAAGATCTGCCTATCGCACAGGTCGATGAAGAGCCTGACCATGTCGTGGTCGGTTTCGCCCAGGCCCACCAGCGTGTGGCAGTTGACTTTCCACGGGCCGAAGATCTCCCGAGAGTCGTCGACGACCTCCCAGTACTTCTGCCAACTGAGGCCCCCGCCCGAGGGCACGTCCGTTCGATGGCGGCGGAAGAGGTCCTCGGTCACGGCATCGAGACCGATCCCGATCATGTCCACACCCAGATCCCGGAAGGTCTGAAGACGTTCTCGATTCAGCGTCGGCGGCGCGACCAGGATCGACAGCGGCGTGTCGACCTTTTCCCTGATCCTGCGGGTGATCTCGAACGTGTCGCGGTAGGCGCTTCCGTGGGTGACCATCGAGATGCACAACCGGGTGAGGGTCTCCGAGTACTTGGCGAGGCGATCCACCAGGTCGTCGGTCTCGACGAGAGGCCAGTCGACTCGGATGAACGACTTGTCCTCGTAGTCGCCGGGGCGGGTCCGGGCCAGCCCGCAGTAGCTGCAGTCGGATCGGCATCCGGAGTTGTAGTTGAGCAACAGGTTGATCCCGCCGAAGTCGAAGTCGCGGGTGAACCGGCCGGATCGATAGCGCAAGGCCAGAGCGCTGGCGTAGGAGATCCTCACCCAATCCGGGCTCTGGCGCCGTTCATCGGCGACAACGAGAAGGAGCTTGCGTTCAACGGTCACGTCGCCTCCTCGCCGTCGGGGAAATAGCAGGACCCGTCTCGGCCCGGGATGCTGACCATCGTGCGCTCTCTGGCACGACCCCCCGCCTCGAGGACGGTCGAGACGACCTCTTCGGGAGTGACCTCGAGGCCTGTGCCGTTGGCGAATGCCGATTCGGCGATCGTCTCGATGTCGTGCCTGGCGAGCCGAGCCCATTTCAAGGCGCCCTCGAATCGGGCGATCGGCGGGGGGATGTCGTTGAAGTCACCGGTGAAGAGCGCGCTCTTGATGGTGTTGCCGTGCAGCGCCAGGTACAACCGAACCAGTCCCGCAGGTGTCCTCAAGAGTGCCGTGGCGGTGGCGTCGGGCTGAGGGGTCCGGGCGAACAGCCAATCCCCCGACGAGTACTTGTCTCGAACGAGCGCGTCGGTGAGAGAGACCTCCTCGGGCGTCGGCTCGGACTCCGTCAGGTCGATGCCGACCGCCTCGGTGAATCCGACGGCGACGGCTTCTCGAAGCATCGCCCCGGTCCAGGTCCCGCCCAGCTCCCGACTGACGGTGGTGATCCGCCCCTCCACCGCCTCCACAGCTCGATCTCCCAGCTTGGCGGCCGGGATGTCGAGGACTTCCAGCATGAATGCGACGTCCAGGTCGGCGAGCACGCTGGCATGGAACAACATCCCGCCGTGGCCATCGAGGTAGAGCCCAAGACCGGCTATCTTTCGTCCGTCCACCTTGAGGTCGTTCTTGCCGCCGAACGACGACTCGATGCCGAGCCTGGAAAGGCCGGCGACGACGCCCTGGGACAGGCGCAACAGAGTCGACCTCGGGCGCTCGTCGACCGGAGCCCTGCCGGCCACGGCCACGCCCAACTGGCCCTCGCCCATGACGATTGCGCCCCCACCGGTGGGACGCCGGTTGTATGCGGTGCCGGTGCGGGCGCAGGCGTCGATGTCGATCTCGGCTTCGAGATGCTGAAAACGACCGCACAGGGCGGCGTGGCTGGCATAGGTGTACAACCTCAGGGCGGGCGGAGACGGCTCGGCCGTGCGGGCGTGTGCCGCCATCAGGGCCTCGTCCAGGGCCAGTCCCTCGGCGCCGCCGGCACCGTCGTCGCTCAGGTACCTCCAGGATGTCATCGGGCGACCTCCGCCACATCGGCCACCGACGAGATGTTGACCGTCTGGTACCCCCCACCGTCGTCGCCGACCCATGTGAGAGAACAGCAGTACTCGTAGAGCGCTGCGGTGAGACCACGAGACTCGGCGTAGGCGATGGCGCCCTCGGCCGGATAAGCGATTCCGTTGAGACCGTGGTCGATCGCCCCCCAGTCGAGCTCGGTCTTGGCAGCTCCCATCGGACGCCCGCAGCCGAGATTGATCTTGGTGTCGGGCATGGCTGCACGCGCTTCGGAGAAGAAGTCGATGCATTCGTCCACCGGCGGCGGCGGAATGTGTGCCATCGGTGTCCCGGTGAGCGGAACGAGGACGACGATGATCAGCGTCGACACCGGATGACGGGCGATCATCTCCAGTGCGTTGTGTTCGCCGAGGAACTCCCCGTAATGCATACCGAGGACGACATGGGGGATGATGCGCAGCCCCCGCTCGGCCAACACGGCCAACGACCGTTCGAAGTCGGCGGTGGTCAGATCCAGGTGATAGACGTCGTGGATGGTTTCGTCGGCCCCGATGATGTCGAGCATCACTCCGTCCACCCCGACCTTCGCCAGCCCTTCGGCGATCAGCGGCGATACGACTCCAGAATGGACGACGACCTTCATCTCCAGTTCCTCTCGAATTCGGGCGATGTGGTCGAGATGGACCAGCAACGGAACGCCTCCGCTCCTGGTCGAGCCGCCCGAGACGAGGATCCCGTCGGTCCCGCCGGCCTTGAGGCGTCGAGCCAACTCATAGAGATTCTCTTCGGCCTTCACCGAGATCATGCCTTTGAGGACCTTGGCCTGGCAATGATCGCACTGAAGGGCACAGGCTCCGCCGGTCACCGACACCGGGAGGAAACGGCGAGGGTTCGTGGGCTTCCATTCGCTGGTTTCCCAGCGCTTGAGGCCAGGTGCGTAGAACTCCATCGTGTTCTGGAACCGTTCCCGTCTGATCGCGAATCCATCGGCGACGTCGATCGTCATTCCGCAAGCACCCCCTCGATCCTGTACTGACGGATCTTTCGTCCGAACTGCTCCACGATCGCCTCGGCGCCGTGGGTGAGCATCGCCAGCTCTTCGGCGAGACGGGCGGGAGCGATCTCGATGAACCAGCCCTGACCGTATGGATCGCGCTCGACCAAACCGGGATCTGCCATCGCCGACTCGTTGACGGCCAGGATGCGGCCGGAGAGCGGAGAAACCAGAGGACCGACGAACTTCTCCGCCTCGAGGCTCCCGAACGGCTCGCCGCGAGTGACCCCTCCGTCAGGGCGGAAGGAGAGCTGGGCGAGTGTCCCGGACGTCTCCAGTCCGAGAGGATCCATGCCGATTCGGACGACCCCGGAGTCCTGCCTCGAAACCCACATGTGCCGCTCGAGGTCGTAGGCGAGGTCGGTCTCGACGGCGAAGCCGCTCACTGTCTGCACTGTCATCGTGGATCGGTCCTCCTCGTGCTCACGCTCGTGCCACCCGTTCGATCTCATGGAGAAGGGATCCCAGCCTGTCTCCGGCGGAGCCGAGCGCGGACAGGGCCGCCCGTCCTTGACTCACCGTCAACCCGGCCAGCGAATCCTCGGTGACGGCCGCGGCACCGTTGAGCTCGGGGTCCGTGAGCCGGGCCCGGACGATCCTCCCGCCGGCCACGCTCACCTGCGCATGCGAGGCGCCGTCGGTGGCTCTCAGCAGCAACACTCCGGCCTTGACCTTGACGTGCCACACGTTCGGGGGAATGCGAGGATGTCCCCGTAGCCAGCCCTCATCCAGGAAGTCGCCATCGACCTCGGCGAGCTTCTCCTCCTCGTAACCGTTGAGACGACCCACCTCGGGATCGAGCCCGAGCGCCGAGCCGTAGGCACGAGTCGCCGCCGACGCGAACGCGATGGGATCGGCGGGCGTGGGCAACAGGTAGCGCCGCATCAGCGCCTCGAACTCGTCGCGAGTCTCCTGGTCCGGCGTGTCGACGGTTCGGGCTGCGGCCGCGTGATCGAAGCGGGAGATCAGATTGCCCACCACCACGACCGCTTGTTCGATCTGGCCGGCGCCGTGCCCGCTGATCTTCCGATCGCCGACGACGACATCTCCCTGCTTCTCTACCGAAGCATCGATGCCCACGGCCCGAAAAGCCTCCACGGCAGGCGCCAGCGCGTCGCGGACCGCCCGGGCTCTCACTGCGGTGACCATGTCGAGAGGGAGGGTGATCTGGAAGAACAGCTGTCCCTCGTCGAGATACACGGGACCGCCTCCCACCATCCGCCGATACACCGGCAACCCGGCGCGGCGACAGTGCGCCTGGTCGATCTCTTCGAGCCGGCGATGGAAGCCGATCGAGACGTACGGCGCGTCCGGCTGCATCAGCGACAGGGTCGGCGGGGCGCCGGCCGACACCCCGTGGGCGATGGCGTGCCACAGCGTCTGGGAGCGCAGTGGAGCGACCCTGCCGAAGTCGATCACGCGGAGGGCGCTCGGGCTCATCCTGCGCCGGTCAATCTGCACACCTGAAACAAGTCATGTCGAGCTCGTCGATGCGGGCCCGGTAGGCGGCGACGGCGTCGCCGGACTCGACTAGTGGACGCAGCGGTCCCGACGTGGAGTCAGGCCGGATCAGCGTGATCCATCCGGCGTCGTACGGGTCCCGGTTCGCCACGAGGATGTCGGCGGCGAACGCTGCCTCATTGGGTTCGACAACCTCGCCCGCGAACGGAGTGTGGATGGGACCGACCCACTTGGCGCTCTCCACAGTGGCCACCGACCCGCCCGCCTTGACCCGTCGCCCGGGCCGCTTGAAGAGGATCGAGACCATCTTGCCCATTCGGGTCTGGGCGACGTCGGTCATGCCCAACCGTGCCAGATCGCCTTCGAGGCGCACCCACAGGTCGCCCTCGATGTCATAGGCACGGTCATCAGGCAGGTAGCAACCTCGGTACACGGTCACGCCGCGTCACCACAGGAGATCCCCTCTGCTGCGAGGAACTCCTCGTAGGCGGCGACCCCGTCCGCACCGGTCACCAGCTCGGCAGAGTCGGCCGCCCAATCGTCGACCTGGATACGGACGAACCAGCCTGCGCCGTAGGGGTCGCGGTTGATCACCCCCGGATCCGATCCCATCAGGGGATTGGCCTCGATGATCTGTCCATTCACCGGACACGTGACCGGGCCCACCCACTTGCTGCTCTCGACCGTGCCCAGGCTGCGGCCACGCTGGGCCGGCCGTCCGGCAGCCTTGGGCATCGCCGAGATGACGTTCTGAGCCATGCTCTGGGCGACATCGGTGACCCCGACGGTCACCGAGCCATCCTCGTCGGGTCGAGCCCAGACATGCTTCTCGGGCCAGTAGTAGAGATCGGCGGGGATGTTGCAGCCTCGGACCTCAGCCATCTGTTACCTCCTCGTGATCCAATTGGCGGTGGTAGAGAAACTGGTCGAAGGCCACGACCCGGATCTCGCGGGCGTATTCGTCGAGGAAGCTCGGATCGCGCAGCCGCGGTTTGACCTCGTGTCGGAAGGAGTCGTCACAGTCCGGACATGCCAGCTCGAAGTATCTACGACCAGAGGATTCCGTTGCCCACGTCCTGACCTGGTCCGGGTGGCAATCCGTGAGATGGGCGTGCATTTCGGGCCGTGGTCCCTCGAACTCGCAGAAGGGGCATCTCATCGTGTGTCCTGCCCCAGCTGGCTGCCTCCCGCCGCGCCCGCCCGCTCCACCAGGTCCACCAGCGCCGCCGCCAGAGCAGAACCGGCGACCTGATTCGCTTCAGGGATCTTGGAGACGAGCCCGGCGGACACCAGGTCGCCGAGTCTCTCGGCCAGCGGCAGCCGTCCCAGACCCACGGACTCTGCAAGCTCGTCGATGGGCGTCCCGAGGTTTCCCCTCAGCCGATCGAGGATTTGGAAGTTGACCGGGTCCAGAGCGGTCCGGAGCGCCCTCAGCACCGCCTGCTCGACGGCGGCCGTGCGAGCCTCTCCGTCGTCGACGAAGGTTCGTCGCCATTCCCCGCTGCCCGACTCGAGCCGGTCCTCACGGTCGATCACCGCCATGTGGTGTCTGAGGACCTGTGCCGCCGTGTCGCCCAGCATCGACACCAGGTCCGGCGTGGTGCGCACCTCTGCCCGATCCCCGATCGTCACGGGAACACTCCGGTCAGCCAACCGCCACCACCTCCAGCGAGCGCTCCAGCAGCTGGGCGACATCGATCACTTCGAGTCTTCCGTCGTGACCTGTCGTCTTGACCGCATCGGAGTACATGACCATGTCCTTGGGACAGGCGACCACGAAATAGCGGACATCTTCGCCGAGCGCCACTGCCTCCCGAATCCGGTTCTCCGATGGGCGCTCCGCCAGGGCCGAGTCGTCCATCCAGATTCGACCGCCGCCGGCACCGCAGCAGAAGCTGTTCTCCCTACACCTTCCCATCTCGTGCAGCTCCACGCCGGCGGCTCGAATCAGGCGGCGGGGAGCCTCGTACTCCTCCTGGTACCGACCGAGGAAGCAAGGGTCGTGGTAGGTGGCCACGCCGCCCAGAGATCCTGGTCTGATGGCGGCCTCGGTCACGAGAGAACCGAGCAGCTCGGTGTAGTGCAGCACCGGCCGGTCCAGCCCGTACTCGTGGCGAAGAGAGTTCAGTGAGTGCGGATCGGTCGTGACGATCGCCCGGTAGTCGGCGGCGGCGAGAGCCTCCAGGTTCTGATCGCGCAGCATCTCGAACAGCCCCTCCTCGCCGGCGCGCCTGACGTCGTTGCCGCTGTTCACCTCGGCCTCGTAGAGGATTCCGAAATCGACCCCGGCAGCATGCAGCAGACGTGCCACCGTCACCGTGACACCCATGGCTCTCGGATCGAACGAGGCATGGTCGCCCAGGAACCACAGATACTCGACCGGCTCCAGCCGCGCGTCCCTGATCTCGAGATCGAGGTCCCTCGTCCAGCGAGCTCGCTGCTTGGCGGACTTCCCGAAGCTGTTCCCTCCCCGACTCAGCGACTGAAAGGCCGTTTGCAGTCCTGGCTCGACGTCGCCCATCTCGACGAGCTGACGTCTCATCTGCACGATCGTCGGCACGTGTTCGATGCCCACCGGGCACGCCTCGACACAGGCCATGCACGTGGTGCACGCCCACAGTGTCTCGGTTGCGATGAAACCGCCGGCGACCTTGCCATTCGCCTGGCGCGGTTCGGCGCCGGGTCCGTACCAGAGGTCGAGGGCTGCATGGGCGTCGGCCAACTCACGCAAGTCGAGGATGAGGTCACGCGGCGACAAGGGCGCGCCCGATGCGCGGGCAGGGCAGACCTCGTGACAGCGGCCGCACTTGGTGCACGCGTCGAAGTCGAGAAGTTGCTTCCAGGTGAAGACCCCGAGCGGGTCGTCGCCGTTGACGACGGCGGCGGGTGCCGGCAGAGAGCGGGCCGAGTCGGGGTCGGTCACGAGGAGGTTGGCCACGTCGATGACCATGTGCATCGCTTTCGAGAACGGGATGAGAGCGATCAGCGTGAGCGCGGCCACCGAGTGAATCCACCATGTGACGATCCGGGCGGTTTCGGCTCCCTCCCCTCCGAGGATGGCAACGGCCCGGCCGATCACCCATCCGGCGACGGAGTAGACCTCGAAGGCGGGGAAGTCGGTGGCTGCGATGCGAAAGCCTTCCAGCAGGAAGCCGCTGATCGCCAGGAAGAGCAACATCCAGATGAATGCACGGTCGTCGAGCACATACCCGGCGCGGTCGGATGCATCCTCCGGTCGGTCCACGCGCTCGTAGTCCAGCCGAGCCGGATGGCGGGCCCGTCTGCCCCACAGGTAGACGAGGCCGACGACGAAGCCGACCGAGAAGACGTCCACCACCAACGAGTACGTCTGATAGAACGCCCCGTGCCAGAACTGGAGATCGGGACGGTTCAGCATGAGTCCGATCACGTCTTCGTCGATCGCGATGATGGTGGTGGCCGCCACCAAGACGAGGAATCCCCAGAAGACGAAGAAATGCGCGGCGCCCACGGCCCGGTCTCGCTTGGCGACGGTCCGCTGAGAGGCGATCTGCGACATCGCCCGCACCATCCGTCTCCATTCGACCGGGCGCCCCCGGCCCCGGGCGTACTTGCGTGCCCGGAACAAGAACCCGGTGAGGAACAACCCGGTTGCGAAAAGAGCGAGCAGATAGAAGACGGCGATGGCACCGTCGCCGAAGTTGAGGAACACCTCGCGGCCGGGTGTCCCGTCCGCCACCGCCACCAGCGGCATCGCCACCGCCAACTTCAATCCCCTTCCAGCCTGTCGACCAGCTCGGGGAGGAGGTCGAAGAGGTCCCCGACCCAGCCGTAGTGCGCCACCGAGAAGATCGGGGCCTGTGGATCGGTGTTGACGGCGATGATGGTCTCGGCCCCCTTCATGCCTTCCAGGTGCTCGGGAGCTCCGCTCACACCGAGACTCAGGTAGATCCTGGGTTTGACGGTGAGACCCGACTTGCCGATCTGACGGGACTTGGGCAGCCAACCCTGGTCGATGATGGGCCGGGAGGCGGCGACGGATCCACCCAGTGCCTCGGCGAGCGCCTGGGCTGCCCCGATGTGGTCGGCGGATTCGATTCCGCGACCGACCACCACGAGCACTTCCTCGCTCGTGATGTCGACATCACCGCCCTCGGGCAGCGTCAGCCCGCGCGCAATCGTCCGCAGCGAGCCGGGATCGATCGGGCTCGCAACCTCCTCGACCACGGCGGCTCCGCCGGAGCGGCCCTGCTCGGCCGAGGCGGAACCCGAGAGGATGGCGAAGACGGCCCGCTCTCCGTCCACGGCCACGTAGGCCTCGAGCTTGCCGGCGTGCAACCGACAGGTCGCTCCCAAACCGCCTTCGGTCGTGACCGATGTGCAGAACGAGACGAGCGGAATCCCCATCGCCTCGGCCAAGTACGACGAGACGTCCATCCCGGTCGACGTGTACGGGACGAGAATCACCGAGGCGCCGCTCTCGGCGATGAGGGAGGCGAACACCGCCGAGTGTCCTTCCGGATTGAAGATCTCCCATCCGGGATCGTCGACGATGAGGATGCGATCGGCTCCACCCAGCCG
>Ga0214472_10007750_pt1 | contig 11221 bp, 12 predicted proteins | sample RVTome_6_FD_207662 | JGI IMG/M metagenome (GOLD analysis project Ga0214472, IMG submission 207662) | Soil microbial communities from uranium-contaminated site in the Upper Colorado River Basin, Wyoming, United States - RVT140D175 | ecosystem: Environmental > Terrestrial > Soil > Contaminated >...
AAGGTGAGCCGCCCCGCCAGCGCCGGCGATAATGACTTTCAGGCCGCGCTCGCGCGCGCTCGCGGCGTAGTCCATCATCCGCAGCGGCGTGCGATGGGCCGAGATAATGCGCTTTTCATAAGCCACACCCAAGGTTTCGAGAACCTCGGCGGCATTCCTCATGGTTGGCCAGTCAGACTGACTGCCCATGATGATGCCGACTTGCGGCAATCTGCCCGAAACCATTTTCTTACCAACTGAAACTGCCCAAAAGAGGCCGCATTATCATGACAAGGTGACGCTGAAGCAAGGGATGCGAGGTTATCTGCAGTGGATCGGGGGAACTTGATGCTCCGGAAACTGCCGGCGGGATGAAATGAAGTGCCGGAATCGCGCAGACCTGTATTTTTTTGAGGGTTTACCTATCAGTATTAACTTTCGTGATAGATTATTTCTGCTTGGACAGGATTTAATGCCAGTTGGGCCGATTGAGTAAAAGGCGACCATGAAAGTCAGAAACAACAATATGTCTTCGGCTGTACCCGGAGTTTCCGGGGCAACGGGCGCCGGCCCGGTGTCCAGGACCGAAGCGGTCAGCCGGACGCGCCGGGCATCGGATCAATCGCTCGATGTGACGACGATCATGGGGATCCCCGAGTCGGAGCTGACGCCCAGGGTCAAAGCCGCTTTCGAAAAGCTGATGACCGAAGTGGTCAATATGCGTCAGGATCTCGAACGCGCCCAGAAGCGGATCGGATTTCTGGAAGAGCTTGCCGATCAGGACAGCCTGGCGCCGGTTCTCAACCGGCGGGCTTTCGTGCGCGAACTCAGCCGCATGATGTCGTTTGCCGAACGCTACGGCGCGCCCAGCAGTGTGCTGTTCTTCGACGTCAACGGCATGAAGCAGGTCAATGACAAACATGGTCATGGTGCGGGCGATGCGACCCTGAAGCACATTGCCTCGACCCTGCTGAACAATGTCAGATCGTCGGACATCGTGGGGCGTCTCGGCGGCGACGAATTCGGCGTTATCCTTGCGCAGGCCAGCAAGGAGGTCGCGATGGACAAGGCAGCGCAGCTTGCCGCGGAGGTAAAGGAGGAAATGGTGGTCTGGGACGGGCAGCAACTCGACGTGTCGGTTGCCTACGGCGTGCACACCTTCGTGGGTGAGGAAGAGGTCGACGAAGCGCTCAATGCCGCGGACAAGGCAATGTACGAACAAAAACGAAGTGCCGCCGAAAAACAGCAGTAGGCCTTGATTCCGGGCCTGGATTCTCTGGGATTATAGCCTTCCCGGGCCGATGGACGGTCGTTTATCCCGTCGCGGGTCCGGTTTTTCAGGCTGCTGTTCCCCAAAACCCGGCGACGGCGCGCCGAAAGTCTCTATCAGGCAATGATGTCGGGAAGCAGCTCGCTCTCGATCTTCAGAATCAGATCCTTGAGCATCAGCTTGCGTTTCTTCAGGCGCTGAAGCTGAAGCTGGTCGAAGGGGATCTGTTCGTGGATCCTTGCAATGACATCGTCCAGGTCGCGATGTTCTTCAAGAAGCTGCGTGAGTTGCTGCCTCATTTTCTCTCGATCAATGTCTTGCATGGTTTTCATGAATATTGAAGTTCCCGTCTACAGTAACTCATATCCGGGTCTGTCGACCACCGTTTAGCGCAGGAATCGTCCAGCTTTGATGTGTGCTTACGTCTTTTTCGGCGTTCAAATGCAGTGGCGTTTGCGTCGGCGCCGCTTTTACGCGAGAATCCTGTCGCTAAGTCTTTGAAATAGACAGGCTCATTGGGTGGAATGATGAAAATAGCCGTGTTGACCAGTGGTGGCGATTGCGCCGGTCTCAATGCCGTGGTGCGGGCCGTGACGTTGAGGGCGGTCACCGGATACGGCTGGGAGGTTTTCGGGATACGTCAGGGCACCGCCGGTTTGCTGGCCCGGCCGGTCAATGTGGAACCGCTTCAACTGGCCCGGTTCGACGGTGATCTGCTGCGCCGGGGCGGAACCTTTCTCGGAACCACAAACTCCGGAAATCCTTTCAGCTATCCGACAGCGGACGGCGGAACCATCGACCGTTCCGAGGAAATTATCGCCGCCTACCGCGCGCTGGGCCTTGACGCGCTGATCGGTATCGGCGGTGACGGCAGCATGGCCATTCTGCGGCGGCTGGCGCAGCAGGGCGGCTTGAATCTGGTCGGTATCCCAAAGACCATCGACAACGATCTCGGCCATACCGAAGTCTCCGTCGGCTATGATACGGCGGTCAGCGTGGCAACGGACGCGCTCGACCATCTGCAGCCGACCGCAGCCAGCCATTCTCGGGTCATGGTGCTGGAGGTCATGGGCCGGGACGCCGGGCATATCGCCCTGAGCGCGGGCATCGCCGGCGGTGCCGACGTCATCCTGATCCCCGAAATCGGCTATAGCATCGACAGCGTTGCGCGCAAGGTCGCCGCCCTGAGAGAAGCGGGGCGCAACTTTGCTCTGGTCGTGGTTGCGGAAGCGGTCAAGACGGAAAGCGGCGAGCCGGTCACCCAGCTGCAGTCCGCAGGCGCGGTCAACTATGGCGGCATCGGTCACTACATGGCCCGGCGTATTGCCGAAGTCACCGGGGCCGAAACAAGGGTGACCGTGCTGGGGCATGTCCAGCGCGGCGGTACGCCGACGCATACGGACCGTCTGATGGGAACGGTGTTCGGTGTCCATGCGGTCGATCTCATCGCCCGGGGCAAGTTCGATCATATGGTGGCCTGGAGCGGACGGCAGGTCACGGCCATCCCGATTGCCGAAGCGATTGCCGGATACAACGCGGTCGATCCGAAGGGCAGTCTGGTGACGACGGCCAGAGGTGTGGGAATCTGTTTTGGCGATGACTGAAGCAAAGAAAAAGACTGCCAAACCCAAGGCTGCGCGCAAAGCCGCAAGACCAGGGTCCCGGGTTCAGACGCCCGAGCGGCCCACAAATCCTTTCTGGGATTTTTCCCTGAAGGTCTATGCCGGGGATGGTATCGCGCCGGCCTGTCTGGCCTTGCAGGACGGCAAGGGGATGGATGTCAATCTGCTGCTGTTCTGCTGCTGGGCCGGGCTGCACGGCCGTTCGCTGAAAACGGCGGAGATGGAAAGCCTGATCGCCGAAGTGGCGCCGTGGCGGACCCAGGTGATAGAGCCCTTGCGGGCCGTGCGCCGGCAGCTCCGGGCCGAGGACGGGACGGGCGTTGCGAGCAGTCCGCTTCGGACTTATGTCAAGGCCGCGGAACTGGAGGCCGAAGCCGTGCAACAGCGCATCCTGTTCGAAGCGCTGCCGCTGGAGCCGGGCGTGAGCTCGGCCAGGGTTGCCTCGGAAAACCTCAGTGCCTATGCCAGGCTGCTCAAGGTCGATTGCGATTCGACCGTGACGGCGGATCTGGCGGCCGTTCTGCGGGGCGCTTTTCCATTGCTCGCCCCGCTTGAGGCGGTCTGGACGCTGATCTGACCGGTCTGTCCCGGCCGCAGGGGAGGCGGCCAGGTCTGGGGCAACGGAGTTTACGCGTTCACGACCTGAACATGATCCGGTCTAGGCGCTTTTATTCCGCTTTGGCGCGCGCACTGCCGCGGTGCCGTCCGGGGCGTCTTCACCCCAGCGTTTCATCCTGCCGCTGTCGATCCCGAAGAGATCCAGAACGCGTCCGACCGTGTGGTTCACGATGTCGTCGACGCTTTGCGGGTTGCTGTAGAAAGCCGGGACCGGCGGCGCGATGACGGCGCCCATCTCCGAGAGCGCGACCAGATTGCGCAGGTGTCCCGTGTGGAGCGGTGTTTCCCTGAGCATCAGCACAAGCCGCCGGCGCTCCTTGAGCGCGACATCGGCGGCGCGGGTCAGCAGGGTGGAAGTGACACCGCTGGCGATTTCCGACATGGAGCGGATCGAGCAGGGGGCGATGACCATACCCATCGTTCTGAAAGAACCGCTCGAGATTGACGCCCCGATATCCGATGCCGGATGGCACACATCGGCCAGCGCCTGAACCTGGGCGAGCTTCAGGTTGGTCTCGTAGGCGAGGGTGATTTCCGCCGACTTGCTCATCACCAGATGGGTCTCGATCGGGAGGGGCTTGAGGCTCTCCAGAAGCCGGACTCCGTAGACGACGCCGCTGGCGCCGCTGATGCCGACAACAAGCCGATCCGGATACGTCATTTGCTCACTCAATTCTGCATTTGAGGTTAATCGAATTTAATCCTTGTTGCTTTGCATTTTGTCTCAATGGGGTTTAGCATAACTGCAACAATTTGATTAGGAGCTTACGTATGCCAGCAAGCCAGCGGATTGTATCCCTCCAGACAAAGCACGCCACTCTCGATCGGGAAATTGTAGAGGAAAACCAAAGACCTCTTCCCGATGACACCCGCATCCACGAACTTAAACGCGAAAAGCTTCGGATCAAGGACGAAATCACCGAAATGGTGTCCGACGCTCACTGAATCCCCCTCCGGGGATGCTCGAACGTCTTGTCCGAACGCTGTGTGCCTGACGCCATTTCGAGCCTGCCGGGGCTGCCGGCCGGGCACACAGTCGCCGACAAAATGAATTATATCGCCGGTGCCTGAAACCGCAGATGGTTTGCGGATCGGGTGGGGTTTTTGTGCGTTCGCGGCAGGTCGGAATTTCTGACATCATCGGTGCCTTGGAGCGGATTTGATTCTATGGCAGGCGCGGCGCGCGCCCTGCCGACAGAGTCGCCTGCGCAGTCACTGGCGCGTAATCCGCCGGATCACCTGCTGCCGGCCGGGCGTCGGGGGTATTGCAATTCCGGCTTCTTCACAGGTTTGCAAGCTTATCGAAATTGCCGCATTCTTCGCCTGTCCCGGCGGTTTGATACAGATCATGGGTTCGCAGACAAACGGGACGTAAAAAAACAGGTTCCGGTTATGCAATCTCCTGTCCGCGAAGTTCGGGGGGGGCGGCCGGAAAAAAAAGAACGAGGGGAGAAAGCATGGGGCGCTATAAGGATGTCTACGAAAGCTCGCTTGCGGACCCGCGCGCCTTCTGGAGCGAAGCGGCCAACGGGATTGACTGGGACAGGCCCTGGGACAGCGTGCTCGATGAGAGCAAGCCGCCTTTTTACAAATGGTTCCAGGGCGCGCGGCTGAACACCTGCCACAATGCCCTCGACCGGCATGTCGACTCCGGCCGCGCCGACCAGCTGGCGCTGATCTACGACAGCCCCGTCACCGGCAGCGTCAGGCGCTACACCTACCGCGAGCTGCGCGATGAAACCGCGCGCTTCGCCGGTGTCCTGGCGGCGCAGGGTGTGGGCAAGGGCGACCGGGTCATTCTCTATATGCCGATGGTGCCGGAAGCGGCGATCGCGATGCTGGCCTGTGCCAGAATCGGCGCGGTTCACTCGGTCGTTTTCGGTGGTTTCGCCTCGAACGAACTGGCGACCCGGATCGACGACGCGAAGCCAAAGGCAATGGTCTCGGCCTCCTGCGGGATCGAGGTCAATCGGGTGATCGAGTACAAGCCGCTGCTCGACGCCGCCATCGGCATGGCGAAGCACAAACCCGACAGCTGCATCATCCTGCAGCGGCCGGAAGCCTCGGCGGCGATGACGTCCGGGCGCGACGTGGACTGGCGCGAAGCCATGGCCACGGCACTGCCGCACGACTGCGTTTCCGTCGCCGCGACCGATCCGCTTTATATCCTCTACACCTCCGGGACCACCGGACAGCCCAAGGGCATTGTGCGCGACAACGGCGGACATGCGGTCGCGCTGAACTGGAGCATGAAGAACGTCTACGACGTGGCGCCGGGCGAGGTTTACTGGGCCGCGTCGGACGTCGGCTGGGTGGTCGGGCATTCCTATATCGTCTATGCGCCGCTGCTGGCCGGCTGCACCACCGTACTCTACGAGGGCAAGCCGGTTGGAACGCCGGATCCCGGCGCTTTCTGGCGGGTGATCGCGGACCACAAGGTTTCGGTCATGTTCACCGCGCCGACCGCTTTTCGTGCGATCCGGCAGCAGGACCCAGAGGGCGCGTTTATCGGCAGGTACGACCTTTCCGCCTTTCGCATCCTGTTTCTGGCCGGTGAGCGCTGCGACCCCGATACCCTGGTCTGGGCGCAGGAGAAACTGAAGGTCCCGGTCATCGATCACTGGTGGCAGACGGAAACCGGCTGGGCGATTGCCGCCAACTGCATGGGGATCGAGGAACTGCCGGTCCGGGCCGGTTCGCCGACCTGCGCGGTTCCGGGCTGGGATGTCAGGGTTCTGAACAGCGAGGGACATCCGGTGAAACCCGGGGACATCGGCTCAATCGTCTGCAAACTGCCGTTGCCGCCGGGCACCCTCTTGACGTTGTGGAATGCCGATCAGCGCTATATCGATTCCTATCTGCGTGAGTTCCCGGGTTTCTACGAGACCGGGGATGCCGGGATGATCGAAGCGGACGGTTATATCCATGTGATGGCGCGGACCGACGACATTATCAATGTTGCCGGACACCGGCTGTCGACCGGGGCGATGGAAGAGGTTCTGGCGGCGCATCCGGATGTCGCCGAATGCGCGGTGATCGGCGTTGCGGATTCGCTCAAGGGTCAGCTGCCGGTGGGTTTCATGGTCCTCAAGGCCGGAGCTAGCCGGACCAGTGCGGAGGTTGCGAAGGACGTCGTTGCCATGGTGCGGGAGCGGATCGGTCCGGTTGCCGCCTTCAAGTCGGCGACCGTGGTCCAGCGCTTGCCAAAGACCCGCTCGGGCAAGATATTACGCGCGACCATGCGCAAGATCGCCGACGGCGAGACCTTCAAGACTCCGGCGACCATCGACGATCCTGCAATCATTGAAGAAATCACCGAATCTCTAGGCGGACTCGGATATCCAAAGGGCTAGAATTATGCGTTTGAAGGACAAGGTGGCCATCGTGACCGGTGCCGCAGGCGGGATCGGGCTGGCCTGCGCCCAGCGTTTTGCGGCGGAAGGCGCCAAGGTGGTTCTGTCCGATGTGTCGGTGGCGCAGGGCGAGCGCGCGGCCGAAGCGCTGCAGGCGACCGGCGCGGACGCGCTGTTTATTGCCTGCGATGTCGGCGACAAGGCCGAGGTCGATGCGCTTGTCGCCGGGACCCTTGCCGCTTTCGGGCGGCTCGACTGCCTGATCGCCAATGCCGGTATCGTCCACGCCTGCGATTTTCTGGACCTGGAAGAGGCTGACTTCGACCGGGTTCTGCGGGTCAACCTCAAGGGCGTGTTCCTCTGCGGGCAGGCGGCCGCCCGTCAGATGGTCGCCCAGGGCGGCGGCGGCACCATCATCAATATGTCCTCGGTCAACGCGGTGATGGCGATCCCGAGCATCACGCCTTATGTGGTGGCCAAGGGCGGTGTCAATCAGCTGACCAAGACCATGTCGCTGTCGCTGGCCGACAAGGGCATCCGGGTCAACGGCATCGGTCCGGGATCGATCATGACCGAGGTGCTGAAGAAGGTCGCGAACGACAAGGCCGCCATGGACCGCATCATGATGCGCACGCCCATGGGCCGGATCGGCGAACCGGACGAGATCGCGAAGGTCGCGGTCTTTCTGGCCTGCGACGATTCCAGCTACATCACCGGACAGACCATCTACCCGGACGGCGGGCGCATGGCGCTGAACTACACCGTGCCTGTTCCCGCTTGAGCGGGAACGGCCGACATAGGCCAGCCTGCGCCAGGGGCCTTACGAACTACGCCACCTCTCCCTCCAGCATCTCGCGCTGGAGGGAGAGGAAAAGCGCCAGTTCGTCCAGATTGACATAGTCGATCCCCAGCTCGACCATCTTTCGGAAGTCCGCCGGGTCATTGCCGTCGTGGAACACCATGATCTCCATGCCGAGATCGTGGCAGCGGCTGACCAGATCCCCTGTCAGGCTGCCGACCTGGGTTTCATAGAGCGTGGCGCCGTGATCGCGCCGGGCGACGGCGGGGTCGTCCGTGACCGACCAGTTCACCATTTTCCGAAGCTTCGGCGCGACGTCGCGCATTTCCGCGCGGATTTGCGGGTCGAAGGAAAAGGTCCAGCTTCGATCCATGACGCCGCAGCGCTCGATCGCCTCGGCCACGGCGGTACAATCCGCCTGTTTGATTTCCACGTAAAAGCCGGCGCGTTTCCTGAAGGCGGTCAGGAAGTGGTCGAGACGCGGAACTTCCTCGCCGGCGAACTCCAGCCCGAAAGCGATCCCGGCGTCGAGGGCGTCGATTTCCAGCGCGTTCATTTCGGCGATCGGGCCAAAGGCGTCGGTCGTCCGGTCCACCGTTGCGTCGTGCAGCACGTAGAGAACGCCGTCCGCGCTTTGCCGCACGTCGAGCTCGATGACGTCGCCGCCAAGCGCCAGCGCCGCCTGTGCCGCGGCAAAGGTGTTCTCCGGTGCGACCTTGCTGGCGCCGCGGTGGCAGACGGTCTTGACTGGCTTCATGTGATTTCGCCGTTATCCGTTATTGCCGGTGCCGAAGGGGTGGAGCCTGCCGGGTCTCAGCCAGAGGCACCAGAAGAATAATTCTGAACTCTTCGTGTCATTTTAAGAACCTGAAGCCGTCATGACCAGATGAGGAGCGGTCTTTTCTTGCGGGCGCTGTTTGCGCCGCGCCGGGATTTGCAGGGCGCAATATAATAAGCGCTCCGGTCATGGGATTGACCGAAGCGCTTTTTGTGCACCTGCCGGGGCGTGAACCGCCGGCACCGTTTCGTAAAAAAACTAATCGCTGCCGAGGCGGAAGCCGGCCAGCGGGGAAGGCGCTTCTTCCTCGAACTGGGGCGCCGGAATGGCGATGCCGGCGCGCTCGGCGGCCTTGCGGGCCTTGTCGACCGCCGAGTTGAGGTCGATCTGACCGCAGAGGCCGAGCAGGACGGGGTCCCGGGGCCGGATGTTGGTCATGTTCCAGTGGGAACGGTCCCGGATCGACTGGATCGTGGTCTTGGTGGTGCCGATCAGCTTGGAGATCTGCGAGTCCTTGAGCTCCGGATGGTGACGCAGCAGCCAGGCGATCCCGTCGGGCTTGTCTTGGCGCTTGGCCACGGGGGTGTAACGCGGCCCCTTGGTGCGCTTCGAGGGCTGCGGCAGGTCAAGCTTCAGAAGTTTCAGCCGGGCTTTGGGGTCGGCCTGACAGCGGTCGATCTCCGCCTGGGTCAGCTGGCTGTTGGCGACCGGGTCGATGCCCTGGATGCCCACGGCGACTTCACCGTCGGCGATGCCCTGAACCTCGAGCCGGTGAAGACCGCAGAATTCCGCGATCTGCTCGAAACCCAGGGAAGTGTTCTCGACCAGCCAGACTGCGGTCGCTTTCGGCATAAGTGGTTGAGACATCTTCTCTCCTCGTCTGCCCGGATCGCGGTCCGATTGAACCGCTGACAGGGGCTACGCTTGTTTTGATCGTCCGTCATCGCGCCACGACTGAGGCTGCGTATGGATCGGAGGCTGTGGGATACCCTGATTATAAGCCGCAGCCAAGCGGGAAAAAGACTTTATGCGACCGCCACGGCACAAAATTTTCGCCATCCGGGTCTGAAGGGGCGCAAGGGCGCAGTTTTCAGCCGGTTACACCGTCAGCACGATTTTTCCGATATGGGCGCTCGATTCCATCAGTTCGTGCGCCTGAGCGGCGTCGCGCAGGGCAAAGGTCTTGTGAATGACCGGGGCGATGGTGCCGGCTTCCAGCAGCGGCCATACGGTCTTTTTCAGATTCCGCGCAATCCCGGCCTTGAAGGCGACTTCGCGCGCGCGCAGGGTCGATCCCGAGATGGTGATTCGCTTGAGCATCACCGGCGCCAGATTGACCTCGGCCTTGGAGCCGCCCAGAAACGCGATGTAGCAGAGGCGGCCGTCCGGCGCCAAAGCCGAGATGTTCCGCTGGACGTAGCTGCCGCCGACCATATCGAGGATCACGTTCACGCCCTTGCCGCCGGTCAGTTCCTTGACCACCGCGACAAAATCCTCGTCCCGGTAGTTGATCGCCCGTTCGGCCCCCAGGTCCTCGCAGGCCTTGCACTTGTCGGCCGATCCCGCCGTGACGAAGACCCTGGCGCCCAGTGCGGACGCCAGCTGGATGGCTGTTGTCCCGATCCCCGAGGAGCCGCCATGGATCAGAAGGCTCTCGCCGGGCTGCAGGGCGCCGCGGTCGAACACGTTGGTCCAGACGGTGAAAAAGGTTTCCGGCAGGGCCGCGGCCTGAATCGCGGTCAGACCCTTGGGAATGGGCAGGCACTGAGGCGCCGGCGCGACGCAGTATTCCGCGTAACCGCCGCCGGTAACCAGCGCCGTGACCTGATCGTCCAGCTTTATCCCGGCGACATCGGGCCCCAGCGCCACCACGCGGCCCGCGATCTCGAGCCCGGGAATGTCCGAGGCGCCGGGCGGCGGCGGATAGCCGCCTTCACGCTGGAGCATGTCGGGCCGGTTGATGCCGGCTGCCGCGACTTCGATCAGCACTTCGCCAGCGCCGGGCGTCGGCACAGGACGCTCGCAGGGCACCAGAACTTCGGGCCCGCCAGGCGCTGTGATCTCGATGGCGGTCATCGTGGAGGGAAGGGAAGCGGTCATTCGGATCCTCGTCAAACGGCTTGAATAGACTGGGATAATTTTCCCAAATAGCAGTGCGTGAGGTCCGTCGTGCCCGAGAACGCTGTCTTGCGGCTTCCCCGGGGCGCGTTCCCGGGACTCACGTCATGGGCGGGCGGCAGCCTCTATATCATTACGTCGGACTGCGCCGGTGTTTCGCTGCAGCCGATAATGCATTATCAGTCTAGCCTGATATTAGGCAAGCGGTCATCGGGAGGCGCCTCTATGGAACCGGAAGATCTGGAACCCCGGAAGAAACAACCCAAACTCAGGGACCTTACCCTGATGGGACTGGAGGAACTCGCCGAATACCGCGCGTCGCTGGAGGCCGAGATCCTCCGGATCGACGCCGAGGTTGCCGCCAAGAGGAAACACCGCTCGGCGATTGACGGGCTGTTCAAGAGCTAAAGCCCGGGGCAGGAGCCAAAGGCCGGGGCCATAGGCCGCAGCCTTTGACCGGCGGCGCTTCATCTCTTCCCTCAGCTCCGGGCAGGTTCCGGGGCCTGTAACCTCCAACAGGACTTGAAGTCACGAATATGGAAACGGCGATCAATACCGTGGTGCCGGTTTTTGCCCTGGTTCTTTGTGGCTATCTGGCCGGGCGCAGCCGCTTTATGTCCGAGGAGGCGATCAAGGGACTTACGACATTCGTCTTCTACATCGCGATCCCCGCGCTGCTGTTTC
>Ga0214472_10007751_pt1 | contig 11221 bp, 10 predicted proteins | sample RVTome_6_FD_207662 | JGI IMG/M metagenome (GOLD analysis project Ga0214472, IMG submission 207662) | Soil microbial communities from uranium-contaminated site in the Upper Colorado River Basin, Wyoming, United States - RVT140D175 | ecosystem: Environmental > Terrestrial > Soil > Contaminated >...
GGTGAGTAGAGCGATACCAGCAATTACTTTTTTCATTGATTACTCCCGAGTATGTACATTAATTATTATCAGCGAAATGATAATAATCCAATGTTTAGCGCATAAGCAAGTATCTTGCGAGCGATTAGCGAAATAATCGAAATTTTTTCTGGCGCTCCTGGTGGATATATAAGTAGTAAATAATATATTTACGGAAAGGGGCGTACCACAGGCTGGGCGGGTTTCCGCTATGCAAAAAAAGCCCCGGACTGGCCGGGGCGAGTGACTACATGCAGGGGAGAGTTTTGTTATTATTATTTGGAGGATTAGAAGATGTGCGTTACCTGTACTGCATACACTTTATCAAGACCGTCGAGGTTGTCGTTTGGACCAAGTTTTGAACCAAAGTCAACTGCTTCAGCAGACATATCAGTCACTTCCATGTTGATACGAGTCTTCTTGTTGATATGATACTGCGCACCCAGGGTGATGTTCTTGAACTGCATCTCGAAGCCCTTACCAGTGTTAGGGCCGGCAACAAACTTGTTGTCACCAGTCAGACGATTATAAACATCGTAACGCAGATCGATTTCCCAGCTTGAGCCAGGAATGTACCAGCCACCTTCGAGATAGTAACCATTAGCTTCACCAGTGGCACCATTACCCACATCTTGTGCAACCGGGGCGGCAGTATCATTGATGTAGAAGGATGCTTTGTCTGGGCCGACGAAGATCATGCCATCGCCTTTCATATACTCGGCGCTCACGCGGAAAGGTTTGTTCAGCCATTTAAAGCCAACACCACTGCGATCACGATCAAACTCTTTAGGATTGTCTACTGAGTCATTGGTGTTATCGAGTAAACGCTTGCCGCTCTGGGTCCAGGCAAACATCTTCAGGCCTTCGCGACGACCGCCCTTACCAGCTCCGACCATTTCTGAAGACCAGTAAAGATAGACATCTTTTTTGTCATCGTTGTCGCCAAAGTTCAGGCCATTACCGTTGCCGATCATCACTGCGTAGCTGTGTTCCCAGCCTGGTGCTTTGAAGGTGTCAAATACCTGGATACCTGTGTCACGGAAGGCGCTTACAGGTTGATTAAAACCAGATAATGATGTGGTAGCGGGCAGGGTAAGAGGTGCGTTATTGCCTGTGTAGTTCTGGTTCGGAACTCTCTCCAGCAACATCTGGTTAGTGACAGCAGTGAAGTTGATGTAATCAAACACATGTATCGCCTGCAGGCCTTCTTCAGCACCTGGGGTCTTGAACAGACCGACACGAATACGTGCGCCAGGTATCTGGTTCAATGTGATGCTCGCATCAGTAACGTGACCTGCGCCGCCGTTGCCTGTAGTAATACCATTATTACCAAATTCAGCCAGCAGGAAGTAGTTCACCTTGCCGTCGAGCGGGAAGCCGGTACCACGTACACCGATACGTGCACGGTTTACATTGAACTGTTCCTGTGATGTCAGGTTAGGCCCAATGAGCTTGGGCGGTATGTAACCGTTGGTAGCATTGGCATCACTGGTATTTTTTTGATACTGGGCCTGAACAAAGCCCCACACGTGGGCGCGATCAGCAGCGCTGTCAGGCTCGGTGCCCTGCAACATTAACCAGTTGGCAGCGTAGCCAGGCGCGCTGATGAAAGAACATATTAGTGCTGAAGCGAACAATCGCTTTTTATTAAGTATAGTAGTCACTGTGACTCCTCCGGATTAAATTTTTTTACTTTTAATTTATTAGATGCTGTCAGGTATCATGGTTTGATCAGGGTGTAGCCGTCTGCGACCAGATCCATAATGCGCACTACACCTGCATCAACAGGTGTGGAGTTTGAATTCAGCGCTGGCGGATGGCCGAGTGCCCTGGTCATTGCGCTCACGGTGTTCTGGCATGCTGCAAAACGAACGCCATCACTTACCAGGCCACTGATTCGACCGCCATTGGCGTTGTCCTTGAACAGCAGGCGCAGGCCGGGTCCAAAGGCAACAATTTCAACATCAACTTTGTCAGGGCCATAAAACTTAATAACGTTATTGGCAACATTTAAGACCAGCGTCTGCTTGCTAGCATCGTCATCACTTATTTGCAGCACCACTTTTTTTTCTGCGAACGGCTTGTCGACAGGTGCAGCGTTTGTCATGTTTGTCATTACTGCCAGTGCTGCAAGCAAAATGACACGTATCGTAGTTTTCATCACATTCTCCGGTTTTGTTTTAGAACTGGTTTAAATATTTCTTAAGTCTTGATGCTGGCCTGGCAAGTCATTTTAGGTGCCAGAACTCTGCTGAACAGTTGGGGGTGATATCTATGGTATATAGGGTTTGCCCTTGATAGTACCGACACTTATGTCCTCGTGTATTGTTTGCGGACTGGACGCGTGGTTCAGCCTGCTGGTTTTTTTGTTGCAATGATCTCCTCGCGGTGATCAGAGTAATCAATCGCTGCATGGATAGTCTTAAAGATAAAAGACGGGCGGGCGCCCGATTTATTCATTCATTTTCTGATTTTTTGAAACTTTCTGCTTTTCCTTGTATTTTTTTATAAAGTCGAGAATGATGTTTCTATCAATAGCACCCAGCTGCTCACCCACTAATTCTCCTTCTGGCGTAAACACGTAGCTCGTAGGCAGTCCCTGAAGCCTGCCGGCGCCGAGTTTTCGGGAAATGTTTGCATCGCTGAGCAGAATCGGAAAATCAACCATAAATTCCTGTAAAAACGCTTTAACTTCTTTCATGTTGGGATAACCGAAAGACGGGAAATCGATGGCGATACCGAGTACCGAGACCAGTGACTGACTGTATTCATCGTGCAGCAGTACCAGTTCCGGCATTTCTACACGGCAGGGTGGGCAGTGCACGCCCCATAAATTGACTAAGGTCCATGTGCCTTTTCCGATATATTCACTGAACGCGTGTTGTTTACCATCACTGCCCATTAACAGTATTTCATTATTTGCTAATACGTTCTTAGTCAGGCAGCCAGCTAGAATTAATATTAGCATTTTCGAATATAGACCTGTTTTGGTCTGAAGTTTCATGTTATTGGGCGCCTGCTGCTTGTGAGCGAACTTGTCCGAGGTTATTATCAGACGCACCAGAGTGCCCGAGTATTCACCGATATCTTCACATCTGTTCGTGGAATATTCATCTGACTGGCACGTCTTTACAGAGAGGAAGAGAATGAAGATTGTGAAGCAATTTGTTGCTGCGCTCAGCATTAAGCAGGCGCTGGCAACGCGCCGTAAAAGACTGTATCAGACCGCGTATTCCTGGTGTCATGACCCGGCGCTGGCTGATGATCTGGTACAGGAGACCATGTACAAGGCGATCAAGAATTCTTCAAGTCTTCGTGAAATTGCTACGCTGGATACCTGGCTGTACCGGATTCTGATCAATTGCTGGCACGATTACTTAAGGGTTTCAGGCAGGCACGTAGAACTGTTTGATATTAGTGATGATCGTATCGGAGAGCACAGCGATATGTATCAGAAAGTGCAGATTGTTGATCGCGTTCGTGCTTCGGTGGCAAATTTACCGATGAATCTACGTGAGGTAGTGACTCTCGCAGATTTTGCTGGTTTTAGCTACGCGGAAATTGCCAGCATTATTGATGTACCAGTAGGAACGGTTATGAGTCGCCTTTATCGGGCGCGCCAAAATTTGAAGGAACAATTGTTGGATATGACAAATGATGAAAATATCCAGTTTAAGCTACGGAGTGTAAAATGACCGACGCAGAATACAATGATGAAAAATTAAATATGTTCATCGATGGCGAACTGGATGCAGATGAAACCAATGATCTGCACGAGGCCTTGCTGAAAAAACCAGAGTTGCGTGAAAGGGCCTGCCAGCTAAAGGCTGTGCGTGAGCTGGTTGCTTTTGCCTATCAGGCTACACCGGAATCAGACTATGATCGCGCCATCCATGAAAAAAAACATATCAGTCCCTGGAAGTGTCTCGCTGCCAGCATGCTGTTATGTCTGGGCGTGGTCGTTGGCTGGTCGACACACCAGTTTGGCCCAGACTTTCTGAATGGCTCACCAACTGCGAATAATGTTTTTAGCTACTACACGGCACAGCAGCCAGTAAAGAGCTCCGAGCGAAAATTTATTCTACATCTTAGCTCCTCAGATTTTGGCGCGGTCAAGGCAGCGCTGGATGAGGCAGACAATCTTATTGCGAGTTATAAGCGCACGAATACCCCACTAAAAATCGATATCATTACGAACAAGCATGGCATTGATGTGCTTCGTACTGATGTTTCACCTTATCTCGGCCGCATCGAAAAAATGATTCAGGAAAACAAAGGTGTGGTATCTCTGTTCGCCTGTGCGCGTTCAATCGAGAAAGCCAGGGAGAGAGAAGGCCGCGATATAGTCATGTTGCCAGAAACGCACGTGAAGAAAACAGCGCGTGAGCTCATACCCGAGCGCCTCAATCAGGGTTGGGTCTACATCAAGGTTTAGTGTTTTATAACAAGGCCTGTAGTGACATAGAATTTTATTGCTGTTGTATTGCGATGTGGCTAGTGTCGCTCCTGACATCTCCGCAATATTCCTTTTATCTGGCAGTCCTCCGCAGGTTTGTGGCCAGGTCAGGCCGGATGTCTCTACTGGTACTGATGCTGTGCAACACGGCCTGCACACAGCTCATTTTCCAGCCCTTGCGGCCGCATATTTATACTCCTGACATAGTTAAGCTTAAATACGATGATATCTACGCTGTTGCTGCACAGGGTGTGCGTCTTTTTGGCTGGAAATTGCATGCGGAACGCGGGCATGCTGGAAGCCTGATTTTTTTTCACGGCAATGGTGAAAACATCAGCACACAGTTTACCAATGTCTACTGGTTAGCTGAGCAAGGCTACGATGTGTATTTATTTGATTATCGTGGTTACGGCAAATCCGAGGGTGTGGCCGAGCTAGATGCGATCGTGAATGATTTCGATACCATGCTCGGAGCAGTAATAGAGTCATTACCAGAAGATGAAAAACTCATTGTGATGGGGCACAGTTTTGGCGCCAGCCTGAGTATCTACGGGCTTGCACACAGTCGTTACCGTGCCAGAATCGCAGCCCTGATCTCGGTCTCGGCTTTCGCTGACTACCATCAGGAAGTACAGGAGGTCCTGTCACGCAGCTGGCTGACCTGGGCGCTGCAGTGGCCGCTGGCATATACCATTGATAATAGCTACCGTCCGCTGGACAGCGTGGCGCTGGTTTCGCCGGTGCCGTTGCTGATTATGCATTCAAAGCAGGATGAAATCGTCGAATTGCATCACGCCCGCGAGCTTTACAAGGCCGCGGAGCCTCCCCGAGATATTCGTATCGTGGAAGGCGATCACAATCATACTTTTAGTCGCCAGGAAAACCGTGAAGTGCTGCTGGATTATCTCAGGAATATCCAATGACAAGGTGATACTGACGAAGCGGGTCGTAATGACAACACTCCAGAGGACCGGTTGAAACTTGAAATAAAAAACCCCGGCCATGTGCCGGGGTTCAAACACTGGACAATCCCTGTCCGGTCAGCAGTACACGATCAGTGATTAAAAACTGATAATGTAACCGGCAGATATTGCGCTGACATCCTCGCCAGTTGCGGTAGAGTATTTCTGGTCATGACCATTGCCAATCAGATATGCAGCATTCGTATCATTGCTAACCGCAGAGTAGGCAACGTAGGTCGTTGCGTTTTTGTCAAGCTTGTAATCATAGCCAACGACAGTCTGGGTCGCGCCGGAATCGCTGACTGCATCGTTATCACCAGCCTGGATATACTGTAGCTTGACCTTGCCTTCGCCGCTAAGCTTGTAGGCGAAATTCACGCCAGTGGCGGAACGACGCAGATTTTTATTTGCGTCTTTGTCATCATCCAGGTTTTCGAAAACCAGGCCGATGCGCAGGTCGCCCATATCGTGGGTACCCACCAGGCGTGTGCCAGTGCCAGTATGGGTTGTTTCACCTGTCGTAGTGTCAACATATTTCTGCTTTACCATACCGGCTGTCACCATTAAAGCATCGGCTTTATAAATAACATTTGCACCCAGCAAGCTGCCGTTGTTGTTATCCTGGCCCGCCTGTGCGCTGGTATCGCCGCTCCAGGCAGTCGAATACATGACATTTACTTCGACGCCACCGGCCTTTGGTGTGGTATACATAATGGCATTGTCGGCGCGTTTATCAAACAGGTTAGAGCTATTAACGCTGCCAAGAATGTCGCGTGCATCACCCACAGTATCACCAAACAGGTCAAACTTGCCGCGCAGGTCCTTGAACACGGTGTCGCGATAACCGAATAACACAGAACCGAAGCCGTCTTTCAGGCCGGCGTAGGCGGCGCGGTGGGCAAGCTCACTTTTACCGTCAGTGTCAAAACTGATGGATGATTCTATCTTGTAAAAGCTTTTCATCTCGCCAACGGGCAATTCACCTTTGAAACCGAGGCGTGACGAGTTGCTCGACATGCTGATATTGCTGACATCGTTATTGGATCCATCCTTCGCGCTCACGCTATCGAGGCTGAGGTGTGCCTTGCCATAAATTTCCAGGGCGTCACCTGCAACCTGTGCTGCATTCACTAAACCCGGCAGTGCAATAGCTGCGCTCACAGCCAACGTAACCAATTTTTTGTTCATATTGCCTCCACGACAATTGTTAAAAAAACAGTATTGCTAAATTCGTGGACGGCACATTAACGTCTCCTTGTTACGATATCATGACACTTGTATTACACATTGGTGACACATGGCCGACCGACAATTTATTTAAAAACAACGTCGTATAACTGCATGCTGGTAAAGTCCTGGTCACAGTATTACAGGATGTCATTATGATGAACTCCTGATGGCATCGTTTATCTGGCGCGTGCTCCCTGGTTATCGGCAAGTAGCTCACGCAGGCCACACAGACCTGTGACCGGCGCGAGCGACGGTGCGCCTCTAGCGAGCAACAGCTACACTCGGTAAAAGTATTGAGGTCAGGCGGCGGCTTCGTCGCTGAACAGAAGAGTTTCGATTTTCCATTCGAATTCCGATACCTGCAGGATCAGACAGGATGGTCCGCCCCTGGTGCGTACATTGCCTGCTGCTCCGGGATTGATCACCCAGGGTTCGGCGCTCTGGTCGATGACGCGTTTGTGGGTATGACCGTAGACGATCATGCGCGCTTCGGCGTGGTCCCAGCGGAACTGGTCATGGTCGGGTGAGTTGCCGAGGCGGTCACCATGCTCGATGATCACCCGGCCACCGGGCAGGTCGAGACTGATCTGCTTTGGCAGTGCCTTGACCACATGGTGATCGTCTGCGTGCCAGGCGGCGGGGTGGTCATTATTGCCGGCCACAGCGTGCAGGCTGATACCGGGCCTGAGCTGCTGCAGGACGCTGGCACCGCATATATCACCGGCATGGATAATGTAGTCACAGCCGTTCACCGCGTCCAGGATGCGCGCATCGATGGTGCCGTGTGTGTCCGATAAAATTCCGATTGTTAGCATGATTGATTAATCGTCTGAGTCCATGAGCGAAGCATTGCGAGCTGCTTCGGCGCTTCGCTGGTGCTCGGTGATTTCTCTAGCCCTTGAGAATTGAAATCCTGCCCCCTGCGGGCTATGCCAGCCTGGGGCTTGTCACGCTCTGCTCCGAGTCTTGCCAGTGGCAGGCCATGGCCGTAATCGTGAGCGCATCGTGTTTGAAAATTTCCCACAAGCGCAAAATCAGCCAAAAAGCTGTTAGCCGATTGACGTCAGGATGCCACAATAGACCTTAAACAGCGAATCACCTAACAAACTTGCTACTGTATTGATAAGTTTTGTTTATGATTGTGTTCACATATATCAATTAAAATCAAAAACATACGTTAGCAGGTGACGGTGAACAAGCGGTTCGCTGACCCTGTACCCTGATCGAACACGAAGTCGCTTTCGTACCAGGGCCAAAGTAAAAACTCAAAAGCGAAACCGCAGAGGCGCAGAGAACACAGAGGAAAAAACGATTCTAGGTTAAAACAGGTTGGGCATAGATGAGTTAGCTGAATTGGCCTTTGTTTTCACAATCAATTCTTTCTCCGTGTTCTCTGTGCCTCTGTGGTTTCGCTTTAAGTCATTTGTTTTTATTCTGACCAAAAAAAACGGCGCCCAGGGCGCCGTTTTTAGTGCAGCAGGTAAGTCGGGTTTACGCGGTGGCCGCTTCACTCTGGTAGTAGTCGATGAGAATTTTCGCGACTTCGGGACGCGAGAATTCTTTTGGCGGCGCTTCGCCATTGCCCAGCATTTCGCGGACCCTGGTACCCGACAACAGAATGAAGTCTTCTTTCTTGTGGTCCGGGGCTTCGCACATCATCACGACCTTGTTCAGCTTCTTCGACCAGGCGGTGTGGTCCGCCTTGAAGATTTCGATTTCCAGCGCGCCCCTGGGCACTTCGTTGTCGAAGATGGTCTGGGCATCGAAAGCGCCGTAGTGGTCGCCGACACCGGCGTGGTCACGGCCGATGATGAAGTGGGTGGCACCCATGTTCTGGCGGAATACGGCGTGCAGTACCGCTTCGCGCGGGCCGGCATAGAGCATGTCGAAGCCGTAGCCGGTGACCATGGCGCTGTTTTTCGGGAAATACAGCTCGACCATCTTGCGGATCGCGGCATCGCGTACCGGTGCCGGGATATCGCCTTTTTTCAGCTTGCCGAGCAGCATGTGGATCACCAGGCCGTCGCAGCCTAAACGGTCCATCGCCATGTGGCAGAGCTCTTCGTGGGCCAGGTGCATCGGGTTACGGGTCTGAAAAGCAACGATTTTTTTCCAGCCGCGCTCGGCGATTTCGTTACGAATTTCCACCGCAGTGCGGAAGGTATCCGGGAATTCGCTCTGGAAGTAGGAGAAATTCAGCACCTGGATCGGGCCGGACAGGCAGACCTTGCCCTGTGAATTAAACTCGTCCACGCCGGGGTGGTCTTCGCCAGCGGCGGGTGCATAGACTTTGCTGGTGATGGTCGCCATGTCGGCATCGCTGAAGGTTTCCACTGCTTTGACATCCATGATCGCCAGAACCGGGTTACCGGCGACGTTGGGATCTTTCAGTGCAATCCGGTCACCGGCCTTGATTGTGCCAGCATCGTGTACCAGGTTGAGCACTGGAGTCGGCCAGAACAGGCCTGAGGTGGTTTTCATGTTATTGGCGACAGACAGGGCGTCGGCTTTGTTCATATAGCCGGACAGCGGATTGAAATAGCCGGCTCCCAGCATCACGGCATTGGCGGCAGCGGCCGAGCTGACTATGATAGCGGGCAGGCCTTCAGCCTCTTTCTGCAAGGCCTCGTTTTTAGCTGCGTCGTATACGAACAATGGGTTAAGTTCCGTAGAACCATGAGGTTTAATCATTGAGTGTCTCCTGAGGACTATCACGCTGGCCAATGGCACAGCACTATATTAAAAGTCTGCGTTTAAGTTGTAGCTAAGGATATATGCGGTGGTATCGCGGCTCTGAGCATATAGGCCGTCTACAGCCTGGAATTTGTGCGCGACATTCTACCTTAAAGTGTGAAATATTCGTAGTCTGCTGATCGGATAGAAAATCCGGTGATCTGAACGTTTTCAGTGGACACCAGGCTAAGTGGCAGTGCTGGCACACTGAATGCAGAGTTCGGCGAAAGGCACTACCCGCAGGCGTTCGGCTGATATTGCCTGACCGCAGGCAGCACAGATACCGTAACTACCTTCTTCGAGACGTAAAAGTGCACGATCTATCTGAATGAGGGTCTGCCTGGCCTCATCGTCCAGCGACATCAGCACATCATCGTTTTCGCGCTGTGTGGCCTGCTCAGCAAAGTCTTTTTCGACCGGTTCGGACTTGTGATGCACATCTTCGTCAATGGCCCGAATGCGCTTGTCATAGTTATTGCGCAGCTCAAGTAGTTGTTTTCGTACCACTTCAGTATTCATAAAAAAGCCCTGCCTGAGGATGTGTCTGACATGATAGCCTTTTCCTCAGTCTTAGATAAGGGTAGTTTAATCTCGTGATATTTAAACCTGGATACCTTGATTTGCATCAAAATATTCTGCTCAGCCTGGTAATGCAATGTCTGATTCTCGGATTTTCCCATCTATTTTCCAGGTGCCAGCAGGCTGGCCAGCGATGGCACGTGCCCGGCCGGGACACGGTTGTTCGCGTACGGAAGCGATTTGCACCCGTCTGTCCACTGAGTGAGAGCAATATTGGCATAAAATTCCATATGTTGGGCTAGACTCATCATAGAAAACACCACTATGGTATCAATGTGAGCGACGATCTCCGCACCAACCAGGAAATACTGTTCATCGATGACTCGAGGACAGCGGTTGCGCTTGCCAGCAAGATGCTGGGTGAGAAGTATGTTGTCCGCAGCGCGAGCAACGGGGAAGAAGCCTGGAATATCATAGAAAGCAATCCTGCCGTCACGCTGGTGTTTACCGACATGCACATGCCGATCATGAATGGCATGGAGCTCCTGATTAAAATCAGGCGGTCTGACAACCCCCGGATTGCGCGGCTTCCGGTCGTCATGGTCACGGGCAAAACGGATACTGAGGCAGGCCGGCGTGCGGTTTTTGATATCGGTGCGACTGATTTTATCGGCAAACCATTTACTGCTCTGGATTTATTGTTGCGGGTGCGCGCCCACACTGTCCAGCCGACACACAGAGCAACCGCGAATAAAGAGCTGGGCGGCAATCTGGAGATGCTGGTCAGCCCCAGCGTATTTCACAGCCTGGGTTGTCAGGCACTGGAATATGCCTATGAAAAAAGAACCGAGTTCACGGTAGTTTTTATCGAGCTGTCAAATTATGCCGCGTTGAAGGAAGACGTTGGCGACAAGAATGTAAAGCAGATGATTATCTCTATCGCTGTGCGACTAAGTAAGATCATCCGGGAAGAAGACGTTGCGACTCGAATCGGTGAGAACAAGTTTGCAGTATTACTGTTTACTGAGAACAGATATGCCGATTCAGCAGCAAATACATTGTACAAAAACCTCAGGAAGCAGGAGTTTTTATTTAATGACCGGGTCATTACTCCTGTCTTGACTTATGGCCAGGCAAGTATTGACGTCACTGATAAAAACATCACCTTTCAGGAGATTTGCGTAACTGCAGACCAGTCATTGAAAAAGGCTAATAGCAGCTTGCCGGTCAACGATGTGGCCAAGTATAAATTCCAGAGCAAAAAATATTCGAACAAAGATCTCGATATGTGGGCTGCGATTAA
>Ga0214472_10007753_pt1 | contig 11219 bp, 7 predicted proteins | sample RVTome_6_FD_207662 | JGI IMG/M metagenome (GOLD analysis project Ga0214472, IMG submission 207662) | Soil microbial communities from uranium-contaminated site in the Upper Colorado River Basin, Wyoming, United States - RVT140D175 | ecosystem: Environmental > Terrestrial > Soil > Contaminated >...
CGAAGTCGAGAAGGGCCTGCGCATCCGGGTTGTTCCACCAGTCGCGGTAGCCGTAGTGTTCGAAGTCCTGCTCGACGGTGACGAGGCGGCGGAGGTGTTCTCGGAGGCGCAGGTTATCGGACGCCGCCGGCAGCGGGTCACGGCGGGTCCAGACGGTCCGAAAGAAGTGCCGGTAGTCGTCGGCCGTCCGGCACCGGGTATAGCCGAGCAGCTCTTCGGCGGTCAGCACATACTGCACATCTTCCTGCACCAGGGCAGCCTCTGCCGGGGTGTTGACGGCGTCTACCGCGTCCCAGAAGTAAGCTTCCGCCGCTTCCGCCTGCCCCTGCGCTACAGCCGTCCGTGCGAGCGACAGGTAGACCGGCGTAAGCGCCAGACCGTCCGGGTGTTCGAGCAGGGCCTGGAAGGCTTCCTCGGCGACGCTGTAGCGCTCCTTACGGCGTGCGATCTCGGCGGCAAAGTAGGCGTCGAGCGTGCGCGACTGCGCCTTCAGCCAACGCTCAGCCTCCTGCGTGTCTTCTGCGATGAAATGGCGGTACAGGCGAAAGAGGCCGGCATAAGAGGCCGGGGCCTCGGGCCGGAGCGCCACCTGCCGCCGCCCGAGGTAGAGGGCCCGGTAAGGGTCGTTCCGGTACTGTTCGAGGACGGCGTACTGGTACAGCACATCCTGAAAGGCAGAGTCACGGGCCAGCACCTCCTCGAACGCATTCTCCGACTGCCGCCAGTCCAGCAGCTCCTGCGCCACCTTGACGGGCGGGCGCAGGCGGCCTAACTCCCGAAGGACGATCCCCCGGCCGTAGCGGGCGTCGAGGTTGTCCGGGTCGCGCTTCAGGACGTCGTCGTACCGGTCGCCTGCCTTGCTCCAGCGCTGCTCGTAAAGAAACAGGGCGCCCAGGCGCAGATCGGCCACCAGGTCGTCGCCCCCGCCCTTGAGCACAGCCTTATAGGCATCCTCAGCCGCATCATACCGCCCCATCACCCGCAGCGAGTCGCCCTCGGCCAGCGTCTGCGCACGGGTGCGCGCGGGCGAGAGTAAGAACAGCGCCGCAGTAAAAAGACAAAGTGAGTAAGAGCGGCACATGGAAGAGCACAGGTTCAGGAAGTATGCTCACGACAAGTAAGACCTAGCCGTTCCCGTCAGCTTCGCTTTTCCCCCTTTCGCAAGCCCGCCCAACGCGGGCTTGTCCCTTTCCAACAGCCGTCCCACGGCTGTCCTTTCCACGTGAGCCCCCGGCTCACCACCGCAGCCACTCCACCAGCACCTGCGTACCGGGCGCGGGGCTTTCCATCTCGGGCGGCATATGGAAGATGCAGTTGGCCTGCACGACCGACGAGTAGAGGTGGGACCCCTGCGGGCCGGTGTCACGGACGAGCAGGCTTCCTTCGGCGTCGACGGTAGCGTGGCCGCGGGCGAAGTAGTGCAGGCCCGCCATTTTGCGCGTCGGTGCCGTCAGCCGGGCGGGATGAAGCGGGGCGAAGACCTCCTGCCGCCCCAGCATCTGGGCCAGCGCCGGGCGGACGTACTGCTCGAAGCACATCGCTGAAGACACCGGATTGCCGGGGAGGCCGAAGACGGGCTTGCCCTGGAGCAGCCCGAATGCCAGCGGCTTTCCGGGCCGCTGCTGCACCTTCCAGAACACCAATTCCATGCCCATCGCATCCAGCACCTGCTTGACGAAGTCGTAGTCGCCCACCGATACGCCGCCGGAGAAGACCAGCATATCGGCAGCCAGCGCCTGCTCGATGACGGCGCGGATGTGCGCCTCATCGTCGCGAGCAAGAAGCGGCGGGAAAGACACACCGCCGGCAGACGTAACCTGGGCTGCGAGGGCGGGGCCGTTGGCGTTTCGGATCTGGCCGGGCCCCGGCGTCATCGCAGCATCCACCAGCTCGTTTCCGGTCGAAATGACCGCCACATGCGGCGGCACCCGTACATCGACCGCCGCGAAACCGAGGGTCGCCAGCATACCGACGACCGGAGGGGTCACCCGTTGGCCGGGCGCAAAGACAAGTTGGCCGTCCGTGATATCCCGCCCGGCCTGGCGCACATGCTGTCCGGGGGTCGGCGCCCGGAGGAACCGGATGCGGCCTTCACCGGCCGGCTCGGTCCACTCCACGGGCACGACGGCATCAGCGCCGGACGGGAACTGTGCGCCCGTCATGATGCGGCTGCACGTGCCCGGCTGCACTTCCTGCTGCGGGACCGACCCGGCCGGGATGTCTTCGAGAACAGACAAGACGACGGGCAGATCGGCGAAGTCGGCCGTACGTACGGCGAACCCGTCCATCGCCGAATTGTCGAACGGCGGGATGGTGTCGCGGCTACGGACGGGCTGCGCGAGGGTCCGTCCCAACGCATCGGCCAACCCCACACGTACCACCGGTTGCTGCGGCACAGCCTCCACGACGAGGCGCCGGGCGTCTTCGAACGGGATAAATTCACGCATAGAACGGTTGGAATGGTTAGCTTTTGTGGTTCATCTTAGACCCTCTCTGTCGCGCTGCGACAGAGAGGGTCCCTGAAACTACAGCATACCTTTATGATCCGCTTAGACGACCGTTCTGTTTATCCTTTTCTTGACGAGCGTGCACGGGCAAAGCTCCAGCCGCGTGTAGAAGCCGCGCATAGAGCCCTGATTGGGAAAACCGGCACCGGCAACGACTTCCTCGGCTGGCGAGACCTCCTGCTCGATCCGAACGATGCCTTGCTGGAAAACATCGAGACCACCGCCACCGAGATCCGCAGCCGGGCGGACGTCTTCCTCTGCATCGGCATCGGCGGATCCTACCTGGGCGCTCAGGCCGTCATCGAAGCCCTCACCCCCTATTTCAAGAAAGCCGAGGCGCCGTCTGCAAAAGGGCAACTCGCCTTCGGCAGCGGTGAGCAGTCCCCCGAAGTGATCTTCGCCGGCCATCACATGAGCGGCGCCTATCTTCGCCAGTTGCTTGCCTATCTCGAAGGCAAGTCGGTGTACGTCAACGTCATCTCGAAGAGCGGCACGACCCTGGAGCCTGCGCTGGCCTTTCGGTTTATCCGTGAATGGCTGGAGGCGCGCTTCGAAGACGCCAACCGCCGCATCGTCGTCACGACCGACCCGAGCCAGGGCGCCCTGAACAAGCTGCGCAGCGAGCGGGGTTACAAGAAATACGAGATCCCCCCCGATGTCAGCGGCCGCTTCTCCGTCTTGACCCCCGTGGGCCTGCTCCCCATTGCCGTCGCCGGGGTTGATATCCGGTCGCTCTTCTACGGCGCCGTCACCGCCTGCCAGCAGCTGACCGGCACGGAAGACAACGCGGCGCTGTCGTATGCTGCACAACGGTACCTGCTCCATCAAAAAGGCTACCGCACCGAGGTGCTCGCAGCCTTTGAACCGTGTCTCAGCGGTATCGGCGACTGGTGGCAACAGCTCTTCGGGGAGAGTGAGGGCAAGGAGCACAAGGGGCTTTTTCCCACGAGCGTCCAGTACTCGACAGATCTACACTCGCTGGGTCAGTACGTGCAAGAAGGACACCGTGTGCTCATCGAGACGTTCTTGATGGCCGACGACGACGACGGCGCCCTGCCCGTGCCGCCCACCGATGCCGACCTCGACGGCCTCAACTACCTCTCCGGCCAGACGATGCGCTACATCAACCGAAAAGCCTACGAAGGCACGGCGCAAGCACATACCGACGGCGGCGTACCCAACATGACGGTGTGGCTGGACCGCATCGCGCCGGGTCCGCTCGGTGAACTCCTGTATTTCTTCGAGCATGCCGTAGCTGTCGGCGGCTACCTGCTGGCCGTCAACCCGTTCGATCAGCCCGGCGTGGAGGCCTACAAAAAGGCGATGTTCCACCTGCTCGGCAAACCCTGACCCGTATCGTCCTTCCCCCTTCTCCTTTCCCCCTTTCACAACCCTGCGAAGCAAGGTTGTACCTTTCCACACGTCCGCCAGGCGGACGTGCCCCTCACACCCGCCCGTTCAGCCATGCCCAGGCGAGGCCGAGGTATTCGTGGAAGACGGCCTTTGTCTGGCCGAGGGTATCCTCGCCGGGCAGCAGGATCCGGGCATCGAACTGCCGGCTGCGGCGGTAGAGGTAGGCCGTCGGCGCAGGGACCGGCGAAAGGCCCTGTTTCTCGAAAAGCGCCATTGAACGGGGCATGTGGTAAGCCGAGGTCACCAGCACAAACGGCGCATCGACGACGAGTGCCTTCACGTTGACGGCCTGCGCTTCGGTATCCATCGAGGCTTCGTCCATCCGGATGCGCGTCGTATCGGCACCCAGCATCCAGGCCGTCTCCCGCATCACCTGCGCTTCGGTGCGCGTGCTGAAGACCGCTGCGCCCGAGACGAGGAGGCGGGCGTCCGGATACCGGCGTAAGATCCGCAGCCCTTCTACGAGTCGGGCCAGGGAAGCGCCGCTGAGTTGGTTGTTCGCCGCCAGCGAGGGATCGTCTGAGGTGCCGCCACCCAGCACGACCACCCAGGCCATATCGGGGTGCTGGGCAGCCTCAAACCCCGGGTATCGCCGCTCCAGGGTCTCGACCCCCAGATTGACCAGCGGTGCGAAAGAAAAAGCAAAAAGCAGCAGGACGCCCCCCGAAAGCATCGCCGTGCGGGTTCGGGTTGCCTTCCCCCGCCACAGCAGCACAAGCCCTATCCCCAAGAGGGCGAAGCAAATCGGCAGCGGCATCAGCAACGCCCCGATGATTTTCTTGAGGTAGAACATGGTAAGGAGGGAGGGCAGGTTGCGCGTTGCAACCTACAACCTGCAACCATCCCTTATGGTTGCGAGCGGAAGACAGCGTAGCAGCAGCTTCATGCTACCTCAGGTTCGTCAACAGCAGGCCGAAGGCGTCGCCGCCGAGAGGGGCAACGAGGTCGTCGGGCTTCAGCCGCCGTCTGCAGCGTCAATGCACGTAGCTGCCGGCATTGAGATCGAAGGTGCCGCCGGTGGCGTGGTCGGCGAGGCCGGCGGCCAGGAGCACGGCCAGCGGGGCGAGGTCGTCGGGTTCGGTGAGGCGGTTCAGGGCAAGGTCGTTGACGACATGGTCCTCGCCGTAGTCGTCGATGAAGGCTTGCGCCATGTCGGTGCGGATGAAGCCGGGGGCAAGGACAAAGGCGCAGATGTTGTCCTTGCCGAAGGCACGCGCAATGGACCGGGTGAGCGCCACCATGCCGGCTTTTGAGGCGGCGTAGGTCATGTACTCCGGCATATCTCCCCGGAAGGCGGCGCGGGAGGCCACATTCAGGATACGCCCGCCCCCACGCGTGCGGAAATGGCGTATCGCAAGACGACAGAGGAGTTCGGTAGCCCGCAAGTTGACCGCCATCGTCCGATCCCAGTCGCGCTGCCAGACCTCCGTCGGGGTCTCAAGCGGGGTATTGAGGGAGATCCCTGCATTGTTGACCAGGACGTCCAGTTGCCCGTAGGTCCGGAGGACGGCCTCAAACAGATGTTCACCGGCAGCGACGTCGCCGAGGTCGGCCTGAAACGCACGAGCGTCGTGGCCCAGCTCGGCGGCAAGGCTTTCGGCCTGTTCGGCGTTCCGGTTGAAGTGAACGGCCACCGTCGCACCCGCCCGTGCCATATGGACGGCCAGCGCCCGCCCGATGCCCCGGCTCGCGCCGGTGATGAGAATGGTTTTACCGGTAAGATCTATGTGCATTTTGGGTTTTAGGTTTTGGATTTTGGATTGGGTGAAGGTCTTGCCATTCGGACAAGCCGCGCCCCTTTCCAGCTTCATACGAGCAGGATTTACCAGCATACCTCATCCCTTCATACAATCCAAAATCCTAAACCTAAAACCCAAAATCACTCATACACCTCCGTTTGCCAGTTGGTAATCGGCGTATCGACAGGGATGATGGTGAAGCGGATGCGGCTGAGGATGCGGCCGTCGGCGGTCTCCACGACGACACGCCATTCGCCGGGGCGAACGCGTCGTTTGACGGTATAGCCCCGGTAGCCGTTGTCGCGCCCGCCGAGGAGATCATAGCCGATACGATCGCTTGAGACCCAGGCCTGATCTTTCTCCTCAAAGTATTGCCATTCGTGGTAGATCCGCTGGGTGAGGCGGGTCGGCGCGAAGATGGCGGTGAAGCAGTAAACGGGCTCGCCAGGGCGATAGTGAAAGGACTGATCGTCGTCCACCCAGAACTGGTACCATTCGGGTTTTTCATACCGCACCTCGTAGACCTCGCCGCGCTTTTCGACGTGGTGGTAGACACCGCCGTCGCGCATAGCCAGGGGCACGGGGGGGATCCAGTTCTGGTAGTAGAACAGGTTCATCAGCCCGAATAGCCCGACCGTAAGGCCGAGCGCGTAGATGAAATGGCGCTGCTTCTCGAACCCCCCTTTACGATAGAGGTAACCCAGCATGCCCTTTACGATCAAGAGGCTCAGCAGATGCCCTGCCAGAAAGGTCGCATAGCTCATCACCTTGACGACGACGGGGATGAAGTAGGCGAAAAAAGAGGAGACGGCCAGGTAGTAGAGGCCGAAGAGCAGGTACAGGTTGGCCAGCCGCCGGTGGATGAACTCGTTGGCGACGAGCAAAACGACCAGGAGTACCAGGAAGAAGGACGTCTCGTTGAGTGAGGCGCTCTGGGAGTAGAAGATGACGAAGGCGCTGAAGAGGGCGCCCAGGAAAAACTGTATGCCGGCGGGATACCACACCTTGTAGCGATGTAGCCACGGCTGCTCCACTCGGTTCTGCTCTACGAGTGCAGCAACAATCAAGAGCGCGCCGAGCAGGAGGAGGTAGGTGATCAGGAGGACGTTATCCACCCATGCATCGATGCGGCGCAGCGTACTGGCATCCCAGACGACGCCGCCCAGGAAGAAAAACAGCGGCGCGAAGCGATGGTGCCGCTCGTAAAAGGAAGCAGCCCGCTGAGCAAAGGGGTGCTCCCTCGCCTTCACCAGCAGCCGCGCAAGCGCAAGCCGCCGCTCCTTTGCTACGCCGGCTTCTGTCTCGGGCGGCAACAGGCCCTGTCGGTCCGGTGTCTCAGACATTCCGGGTGGGTAATACGGCCCGGACGGCCTTGCCGGGAAGAGGCCCCGTAGTGTTCTTTGGCTTGCGCCAGAGCGGCACGGACGAGCACGGCTCCCCGTACATCAGCTTAGCGGCGACCGCCTGTAGCTTCTGTGTGGCGAGCAGGTAGGCATTGGGCGGGACCACCTTGCTACCGCATCCTTTGATGACAACCATCCGGTCCTGGTACTTCGACCAGTCTTCCGCCTCCAGGGCGCGCACGAAATGGTCGCGCAGCAGGTCGGCGGTGCGGCCGAAGGCGACGGAGCGGGCGATGCCGAGCAGCTTCGAGGCGAGCAACATGTAGGCCCAGGTGGGAATGATGGCATCCGTGGAGCAGAAAAGGGCGACGTGATGGCCCTGGTAGACCGTCCAGTCCTGCACCTTGATCTGTTCGCGGAAGTCTTTTTCGCGCAGCACCAGGCCACGGTAGAGGAAAGGCGCCAGGTCGAACTCGTCCACGGGCGCTTCATCCCACAGGGTTTCCAGGTTATAGACTTCGATGTCGCTCTCGGCGACGCGGTTGATGATCATGTAGGTTTGAGGTCAAGTTTGGGCCCTCTCTGTCGCTAGCGCGACATCTCTCTCTAAGGGAGAGAAATACTGGAGGTACCCTGAAAGCGGGAGTCATTCTCCCCCTCTGGGGGAGATGGCCGAAGGCCAGAGGGGGCCTCCACAGCCGAGACAACCTGCCGGGCGGCTTCGTCCACCTCTGCCTGCGTCGTGAAACGGCCCAGGCTGAAACGGAGCGTAGCGGCAGCATCGGCGTTGCTGTGGCCGAGCGCTTTGAGTACATGACTGGGGTTGGTGTTCCCGGTCGCGCAAGCACTACCGGCGGAGAGGGCCAGGCCGCGCAGCGTCCGCATCAGGTGGGCCGCGCTGAGACCGGGGAAGGTGAGGCTGGCCGTCTGCGGCAGGCGCGGCGTGCCCCCGCTGTTCACGCGCAGGTCCGGCAGCACAGCGAGGAGGGCGGCCTCCAGCCGGTCGCGCAGGGTGCGCAGGCGCTGCCGCTCTTCGTCCAGGTTGTTCATCGCTACAGCTGCAGCAGCGCCCATCCCGACGATGCCGGGCACATTGAGGGTGCTGCCCCGCAGGCCGTTCTCCTGCGACCCTCCATCGAGCAGCGGCACAAGCCGCACCCGGGGCCGGCGGCGGATATACAGCGCACCGACGCCCTTCGGCCCGTAGAACTTGTGCGCCGAACAAGCCAGCAGGTCCACATGCTCGACGCTAACGGGGACCTTTCCGACCGCCTGCGTCGCATCCGTCAGGAACAGCACCCCACGGGCACGGACACGCCGGCCGATTTCTTCGATGGGCTGCAACGTGCCGGTTTCGTTGTTGGCCTGCATCACCGCGACAAGCAAGGTTTCGTCGGTGAGCGCGGCCTCCACGGCGTCGGGGTCCACACGCCCTTCGGCATCGACGGGCAGGACGGTTGTCCGGAAGCCTCGCCGTTCGAGGGCACGGCAGGCGTTCAGGACGGCCTTGTGCTCGGTTGCAACGGTGACCAGGTGGTTGCCTTTTGAACCGTACACTTCAGCCACACCCTTGATCGCCGTGTTGATCGCCTCCGTAGCGCCGCTGGTAAAGAGGATCTCGCCCGGTTCGGCGCCGAGCAGCGCAGCGACTTCCTCGCGGGCCTGTTCAACGGCCTCATCGGCCGCCCAGCCGAAGGCGTGCGCCTTGTTCGAGGCGTTGCCGTAGTGCTCCGTGAAGTAAGGCAACATCCGCGCCAGCACCTGCGGGTCAACGGGCGTAGTCGCGTTATAGTCCAGGTAGATCAGCCGTGCCATGTGTCTTTCGGTTGTTCGCGGAGCTACTGGAACGGCCGGGCACGCGCGGGGGTTTCGGTGACGGGCCTGAGGGGGTGCCTGCTGAGAAGGTACCGGTACGCGCTTCTTTTCAAAGGGCATGGCCGATGCCGAAGTGCAAGAGCGGGTTGTTGAAGCCGTCGGGAAAGAAGACGCCACGCTGCTTCGGGTCGTGGACTTTATAGGCCAGATCGAGCCGGATGATGAGGTAATCCCAGGCCAGACGCAGGCCCACCCCTGCGCCGACGCCGACCTCTTTGTAGAAGCGATCAAACCGAAAACGGCCGTCCGGGTCGCCCGGATTACGGGGGCCGAACCAGACGTTGCCGGCGTCGGTGAAGACAGCCAGCATCCACTCGGCGGCCAGGACGTTGCGGAGTACCGTGTTTCGCAGTTCAAGGCTGGCCTCCAGCTTTACATCGCCCCCGAGGATGTTCGTGGTGGCGCCGCCGGTGGAGTCATCCGGCGAGGCAAACGTCGCAGAGCCCGGCCCCAGTTCGCGGAGCCGCCAGCCGCGTATGCTGGCCGCACCGCCGCTGAAGAAGCGACGGTCGAAGGGGACAACGTCGGCCCGGCCCGTCGGATGGGCGATGCCGGTGATGAACTTGAGCGCGAGCACCGTCCGCCGGTTGAGGAAGCGATACCGCCGCAGGTCGGTGCGGAAGCGGAGGTATTGCCGGTAGATAAGCCGGTTGTTGGAGCGGTCGCCGGCGAAGAACGGCAGCCCCGGTAGGCTGCCCTCCAGCGTATCGGGCGAGAAGACGTACTGGTCGAACAGGTACGGCAGGTTGCCGCCGATTTCGAACGCGCCCTCGTAGCTGTAGCCCTCCTCACGGCGAAAAGGGTCGACGCGGGCAGAGCGGAGGGTGTACCGGAGGGCGTTATTGACCTGGGGCTGGGTATAGTCTTCCAGGATCTGCGCTTTCTGCACCTTATCGTCGATGGCATCCAGGATGTCGTTCAGAAAGGTAGCGCCGAAGTTGTCGAGGGTATCGGGATTACTGAGAGAGAGGTCGAGCAGGTCGACGAGGGATGTGACGGTAGGGGTGTGCCGCATCTCCAGCGTGAAGCGCGAGGTGCCACGGCCGCGCAGGATCAGGTTGAGCGCATCACGGCGGGCGGCGAGGAAGCTGAAGGAGAGGCGGGTCCGGGCATCGAACAGGTTCAGCAGCCGGTCCAGGTTACCGAAAGGCCGGATGAGGTAGGGATAGGTGAGCGACGTGGTGATTTCCCACTGAGCCGAGGTGAAGAACCGGGTGCGGATGTCGCCGGCCAGTGAGCCGGTCGTTCGGATTCGGAAAGCTTCACCGCCTCCGAACAGGTTGAGGTTATCGTAGGTGATCCCGATACCGGCACCGAGTTCGTTGTCCGTTTCAGCGCTGTTGCGTTGGAGCATAAAGGTCTCGAAGCGAACCTGATGCCGTCTGCGGGTGCGTAGCTCGATGCGATGCGGGAGGCGGGGCGGGCTGTTCGGGTGGAGGCGTACGGTATCGGCCGGCAACGGCAGGATATCGGTAAAGGTAAAGACCCCAGCGGCGTCCAGCCGACGCTTGGCTGCAAAGAGTTGCGATTGGTCGTACCAGGCACCCGGCTGGAGGCGAAGCGTACGCGCGATCAGACCGGTGGAAAGCGTAGGCTCGTTCTGCATCGAGATGATGATCCGACCGCCCGGAACGGCCGGGTCCGTTGGCGGCAGAACCAGGGTATCGATCCGCACCGCCGGGCGTGGATCAGGGCCGTTCACCGTGACGCCGAGGTCGCCGAACCGGTACCGAAGCCCGGGGTGGATTTGCAGGACGACGTCGAAAGAGTCGAGGCTCTGGGGTTGGATCAGGGCATGGATCGAGTCGCGTGTGACGGCGGCAAAGCCTTCATTACGCAGAAAGGCCAGGATCCGGGTCCGTTCTTCCACCAGGGTCGGCTCGGAGTACCGCTGGTCCTGCGCCAGAAAGCGCAGCGGCCTGTCGGGGTCGAGGCGTTCCGGTTTAAGCAGCGACCGGCGGGTCAGCCGGCGTTGCTGATCGATGGTGAGGGCGTCCAGGCCTTCGAAGCGGGTTTCACGGACGTAGGTAGCAGATCCGGCGGTGATGTCAAAGCTGACCTGGAGCCGGTCGGCTCGTTTCAGCGGCGTGATATGGGCTTCGATGTGGGCCTGTCGAAACCCTTCTTGCCGGTAGAAGATGCGGAGGCGTTCGAGGTCGGCGGCTACCAGCGAGGAGTCGAGGTAGGCCGGGGGTTCACCACTGGCAATCAGGGCCTGACCGAGGCGGTCCCCGAGTTTCCCGGAGGTACCCAGCCGGTGTAGCCAGCGCCACCAAGTAAAACCCGGGATCCCCAGGAAGCGGCGGTTGGCACGTGTGCGGATGCGGAGGTGAAGCGCTTCG
>Ga0214472_10007754_pt1 | contig 11218 bp, 10 predicted proteins | sample RVTome_6_FD_207662 | JGI IMG/M metagenome (GOLD analysis project Ga0214472, IMG submission 207662) | Soil microbial communities from uranium-contaminated site in the Upper Colorado River Basin, Wyoming, United States - RVT140D175 | ecosystem: Environmental > Terrestrial > Soil > Contaminated >...
GGAGGTCGCGTTCGCCACAGGGCTCGAAGGCAAACAGCTTAGGAAGGTGTCCGTCGGCGAAGGCATATCCGGTTATGTAGCAAAGGAAGGCAAGCCGCTCCTCGTGGTCGACATAGAAAAAGACCCCCGGTTCAGGCTTCCGAACGACCCGCAGTATACCACAACGTCCTTTATAGCCGCCCCGCTCTTCAGCAAGGGCAGGGTCATCGGCGTCCTTAACATTAACAACAAGCTTAACGGCGAACCTTTCAACCAGAACGACCTCGACCTGCTTACGACCGTGGCCGGGCAGGCGGCAACCGCGGTTGAGAACTCCAACCTGTACAAGGACATCCGCTCCAGCTACTTCGACACCGTGCGCGCGCTGGTAAATGCGCTTGAAGCCAAGGACAAGTACTCCAAGGGCCACTCGGAGCGCGTAACGCTTCTTGCAATGATGATAGCGGACGAGATAGGGCTCCCGGACGACCGCAAGATAGCGCTCCAGCACGCGGGAGTGCTCCACGACATCGGCAAGATAGGAATCTCGCTCAGCATATTGAACAAGGACGGGAAGCTGACAGGCGAAGAGTACGACATGATTAAGGACCACCCGCTGATAGGCGAGCGGATACTTGACCCGATCACGTTCCTCAAGGACGTCAAGCACATCGTGGCGGACCACCACGAGCGGTTCGACGGAAAGGGCTACCCGCACCAGAAGTCGGGCGACGAGCTCTCGCTCGAAGCCAAGATACTCGCGGTGGCTGACACGTTCGACGCGCTGACATCCGACAGGCCGTACAGGAAGGCGCTCCCGTTCGAGGACGCGGTCGCCGAGATAAGGCGCTGCTCGTCCACCCAGTTCGACCCTGACGTGGTCTCGGTATTTTTAAAGACAATAGACAGCGCGTAGAAATCCGTTCTATTGCTAATTGTAGGGGCCGACCATCGTGTCGGCCCTTATTGTTTGAATTATGCTCGTCACTCCCGCTTTGATTTTGTCATCCCCGTGAAAACGGGGACCCAGGTTGGGGGCTGCTCCGAATAACCCTCACCCCCGGCCCCTCTCCCGTGCAATGGAGAGGGGAGAAATAACGGAATGGCGGACATAAGAAAGGCCCCGCGCGTTTCATCGCACGGGGCCTTTCTCGATTTTGGTTCTGTAACCGGGCCGCTCTCAGAAACCGTACGAAAACCCTGCAAGCACCCTGTAGTCGGTCACCTGCTGGACGCCGCCCGCATAGTAGTAGACGGGGAGCTGGACGCTTGCGTCGAGCCTCGCGCCGTCGAACGGTATAATCTGTATTCCCGGCGAAACCCATATGCTGTCCTCACCGGTATAGCCAGCATAGTCGGTCAATCTCTGTGGCAGGTTGCCGTTGTACTTGCCCTCTCTGTCGTCGGCCTGCTCCGAATGGAAGTAGTTGGCCCCGAGGGTCAGGTTCATGAACTCAAACAGGTTGTAGTCCAGGTTCCCGTTAAGTGCGAACGTGTCCCCGAACTCGTACCCGTTGTGGTTCTCTGTCGCGAACTGGTAGTTGACGTCCGCGCGCGCCATAAATTCCGGGGAAATCATCTTGACTAAGACCGCCGAGAGTATCGGGTCCCAGGAGCCAGTGCCCGGCTGCATGTGCGCGTGGATGAGGCTGCCCTTTGAGTTTTTCTCGGTGTACGAACCTGTGGGGAGCTTCAGCCCTACCCCCGCCGACACGACGGTAAGCGGCATGATATCCCTGTCCTGGTACACCCTGTAAAGCCCGGATACCGTCACGTCTCCAAGCTCCGATACCTGGTGCATCTTCATCAGGCTCCATTTGCCGGTCATGGGCATGTACATGTACATCTTCATGTCGTTGATGACCCAGGGCGCCGAGACGATTACCCGGAGCTTGTCCACCGGGGCGTAGCTCGCGGTCATTGTGATCCTGGTCATGTCCATGCTCTCCGGCACGACACCGTCCATTTTTCTAAACCTGGGGTCGTTCAACAGCTCGTCCAGGCCAAGCTTCGAGTCCCCCTCGTAGAACCCCTCCATACGGGAGTAACTGTAGTTGACGCCCATCTGGACTTTACCCGCGCCCGCCGACCCGTTCAGGCCCTCGCCGATGCCGGTGTTCAACTGGCAGCAGAACCCGCCCGCAAACGCCGTTACCGGCACGGCCGCCAATAAAACCAACGCAACCACAAGGCTCTTTATTTTCATTGTCATGCGCTCCAATCGTAATAGGCAGGCAATACATGCTAACAGACGCATTTCGATAGCAGACGCGACCGAACGGTCCGTGATCCCCGTTTTATTAATCCGGTTTTTTCGTGGATGTGGCCGCGACAGGGCAGAGGCCCGCGTTGGCCGGGGGGATTACGCTTCGGGAGGCTTGCCGATATCTCCGGGTTCGGCCGTGGCGACGGCCTCGCTCGGTTCTGGAGGAAGAACCGTCGATATCGGATAATACGTGACAACCGCCGGGGACATCTCGGAAGCCCCGTCGAATGAGTGGAGGATGACGCCGGACGCCCCTGTACCGCACACGTCCATCGACACGACGCATGCGCCCTTGCCGGCGCCGGGCGCCGCGGCGCTCCGGCATATGCAGACACCGTTCATTATAGATGCGGCCATGAAAAAAAACATCAGGATGCAGGCCGCGCATGTCCTCGCTGTAATCGGCATCATCCCTCTTGGAGCACGCCCGCTGTCATATTGAACCGCCTCCGGGCCACCTGTGCAACCGCGGAGTTGTGCGTTACGATAACGAACGTGGTGCCGCCCTTGTTCTGTTTCCTGAATATCTCCATTATGTCCGACTCGGTGGCCTCGTCGAGGTCGCCGGTAGGCTCGTCCGCGAGCACCACCTTGGGCGAGTTCACGAACGCGCGCGCTATCGCGACCCTCCTCTGCTGCCCGCCGGAGAGGCTCGACGGATAGGTGTTCATCTTGTCGGCAAGCCCTACCAGTTCCACAAGGCTCTTGGCGTACTCCTCGAGCCCTTCGCAGCACGTGCCGAACGCGGATGGGAGGAGGACGTTGTCAAGCACCGTGAGCGTGGGCACGAGGCTTGCGAACTGGAATATGAAGTTGACGTTCCTGTTCCTGAACTCGGACAACGCGTCGTCCGACAGCGTCCATATGTCGGTGCCCTCGATCACGACCGTCCCATGGTCCGGCTTGGTAAGCCCGCCCATGAGCGAGAGGAGCGTAGTCTTGCCGCTCCCCGAATGGCCCACGATGCTTACGAACTCGCCCGCGTCGAGCTTCATGTTGACGTCGTGGACCGCGCTTATCTTCTGTTCGCCGTCCTTGTAGTTTTTCGTCAGACCTTTAAGTTCTATCATCCGCCGCCTCGATGGTTGACCCGGCCTTGCACTTTTCGATAAAGCCGCCGGGTGCGGGACATAATTATTGCACTGGTCCGATAAGCCCGTGCCCGGTGGTCACTCGCCCTTCCTTATGGCGTTGTACGGCTCCATCCTCGCGGACATCACCGCGGGGTAAAGCGCCGCTATTATGCCGGTGACAAGCGCGATAAGTATGCAGCCCGCCGCGAGCTCCACCATGAACAGGCTCGACGGCCAGAGGTACGGCACGTTGAGCTTCGCCATTATGAGGTTTTTGAAGCTTAGCACGATAACTCCGCCGAACACGACCCCTATAAGCCCGCCAAGGGTGGTGAGGAGCGCGGCCTCGGTCATGATCAGCCGGAACATGAATCCCTTCTTCGCGCCGAGCGCCCTGAAGAGGCCTATCTCGCGCTGCCGCTCGTTCACTATCATCGAGAACACCACGGCGATGAGGAGGAGGGCCATCGCCCAGACGATGCCGCCAATAGCGAAAAGGAACGCGAACAGCTTGGAGAGGTGCTCCTTGACCGTCGATATGACCTCGTTGGACGCAATCGCCTTCACCCCGCTTACGGCGAAGTTTATCTTTACCGCGACCCTCTGCGGGGAGTAGCCGTCCTCCACTTTGACAAGCACGGTGGATATCTGGCCGGGAGTCACGTCGAGCGTCTTGAGCGCCTTTTTGCTGGACTCCTCCGCCATCTTGTACGCGGAGTTCATCGTCATGAAGGCCGAGTTGTCGAGGTAGCTCATGCCCGTCTGCGCGAGCACGCCCACCACCTTGAACGGGTGGCCGTAGAATATAAGCTCGCGGCCCTCGTCCGTCGGCAATTCGCGGCCGACGATGATGTCGTCGTCCCCGAATTTCTTCCTGGAGAAGTCCGACAGCCACGACGTGACCGAAAAATCCGTCTCCGGGTCGAACCCGACAAGAAGCACGTTCCCGACGTAGCAGCAGGAGAACTGCGACGACTCGATAAACACCTGGGGCGTTACAGCGGCCACGCCCTCCACATTCCGGACCTCGTCCAGCACCGAGCGCGCCATGTAGTACGTGCTCGGCTCGCCGGATATGAGCGCGGTACGCGCCTTGTCTTCGGCGCCCTCCGGCACGACCAGGACGTCCGCGCCGAGCCGCTCGGTACCGACACGGATGCTCTGCCTCACGCTGTATATGACCATCGTCGCGGAGAACAGTGTCCCGGCCACGACCGCGACCGACAGCACGATGGACGCGGTCCTGAACATCTTGCGTTTCATGTTCCTGACGGCCAGGTAATAGAGGCCCAGCTTCTTCAAACCTTATCCTCCCTGGCCAGAAAGAACACGGCCGCCGACATGAGGACGAGCACGACGCCCATCAGGTTCCAGACGGGAAGGGCGCCGTAATGACATGCCATCCTCGGGCTGCCGCAGACGCCTATGAGCATGGCCGGGTAGAGTATGACCGATACTCCGGATACCGCTGACACGACGCCCAGCATCCTGACCGCCTCCATGCCCCTGGAAAAAAGCATCGCTGCCGCGGCCGCGAATATGATGGCCGCGGTCCCTATCTCCGCCATGAACGAATAGTAGCAGTGCATGGGGGCCTCACAGACCGGGAAGATGAACCTTGGCGTGAGCACTATGACCGCCGCCACAGCCATCTGCGCCACCGCTATCGCGTTGACCGTTTTCTTCCTTCCGCTCACTTATTACCCCTCAAACGTTACTCTCTTTTACGGAAAGAGATAGTGACCAAAGAGAAACCAGCACTGTGTCCGGCCGGCTATACAGGCTATAGCCGTGGCCAAGCCAACGAAGCCGGGCTATTTGTATATCCCGGCGGATATCGCCTCGTCCAGGGTATAAATCCCGCCGCCCCCGGATTTAGACTTGAACTTCTCCGCGTCAGCCTTCGCGCCGAACGCCAGTATCCCGTACCGCATGGGCGTCCTGACGTCAGCGCCGGAGAGGAAATACGCCTTCCTTCCGCCCACCCACGTACCGCTTACATAGTCCTTGACGTATACCACCGAGACCTTTGCGCCCTTATTCCTGCCGTAGTACAGCATCATGTCTCCAAGGTCACAGAAGAATACGGCCTTGCCATCCTTCAGGATTATCTCCGAGGCGAAAAGGCTGCTTTTGTTGATTGTCATGCCGCATTCGGTGCAGTAGCACTCATCCGGGACCGCGACCGGCCCTTGTGCTTTTCCGCCGCCCGAGGCCGCGGAAACATGCGTCGCGGCTGGACCAGCTAATAATAACAATATCAGGAGGAGAAGCCTGACTGGGTATTTTACCGCACTGCCGTTTGACTTCATCATCCCCCCGGAGACCGTTGGTTGCAGAAGGGCTGCCGGACACCGGCCCATGCGAACCGGTCATGTATCAGTATACCCCTCTAACCCCGGTTGTGTCCAGAAAAAAACCCCCCGGACCTTGCGGCCCAGGGGGCTTCACATCTGCTATGCGCAAGCTCCGTGCATTACTTCTTCCAGTCGACCTCTATGCCGCAGAGGAGCGGGGAGCCCTGGTCTATCGTGACCTGGATGCCGGCCGCGTCGTGGCAGCCCTTGCAGAGCGAGGTCTCTTTCAGTATCTCGTGGGACTTGGTGTCTATGGTGAGCATGACCGAGTCGTCCGCGTATGTCCTGGCGGTGAGCAGCGCGTACTTGCCGTCCGGGGTGAACGCCAGGTCGTGCGGGAACGCGCCCTCGTCGGTCAGGTCTATCCTGGAGACTACCTCTTCCTTGTCGGTGTCGATTATTACGACTTCGGCCTTGCCCTTGCCGGCGACGGCATACGGCTGGAGGTCTTTGAACTCGTTGGCTGCCGTTACCCAGACCTGGCTCTGGTCGGGGGTGTTGCGGAGCTGGTGGATAAAGGTGCCGACGCCCTTGATCACGTTGACGGTCCTCTTGTTGCCGGCCCAGTCGAGCACGAACACGTTGCCCATGACCATGTCGGAGACGAAGGCCTTCTTGTTGTCCTTACCCCAGCCTATGCCGCAGACGGCCTTGCCGACCGGGATGACGTCCGCCGCCTTATCCTTGGACGGGCTGAACTGGTATACGTTGCCGTCCGCCATGTCCATGTAGTTTATGTTGCCGTCAGGGCCGGTCACGGCGCCGCAGAACTTCTTGCCGACCGGGCCCAGGTCGGTAAGCGCCTCGGTGTCCAGGTTGTACTTCATGACCTTGCCGTTCAGGAGGCCGACGTACAGGTTCCTGCCAACGAGCGCCTGGCCGTGCGTGCCGCCGCCCGCCTCTTTCTCCGCCGGGTTAAGGACCATGCCGGCTATTACGCCAGCTATCTCGCCGCCCGCGCCGGTGATCACTATCCTGCTGATGTCGCCGGTGGCAAGGTCAAGGACGGCCAGGTGGCCGCCGTGGCCGGCTATGTATGCGGTGCCAGCCAGCTTTGGGCCGGCTGCGGCAGCAACGGATATGCCGATTGAGAGCATCATGACCGCCGCGAACGTCATCATTGTTGCGAACTTTCCGGTATTCCTCATCTCGTTTTCCTCCCGTATATATTTGTTGGGGTCCGTACGGTATCGCCATTACCGTGTACGGCCCGGCCTTTTGGGGCTGCGGCCATCCTTGAACCGATGCGCCTTGCCCCCTTCCATCCCTTTACACCTGACACTTCAGGGTACCTTGCCTTTACAGCATCCTCAACACCGCCGGTACATCACCTCCCCGTTTAAGTTAGTACAGGCGGCCGGTACCATTAAGGCTGGTCCCGGCCGCACGGTCAACGTTATTCTCTGATGAACAGGAAGTATACCATCGTCCAGGACCCGAGCACGATAAATATGATGCCTATAAGGCTTCCGAGCGCAAGCGTGGCCAAGCCGGTCAGTCCGTGGCCGACGTTGCAGCCGCCGGCAAGGGTCCCGCCGACGCCCATCAGCAGGCCGCCGCTGAGCTGGGTGACAAGCGAGTTGGCCTTGGGCGCGCGCCAGCTGAACTCCTTGTGGCCCATCGCGGAGAGAAGCGAGCCAAGCACCAGGCCGAAAATCATCCACACGCTCCACGTCATCTTGCCTATGCCGGTCAGGGCGCCGACGTCTATTCCCTCGAAGTCGGCTGCGTCGGCGACCTCGGGTATGGCTGTCAGGTCCCTTACCGTGTCAACGTAGCTGGAGCCGGTGAACCATGTCACCAGTTCGTTCAGCGGGCCGGTGAAGGACAGGCCCCTGGCGGTAGTATAGCCGCCGTAATGCTCGGAGGCGTAGAACCCGATTACGCCGATGAGGCCTATCATGATGCCGGTCGTCCACCAGATGAAACCCTTGGCGTTCGGCGCCCTCTTGAACTTCCCCTTGCTTACGAATATCAGCGCTGGTACCACGATGAGCGCTATTACCACCCAGCGGTTGATACCGAGGACGTTTGATATGGTGACCGGCGCGCCGCTCTCGAGCGTGTAGTTGAAGCTGAAGGACTCGGTGCCGAACCACAGGAAATCAGCGATGGGCCTTAGCGGGCCCGAGTACATCGCGGTGGTCATGAGCATGAAACCCAGCGCCGCGAACCATGAGCCTATCATGCCCTCACCGATACGGTACAGGGTACCGGTCGCGCAGCCGCCACCCAGGACCATCCCGATGCCGAATATGTACCCGCCCAGAGCGTTCCCAAGCCATGTGAAGGGTATGGACCTGAAATGGATAAGCCCGAGGTCGTCCATTACCGTCGAACCTATCACCAGCACCACCAGCGCCAGTATGTAAGCGCGGAATACGGTGTAGTCGCCGAACAGCACCTCCCTGAAACCGGTATTCATGCAGAAGCGGCCGTGCTGAAGCACATATCCGAATACCGCCCCGACCAAGAGGCCGGAAATAACCAAAGGCCAATTCATCTTTGCCATTCCTCCTTAAAATTTTGTTCCGAAGTCTGACATCCAACTATTATCCAAGGTGACCCCAGCCCAGGCAATCACCACCTAATACTCAATGTATCGGAGCGGGCCTGTGTTCGCCAGTGACGTATACAATATAATGCAAAAGGACTGCCACAATAGAGTATCCTCCCTATTTTTTGAAAAAATTTATATCATATTGATTTATTTGGCTAAATTTCACATGGAGATACCCGCTGGGGTACTCTCCGCGTCCGGGGTTATGGGACTTCCATGCCTCATTATTTGATATACGGCTCGGAAAACCCGGATAATTCATGAGTTATGCTATGAAGGGACATCTTTGTCGCATTTATACCTTACTTGTCCCACATTATAACCCTGACGGTCAGGATTTTTCAATCATTTTCATATGTGGGCGAAACCGCTTTTTTTTGGAGCGCATCTGTGATAAAATGCAGTCTAAATCAAACGTTTGCCGTTTCTGGCACGGATATTGCTTCATACAATATGCAGGGCGTATTCACGGCTGGGATTTTCGCCGGCATATCGGGAAACAGGGGGCGGGTTTGTCAACAAACATACTTAAGGCATCGTTGGTTGCGCTTGCGGCGGCGCTCATAATCACAGGCTGCGACGGCAACAGGACATCCGGGGCGTCCGCCAAGGGCGAGCCGGTCCGGATGGGGTTCATGATATGCAACTCGAAGCCCGAGACGGAAGCCAGGTTCAAACCGCTGACCGAGTACCTCACGCAGAAGCTCGGCAGACAGTTCGTGCCGGTTTTGATCGACACGGTGGACTTCGAGGAGGCGGTGAGGCAGAAGCAGGTGGACTTCACGCACACCAACTCGCTCGTGTACGTCATCCTGAACAAGAACTTCGGGGTGGAGCCTCTCGCGGGCGACATCCAGGGCAGGTACAAGAACATGACCAACGGCGGGATAATCGTGCTGGCGGACAGCCCCATAAAGACCATAGCGGACCTCAAGGGGAAACGTATGGTGTTCGGGCCGATGCTCGCGCCGACCGGTTACCTTTCGCAGTACGACCTCATGCTGAAGGACGGGTTCGACCCGGAGGCCGGCCTCGAGTTCTACACGATACCGCGCGGCTCTTTCAAGCACGAGAAGGTGGTGTACTCGCTCCTCTTCGGCGCGTACGACGCGGCATCGGTGCCGATGCTGGACTTCGAACTGATGACACAGGAGGGCAAGATAGACCCGGCTGACTTCAGGATAATCGCGGAGTCCGAGCCCATACCCTACTGCACGTTCGGCGCTACCGAGCAGGTGGACGAGGAGCTTGCCCGAAAGGTGAAGGAGGCCATACTCGCGCTTAAGCCGGAGGATACAGTGGAGATAGACGGCGAGCGTGTCAAGGTGCTTAAGGCCGCGGCGCTCGACGGGTTTGCGGACGTAACGGACGCGGAGTACGATTCGGTCCGCGAGATGGCAAAAAACGCCAACATGCCCCCCTACCAGAAGTACTGACCTATGAAGCTGGACAAATTCGACATGCTCGTGCTTGCGGCTGTGTCGTTACTGACTGTATCCGCGGTCTTTATCGGGACTTCCGGCGCGGATAACGGGCCGATGCCGCGCGCGGCCGCAAACCGGCTGAAGTCCGAGCCGCCGTCGCCCGCCCTGTTCGCCAAGTCCGAGGAGCTCCGGACGCTCGTCGAGGCCGGACAGCCGGGAGCCGCACTCGAAGGGCTGAAGGGGCTGGCCTCCGAAAACCCAGCCATGTCCGAGCCGCACGCGCTTATGGGCGAGGCGTACTCGCGCATGCAGGTCTACCCCTCCGCCATGAAGGAGTACCGCATTGCGCTCATGCTCGACCCGGACTACGTGGACAAGAACTCCAGCAAGTTCATAGGCAAACGGATAAAAGCGGCGATGAAGGAAGGCATGGAAGGTTCCAAGGCGGCGCTTGCCAGAGACAAGGACGATACGCAGGCGAAGGCTGCGCTCAAGGACGCATACTACCTTGAGCGGATGCTCGCCGGCGGCTGCGAATAACTGGCGGTTTTCCGCCAGCAAACCTGATATGTCAAGGCAGTAAACCGCCCTTGTTCTTTAATAAACCCCACTTTCTTTTTGAAAAAAGAAAGCGGGCAAAGAAAACCGGCATACTTTTTGTCCGTTTTGACTTTAAGACCTTAAAATGGATTCCCGTTTTCACGGGAATGACAAACTATAAAGCTGGCCGGAGGCAATCCTGATTTCTCTTTGGTTACCTTCTTTTTTTCCAAAGAGAAGGTAACGGGTCCAGGCGCATGTTCAAGCTTTTCAAGAATAATAAAGAGTTTTTTACTGTGCTCGTAACCGGCTCGCTTATGGGCGCGCTCGGGGTGTACCTCGCGTACTCCGGGAACCCGCGCAACTCCGGCATCTGCATATCCTGTTTCATGGAGAACCTGTCCGGCTCGCTCGGGCTCCATGCCAACAACCGGATGCAGTACATCCGTCCCGAGCTTATAGGCTTCGTGCTGGGCGGGACGGTGGCGGCAATGGTTGCGCGCGAGTTCCGCTCCGAGGGCGGCTCCTCCCCGCTGATACGGTTCATGGCCGGTATGCTGCTGATAGTCGGCTGCTCGATATTCCTGGGCTGCCCCATAAAGATGAGCCTCAGGCTTTCCGCCGGGGACTTCACCGCGCTCGCGGGCGCGGGCGGGCTCGTATTTGGCATCTGGCTCGGGTACGTGTTCCTCCGGCGCGGTTTCTACCTGGGCGAGGCGTCTCCGATGCCGCTTTTGAACGGCCTTGTGGTGCCGGTTGCCATGGCCGGTCTTCTTGCCGCGCTTCTGGTCAAGCCGGGTTTCATATCGATGAGCGCGACCGGCCCCGGCTCGATGCGCGCGCCCATCCTTCTTTCGCTCGGCGCGGGTCTGCTGCTCGGCTACCTCGCGCAGCGTTCCCGTTTCTGCGTAACGGGCGGGATTGGCAACTTCATCGTGTCCGGCGACCGCAGCCTGCTCTGGGGCGTCGTATCGATGCTCGTTTTCGGGTTCGGGGTGAGCTACCTGCTTGGCCAGTTC
>Ga0214472_10007755_pt1 | contig 11217 bp, 13 predicted proteins | sample RVTome_6_FD_207662 | JGI IMG/M metagenome (GOLD analysis project Ga0214472, IMG submission 207662) | Soil microbial communities from uranium-contaminated site in the Upper Colorado River Basin, Wyoming, United States - RVT140D175 | ecosystem: Environmental > Terrestrial > Soil > Contaminated >...
AGGCAGTCCCGATCCATACGAAAAACAAATCAATGGCCTCGGCGGTGCCACATCCAGTACCAGTAAAGTTGTCATTATTAATAAATCAGAAAGACCGGATATCGATGTTGATTATCTATTCGGTCATGTCGCGATTAAAGAACCCGTCATCGATTACTCCGGCAATTGTGGCAACCTGACTTCGGCTGTCGGTGTGTTTGCGATTGAGCAAGGCTTGGTCGATAACGTTGCTTCACCTATTACACAAGTCCGTGTCTGGCAGGAAAATCTGGGGCAAACAATTATTGTTAACGTACCTGTTAATGATCAAGGCAAAGTTGTTACTGAAGGAAATACCAAACTTGCCGGAATAACAGGCGAGGGCGCACCGATATTTATCGATTTCATTAAACCGGGAACAGGTGAAGAGAGTCTGGTTTTTCCAACCGGCAAAACAAAAGAAACGATTGATGTTGATAACTATGCTTCTTTTGAAGTCAGTCTTATTCAAGCAGGCAATGCAACTGTGTTCATCCATGAATCAGCATTAGGTTTAACAGGAACTGAAACTTACGATGAGATTAATAACGATGAAGCATTATTAAAAAAGGTTGAAGCCATACGTTGTGCAGCATCAATAAAAATGGGATTAACCAAATCAATTGATGAAGCAAGCAAACGTCCCGGCACACCCAAACTCGCGTTTGTAAATAAACCGCGTGACTATATTAATTCTCAAGGAGAAACGATCAAAGCAAATGACATGGATATCTACGCAAGAATATTCTCTATGGGCAAACTCCATCATGCCTTTACCGGAACAGGTGCCATTGCAACCGCCGTTGCAGCAAGCATTCCATATACCATTGTTGCAGATTGTTTATTAAAAGTCCCCGAAGATAATCAAAAACTACGCATTGGACATACAGCAGGCACACTCGAATGCAGCGCTGTTGTTTCAAATGACAATGATAACTGGATAGCTGAAAAAGCGAGTTTGGTTAGAACAGCAAGAACCTTGTTAAAAGGAGAGGCGTATTTGTGATTAACGTCAACACTCAATAGCACTTGGAGTGCCTTGTTATCTTTTATTTTAATTGATCTCTTGTCCATGCAGGATCTCTTCGACAATCCAGTATTGAATAAACAAGAACTGTCTCAGTTTCTACTCTATAGTAAATAGCGAAGGGAAATTTTTCCGATAAGAGTCGATGGTATCTTTCGAAGTAAATTGGGTGAATGCCAGCATGCAATTCCAATGAGTCAATATCTGAGTACAATGTGTCGAGAAAATTTTTACCTACCCCTTCAGCCTGATTTTCATAGAACCAATACCCGTCTATTAAATCCTGGGTTGCAGAGCCAAGTATTTTTATTTTCATGATATATCATTATTAATTTTATTCTTTACATCTTCCCAGTCTTTAAATTCATCATCGCCACGATTCACGGCTTCTTCTCTGTTTTTCAATATTTTTTCATGCCATTTAGGAGATGGCACAACTTCAGAGGATTTACAAATATCCTCCCAGAGGGCTTCCATTGCCTGGAACTTTTCTTCAACAGACATTTTGTCTAAAGGTAATGTTACAGCCATTATTTTCTCCTAAGTATGTTAAATAAAAGATAACAGTATGTTATCTGGAATCGGTATAGTCTATTAAACTTGGATCCCACATAGTGTTGTTAAAGTGAAAAGTTTCATTCGTTGATTTTCAATCACTTGTCTCTTTCCCTTCCGCATAGCATCTAATAATAAAGATTAACACACGGTTTTATTGTCTGCGAGATTTGGGATTATTTTTCTTGTTATGTCGTGCGGTGATCACAAGGGTGCGAAGGAGCAGCGAGTTCGCTGTAATGGAAAACTATCAGGATAAAGATGGAAGCATTACTATTCCATAAGTATTGCGTCCGAGTTGATTTGCCCTGTTATGTGCTGCGCTATAATTCGCTTTCATCAATTTCAGCAATCTTCATCAAATGCCTTTGCAGCCCGAGTTTCAATGGCTTGTTCCCATGAACCGGTACGGAAATACGTGCATTTTCTCCGGCTTTAGCAAAAATGTGATGACTGCCATTGATTCGCTTCAATTCCTTATCTCCTTTCCTTCCGCATGGCATCTAATAATAAAGGTTAACACACGGTTTTATTGTCTGCGAGATTTGGGATCATTTTTCTTGTTATGTCGTGCTGTGATCGCAAGGGCGCGAAGAAGCAGCGAGTTCGCTGTACAAAGCGAAAACAAATTTTTAAAAGAATATTGAGGTTTGTTTTCTACTGGATCCCCGCCTTCGCGGGAATGACGAAAGTGGTTTGTTTTCTACTGGATCCTCGCCTTCGCGGGAATGACGAAAGTGGTTTGTTTTCTACTGGATTCCCGCTTTCGCTGGAATGACGGAAGTGGTTTGTTTTCTACTGATTCCCGCTCTCGTGGGAATGACGGAAGTAGTTTGTTATTTGGCTGGATGCCGGGTTTTGATCCGATATGACGGAAAGTAGAAATAAAAAAGCGCCCGGGTAGGGCGCTTTTATTTACTGCATTTACTAAAGAAGTATTTACAACAACAGTTTTAAAACTGCATCCAGACTTTCTTTTGCATCGCCGAAATACATGCGTGTATTTTCTTTGAAGAAAAGTGGATTCTGCACGCCGGCATAACCTGTTGCCATACCGCGTTTTAGAACAATAGTCGTGCCGCCTTTCCAGCATTCCAGTACTGGCATGCCAGCAATAGGACTGTTTGGATCATCAAGTGCAGATGGATTAACAATATCATTTGCGCCGATGATGATAGACACATCAACATTTGGAAAATCTTCGTTAACCTCATCCATTTCAAACACGATGTCATACGGTACTTTGGCTTCTGCTAAAAGTACATTCATATGTCCCGGCATACGACCGGCAACCGGGTGAATACCAAAACGTACGTTAATCTTTTTATGACGTAAGGCCTGGGTTATTTCATGCACGGTGTGTTGTGCCTGCGCTACTGCCATACCATAACCGGGAATGATCATGACTTCTTTTGCATCTAATAGCATTGCAGCAACTTCTTCCGTATCAATGGGTTGAACTTCGCCTTGTTCTTCATCAGAAGAACTTGCGCCGCCACCACCTGAGTCCGTACCAAAGCCACCGGCAATTACTGAAATGAAATTTCGGTTCATTGCGCGACACATGATGTAACTCAGGATAGCGCCACTACTACCGACTAATGCGCCAACGACGATTAACAAGTCATTGCCTAACATGAATCCAGTAGCAGAAGCTGCCCAACCTGAATAGCTGTTTAACATTGAAACAACCACAGGCATATCTGCGCCACCAATTGCCATGACCATGTGAATACCGAAGAGCAGGGCAATCACAGTCATAATGATTAATGGAATCATTGGATTGCCACCATCAATATGGCCTTGATGAACAAAGTCATAACCGAAATAAATAGCGGCGATGAGTAAACCCAGATTTAACCAATGGCGAGCCGGTAACATTAATGGATTACCGCCAATCTTTCCGCTCAACTTGCAGAACGCAATGATTGAACCCGAGAAGGTGACTGCGCCGATCAGTATGCCGACGTATATCTCAATTTCATGAATGGATTTTTCAACGCCCAAAAGCCCTGATTCACCCATAAAATTAACATAACCGACTAATACCGCTGCCAGACCAACCAGGCTATGCAGGATGGCAACTAACTCTGGCATTTGCGTCATCTCTACCTTTTTGGCGAGAATGATACCAATGGTGCCACCAATTAACATGGTGATAATGATAATATGAATATTACTCGAGACTTCAGGACCGAAGACGGTTGCTAATATTGCGAGTGTCATACCGATAATGCCGTAGACATTACCTTTACGTGCGGTTTCCTGGTTACTTAATCCACCCAGTGTCAGGATGAATAAAATAATTGCCCCGATATATGATGCTGTTACTAAACCTTCTGACATGATAATCCCCTTATTTTCTGAACATATCTAACATGCGTTTGGTAACTGCAAAGCCACCTGCGATGTTAATGCTGGTTATAAGGATGCCAAAGGCTGCGATTCCGACTAGTAAACTATCCGAAGAGGATATTTGTACCAGTGCGCCAATAACAATAATACTGCTGACTGCATTCGTTACACTCATTAGCGGCGTATGTAGTGAGGCGGATACATTCCAAATCACCATATATCCGACAAAACAAGACAATACGAAGACAGTAAAGTGTGTCATGAAAGACGCTGGAGCAACTGAGCCAACTCCAAGTAATACAGCCGCACCAATAATAATGGGTAGCATTTGTTTAATTGGCCCGGCTTTCTTTGGTTCTGGTTTCACAACAACCGCTTTTTCAGTAGCTTTTGCAGGAGCAGCTGAGAGTTTCGGTGCAGGTGGCGGCCAGGTTATTTCACCGGCATTAATTACTGTTGCGCCGCGCACAGCTTCATCTTCCATATTAATAACCATTTCACCGTCTTTTTCCGGTGTCATGTCAGTTAATAAATGACGAAGATTGGTTGCGTAGAGTTGACTTGCTTGAGTCGGTAAGCGACTTGGCAGATCACTATAACCAATTATCGTTACACCGTTATCGGTAACAGTCAGTTCATGTGGCACTGTCATTTCACAGTTACCACCTTGTTCTGCGGCCAAATCAACAATGACACTACCGTTCTTCATGGATTTAACCATTTCTGTAGTAATCAATTTAGGAGCAGGTCTGCCTGGAATAAGCGCTGTTGTCACAATGATATCGACTTCTTTTGCCTGTTCTGCAAACAAAGCCATTTCTGCCGCAATGAATTCATCGCTCATCGTTTTGGCATAACCACCTTCACCACTACCGTCTTCTTCAAATTCAAGTAGTAAGAAGTCTGCGCCCATACTTTCAACTTGTTCTTTCACTTCAGGACGGGTATCGAATGAACGAACAATAGCACCAAGACTATTAGCAGCACCGATAGCCGCAAGACCTGCGACACCCGCACCGATAACCAGTACTTTTGCCGGAGGAACTTTACCGGCTGCCGTAATTTGACCAGTAAAGAATCGGCCAAAATTATGTGATGCTTCAACGATTGCGCGGTAACCGGCAATATTAGCCATCGAACTAAGCGCATCCATTTTTTGAGCGCGAGAAATTCGAGGAACGCTATCCATCGCCAGAATATTTACTTTTCTGGCAGAAAGCTTTTTCATCAAGTCTTCATTCTGGGCTGGCCAGATAAAACTGATTAATGTTTGTCCATCGTGCAGTAGCTCGACTTCGCTATCGTTAGGTGCCCGGACTTTGAAAATAATATCTGATGAATCCCATAATGCTTTGGTATCGCTGATAACTTCAGCGCCCGCTTCAGAATAGGCTTCGTCAGAAAAGTTTGCTTGCGCTCCAGCACCAGACTCGACTGCAACGTTATATCCTAACTTTTGTAACCATTTAACAACTTCAGGTGTCGTCGCTACGCGTTTTTCACCTGTATATGTTTCCTTAGGCACACCGATCTTCATGGAGTGACCCCCCTTAATATTTAATTATTTATTCAGGAATAATTATTCTTATGAATACCGCAGACGATGCTAGCATGATTTTCCATATAAGTGATAGTTGCGTATTGCTACACCAGTGTTATATACCCAAGATACCTGAAGATGCAGATTTAGAGTACGTTTGTTTTTATTCAGAGCGAGACGCGACGACGCGCATGGCCGCTCCCTGTAAGGAGGAGCAACGAAGCTCTGGATGAAAACAGATGTGCTATAAACCTGCATCTTCAGGTATCTTGGGTATAGGTGAGAGGGTAAAAAGTTTGAGTGTTTTTTATGAACGCCGTTCCTGCGCATCCATGCGCCCACGGCATACATATAATCCATCGTCGCTACGGACTTCCTGTCCTCTCGCGACATACAGTCCATCCATGGACATAAAAAAACCGGCACTTAGCCGGTTTTTAATAGAATCTAGATTAAATTTGTTTAATCTCTACCTGATAATGCGCCAAGTAGGTGTAAAAGATTCATAAACATGATGTAAATATCCAGGAACAGTTGAATCGTCGCCATAAGATAGTTAGTTTCACCACCATGAATTATTCTGCTGGTGTCATACAGGATATAACCTGAAAACAACAAAATAGACGCTGCTGATAAGGCTAATTGAACGGCTGCGACTTGAAAGAATAAATTAGCAAGTGAAGCGACGACGATCACAATTAGACCAACGAACAAAAATCCGCCCATAAAGCTGAAATCTTTACGAGTCGTTAGTACATAGCCAGATAAGGCAAGAAAAATAACGCCCGTTCCGCCAGCAGCAGTCATGACCAATTCAGCACCATTACTAAAGAAGCTGAGATACATATTAATAGTGGGGCCTGCGGTTAATCCCATGAACCCGGTAAATGCGAACACGCATAATAAGCCTATCGCACTGTTTTTAAAGACATTAGTCAGCATTAATAAACCAATCATGCCACCAAGCTGAATAGCCCAATGCAAAGGGGGAAAATTAAGCTGAATCGAGACAGCAGCCATTACGGCACTGAAAATCAAAGTCATAGACAGCAGTAAGTACGTGTTTTCCAATACTTTATTAGTAGAAAGTATCGATTCCTCAGATCTACGAGTTACTACAGTTGGAGATTCATTCATTATTTTCACCTTGTTATTAAAACAGTATCTATTATGTAATGCTTTGAGCGATAAATTTCAAGCTTAGTTTCATTAAATTTTCTTTAAATTCAATTAGCTCATATATCTTTTCTGATAGCAAATGTTCATGTATCCTCTCGCCTCTCAAGATGGAGAGGTGTCAGAGTGGTCGAATGAACTGGTCTTGAAAACCAGCGAACCTTTATCGGTTCCGTGGGTTCGAATCCCACCCTCTCCGCCATTTAATTTTTCTCAAGATTAGGCATATCATCATCCGATTCATGGTGGGATTCGAACCCATAAAAGAGGTGGGTTCGTGTTGCTCATGTCCGGCACGCTCTGCGCCAAACGCGTTCGCAGTTTTGTGATAAAAACCTGCCTATTCAGGGTAAAGGCTTCCCAGGAAACCTTGGATATACCTTGCAAAAATACCAATTATTGGTAATCTCGCTAAATAGTTTTTGATTTAAAGGTGTCATTTTTATGAGCAAAAACACTAGTATTTCCTTGGGCGATCATTTTGAACACTTTGTTGATGAACGTGTGAAATCCGGACGTTATGTATCAACGAGCGACGCAGTTAGAGCCGGACTCCGTCTTCTTGAGCATGAAGAAACCAGACTGGATTTATTGCGTGAAACTCTGAATAAAGGAGAAATCCAGTTAGATCAAGGACAAGGTCTTGATGGAGAACAAGTTTTTAAAGAACTGATTGGTTAATGTCTCAATACATTCTATCTCCACAAGCAGAGCAGAGCCTGATCCAAATTAGCGACTACACTTTGAAGAACTACGGCGAGTCACAGCGGAAAAAATATTTAAAACAGCTACGCGATAAGATGCGGCTTGCGTCAAAAAATCCGGATAGGGGTCAGAAACGTGATGATATTAAGGCAGGTTACTACAGCATTCGTGCCGAGAAGCATTATATCTACTATCGGGATGGTAATATCCACATTGAAATCATTGATGTGTTACATCAATCAATGGAACCGAGATTACATCTTTAATAAAGCGGCAATTTATTATTGAACTAACTGATTGAATGACCCTGTAAATAATACCTGTTTTATCACAAAACCCCGAACGGCACCCTCTGCGCCATTTAATTTTTCTGAAGATTAAGGCATCTCATCTGACCATTTTCCCGCCTGTATTGCACAAGTACGAATATTCTTAGCACGTTCAAGCGGATTTCCATGAATTCTCCACGCTGGATTTCTATCTTCATCTAGAAAAAGTTTTACTACAGCCTGAACTTCATTAGTTTTGCCGTACATAGCAGCCCAACAATCTGCCTGATTTTGCTGTGAAGCTGGATAAGCGGCAGGTTCGGCAAGCAGTAAATGATTTAGATGCCTATGCGCAAAGGCATGTAAGCGAAAGAAACCGCATGCTTCCCCAATTTCTTTACAAGTTTCTGGATTATAGATAACAGCAGCACCCCAATGGGGGTCGGCTCTTATCATGGCAATTTCTTTTAAATCGGGATCGGGAATTTCCCACCTTGGTGAAATCGCAGCATAGTTACTACACGACGTGCATAAAACAAAACAAGAAAGTAATACTGTTGTATATATAGTATCTTTTAGCAATTTCATTTGTTCTATTAATTCATTTTAATTCAAATTGAGACAATTATAATCAATAATTTACATCTTAATAATATACCAATGATTTCGACACTATTTGATCTAAATTGTACGGCTTGCCCAAGATTAAGTCGTTTTTTGCTGGAGAATAAAAAAAAATATCCTGAATACCATGCCAGACCGGTTCCGCCATTTGGTGTCGATAAGCCAAAGTTACTTATCGTCGGGCTTGCGCCCGGCATGCACGGTGCAAATGCGACGGGCAGACCTTTTACCGGTGACCATGCCGGCATTATTCTTTATGAAATGTTGTATCAACATGGATTCAGTAATAAACCAATTTCAACCGATCTAAATGATGGTTTGAAATTAAAGCATGCGCGGATTACCAATGCCGTTAAATGTTTGCCACCTGAAAATAAACCTGTTGGTGAAGAGATTAATACCTGCAATTCTTTTCTTGTTGAAGAATTAAAAACGATAGATAAAAAAGCCGTTATTCTTTGTTTAGGTTTAATCTCACATAAAGCAGTAATTAAGGCACTGGGATTAAAACAAACTGATTATCCTTTTGTTCACGCCAAACTTCATAAACTTGGTGATGGCAGACAAATAATAGATTCCTATCATTGCAGTCGTTATAACACCAATACGAAACGTTTAACGGAAGCAATGTTTAGTGATGTGTTTAAACAGATTCGTGTTGAATTGAAATTATAATTTAGTTATGTCATTCGATTCGCAATCTTTTTTAAAAACACTGACCAGTCGCCCCGGTGTTTATTGCATGCAGGATGTAGAAGGCAAGGTTATCTATGTTGGTAAAGCAAAAAATCTGAAGAAAAGGGTGTCAAGTTACTTTAAGCGAAGCAAATCTGATTCACTTAAAACAAAAGCAATGATTAAGCAGGTAGAGAATGTTCAGGTCACAGTAACGCATACTGAAAATGAAGCTTTGATACTCGAGAACAATTTAATCAAAAGCTACAAGCCACGATATAATATTCTTTTTCGCGATGACAAAAGTTATCCTTATCTTTATTTATCAACCGATCATAAGTTTCCTCATTTTCGTTATCATCGTGGCGCATTAAAAGGTAAAGGGAAATTCTTTGGACCCTATCCCGGCGCTGGTTCAGTTAGAAGTACATTGAACCTGTTACAAAAATTATTTTTAGTTCGTTCTTGTGAAGACAGTGTTTTCGCAAATCGTTCGCGACCTTGTTTGCAATATCAAATTAAACGCTGCACCGCACCTTGTGTGGGTTATATATCGCAAGAGGATTATCAACGTGATATTGATCATGCGACTTTGTTTCTCGAAGGGAAAAATGAAGATGTCATTAAAGGCTTAACAGAGCCTATGCAAAAAGCCTCTGATGCATTGGAGTTTGAAGTGGCAGCTAGATTGCGCGATCAAATTCGTTCTTTGCGGGATGTGCAAGAGAAACAACATATCACTTCAGAAGGTGGTGACATCGATATTATTGTCTGTGCCATCAATGCTAATCAGGCGTGCATACAGTTAGTCTTTATACGCGCAGGATTAAACCTGGGCAGTCGAAATTTTTATCCTCAACATATTGAAGAACAAACAGAATCTGATCTGGTAAAAGCATTCTTGAGCCAATTTTATTTAAATGAACATTCACGACAGAAAATTCCTGCTGAAATATTACTCAGTCACGATTTTGATGATCTTGATTTGCTGGAAAATGTTATTAGTGAAAAAGCAGGGAAGAAAATAAAACTGAAAGCCAATGTAAGAGGGGAGCGTTCAAAGTGGTTAGCAATGGCAAAAGAAAATGTCGATCTGACAATCAAACAAAGAATAGCGAGTAATAAGAGCCAACATAAACGTTTTGATGCCTTGCAAAAGCTACTTTCCTTTAAGGAACCCATCGAGCACATGGAATGTTTTGATATTAGTCATACTCAAGGTGAAGCAACGGTCGGTTCTTGTGTGGTATTTGGGCCAGATGGGCCGGTGAGTTCTAAATATCGTCAATTTAATATAGAAAACATAACAAAGGGCGATGATTACGCGGCAATGTCTCAGGTAATAAGACGACGTTATACGCGGTTAGTAAAAGAGAATGCCAGATTACCGGATCTTATTTTGATCGATGGCGGCAAAGGGCAAATCGGCGTTGCTAAAAAAGAACTCTACGAATTACAGCTCACGCATATTCCGATACTGGGTGTCGCCAAAGGCCCGTCAAGAAAACCGGGGCTTGAGAATTTAATTCTCGCACTTGATAATAAAACGATACACTGTGATAGTTCATCTCCCGCATTACATTTGATTCAACATATTCGAGATGAAGCACATCGATTTGCTATTACGGCACATCGGCAACGGCGAAAAAAGAAGCGCGGTCGTTCAAAACTGGAAGAAATTGAAGGTATTGGCAATAAACGACGGCAAAGCCTGATAAAGCATTTTGGGGGAATACAAGGTGTTGCTAAGGCGGGAGTCGACGATATTGCAATGGTTTCCGGAATAAATAAGAATCTGGCTAAAAAAATATATGACACATTCCATAATTAATGAATATTCCTAATCAACTAACACTGTTACGCATAATATTAATACCGGTTTTTGTACTGGTGTTTTATTTGCCATTCGAATGGAATAATTTAGTTGCTTGCGTGATTTTTGTATTGGCTGCCGTGACCGATATTCTGGATGGCTATCTGGCAAGAAAACTGAACCAGACCTCGTCTTTAGGCGCATTTCTCGACCCCGTTGCAGATAAACTAATGGTGGCCGTGGCGTTGGTATTATTAGTACAGCAAAATCCTAATCTTTATCTGGCCTTAGCCGCCGCAGTCATTATCGGACGCGAAATCACCGTTTCAGCATTACGCGAGTGGATGGCTGAAATTGGTGCAAGAAAAAAAGTGGCAGTGTCCGCTTTGGGCAAGATAAAAACAATCGCGCAAATGGTCGCTCTTGGTTTTCTTATTTTTGAAAAATCAGTTTTAGGGTT
>Ga0214472_10007756_pt1 | contig 11217 bp, 8 predicted proteins | sample RVTome_6_FD_207662 | JGI IMG/M metagenome (GOLD analysis project Ga0214472, IMG submission 207662) | Soil microbial communities from uranium-contaminated site in the Upper Colorado River Basin, Wyoming, United States - RVT140D175 | ecosystem: Environmental > Terrestrial > Soil > Contaminated >...
CCAGACTCTGATGGAGATGGAATCCCAGATGGATTTGATTCATGTCCAAGTCAACCTGAAACCTATAATGGATTTTTAGATACAGATGGATGTCCTGACAAAACAACTTCTCGTGACACTGATCGTGATGGTATTGCAGATGAATTTGATCAATGTCCAGATGTACGTGAGGTTTACAATAATTTTGAGGACGCTGATGGTTGTCCCGATTTAGTTACAGACAACAAATCACTCTTTTCATTCCCCGACACAGACGGTGATGGAATCGAAGATAGATGGGATCAATGCATAAACGAACCTGAAACATTTAATGGATATCTAGATTGGGACGGATGTCCTGATGTACCAGGTGCAGAAAGTACTGGAAGTCCACTTGATTCAGACTTTGATGGAATTCCTGATAATGAAGACTTGTGTCCAAACGAACGTGAAAGATATAACAAATTCCAAGACGATGATGGATGTCCAGACTTTATTGAATTAGAATACAGTGGAGATAGAGACTTTGATGGAATTCCTGATCTAATTGATGTTTGTCCATATATAGCAGAAACCTATAACAAATTCCAAGACGATGATGGCTGTCCTGACACTGTAGGTGGTGCAGCTAAAGGTTCCCCAGACTCTGATGGAGATGGAATCCCAGATGCAATTGATTCATGTCCAAGTCAACCTGAAACATTTAATGGAATTTTAGACCTAGATGGATGTCCTGATGACTATATCCCGCTTATCGATTCAGATCGTGATGGTATTCCTGATGCAATAGATGCATGTCCAGATGTACGTGAAAATTACAACAAGTATCAAGACGATGATGGCTGTCCTGATTCTCCACCAGGTGGAAAAAGTGCAGAATATATCAGCAATGATCTAGATGGTGATGGAATTTTGGATACTAAGGATCAATGTCCATCAATTCCTGAAACATACAACAATTATCTAGACTGGGATGGATGCCCAGATATTGTTCCCCCACCAAGTTCTGGTCCAGCAACATCTGATATCGATAAAGATGGATACCCTGACTCAATGGACCAATGTCCAACAGAACCTGAAACCTGGAACAAGTATAAGGATCTAGACGGGTGCCCTGATCAAATTCCAGACCAGGCTAGACAAATTCATGATCAAGATCAAGATGCCATAGTAGATGATCTAGACTCTTGTCCATTTGCACCAGAAGATTATGACGGGGACAGAGATCAAGATGGCTGCCCAGATCCCTAGATAGAAAAATACTACCTGATTTCTTGACCAGATTAAGACTTTGGCATGTCATCTAGTTTAGTCTGTTTCCTTAAAAGCCAAGAAGAGTAACGGTTAAAAACCAAAAAAATCTGCCATACTATAAGTTGTATCGAGGAATATTTACAATATCTTTGCTATTTTTGATACTATTCGTGTCTTCCCCTATTGCTAGTTTTTCAGCTACAGACTTTGATAAAGACGGAGTTCCAGATGATCAAGATCTTTGCCCCAAACTAATGGAAGATTATGACGGAACAATCGATGGATGTCCATCAAGTTTTGTTCCATGGTATGATGAAGACTATGATGGTATAGAGGATCATATTGACCAATGCCCAAGCCTTCGCGAAAATTATAACAAATATCAAGACGATGATGGCTGTCCTGACATTTCTCCAGAAGAGGCAGCAACAGGAGTTCATGATAGTGACGGTGATGGTATTTCAGATACATTAGACAAATGCCCAACTCAACCTGAAACATTTAATGGAATTTTAGATACAGATGGCTGTCCAGATGATTATATTCCATTAAGAGATACAGACCAAGATGGTTTCCCAGATGCAATAGATGCATGCCCATTGCAATCTGAAACTTACAATAGATATCAAGATGAAGATGGCTGTCCAGATTCTATACCTGAAATTTTTCTGGTAATTGATACTGATAATGACGGAATCGCAGATACACTTGATGCATGTCCAACAGAGCCTGAAATATTTAATGGATTTGAAGATGAAGATGGGTGTCCAGATTCTTCAGCTAAATTACCAGATGCCGATGGAGATGGAGTTCCAGACAATTTAGACTATTGCCCAGACCTTAAAGAAACACCTAACAACTATTATGATCTTGATGGATGTCCTGATACAATACCTAGTTTCCCTAACTTGCAAGACTCTGATAAAGATGGAATCAAAAACAATGAAGACTCTTGTCCAAATGAACCAGAAACTTGGAATAAATTTGAAGACACTGACGGATGTCCTGATGTAGCTCCTTATACACGCGCAATTGATGCAGATTTAGATGGAATTTTTGATACACTTGATGCATGTCCATTAGAGCCTGAAACTTACAATATGATTGATGATACAGATGGTTGTCCTGACGGAGTAACTTCTGAACGACCAATATTTGATTCTGATGGTGATGGAATCCCAGATACAAAAGATAATTGTCCCACAAGCCCTGAAACATTTAATGGAATTTTAGATACAGATGGCTGTCCAGATGATTATATTCCATTAAGAGATACAGACCAAGATGGTTTCCCAGATGCAATAGATGCATGCCCATTGCAATCTGAAACTTACAATAGATATCAAGATGAAGATGGCTGTCCAGATTCTATACCTGAAATTTTTCTGGTAATTGATACTGATAATGACGGAATCGCAGATACACTTGATGCATGTCCATTGCAACCAGAAACATTTAATGGATTTGAAGACACCGACGGATGTCCTGATTCAGGAGTAATTCTGCCAGATGCTGATGGTGATGGAATTCCTGATGTCAGAGATGTATGTCCAACTTCTCCAGAAACATTTAACAGATTTTTTGATTGGGACGGATGCCCAGATTCAGTAACTAGCTTTGAAGGAAGAGCCACTGATTCTGATTTGGATGGAATTCCAAACACTGTCGATGCATGTCCATTGGAGCCTGAAACATGGAACAAGTATAACGACTCTGATGGATGCCCAGATATTAGTCCTGAACAATCACGATACAAGCATGATGCCGACCTCGATGGAATACCAGATGATTTAGATGCTTGTCCATCAATTCCAGAAGACTTTTTGGGCGTAATAGACGGATGCCCTGAATAAATTAATTCAAACTAACTTCTAAAATAACTCTATTTTCTTTTGCTCGTTCTTCTCCTGGATATTTTAGTTCAGAGATTTTTTCTGCTAGGTTCTTATCGGATACTAAAATTGCCCTGCCTGAAAAACTTGAATCATCAAACTCTACTTTAACGTCTGGATTAGAAACGGCATTTTTTATCCAGTCCCCATCGAGTTTGTGGCGAGAAAAGTAAATCTTATCTTCATATAATACGGCACGAAGCCACACAGAATGATCTCTTCCAGTTTTTCGTCCTTTGGTAGTAAGCATGGCTTTGAAGACTTGATTGTTCTTGTATTTCACGAATAATTTCTAAAGTCAAGGAATTTAACCTATTTGATAGAAAATTCTGATATCTGATGCCATAAGGAAACCTCATCATTTATCCACATGTCAACCAAACTCGCAGAAATACCGCAAAATCTAACTACGGCTGATAAATTCACAGGAAAAAAGGTAGTAGATAGAGAAGGCATTCAATATGGAAAGGTTAAACACATACACATCAATTCAGAAACTCTTACCGTATCTGGAGTAACTATCCATGAAGGCTTTGGTAAAAACTACTATTTGACCGACGATTACATTGACAAATTCACAAAAGAGTCACTATTGCTAAATATCCCACCAGTAAGAGCAGATTCTCAAGTTGTCGACATTGATGGCCATAAAATTGGTAAAGTTAAAAGACTACATAGAAATCCAGATACAAAAGAACTAGAATCAATTGAGGTTACTGATGGCCTGATGCACTCAAAGATTCTATCCAAATCTGAAATTTGGGGAATAGGGGAAAAAGTCATCCTAAAAATGACAAAAGATCAATACAAAAAATTAGATTAAATTTCTTATTTTTTATTTCATTAATTTGACATATAGATTTTTCATCATTTAGAAGGATTTCATCATTTGTAGAATAACAATCCTGACAAAGACATTTCATAGAGAAAAAATAGTCTAGTAAAATATTTTTTGTATATAGCAATCAATTATTCAAAATCGCCTAAAAATTTGGAATTTACAGGTGTTAGCAATTTATAATTGCATATAGGATTTCAATTATTGAATGCAATTGAGATAAACTCACTCTCAAAGGAATTTGGGAAAATAAAGGCCGTAGAAAACATTTCCCTTGAAGTTAAAGAGGGCGAGATATTCGGATTTTTGGGACCAAACGGTGCCGGCAAAAGCACTACTATGATGATTCTAACTACTCTCTTAAAACCTACTTCTGGAAAAGCCTTGGTTGCAGGTTATGACGTAGTATCTCAAGCCAAACAAGTACGACAAAACATTGGATATGTTCAACAGGAAATCTCTGTTGACGAGTATCTTACTGGCAGAGAAAATCTAATCTTACAAGCAAGGTTAAACCATATACCAAAAAATCTAGTCAAAAAGAGAATCGATGAAATATTAGAATTAATTGAACTCACAGATAAGCAAAACGAGCCTGTAATTACTTACTCTGGTGGAATGCGAAAAAGACTTGATCTTGCTGGAGGCCTATTGCATCAACCCAAAGTCTTGTTTCTAGATGAGCCAACTGTGGGATTGGATATTCAAACTAGGCGGAAAATTTGGGAGTACCTTAGAAAAATTCACGAAAAATTTGGAATGACGATTTTTTTGAGTACTCACTACATGGAAGAAGCAGATAATCTATGTGACAGAATTGGGATAATAGATTATGGGCAAATTCAAGCAATTGATTCCCCTCAAACTATGAAAAATGCATTGGGCAACGAAGTTATTACATTTACAATCAGTAACAATGGGGAAAAAAAATCTAATCTAATTTCAAAAATTAAGGAAATTGAATATGTTAAGGACATTACAACTAATGGAGAAGGAATTACTGTATTTTCGTCAAAAGGAACAGAAGTAATTCCTATAATTTTTCAACTATCGTCAAGTTTTGGAATTACAATAAATTCTATCTCACTTACTCAACCAACTCTTGATGATGTTTTTATCTCCTACACTGGACGCGAACTTCGAGATGAGACAGAAAATTTCAACAAAAGAAGAGAACATGCAAAGATGAAGAGGTTAAGGGCATGATTGTATCTGATACTTATACAATTTTTTGGCGAGAAATGAAAAGGTATCGCAAATCGCGAAGTGGCGTATTAATTAGATTAATTCAACCTGCTGTGTGGATTATAGTAATTGGCAACACCTTTGCAGGTACACAACCATTAATTCAATCAGTTGGATTTGAAGGCGAGTATATTGAATTTATGACACCTGGTGTTATAATACTCACTGCAATTTTCACAAGTATTTTCGGTGGTGTTAACACGTTGTGGGATAGACGATATGGATTTATGAATAAAGCTTTGACCTCCCCAATTTCAAGATCTTCTATAGCACTAGGAAAAATGCTTGCAATATCATTAATTGCAGCACTTCAAGCAACGCTTATCCTAGGAATTGCACTTGCAATTGGCGTAAGCTTTCCAAATCCTCTCTTGATTGCACCAATCATGGCAATTGTAATATTATTCTCGTTGGGTTTTTCTGGTATTTCAGTAATGGTAGCTGCTACTGCAAAATCTCAAGAAACCTTTTGGGGGCTAATCAATTTTCTTGGCATGCCTCTCTTTATGCTTAGTCCTGCTTTATTCCCCTTGGAACTATTACCAGAATGGCTTGGAATAGCTGCTAGACTCAACCCAGTAACCTATACGGTACTTTTAGTTCGAGGTATGATGACTGGGGTAAATGAAGGAGTAAATAGCATTCTAAGCATTGGAATCATTGCCGCCTTTGTTGTGACTATGATTGGCCTGGCTAGCTATGTTTTTACGCGTGAGGTAAACAAGCCATTCTAATTTACCCAAATTGACTAAAACTACAACAAATCCTAACTCCTGAGATCTTTTTCAGATATCGGAATCCCTTCTTGTTGAAAGCAGTAATATCACTAGTGGTAATTTTTATGATTATTGGCATAGCCATCCCTATGCCACTTGCCATGGCAAATACTAGTTCCAGCCATCCCTTTATCTTAGCATGGGGAGAATCAGGAATTAGTAAATCTGGGTTTTTTTCATTTCCGCAAAATATAGCCATTGATGATTTAGGAAATGTGTATGTGACTGAACTTGGGAATATGAGAGTTCAAAAATTTAACAATGATGGGGAATTCTTGAAAGCTTGGGGCAGTAGTGGCACAGGCTCAGGACAATTTCATTCTCCAGCAGGAATTGCAGTATTTAATGGAACTGTATTTGTTGTAGACACTCAATTACATAATGTTCAAAAATTTGATCTTAATGGAAAATTTCTTTCAAAGTGGGGTGCTGAAGGAAAAGAACAAGGCCAATTTTTACTTCCTAACGGAATTGCAGTTAGTCCTGATGGAGAAATTTATGTAGTTGATACAGGAAATCAACGAATTCAAAAATTTACCCCTAATGGTGAATTTATTTCTGAATTTGGAGAAAGTGGAACTGTAGATGGCAAGTTTGTTTCCCCCATAGGTATTACAATTGACAATAAAGAAAATATTTTTATTTCTGATCCAGGAAAAAATAAAATTTTCAAATTTGATTCAAAGGGCGTTTATTCCCAAAGCTTTGGACCAAACTTTGCAGGTTTTTCAATTATACCACAAGGGATGGTAACTGATCCTTCTGGTAATCTTTACGTGGTAGATACGGGTCATGATAGAATATTACTATTATCACAAGAAGGAACAACGTTGACTAGTTGGGGAAGCATTGGAGTTGCAAATGGCCAATTCAAAATGCCAAAAGATCTTGCAATAGATAGTAATGGCTATTTGTTTGTAGTTGATTCAAACGGTCACAGAATACAAAAGTTTGGCACCCCAATAGTATCTAGTATTACTCAAACATCTCCCTTAACAGAAAAAACCACATCAGAACAACAAACCCCAACACTGACACCAGTTAATCCAGTCCCAGGTGATCTGACAAAACCAGTTATTACTCCACCAAATAATTTGTTAATAGAGGCTACAGGTGGTCTTACACCTGTTTCTGTTGGACAAGCAATGGCTACAGACGCAAGTGGAATTAAATCACTTTCAAGTAATGCGCCTACGCAATTTCCATTAGGAACTACCACTATTATCTGGACTGCAATTGATGGTGCAGGAAATATGGGTATAGCCACACAGGAAATTAGGGTTGTAGATACTATACCTCCAACTATCACGGCTTTACCAGAAATTACTGTTCAAGCAGAAACCACTGGAGCAAATCTAGTCAAATTAGAACCTCCTCTTGCTACAGATGCTGTTGGTGTCATATCAATTATAAATGATGCACCTGAGGTTTTTCCACTAGGAGAAACTTTAGTTACTTGGACTGCAACTGATGTTGCAACAAATTCTGTTAGTGTAATACAAAAAATAATTGTAGTTGACACAAAACCTCCTACCATATTAGTGCCAGAAGATATTATTGTTGAGGCGACAAGTCTTGATAAAAATGATATCTATCTTGGAGAGGCAGCAGTAATTGATAATGGAGAAATAATATCAATTACAAACGATGCTCCACAATTTTTTACCATTGGCAATACCACTGTCACTTGGACTACAGCTGATTCATCTGGAAACGTTGCAAGTGGACAGCAATTAGTAAGTGTTGTTGATAAAACAGTACCTGTACTTTCTTCCCCTTCAGATATCATCTTTGAGGCTACATCATTAAATGAAAATGTTATTGACCTTGTAGCACCACTTGTAACAGATATACAAAATGTAACTATTTCAAATAATGCACCACAAGTTTTCCCATTTGGTGAAACTATAGTTACTTGGTTTGTTCAAGATCCATCTGGTAACTCTGCTACTGTAACTCAATCAGTAACTGTAATTGATACAACTTCTCCAACTTTAATTATTCCAGACGATATTACAATTGAAGCTACTAGTATTGATAACAACATTGTTGCCTTAGGTAATGCAACAGCTGAAGATATAACTGGAATATCTACAATTACAAATAATTCTCCTGACGCATTTCCATTTGGGACAACAGTTGTAACATGGACTGCAACAGATAAAATTGGTAATTTTGTATCTGCAGAACAAACAGTCACAGTAGTTGATACAACTTCTCCACAAATCAAAGCACCCAATGATATCTTACTTGAAGCAACTGATCCTGACGCAAATATTGTAGATTTAGATTTACCTTGGGTTTATGATATTATTGGTGTAGAGTCTTATGCAAATGATGCTCCTGACTCTTTTCTAATAGGAATGACTACAGTTACTTGGACTGGAATTGATACATCTGGAAATATTGCAACAGCTACTCAGGTTGTAACTATTAGCGATACTACTTCTCCAACCCTTACTCCTCCTTCAGACCTAATTATTGAAGCCACTACTTCCTCAGGAATGCCTATCGTAATAGGTGAGGCTACTGTATCTGATATAATAGGAATAGACTCGCTAACTAATAACGCACCAGATATTTTCTATCTTGGAGACACAATAATTACCTGGACTGCAACAGATATGCATGGAAATACTGCATCTGCCGAACAAATAATTTCAATTACTGATACTACTGCTCCTTCGATTGAACCGCCATCCGATATAATACTTGAAGGACAAGACCCAACCTCTAATGTTGTTGCAATAGGAGTTGCTAACGCTAATGATATTGTGGATGTCATATCAATTACTAATGATGCCCCTGATGCATTTTCACTAGGTGAGACAATCGTAACTTGGACTGCTATTGATGCTGCTGGAAACTCTGCAACTGCAACCCAAAAAGTATCAATTATTGATACAACTCCTCCATCAATTACTGCACCTGAAGCAGTACAAATTGAAGCAACATCCGCATTAGAAAATATTGTGGAACTTGGAGAGGCAACTGCATCTGACTATATTGGAATAAATTCAATTACTAATGATGCACCTGAGGTTTTTCCTGTTGGTAAAACAACTGTAACTTGGACTGCAACTGATCTAGGCGGTCTTTCATCAACTGATACTCAATTGGTAAATGTAGTAGATACCACTCCGCCCACCGTTAGTGTACCTAAAATAATTACAGTTGAAGCAACAAGTGAGACTCTAAATGTTGTTGACTTTGGTGGAATTTATGCAGATGATCTTGTCGGCGTATCTTCAGTTGAAAATGACGCACCAAAGGTATTTCCGTTTGGTTTAACAACAATAACATGGGTTGTAACAGATGAATCTGGAAATACTGCTACAGGTGCACAACAAATTGCTGTAGTTGATACCACTTCTCCATCCATCATAGCTCCCAAAGATATTATTTTGGAAGCCTCTAGTGCTCAAAATAATATCGTCAATTTAGGTCAAGCACAAGCCTCAGACTTGGTATCGATTTCATCAATTACTAATGATGCCCCTGATGCATTTTCCCTAGGCGAGACAATTGTAACCTGGACTGCTATAGATTCTTCAGGAAATTCAGCCACTACCCCTCAAACTATTACAATAATTGATACAACTCCCCCCTCACTTGAAACCCCACAAAATATTGAGATTGAGGCTACCTCTTCTGATAAAAACATCATTTCACTTGTTTCTCCATTGGCATCTGATTTAGTAGGAATTGTAACTATAACAAATGATGCTCCAAGATTCTTCTCAATGGGAGAAACCACAGTAACCTGGACAGCAGTTGATGAGCAAGGAAACTCTGCAAGCTCAGCTCAGAAAATAACTGTAATTGATACAACTCCTCCAGAATTACTACTTCCAGATGATATCATCATTGATGCTGTGGCACTTGAAACCCCTGTGAATGTAGGTGATGCATCAGCATCTGATCTTGCTGATTCTACAATTAGTATAACAAACGATGCACCGTTTTCATTTTCTCTAGGAGAAACTGTAGTCACTTGGACTGCCGTTGATTCATTTGGAAACTCAATTCATGCAACACAGACAATCAATGTCCAAGCATGCGGCAAACCAGATTCTTACTATAATATGATCATGGGAAGTCCTGAGGATGATATCTTATCTGGAACTAACGTAGCAGATCTAATATTTGCCGAAGAAGGAGATGATATCGTAATGGGTGCAAAAGGAAATGACTGTATCTTTGGAGGAGATGGTGATGACATTATCTTTGGAAACGAAGGTGCTGACAACCTATCAGGTGGAGATGGAAACGATGTCATCAAAGGGCAATCAGGAGATGATATTCTGATAGGAGGCTATGGTGTGGATGTACTTGATGGAGGAGATGATAATGACTCATGCAACATTGGTCAAGATCCTGATGGCGACATTGAAATTAAATGTGAATCATAATTCATTTTTAATTCAATTATGTACTAGCCAGTCTAGACTCTATCTTCATATTGTAAAGTAATTTAGTAAAATAGGCATCAAATAATTTTTTACATTGCTATATGGTGATAATACTTCTATATTCCAACTACAAAGAACGAAGATATAGTTTATATCAAATTTATCATTTTATTAATTAATGGCAAATCTAAAAGTAGTCATAATTGTTACAATTATTGTAGCGGTGAGTTTTGCTATTCTTTCCTTTGAGGGTTATTCACTAAACGAGATTATAGCTGATGAATTAAGTGAAGATAAAGGCTACCTATTTGCCGAAGACACAGTGATTACAGGCATGTTTGATTTCAATAAAGGAACAGAAATAAGTCGATTCGAGATTTTTACTCAAAACACCGGTTTTAAGAATAGGGAGCCATTCTCTTTCACATTGGAAAAAATAGTAGGTAAAACTCCTCTATTACACGAGGTAGCTGATCAAGCCTTTTTGTACCGAACTTCTCCATCTGAAAAAAAAACTGATAATGAGTTCGATGTAAAAATCATCATCTCACAAGGAAAAGACCAGGAACGTAGTTTTTCATATTATAATTGTTTCATCAAAGATTATTTTGTGGTAACAAAAACTGACAATGAAGAAGGCTGGACACAAGGCAAAGGTTTTGCTGTGGTAGATCATTTTGAGATACAATGTGGTAGTTATCAGCCTAATAATCCCGTTTATGAACAAATGACTACAGTCACAGAAAAGGCCAATGCAAAAAGCAGTATGGATTATCAGTCAGAACAAAAAAAGTTTGAACGATAACCAATCCCAGTAATTT
>Ga0214472_10007758_pt1 | contig 11215 bp, 8 predicted proteins | sample RVTome_6_FD_207662 | JGI IMG/M metagenome (GOLD analysis project Ga0214472, IMG submission 207662) | Soil microbial communities from uranium-contaminated site in the Upper Colorado River Basin, Wyoming, United States - RVT140D175 | ecosystem: Environmental > Terrestrial > Soil > Contaminated >...
TTGCCAACGGCGCCTACTTCGGCGTTGGGATGGCTCCCGTGGTCGAGAGGCTGGTGGGAGAGCGGATGGAGGACGGCGGGTGGAACTGCGAGGCCGAGAACGGCTCGGTCCGCTCGTCCTTCGACACCACGATCAACGTCCTCGAAGGCCTGCTGGAATACGAGTGCGCCACTGGCGGCACACCGGAATCCAGGGCGGCACGCCGCTCGGGCGAGGAGTATCTCCTGGAGCGCAACCTCTTCCGCCGTCTCAGCACGGGCCAGCCGGCCGATGAGAGTTACCTCCACCTGCTGCATCCCAACCGCTGGCACTACGACGTGCTGCGGGGCCTCGACTACTTCCGCTCGGTCTCCGCCCTGACCGGCCAAGCCCCCGACCCTCGGCTGGGCGAGGCGATCGAGCACATCCGCTCCCGGCGTCTGGACGCCGGCACCTGGCCCCTCGACCGGAACCCCACCGGGCGGATCTGGTTCGAGGTCGACGACGGCCCGGGTGAGCCCTCCCGCTGGGTGACCCTGCGCGCCCTGAGGGTGCTCAAATGGTGGGAGGCCGCTACAGCGCCCCGCTAGGCGGGCGGGATGTTCTGATGCGGGCCCCGGCGGGGCTTCGCAACCTCCTCGAAATTGAGGCCTCGTAAGCCGGTCATCCAGTAGCGCTCAACAGTGAAGACCCTTGCGGTGCAAGGGTCTTCCGGTGGGAGCGGGGGTGGGATTCGAACCCGCGACCTTCGGGTTATGAGCGACGAGTGCCTCGGAAACAGCGATGATGGCCATCGCCTAGCGATGATCTAATCAGCACAGTAAGGAACCGCTGCTAACGAATGGTGGGCTGTGTCAGCCTGTGTCAGGTCGTTGGGCATCAGTTTGGCATCAGCCGAAGCCATCGGATGGTCACCTGCAGCGCAATCTGGTCGGCCACGCTGCGTGGTGTCACTGCGGGCCCCGCACCTACTCCCCACGGATTCATTGCCGTACGTTCCATCCGACGGCTGGCGAAGCCGCTGAGGTGAGGACAATTCGTTGGTGCCTTACGCTGCAACTCATCCCAGTGCGAACACTGCGCCCGTGGTGTCGACGCAAAAGCTTCCTTCCGGGAATTCGAGACCCATTCGGTAGAGACCTTGGGAATCCACGACGTTGGCTGGAACCTCGAAGTCGTCACGTTTGGGAAGCCGGATACCTACGCTCCGCCAGTCGTCTTTCACGATGATCACCGCGTCTGGCCGGTCGTAGGCCTGCCCCAAATCCAATGCCCTCGAGACGGATGGACAGCGAGAACCTGCTGTTCGGTTAGTACACCTCGCTGACGTTCGCGTTGATGTTCGCTAGCACCTGTGTCGCGACCGCGTAGCGGCTGCGGTTTGGCTCAACCGGGAGGCGCAGGGTGTCCACAGCAAAGATGACCGCACCCCGCACGTCGGCCAGCCCCAGCCGATCCGTGAGCGGCGACTCCAGGAGGGTGCCTGCATTGATCCGCCGGCTGGCCAGGTTGAAGTACGTGGCGAGGAGCTGGTACCGCAGGACGACTGGCTGGCCTCCACCCGTGTCAGGCATAGCGGCTTCAACCTCTGGGGCCGTGAGTTCCCCGTCTGGGGTCGATCCGTCAGCTCCGTCGAACCGGTCGTCGGTGGCCTGAATCCTTGCCAAGATCTCCGCGGTCCAGAGCTCGGGATGATTCCTCCAGAATCCGATCGTCTGCGGGTCCTCCGTCGGGGTAACCGCAGTGATCACGGTCGTGGCCGAAGCGGTCGCCGTGGGGTAGTCGCAACCGGCACTGTCCGTGAAGTCCAGTGTGACGTCATCTGTGATGGTGTCATCTTCAAGGAGGAGCAGTGTGGGACGGGCGGTGTACTCCACCGTCGTCGGCACCGACCCGGCGGCAACCGCCCCCACCATCCAGATGAGGGTGGTGGTTCCGTCGGGGTTGAGCGTCACCGAGTCGGGCGGCGGGCCGGCCCCTTGGTCGAGGGCGACGCTGTAGTACACATCGGCGGGCAGGGTGTCGGTGATGACGACGTCTTCGGCCGCGGCGCTGCCTGTGTTTTCGTAAGTGATTGTGTACGTGGCCGCCTCACCAGCGTTCACGGTGGCGTTTGCGGTCTTCGATACGTTCATGACCGGTGTGTGGATCGTGGTGGAGGCAGCATCCGCGTTGTTGCTCGTGTCGACTTCGGGATTGTTGAGCAGGTTCGTGCTTGAGACGGTTGCCGTGTTCGTCAATACGGTCAGATCCGCCGTACCACAGGGGACTGTGAAGGTGAAGGTTTCCGTCGCGGACTCCGTCGGATCGAGGTTGGTGATCGCGCGGGTCTCGATGGTTCCGTCGGGCTTGGTGTCGACGACCTCAATCCCCGCCGCTACCCCGGTTCCCAGGTTCTCAACGTCCACGGTGTAATTGAGCGTGTCGCCGGTCGCGGCGGTGGCCGAATCAACGCTCTTGGTTAACCCTAGGTCCGGTCGGAAGATCGAAAAGAGCAGCGACCGGAAGGCTTCGGCGTCTTCAAACGTCATGTCAGGGCCATGGTTGACCGAGGGAGCCCCAGCCCCGGCCGACAGGACAGCCTGATAGTTGAGGTTCTGCCAATCATCCCACCCCGTCAGGGTGACCAGGGGGCTTCCGCCGACCGGGATATCCTGCGTGTCGTCGCCAGACCTCGCCGTGTCGCAGGTGAGGTCGGGTCCGGCTACGATGATCGGCCCTCCGCCTGTTCCTTTCGGGAAGTCATCATTGGCTGGCGTCGTGTCGATCGTTCCGTTGCCGCCTGCTCCGACGCATGCATCCTGGTTCAGGTCCACCTGGACCGGTGAGCTGTCGATGAGGGGGTTTCCTGTGGGAGTGAAGTCCCAATCCCAGTTGATCGCCGCGTTCCCTTGGGCACTCCGGACCGTGTACGTCGGATCCAGCCATAAGGTGAAGTCCGTCCCATCCCCGATGCCGACGGCCTCGTTGAGGGCCGATTCGACGAGGTCGTTCAGATCTACGCCCGAATAGTCCAGCCGGAAGCTCTGGTCCGGCAACCCATCACCGTCCGTGTCGATGTTCGCCGGGATGTTGGGATCAGGGATGCCGGTCGGGTCAAACAAGTAGTTCATGACACTGACGTAGTTGGGCTTGAAATTTCGGCTCTCGTTACCGCCGTGGCCGAGCCCAAGCGAGTGGCCGAGCTCGTGCAGAATCGTCCCCGACTGGTCCCGGAACGTGCCCACCTGGTTCACCCAGGACCCGAGACTCACGATGAAATCGCGGTTGTCAACGCAGCACACACCGGAACTGCCATCCCCGGAAGCCTGGTCGTGGACAAACAAGACGTAGTGGAAGTAGGGCCTGCGCCCGGCGCTGAAGTTACCGGCGTCCCGGGTCGCCGCGAGGGAGCTGAGCGGAAAGACAGCCTGCTCGGTGATGGCGTTGCTCCGGTCGATAAGGAGATTCACTCCGGATGGCTGCTCGGGGAAGCCGGCATACGGGCAGAGCGAAGCAGCAGGGACCGGAGCCCCGTTCATCGCCCCGATCGCGTCGTTCACGGCCGCATCGGTGGGGCGATGAGTGTGACCGTCGGAGGCACCGGCCATCCAATCGATCTCAAGTGCGATCGTCCTGCGGCAGGGGTCCGCCCCCAGGGCGGCCATGTCGGCGACGAGGTTACCGGCCGCGTCCCGGCCACCGAAACGTTCCACCCCGTCAGGGATCCCATCCCCGTCTACGTCGCCGTTCGCGGACAGTCCGATATCGAAGATGACATTCGCGTGGCTGCCCTGCGAGAAGCCCGTGTTCAGTGGAACGTCGCCCGACCAGGTGCCTAAGGCGAGATCAAGCGTGAGGTCGATTGCATCCCCGCTGCTCGACACATTGAGCTGGTCGTCGGCTGAGCTGTGGTCGTGGTCCCACAACTCGATCACGATCGGAACGGTCCCCAGGTCGCTGTCGGTCGTGCGGGTGAACTGCCAGTTGGGGTGGACATCAGCAGGGTCGGGGTTGTCCTGGTGGCCTGACTGCTGAAAACCCTGGCCCGCGATGTTGACACGGGCGTAGTAGTCGTCCGGGCACGGCACGAGCGCACCCTCGTCGCAGCTCACCTCGAACACAGAAAGAATCGTCACCGTGACCGTGACCGGGGTCCCGGCCGCTGCCGGCCTGCTCGTCGCCAGCACCACACCCATGGCCAAGCTGACTGCGAGCGCTGCAGAGATCGCGCGCCTGCGTATCCGATGACCTCCTCTCATCTTCCGTCGCATGGCGTTCCGTCCTTTCGGGCCGCGGACCCGGCCCAGCCATCACGTCCCGATGTGCACCACGCGAGGCACCTCCGCCTCGAAGGTCCGAGCCATCCCTGTCTTCCTTACTCCAACCGGAAGAGCCAATTTTCAACCGGTGCCCAGATCGTAGGTCATTTCGGTGTGGGAAACAGGCTTCGAGCCAGATCCTCTCTAATGAGAAGATTCTTGTGTGCGACTAGGACATGCCCATCTGAGCGATCGAATTCCGCTGTGCAGGGCGAACGTTCTTATTGATGGCAGACAGTTTCACCGGGGGTCAGCACGTGATTTGGTAAAGCATCGCCCGAGATGATTGCACTTGCGGAAACGACGGCATCACCTGCGGGAGTCCATACCTCGAAATGGATCGCGCCACTGGCTCCTTCTCCGCGCATTACACCCTGCGCGGCTGCTATCCCGCTGTCGACGAACTCCACGGTGAGCGCAGCCTCCGTGCCTCCAGGCTGCTTGGTAAGCAGGACCTGCCACTCGACACGTCCGGCGCAATCCCGGTCGATGTGCTCTGAGCCATGCCCGCGCCAGGCGAGCTCCTCAAAGTGCGTGGTCTGGTCGGTCGTACCGTCGCCATCCTCGTCAAAGAGGAGCTGCCACTGCCCAGCATCATGGACAAGGACGGCACGATCCCCATCCGTCACGGTCAACTTGGGGAACTCCAACGATGTCCCGTTCGAACCGCTAATCATCACCGAGACTGCTCCGTCATCAGCCCCGGTCATCGTCAACGGAGGAGGCGTCTCTATCGGCACGATCCGCTCGCACGAGCGGCGCATGGACTTCGTCCGTTTCACCGGCGAGTGGGTCATCTACTACGTGCTCATCGCGCTCGGTGGCGGCGTGCTGCTCCTGCTCACCGCGCTGATCCTCGAGCCGATCGGGACCGACCTCCCCGACCGGGTCGTCGAGTGGGTACTGCCCTCGGGCGCGGCCGGTGCCGTGATCGTGGCGGCGTGGCTCGTGGAGTCCAAGCAGCGTGTCGTGGAGAACATGGCGCCGGTGCTCACCATGCTCTTCACCCCACTGTTCGCCGTGATGCTGACCGTCGCTGCGGCCACCTACGCCGTGTCCGGGGTCGCTGGAGCGTTCGACCGCGAGCTGCTCGGCGTCTTCGACGCCCTTTTGGTGGTCGTGCTGGGGCTCGTCCTCTACGCGATGTCCGCCCGGGAGCCGTCCCGACCGGCCGGGCTGATGGACCGCGCCCAACTCCTCGCTGTCGCGAGCGCCCTCGTGCTCGACGTGATGGTGCTCGGCGCGATGGTGGCCCGGATCGGTGATCTCGGGTTCACCCCGAACCGCTCGGCAGCGCTCGGCCTCAACCTCGTCCTACTCGTGAACCTGGCCGGGACCGCCTGTCTTTCGATGCGGTTTCTCACGGGACGGATCACCTTCCACCGCCTCGAGCGATGGCAAACCTCCTACCTCCCCATCTTCGCCCTCTGGGCAGCGACCGTCGTCGCCGTTCTCCCCCCGCTCTTTGGCTTCACCTGACAGAGAAAGCAGGTCGAGAACCGCGCGGCGAACTCTCCGCCCGGGATCTGGTAACGCAATACAACAAACAGAGTGCAACTTTGATCGAGGTACGAGGTCTGAGCGGAGAGGTACGGCGACACGGTCGCCGTCGACGACCTGACGTTCGAGGTTCGACCAGGCGTTGCGACTCAAGGCAATAGCCGCTCCTCGGTACCAGATCGACGGGATCTTCGAACCTGAGGCCCAGGGGTTCGGGATCACCAGTCATGAGGAACTGGTGGGCTTCAGCTGGCGTGTTTCTTCCTGGAACCCGTGTTTAGAAGCGAACTGGCGGATTCCAGCATTTGTCAACGCCCGAGGGGCCGAAGCCCCCTGGCGCTACGCCACGGAGAGAGAGGACTCTCTGCCCCGACTTCCCAGCCGAGTGATGGCAGTGTCTCCCGCGGGCTCGTGGCACGCGGAGTGTGGATGTCGCTGAGATCCCATCGTGTCCCGGACGGAAGAGACGGACTGTCGCGCTTCGGTGCAGGGATTCGGCGATAGGGAAGCGGGACGGGTCGGTGAAGGATGGCCGGATGGTGACCGGGAATCACGGCTCATCGGTGATGTCGGGGACTCCTCGTCTCGCCTGGCGGGCAGTGGCCAATGCGCGACGCATCCGGAGCGACGCCAGCCATCCCAGGACCGAGAGCACCAGACCCACGGCGACGCTGGCGGCGAACCCGGCCTGGACCGCTTCGGCCGCACCCGCAGGGGCGTCACCTTCTGCGGACGAGATCAGCTCACGGACCAGTTCCACGTCTCCGAGTTGGCGAGTCACCACCAAGAGGAGGACGGCGCCGCCGATGGCCGCACCAAAGGTGAACCCCTGGTTGCGAGCGAAGAGATGGGCGGAGGCCACCCGACCCATCCGGGAGGAGTCGGTGACCGCCCGGAGCAGAGTGAGGGCGGCGTTGGTGGCCATCCCCACCCCGACCCCGGCGGTGAAGAACACCAGGAACGATGCGATGAGCGAGACATTGGCGGTGATCAGATACCAGGCCAGGGCGAGGGAGGGCATGCTCACCATGAACCCGAGGAGGATGATCCAGGACTCGGAGTGCCGGTCGGCCATCCGGCTGGAGATGACCGCCCCCACCGTCCACCCCACGGTGAGGGGGAGCACCGACCAGGCGGTGAGACCGGGTGAGCCCTCGAGACCGGCCCGGACGTAGAGGGGGATATACGAGCTCATGGCGAAGGTGCCGGTGAGCAACAAGGCGGTCGACAGGGCGAGCCCGCTGTAGGGCTGGGTCGAGATGTGCTCCAGTCTGACCACCGGTGACGGGGCCCGCCGGGCGTGACGGATGTAGAGGCCCAGCGCCGCCCCCGCCCCTGCCAACCAGACCAGAGAGGCCAGGCTCACCGCGTCGACGGCGAACAGGGTGGCCACCGTGATCCCGGTGAGGAGCAGCGAGCCTTTGAGGTCGAACCGCCCGGTCGACTCCCCATAGGGGCCGGGGAGAACCTTCCACCCTGCCCAGAGGGCTATGGCCCCCATGGGGAGGTTGATGTAGAAGATCCACTCCCAGGTGAGGAAGGTGAGGATGAAGGCGGCGACCGCGGGACCGGCCACTCCCATCACCCCCCAGACGGTGGCGTTAGCGGCAAAGGCCCTTCCCACCAGGTGCTGGGGGTAGACCAGTGAGACGGCGGCAGTCCCGGTCGACAGGATCAGACCCGCCCCGGCTCCCTGTAGGAGCCTGAAGAAGATGAGGACCTCCATCGAGGGTGCGAAGGCTGTGGCGAAACCGGTGGCGGCGAACACGGTCACCGCCAACCGGAACATCCGGGAGACCCCGATGGCATCGATGAACGGCCCCGCCACCACAGTGGCCAGACTCGAGGTGAGCAGGAACGAGGTGATCACCCAGGGAAGCAGGGACACGTTGCCCAGATCGGCAGCCATGTCGGGCAACGCCGCGGCAATCCCCAAGGCCTGGAACGAGGCCAGCGCCGCAGTGGCAAACACCGCGATCGATGCCGGCAGCAACTCACGGGAGAGGACGCTGGTCGGAGCCGCTGACACCGAGTCGAGACTAAACCGACGCCACGACGCCTCAGCTGGGACCAAGCCATTCAGTTGGGTCAACTGTCCTCGAGAGCTGAAGGGGTCAATGGCAGGGCCGCGGAGTCTTAGTAAGCGGCGTGGCTTCGAGTCAGGCCAAGAGATCAATCAACTCAGTCGCAGCGAGCATTCGACGCGGTCGGCCCCTCCGTCTCCGGGCGAAAGCCCGTTCGCTCAGGACCCCGGCTTCCTCAAGTCGTACCAGCGCAGCATGCGCACTCTGGGGAGCAACTCCATAGCGACTGGCAACAGCCTGGCTATCCACGATCGGGTACTCAGGAAGATCCTCAATGACACGAACCGTCACAGACTCCCCACGCGTGTCAACACGAGCTTGGAATTCTTCAATCAATCCTGTGATCCGTTCAGAAATATCGGTCATCCTGCCAACGGCTCTGATGACGCACAGCGAGAAGAACTGCAACCAGCTATCGACATCGCCCTCCTGGTAGGCGCGCAGACCTTGGACGTACCGATCGGTGTCTTCAGCCCAAATAACTGACACCGGTATCGGAGACGGCAGGGTGAGTCGCCGACGAAGAAGCTGCTGAATGAGTAGTCGACCCACACGCCCGTTGCCATCCACGAACGGATGGATGACCTCAAAACGGGCATGAGCAATCGCCGCGTGAGCCACAGGAGTGAGATCGGTACGAGTGCAGAAGGCGACTAGGTCGTCGATCAGATTTGGAACTTCCTCTGGTCGCGGCGGAACGAACTCCGCGTTGCGGGGCCCCGAAGAGTCACCTCCTATCCAGTTCTGTTTGGTTCGGAAGGCGCCAATCGATTCGGCTGGCATCCTCGGATGACCCTCCATCAGCTTCCGGTGCCAGCGCAGGAAATCATCGGGTCTGGCTGGTATCTCAGTCTTCATCGCGTCGCGGAGCGCCTCAAGGTTGCGGACAACGCGACGCGCCTCCTCGTCGTCTATCTCGGCCTCACCAGCGATCTCGGCCTCGAGAATCCGACGAGGGCCCGGCCCTACGCCCTCGATCAGAGATGACGCACTCGATTCCGACCGATAGAGAACCGAGGCAATTCCGGCAACGGGAAGGCCCGGCAATGATCCCAGGGAACTCGAAGCCTCTGCGATAGCCAGTGTCGCGTCTGAAGAAAAGTCAACCTGAGCGTCTCCTATGAGACTCGCGTCGTACGGCGAGTATTGGTACGTTCTTCCCAATTGGTCAGTCCACCTGAGAGCCTGAGCTTCCATAACACCAGAGTTTATCAGCTTTAAGGGTTCTTAGCCTGATAAAAGGCAGAAGTTGCTCCGGCAACTGACCGACGACACCAGACACCTGCCGGGACCTGGCAGAAGGATGGTAGGTGCGTGGTCTAGTCAGATCACCGCTCGGGCCTACCCAGCAACTTCCGAGCACCTGCCACTGGACTCCTCCTCGTGTCAAACGCGCGGTAGGGAAACGGGACCGGTCGTCGGGATCGAGCTGCCAAGGGATCACCTTGACTCTGATCATCTGATCTCATGCCAGATATCTCAGCCACCGAAGCAGCAAGACACTTCTCCGATGTGCTGGACAGCGTCGAGCACGCGAACGAGCACTACACGATCGTTCGGCGTGGCAAGGCCGTGGCACATCTCGAGCCAATCAACAAGGGCCGTGGTTCCGAGGTGAAGGAAATCCTGAAGCGTCACAGACCAGATTCAGGTTGGGCAGAGGAACTCTCACATCTCCGCGAGTTGGTTGAGATCGACAACAGATCATGAGCGTCGTGCTTCTCGACACGACATTCCTGATCAACGCCGAGCGAGCCGACATCGATCTCGACGATCTGATCCGCGAAGACGACGACATAGCAATAGCGGCGATCACAGTCGCCGAATTGGTCGTGGGGGTCGAACTCGCATCCCCGCATGCCAAGGCCGACCGACAGGCTTACGTGGACGACATCCTCGCCTCGGTTCCAGTCATTTCCTATGACCGGGACATCGCTTTCGAACATGCCCAGCTTCTGGTCGCCGTAAGCCAGACAGGGCGTCCTCGCGGCGCACACGACTTGCTCATCGCGGCCACAGCTCGCGCCACAAACCGCATGGTGCTCACCGCCGACGAACCAGCATTCGCAGATCTACCTGGCGTGACCGTCCACCACTACCGAACCAACCCGTAGATCTCCACTCCAGCTCAGGCGGTAGGGAAACGGGAGGATGACTTACGTGCCAATGGAGGTCCGGGCAGATTCTGTGCCCCTGTCCCGATATGCTGACACTATGGCTGACCCACCTGAAGCCGCGCCCGCGAGCCTCGATCTCGACACAGAAGACCGCCAGTGGCTGGCGGATCGGCTTGCTGAGTACCGGGAGCTCCTCGCATACCTTCGCGACCACTGAAGCGCCCCTCGCTGAAGCTCGCTATCGAGTTCCACCGTGCCGTGCGCGAGAGCGACGAGTGGTTCGAAGAACCTGACGACCTCGACCGCGTTGACGTGGCACTCCAATCGATCGATAGCCTCGAGAACCCAACCCGCGCCGCAGCGGTTCTTGCTTTCCGGGTGGCTCATGCCCAGGGCTTTGCTCAGGGCAACAAACGAACAGCACTACTCCTCGCTCGGTGGGTGCTCGATATGAATCACCTAGACGGAGCCAAGATCATCCCACCCGACGATCGACAACTGGCGGGGCTTCTCGTTCGGGCCGCTGCAAGGGGCCGACGTCGAGGAGGAGTTCGTGTCGCTATTCGAGGCGCGCGGGTCGTCGTGACCCACACCGAACGGGCGCGCGATACGGAAGCGGGACGTGTTGATGGGTTGGTCTCGAGTCTTCGGGGGATTCCTCTGCCCACCGCAGTTCTTGATCAAACCTATGTCTCACCTTCCAGATTGATAGCCGTCGACTGGTTCATCCAGAAAGGCGTCCGAAAGTCCCTCACGGGATCTTCGAATGTCTCGTGTTCGCTCAATTCGCGAACAGACATCCCTCCCCGACGGTTGAGGTTGACATTGGCTTGTCAGCCCCAGGCATTCCTCAGAGGATGCCCGGTCGTTGCGAGCCGCCAAGCTCTCGGTTCCGGTTGGTTAGGTGCTAAGCGATACGCAATCATCGCCCATCAGATTGAAGCCGACCGACGATTCATTCCGGAGAACCTCTGGTCCCATCGCTGTCGTTTCCGGGCGTTTTCGGGCCACCGGATCCGGTCCCACCAGTCACTTGCTGTTGGTACTTCTCAACGACACGCCCGTGACTCCACTCTGCCAGCTTTTCTTGGAGGCTGTCCGCCCAATCTCTGATTCGGTGTCCGAAGTAGAGGTTGATGACTCCAAGCACTGCGAGCAATGCCGTGCCCGCGCCGACAGCGATCTTCCACGGACCGTCCCAGCTGAACGTACTGAGTAGCGAAGCTATTAGGAG
>Ga0214472_10007759_pt1 | contig 11215 bp, 10 predicted proteins | sample RVTome_6_FD_207662 | JGI IMG/M metagenome (GOLD analysis project Ga0214472, IMG submission 207662) | Soil microbial communities from uranium-contaminated site in the Upper Colorado River Basin, Wyoming, United States - RVT140D175 | ecosystem: Environmental > Terrestrial > Soil > Contaminated >...
CGAGGTTCTGGTCGAGGCTCGCCTTGACGGCGCTGATCGAAGCCGGGTCCGTGCTGGCCAGGACCAGGCGCAGGCTGCTGGCCATTCCGCGGTGGCCCGTGAGCGCTTCGAGGTGAGCGAGCGGGATGTAGCCGACGGCCGGTGACAGCGGCTCGCGGGTCACGCCCACGACCTGCCAGGGGGCCTGGCGGTGTCCCAGGCGCAGCGTCACCTCGCCGCCCACGCGGAAGCGCGGATCTCTCGCGGCGAGCCTGTCGTTCACGAGGAGCGCGTTCGTGTCGCCGCGCCGCAGGCCCCGCCCTTCGAGGATGTCGGGCGCCACGAGGTCCGATCCCGCGGGCAGGGCGAGGAGCGTGAAGCGATCCGGACTCTGGGCCGAAGCACCGTGCCCGGCAGTCCTTCCGGCGGCGTGGGGCGACGGGGCCGGGCTCGCGGGCGCCCCGCCGTTCGCCGGCTCGAGGATGGCCTCCGTGGCGACCCAGCCCTCCGCCCGCACGACCCCCGGCGTCAGGCGCACGGCTCGCTCCAGCGTCTCGAGCGGCTGGAGGCCGCCGAGGCTCAGCGTGAGGTCGTACTTCACGGAGTCGAACAGCCGGTCGATCGTCCGGACGAGTGTCGCGCGCACGTTGAGCGCCGACAGGAAGAACAGGCCGCCCGCGGCGAGCGTGGCGAGCGTGAGCACGAGCCGCGTGCGGCGGCGAAAGGCGTTGCGCAGCGACAGCAGCAGCGGACGCGTGGCGCCCGCGACCGTGGAGAGCGCGCGGTCGAAGCCGGTCGTTCCGAAGCCGCCCTCCGCGACCCCGTAGTCCCCGAGCGCCTCGCGCACCGAGATCCGGGTGCCCCGTGCCACGGGGTAGGCCGCCGCCAGCAACGGAACCAGCAGGCCGACGAGGGCTTCGAGCACGTAGACCCAGGCCGGCACCGCGAAGCTCGCGATGTCGAAGTTGAGGAACACCGCCATGTAGCGGCACAGCAGCCGGCTGCCCAGGATCCCGAGCGGGACGGCGACGAGGGTGGCCGCGAGCCCGAGCAACAGGGCCTGCGCGAAGTAGATCCGGGCGATCGGCCAGCGGGTTCCGCCCACGGCCTTCATCACGCCGATCTGGCGCACCTGGGACGCGAGCAGCGCCGTGAGCAGGTTCACCACCAGGATGCCGCTCAGCACGAGTGCGAAGAGGCCGAACGCGACCTTCGACAAGAGCAGCGTGCCCATGAGCTCGGCGTGCGGGTGCTGGCCCGGCTTCGGCACGTCCACGCGGTACACCGGGTGGCCCTCGCCCTCCAACCACGTCCGGACCCCGTCCGCGACGCCGCGGACGTGCGCCTCGTCGAACGTGTCGCTCGCGACGACCACGCTGAGCTGATCGAGGTACGCTTCTTCTCCGAGCAGCGCCAGCGTGTCGAGCGTGACGTAGCCGTAGACGATGTTCTCCATGCGGGCCTGGGCCTGGCCCACGTCGTGCGCGCTGCCGCTGATCTCGAGCGTGCGCTCGGTGCCGCCGGCGGTCCGCACGCGGACGCTCTCGCCGACGCGGGCGCGCGCCACCTGCAGCGCGTCGCGTTCGATCAGGATCTCGCCCGTGGCCGGAGGCCACGCGCCCGCCTGGGGCACGAGGCGGCTGATGCGGATGTCGCCGTAGTCCTTCACCACGAACAGCACCAGGCTGCGCCACTCCGCCGGCCCGGCCTTGATCCGGCCGCGCAGGACGCGCCGGGCTTCGACTTCGCCGACGCCCGGGAGCTTCGTCGCCTCCGCCAGCAGCGCGTCGTCGACCCGGTCCGTGCGCAAGACGGCCGAGGCCGGGTTGGTGGCGAGGTAGCCCCGATTCAGCTCGCGGACGAGGATCGCGTAGCTCGAGAGCATCGTCCCAAACGCCGCGATCCCGATCGCGATCGCGAGCACCACGAAGGCGCTGCGCGTGCGCTCCAGCCGCAGGTCGCGCACGGCCTTCGACCAGTAGGCTGGCAGCGGGCGGCTTCGCGCCGGGCTAGCGGGCGGCATGCGCGCCACGCTCGACGAGCCGGCCGTCGGAGAGCTCGAACGCGCGGTCCACGACCCCCGCGGTGTCGTGCTCGTGGGTCGCCATCACGACCGTCGTCTGGAGCGCCGTCATCCCGTGCAGCAGGCCCAGGACCTCGCGAGCGGTCTGCGAGTCCAGGTTGCCCGTGGGCTCGTCGGCGATCACCAGCGCCGGGTCGTTGGCGAGCGCGCGGGCAATGGCCGCGCGCTGCTGCTGGCCGCCCGAGAGCGCCGCCGGCAGCTTGTCGGCCTGGTCGCGGATTCCCACCCGCTCCAGGAGCTCGAGTGCCCACGGACGCCGCGTTTGCGGCGGCCGCGCGTTGCAGAAGTCCATCGGCAGCATGACGTTCTCGACCGTGGTGAGCGTCGGCAGCAGCTGAAAAAACTGGAACACGATCCCGACGGTCTTCCCGCGCCAGCGCGCCAGCTCGTCCTCGGAGGCCGCGTGGACCGGCCGGCCCGCCACGACCACTTCGCCGTCGCTCGGCCGGTCGATGCCCGCGATCATGTGCAGCAGCGTGGACTTGCCCGAGCCGGACTTGCCCCGCAGCGCCACGAACTCTCCCCGGCCGATCTCGAGATCGATGCCCGAGAGTGCCGTGAACTCGCCGGCCGGCGTGGCGTATCGCTTGTTCACCCCGCGCAGCGCGATCAGCGCTTCCATCGCTCCTCCTTGGTGGCCCCCGGCAACCGGATCAGAATGGCCGTAGCGTAAGCAGGCCCTGTTGAACGAGGCCTGAACGGGGCGTTCAGCGGCCGTTCAGCCGGGCTGCGGCACAACGGCCCAGGGAGAGGAGCCGCGTGAGGGTCCTGGTCGTCGAGGACGAGCCGCTGCTGTCGCGCGAGCTCGTCCGCTCGCTCACGGACGCCGGCTACGCGGTGGACGCGGCCGCGGACGGCGAGCGGGCCGACTTCCTGGCGCACACCGAGCGCTACGACGCCGTGGTCCTGGACCTCGGCCTCCCCGGAATCGACGGCCTGACGCTCGTCCGGCGCTGGCGCGAGGCCGCGATCGGCTTTCCCGTGCTGGTGCTGACGGCGCGCGGAAGCTGGCACGAGAAGGTCCTGGGCATCGACTCCGGCGCGGACGACTACGTGGCAAAGCCGTTCCGCATCGAGGAGGTGCTCGCGCGGCTGCGCGCGCTCGTCCGTCGCGCGGCCGGGCAGGCAGCTCCCGAGCTGCGCTGCGGCGCGGTCGTGCTCGATCCCCGGCAGGCGCGGGTCACCTGCGACGGGGCCCCGGTGAAGCTCACCAGCCATGAGTTCCGCGTGCTCTCGTACCTGATGCACCAGCGCGGGCGCGTCGTGTCGCAGCGCGAGCTCGTCGAGCACATCTACGCGCAAGACTTCGAGCGCGACTCGAACACCGTCGAGGTGTTCGTCGCGCGCTTGCGGCGCAAGCTGGGTGCGTCGTTGATCGAGACCGTGCGCGGGCTTGGCTACCGGGTAGGGGCCGCGTCGTGAGGTCGCTGCGCTCGCGGCTCGTGGTCGGGGCGCTGCTGTGGACGACCGGACTGGTCGTGGTGACCCACTTCGTCATCGTGGCGCTCGTGTCGTTCGCCCGGCCTTGGACCGTGCACTGGGGGGCAATGTCCGTGGCCGCCGTCGGGCTGCTCGCGGCTGGACTCACTCAGGTTCGCACCGGGCTCGCCCCGCTTGAGAAGCTCCGGTGGCGGCTGCTTTCGGTGCGCGAGGGCCGCAGCCGCCGCGTCGAGGGCAGCTATCCCACCGAGGTGCAGCCGCTCGTCGACGACTTGAACGCGCTCCTGGAAGACCGCGAGCGCAGCGTCGCGCGCGCGCAGGCGAAAGCCGGCGATCTCGCCCACGGCCTCAAGACCCCGCTCGCGGTGCTCGCCCAGGAAGCCGAGCGTGTCCGGGCAGGGGGACACGGCGAGCTGGCGGCGACGTTCGAGCAGCAGGTGGAGCGCATGCGGCGCCAGGTGGACTATCACCTGGCCCACGCCCGGGCCGCGGCTTCCGGCGCGCGACTCGGCGCGCGCTGCGCGGTGGGCGTTTCGGTGGATGGGCTCGTGCGCACGCTGCAGCGCCTGCACGCGGAGCGCGGGCTGGTGATCGAGACGGAGATCCCCGGCGGGCTCGTGGTTCAGGTGGAGCGGGAGGATCTCGACGAGATGCTCGGCAACCTCCTCGACAACGCCTGCAAGTGGGCGCGGTCGCGGGTGACGCTCGCGGCTTCAGGGGACGTGGTGGGGGAGTCGGGGGTCCTGATCCGCGTGGACGACGACGGCCCGGGCCTCAACCCCTCGCTGCAGGACACAGTGCTGCAGCGAGGTGTACGCGCCGACGAGGCCTCGCCCGGCTCGGGCCTGGGCCTGGCGATCGTCCGCGATCTGGCCGAGCTGTACGGCGGTGGGGTCTCTCTCGACCGCTCGCCCGAGGGCGGCGTTCGGGCGCAGCTGCGGCTCCCGTCGGCCTGAGCGCCCGCTCCTCGAGAAAGAGCGACCTGCACGGCCTTTCTCGGGCGCCTGTTGAGCCATCCAGGCTCGAGCAACTCGCCCCGGGGCGAGTTGAGCACCGAGCGGCGCGTCTCAAGGGAATAGCCGCTCGATCGTCCAGAAGACCGCCGTAGAAGCAATCAATGCCGATGCGGGAACGACGACTCGGCTGCGGTACCACACGCGACCGGCACAAGGCCATCCCACGAGCACGAAAGCTGCGCCAATCACGGCCAGCTGCCCGGCCTCGACCCCCAGGTTGAACGTCAGGAGCGCGGTCAAGAACTCCGAGTGCTCCAGGCCGAGATCCTCGAGGGCGCCCGCGAAACCCATGCCGTGGAGAAGCCCGAACGCGAAGACGAGGGCGACGCGCCAGGAGCGTAGCTCCGATAGGAGGACATTCTCGACGGCCACGTACACGATGGAGAGGGCGATCAAGGGCTCGACGATCCTCGGCGACACGGAGACGAGGCCGTAGAGGCTCAGCCCCAGGGTGATCGAATGAGCCACGGTGAATGCGCTGACTTGCAGCAAGACGGAGCGAGCGCGGTTGCTGAGCAGGTAGATGCCGAGCACGAACAGCATGTGATCCAGTCCGTGGGGCACGATGTGGGTGAAGCCGAGAGCCAGGTAGCGCGCGGCGGTATCGAGTCGATCGACCGCGGGCGCGGCCAACGCCAGCGCGATCGGCGCGCTGCGCTGGCCGCCCTCCAGCCATTCCGTCACGGGGTTCTCGGAGGGAGCGTTTCGGACCGCCATGGCGTAGGACGACGAAGTCCAGGCGTAGGTCCAGGCGAAATGGCGCGCACCCGGCGGGATCGGGCCGGTCAAGCGAACGGTCGCGACCGGGGCCGACATGTCGTCGGATCCGGGCGCGACGGAATATGCGATCTCCGGACGCGCCTCCGCCTCGCCGAACTCGACCTTGACTCTCTGACGGAATGTCCCGTCGAGGCTCGTGAGCAGGGACTGCAGCCGAGCCGGTCGCGTCTCGGCGATGGGCGACCGGCCCGCCTTTGCCTCGAGCTTGTCCACGAGTGCTTCGGCATCGGTCACGATCTCGATGCCGTACGTCCGGCCCTCCTGGAAGAGGACCGCGACTCGCGTCGTGCCGATCTCGTGTGCGCGGACCACAGCGCCGCATGGGAGCGCGGCGACCAGCACGCCGAGGCAGGCGCCGACCCTGCACCGGCGGCTGGAGTGCGAGGTCATGAAGTGTTCCTTGCCCTCAGCGTCCGGCGGAGCCGCCGGCTCCGGGTTCGAACGTGAGCGAAGCCCAGAAGCTCATCCACTCGGCGCTGGCACCAGCCGGCGCCGGAACCATGTGCACGGCCTTGATCAGCCACATCCCGCCCGGCGGCACACGGAACCGGACTCGGCCCTCGCTGTCGGTGCGAGCCGCGAGCTTCTCGGAAGGGCCCGAACGGTTCATGGCGACCACGAGGGCACCCGCGAGAGGGCGGTTCTCGTAGGTCAAGCGAACGGGGAGGTCCTGACCGACCCGGAGCGCGTACGGGTTGCGCTCGGCCACGAGCTCGAGCGCGAAGCCGAGGCGTCGATCGCCCGGCTCGTCGCTCGGCGGTCCCGAGAGCACGAGGCTCTTGGCGCAGCGTGAAAAGAGCTCGCGGACCGTGGCGCCCGTGTTCCCGCGGCGGGCCCGCAGCGCCGCAATCGCATCGAGGCCTTCTTCCTTCAGGTACTGGTCGAACTTCGGTGCCGGGAGCTCGAGCGCGCTCGGGTTGCTGCCATAGCCAATCACGAGCAAGCCGGGTGTCGCCACGCGTACGAGGCCCGCCGGATCGGCGCCGTCCCGGCGGACGACTGGCCTGCGGCCGGCCACGTCCTTTACCACGAACTGGTTGACGAGCGCCGGATCGAGCGGCAATGGATCGCCGAGGAGGTCCTGCCCGACCCGCAGCCGCACACTGACGATCTCGCCGGTTGCCGGACGGAAGGGCCTCGGCTCGATCCACATGTCGTGGGCGAAGAGCGGCGCACGGCACAGGACCATGGCCAGCACCACCTTAACGCCCAGGCCACGGGTCCCACGGATGCGCCGGGCCGTGTGGTCGCGTGTTCGGTATTCGTCGATGGGGGAACGCGGAACGGCCCCCGCGAGCGGGGACCGTTCCGATGCGATCGTTGACACGCTATGGAGTCGGGATGTCCGGCACGGTTGGCACGTTGACGCCCCCGTGCCCCTGGAGCAGACCCTGGTGGGCCGGAGCCAGGAACGGGAACCGGTCGAGGTAGTTCTTGTCGTTGACCTCGGTGCCCTTGGCGAGGCCGGCCGCCGGGTTGCCCGCGACGATCAGGCTGATCAGCACGCTGTTGACGTTCACCTGATTGCGGTTCGGCGCCGACCCGCCGCCGAGGCGGCGGCCGTTGGGGAAGCTCGAATCGACGGCCGCGTCGAGGGTGATGACGTCACCGGTGTTCCCGTCGGCGATCGGAATCGGCCGGCCCAGGTTGATGGCGTTGATGATGTCCATGCGGGGACCCTTGAGGGCGGTTACGGTGGCGGCGGGAACGCCCAGGGCCGCATAGATGCCGAGGGCGTCAGCGTCCCGCACCAGCACCGGGAACAAGATGTCGGCCCCGAAGTTGCTCACGTCATTGCGGGGGCTCGTGTGCAGGTAGCGTCCCTGGCGTTGGGTGCCCACGAGCCCGGCGTTGAAGAGCGGCAGGGCGTTCCGCCCGACCTGGACGAAGTCGCCGTACCCCTTGAGGCCGGTCACGATGTTGGACGGATCGACGACCTGCGCTCGCCGACGGCTGATGCTCGTCCACACCCGGAGCAGGCTGTCGGTCGAATCGGCCTTCAGCATGCCGTTGTGGGGGATGCCGTGCGGGAAGACGTCGCTGATCGGGACCTCGAGAGCGATCGAGAAGACGTTGAAGCCCGTGAAGACGTCTTTGCCAGGCGGGCGGCGTGCGCCCGGAATCCCGCCCAGATCGTCTCGATTCAGGTTGACCAGGTCGAAGATCCCCTTTTCATCGAGCTGGTAGGGGTCGTCGAACTGGCCGGCAATGATCCGCCCACCGTTGGCCAGGGGGTGGATGAAGCTGTCGACGAAAGACTGGTCGTAGAGACCCACTTCCCGGCTCGTGGGATCCCCGGAGTCGTAGCCAAGGAAAGGACCCAGGCCGTAGACGAGCCGGTCGGTCTGCGGGCCGTGGTTGTTCGGGAGCACAGGAAGGTTGCTACCCAGGATGTCGGTCTCGTCGTCGTCCGAGCCCACGATGCGCGTGACCTTCATCGTCTCGGTGCCGCCGGTGAGCTGCCAGAGTAGCTCGTTGCCGCCACCCAGAGGGTCCCCTGGACTGGGAGCCCCCTCGGGCTTGAGCCGGTTCTGGAACTCGACGCGGTACACCACCCTGTCCCTGAGGCTCTTGCCCCTTCCGATGTGGAACTCGTAGCGGTAGCCGTTGCAGGCACGCAGGCCCTGGTTGCCCTGACCGGGCTCGTGGAGCGGGTTGAAGTCCATGATCAGGTACAGCTTGTCGTGCGAGCCGTCCGACACCCACGCGTAGGTATCCGTGTTGTCGGCGCACGGCTCGTTGAGGACCGTCAGCGCTTCTCGGTGGCTCGACGCGCCGGCAGGCGCCGCGGCCAAGAGCCCGCCGAGCACCAGCCCTGCCATCGCGGACCCCCAGGTTCTAATCGTCATCTCTGCTTCCTCCATCTGCGCTCGGCCTCGGGAACGAGGCGCCCCGCGCGGAGAGACCGTCGGGATTGCCGTCTTCCCCTCTACGAGGCGAATGGCCGAAGCGGATGTCGGGGAGGCTGGCCGCCTTCGGCTCGAGTCAATCCGCTTGCAATCCCGCGTGCGTAGATATGAACAGAGGAGGGGTGCCTCCCTGATAGACTCCCCAGCATGAGCCCTGACCGCGATGGCCAGCCGACCGGGGAAGAGGCCCCGGAGTCTGCGCTTCTGGCCCTCGACGAGCTCTCGGCCCGAGACGCGGGTTTGCGGCCGCGCGACGGGTTGCGCCAGGAGCTGCTCGACCTGGCCGACGCGCCGCGCCTGCCGCTCGACACCTCGGCCTACGCCTGGGAAGAGCCGTTCCCCGGCATCCGCATTTGTGAGGTTCGCTCCGACCCCTCGCGCCAGATGCGGGGCTGCGTGGTGTGGGCGAAGCCGGGCGCGCGCACCGCACTCCACCGCCACCTGGGCGACGAGGTGATCCTGGTGCTTTCGGGAGGCCTCCGCGACGAGCGCTGCAGCTACCACGCGAACCAGATCTGCCGAAGTCGCGAGGGGTCGGTTCACGTCGAGGAAGTTCTCCCCGGGGACGACTGCTTCTGCTATGTCGTCTACTACGGAAGCCACGAGCCGGTTTGACACGCTCTTGCCCCTCCCGCCCATGGCATCAGCCCAGGCCGCAGCGCTCATCCGCCGCCTGACCCGCGGTGACCACAAGGCGCTCGGGGAGTTCTACGACCTTTACTCCGGGCTCGTGAACGGCCTGGCGATCCGCATCCTGCGCGACCGCGCGGAAGCAGAAGACACGGTCCAGGAGGTGTTCGTCCAGGTCTGGCAACAGGCCGCGCGCTTCGACCCGTCGCGCGGGACGCCCGAGGCCTGGCTCTGCACGATGGCGCGGACGCGCGCCCTCGATCGGCTGCGCAAACGGTCCTCTCGACGTGAGGAGCCCGAGCAGAGCCACGCGGGCTCGGCGGCGCCCAGGACCGAGGAGGCAATCGCCGTCCGGAAGGCACTCGACGGGCTTCCCTCGGACCAGCGCAAGGCGTTGGAGCTCGCCTACTACGAAGGGCTCACGCAGTCGGAGATCGCCGAGCGGCTCCGCGAGCCGCTCGGGACCGTGAAGACACGCATTCGCACCGCCATGATCCGGTTGCGCGGCGTGCTGGGGCCGTCGTCATGAACGAAGAACGCCTGCTCGAGCTCGTGCCGCTCGCGGCGCTCGGAGCGCTGGACGGGGAGGAGCGCGCCGCTTTCGAGGTCGCGCTCGCCACGAACCCGGCGCTCCAGCGCGAGCTTGCGTCGTACCAGGAGCTCGTGGGCCGGCTCGGGCTCGCGACGGACCCGGTGCAGCCGTCTAGCGCGGCGCGCGACCGGCTGCTGAGCGTGACGCGGCCGAGCGCCTCGCGCCGGAGCTGGCTGGTCCCGGCGCTCGCGGCCGGCCTCGTCGCCGCGCTCTCGGGCCTGCTGCTCGTGCGGAGCGAGTGGGATGCCGCTCGGCGCGAGGCCGCCGCGCAGCGTGCGGCCGCGCAGGAGGCGCACGCGACGGCCCAGAAGGCACAGGCCGAAGCAGCGGCGCTCCGCGAGAGTCTCGCGAGCGAGGTCGCGTTCCGCGAACTCGTGAGCCATCCGGAGACGCGCGTCGCCAGCCTTGCGGGGCTGGCGGCGGCGCCCGGCGCCCGCGCGCGGGTGGTGTGGCACCCGGGACGCCGTGAGGCCGTGCTGGTCGCTTCGGGCCTCGCGCCGGCGCCCGCCGGCAAGGCCTACGAGCTGTGGATCATCGCCAAGGCCGCACCCGTCCCCGCGGGCGTATTCCAGGTGGACGCGCAGGGCCGCGTGGTCTTCCGCCTGCCGGCGGGCCTCGAGTTCGCCGGGGTCAGGACCTTCGCGGTGACGGTCGAGCCAGAAGGCGGGACGACGGCGCCGACTGGCGCGATGGTGCTCGCGGGCGCGGTCTCGTAGCCGCGAGCCGCTTGAACGCGCCCCAAGGTCCAACCCAGCCTTGACAAGCCGGCGAATAGTTGTATTATACAAATATGCAGCGGATCGAGCTTCGCGTCCGGAGCCGGGAAGGCAGCGAGCCGGCCCGGCTGCGGTCTGCGATCCGCGGCCTGGTCCGGCGCTTCGGCGTCTCCGAGCGGGCCGACGTGAGCTGCTGTGGCGTGACCGTGGCCCAGGCCGCGGCGCTCGAGGCGCTCTTCGGCCACGGGCCGATGCGCCTCTCGGATCTCGGCCGGCGGCTCGGGATCGCGCCCAGCACGCTGACGCGGAATCTCGACCGCCTCGTCGAGGGCGGCCTGGTCGTGCGCCAGGCGGACGGGCGGGACGCGCGGGCGTCCCGCGTCAGGCTGACGGCGACCGGCCGGCGCGCGGCGCTCGGGGTGGCCGACCGCGAGGAGGACTTCGCACGCCAGGTGCTGGAGCGGATCCCTGAAGACCGGCGTGCCGCGGTCGTCGAATCGCTCGGCGATCTGCTCGCGGCCGTGCGCGGCGCGACCGAGGCGTGCTGTCCGGGCGCGTTCGACCACCTGCTGCAGGGGTTCGGCGCGGCGAACGCGTGCGGACCCGGTGAGTGCAACTGCGGTCCCACGACCAGGGACGTCCAGGCGGGGGCGTAACGACGGGGCCTTCGGCCTCGAGGGAGATCGAGATGGCGAACGTGACGACGCAAGCGGGGAAGGAAGGAATCGTGACGGAGGTGCGCCGTCGCTACGCCGAGATCGCGGTGACGGGCTCGTCGTGTTGCGGCCCGGCGCCCACGGCGGCTGCCGGGTGCTGCGGCGGCTCGGCCACCGCGGGCATCTCCGGGGAGCTCGGCTACTCGGCGGGCGACCTCGCGGCGGTGCCGAAGGAGGCCGACCTCGGCCTCGGCTGCGGCGCGCCCATCGGCCACCTGAAGCTCGCGGCCGGGGAGACCGTGCTGGACCTGGGCTCCGGCCCGGGCCTCGACGCGTTCCTCGCGGCGAAGCAGGTCGGTACGGCCGGCCGCGTGATCGGAGTCGACATGACCGCCGAGATGCTGGAGCGCGCGC
>Ga0214472_10007760_pt1 | contig 11212 bp, 13 predicted proteins | sample RVTome_6_FD_207662 | JGI IMG/M metagenome (GOLD analysis project Ga0214472, IMG submission 207662) | Soil microbial communities from uranium-contaminated site in the Upper Colorado River Basin, Wyoming, United States - RVT140D175 | ecosystem: Environmental > Terrestrial > Soil > Contaminated >...
TTCACCCATATCACACCGAGCGCGTGCTGTCCCGGTCACCGTTTCTCGCCGAGATCGGCTCGATCGCCATGGCCCACCATGAGCGTTTGGACGGGTCCGGTTACCACCGGGCTCTCGACGTCACTTCGCTGTCGCCGGCCTCCCGGCTGCTGGCGGCCGCGGACGCCTTCCAGTCCAAGATCGAGCCACGCCCTTATCGGGAAGCACTATCTCCGGAGAAGGCGACCTCGACTCTCGCCGACAAAGCCAAACAGGGCGGATTCGACCCGGCGATGGTCACGGCAGTCGCCGAGGCCGCCGGGCAGAAGCCGCCCACGATCGAGCGTCCCGGCGGTTTGACCGAGCGCGAACTGGAGGTGCTTGGTCTATTGGCCCGGGGACACCAGACCAAGCAGATCGCCCGTCATCTCGAAATCTCGCCAAAGACGGTCGACCGTCACATCCAGAACAGCTATCGCAAGATGGGGGTGTCATCGCGGGCGGCCGCCACCCTGTTTGCCGCCGAGAACGGGTTGGTCTCCAGATAAGCCACTCCCATATGGGGAGTATTCCGTATTCACAGTCCGGGGCTCTCTCCTTACCTTCGAGACATGCGAGAAGGCATGGAGGTTGTGACATGAACGGAGCACCAGAGCGACTGAACACCTTGGTCATCGGGGGAGGTCAGGCCGGTTTGGCCGTGGGGTATCTACTAACCCAGGCGGGAGTGCCATTCCTCATAGTCGACGCCAACCAGAGGACTGGTGACGCCTGGAGAAACCGATGGGACTCCCTGCGCTTGTTCACCCCTAACCGATACAACTCGCTGCCGGGCATGACCATCCCCGGTGAGGATTGGGGCTTTCCCACCAAGGACGAGCTCGCCGACTACCTCGAGTCATACGCCGAGCACTTCGAGCTGCCCATCCGTCATGGGGTGGGGGTGGACCATCTCACCCACGACGGCAATCGTTTCCTGGCCACCTCCGGTGACATGTCTTTCGAAGCCGACAACGTGATCGTGGCCATGGCGTCATACCAGGTACCGAAGAGACCTGGCTTCGCCAATGAGCTGGACTCGCAGATCGTCCAGCTCCATGTCGAGGACTACAAGAACCCAGGGCAGCTCGAGGAAGGTGATGTTCTCGTCGTTGGCCTGGGCAACTCAGGCGCCGAAATCTCCAAGGAATTGGCCGAGGAGCGACGGGTTTGGCTCTCGGGCAAGCCCAGCGCAGTCCAGCCTTTCCGACCGGAACGTCTCTCCGGGAGAATCCTCATGCCGTTCGTCGGAGGGGTCATCCTCAACCGCGTGCTCACCAGCAGCACGCCGATGGGCAGGAGGTTCCACTCCAAGATGCGTCACAAAGCGATGCCCCTGCTTCGAGTGAAGCCGAAGGACCTGGTCGCCGCCGGAGTGCAGCGAGTGGGTCGAACAACGGGTGTCGTCGACGGATACCCGCAGCTGGAGGACGGCACAGTTCTCAAAGTGCCCAACGTGGTTTGGAGCACCGGCTTCGCTCCCGGCTTCTCCTGGATCGATCTCCCGGTGTTCGACGACGCAGGTGACGTCATCCACAATCGAGGCGTCGTCGACCAGGTGCCCGGTCTCTACTTCGCGGCTTTGAAGTTCCTCTACTCGGTGCTGTCGGACACGTTGTTCGCCATCGGTCGAGACGCCGGCTACGTCGTCGATCACCTCGTCGAGCGGCAACAGGAGATCGAGCGGTCTCAGCTGGTGTAATGAGGCGAAGGTGTCGGGCATGATCTCCCTGGGCCACTGCAACTTCCAGATCATCTCGCCCTCGTCGTCGAGCTCGCCCGTCGGATGCCGAGCTTGGCGGCAACTGCATTTGACACGGTGTGCTCCGAGGCCTCGTGGGGGTACGAAACGATCAACCTGATCAGCGGTCAACCCGGACGGACCAACGAAGTCTTAGGAACCAGCTACCTGATGGTCACCGACCAAGGCGTCTACCTCAACGGCCAGAACGGCCCGTAGCTAGCGCAGATCGCCCTGATCCCGAGCGATAACGCCCCTCACGCCAACCCACGCAGATCGGCACTTCCGTGTGCTGTCATCGCCCGAGGCTCTCGCCGCGGCCTACTGGGACACTGCGCGTCGATCGGCTCTGCTGGGTCGAGTTCGGTGATGAGCGTCTGTGCGGCCTTCGTCGATGATGAGCCCCATCATGCACAGCGGACGGCAGCGTACAACGCTCTGCGACAAGCTGAGATTGACGCCAGTGCCGGACAAGACTAACTTGTCGCTGTGGATCTTCCTCCTTCTCTTCAAGAACTGGTGAGCCACATCGAAGCGCGCATTGGTGATGGCAGCGCACTCGACAAACTTGAGACGGCGGTGACTACCGCCGAAGTCCTGGCCGGGACTGCCGATGACCTGATCCAAACCTATGTGGACCAGGCCCGCCGAACCGGACACTCATGGGGCGAGATTGGAGAACGATTCGGCGTCACCAAGCAGGCCGCTCGCCAGCGTTTCGGGTCGGATCTCCACCAGCTCGGCGGCCTCTCACGGCTGGGGGATCTTGAGATATCGCCCCGGCTCAAACTCTGCCTGGATGCTGCTGCCCTAGAGGCCGAGGAGACAGGCGTCCCGATCAGAACCGACCACCAGCTGATCGGTCTCTTTCGGGAAGGGGTGGCGGCTGCCATCCTTGAAAAGCTTGGGGTCAGTCCAAGCCAGGTACGGTCCCAGGCTGATGCCATCGACGCCGGTCTCGGTCGAGACCTCCTGGCCGATACGGCGGAAACCCGTCGAACTCTTGAGAAGGCAGCCTGGATGGCCAGGCGAGCAGGAAGCGACTTCGTTGGGACGGAGCATCTTCTCGCCGCTCTCATTTTCGATCCGGGCTCACGTGCTCGTCGCGTGTTGCAGGCGCTCGACTTCAACCTCGCCGACGCCAAACGCGAGCTCTCCTGTTATCTGGAGCCGCAGCGGCCAACCCGAAGGCGTCGCCGTCGCGAAGCCCAGGCCGCATGCTCGTTCTGTGGTAAGCAGCGCCGAGACGATGTGCGACTAGTCGCAGGAGGACCGGGCGTTTGGATCTGCCAAGAGTGCATCACCCAGTCATCCGAGATCCTCAACCCACCCACCTGATCGCGAAATTCCTGCGTATCGATCGGCCAGGTCTTTCTGGTAGCACGGCACGCCGATCAACGAATCTCGTGCCATAACGCACCTGTTGGCTACCCGTCCGCTATCGGCACTTCTGCGCTCGGATCAGAACGACTGCACAGTCAGCGCCTTCATCGCCTCTGGCGTGCGATTGGCATTCCATTGCCAGAATGCGAAGGCGCCGATCAACAGGAGAGCAAGGACGATCAGAGCTACGAGCCAACGACGAAACCTCGTCATGAGTTTCTCCTACGTCAAGCGGCCACGGTTGGGCTGCTTAATCGGCTCTTGTGTCTTTGATCCCCGTCATGAAATCGGTGTCGCTCATGCCGACGAGTCCCGGTGCTCAGACTGCGCCCTGTTGAGCCCGATTGACGGCTGCCTGGATCATTCGTTGACGGCGAGCACCACCTTGCCCTTGGTCTCCCCGCTGTGGAGACGGGTGAACGCCTCCGTGGTTTGCTCGAGGGGGAAGGTGCTGTCGATCAGCACCCTGAGCTCACCCTGATCCGCTCGTCGGGCCAACTCGACCAGTTGCCCACGTTTCGGCTCAACGACGAAGAAGCTGGCCTCCACCCCGATGTCGGCCGGAGGTTCCTCTGCTACCGAGACGATCCGCCCACCCGCCTCCACCACCTGAGCCGACCTGACCAACCGGTCCCCACCCACGGTGTCGAAAACCAGATGGACCGGTTTGATCCCGGTGAGGTGGGCGGGGTCGACGACCTCGTCGGCCCCGAGGTCCCGTGCCGTCGCCACCCGGGAACCGGTGGCGGTGGCGATCACCTGGGCGCCGTGCAGTCGGGCCAGCTGCACCGCGAAGGCCCCGACTCCCCCACCACCGCCGTGGATGAGGACACGTTGACCTGCATCCAGCCGGCCATGATCGAACAGACCCTGCATGGCGCTGAGCCCGGCCAGGGGGATCGCCGCGGCTTCGATGTGGGTCAGCTTCGCCGGTTTCGGCGCCAACCGATCGGCGGGCACGGCGGCGAATTGGGCGGCCACCCCGTCCCGTTCGAACCCGGTCAACCCATAAACCGCCTCGCCTTCAGAGAGTCCGGTGGTCTCCGGACCTAACACGACGACGACCCCAGACAGCTCATAGGAGGGGATGGCGGGGAGCCGGTCGGTGGGCCAGGTCAACTCGTCCCGGGTCAAGGCGGCGGCATGGACCCCCACCAGTACGTCACCGGCGCCAGGCGACGGGGTTTCGATCTCTTCGTACACCAGGTTCTCCGGCCCACCTGGGGGATGTAGTCGGACCGCCCACATGCCGCGATTCTATGGAGAAGGATTCACCCGCACTAGATCGATCAATCTGTTGCGGTATCGCCCATATCTGAAACCGCACCCGATCGGCACTTCCGGCGCTGCCCCTATTTCCCGGTTGAAGGCCGCTTAGCAATCGTTTCGGCAACTACCCCTGGTCGTTTGGTAGTTGTAGCTTGTTGGCGATGACCCCGCAGTTCGATGACCGGTGGAGTCGCTGGTTGCTGGCCACGATCTCCGATCCCGAGGTCGTTGCCGCCGATCTGGTGAAGCACTCGTTTGGGCCGGGCGGGATGGAACTCGACGTGTCGCGTTCGGTATGTCCGGCGCTACGGACGCCGCGGTCACTTGCTTCCCGGAAGTTGATCAAGAGCGGTGCGGAGGAACGCGTCGCGGCGTTCGGTGACGGCCGTTGCGTCCAGCGGGCTGCCGTCGCCGGCAAACCCCGGCACCCATCCGTTTAGCACTGTCGGCGTGTTGAGGGCGGCGACGGCATCCCAGTAGGGCACCGCGATCGCCGCCCGGCCGGCCTGTCGTTGCCAGCCCTCCAACACATGGGCCGACGCGTCCTGGCCGTACTGAAGGGCCATCTGCATTCGCAGGCTGCCGAGGTCGACTCCCGGATCACCGACGCCGGCCGTCTTCCAGTCGATCAGCGCGACACAACGGTCGCCCTCCCACAGCATGTTGCCGCCCCAGACGTCGCCATGCACGAGCACCGACGCGGCCGCGGGCACCCCATGCGACCTGATCCGCTCGTCGGCCTGCTGGAGTAAAGGTGTGGTCGGCATCCGGCCCCGCCGCCGTTCGGCGGCGCGGTCGTCGACCGCGCACGGCCGGGGCCGGTACGGCAGGTCGGCCTGAGGCTCCATGCTGACGGCGTTGACCCTGGCAATGGCCGCTCCCGCTTCCCGGAGCCGGGCGACCGAAACCGTCGGCGGGAGATCGGTGCTCCCGGACAGGAAGGTCTCCAGGGTGGCCACGGTTCCGCTCGCCCTACCGTCGAGATCGGCGGCGATCAGCCGCGGCGCGGCCAGGCCATGGGTCTCGGCCACCCGCAGGGCTTGAGCGTTCGTGATCACCATGCCGTCGAGAATCCAGCGCGGGACGGGGACCTTCAAGACCATGTCCGTGGCCCGGGCCGCCGGTCCTTCGATGCTCAGGCGGAACTTGCCAGAAGGACGGTGGTCGCTGGGGGAAAGGTTCTCGGCCGAAAGGACGCGTGTCCCGTGGACCGCCTCGGCTGCCCAGCGCAGCACTCGTTCACTCAGCATCTCTATGCGCCCTCCTTGCCATCCGCCCCGGGGATTACTGGCCTGTCCCTGTCAGAACGGGGTTGACCCGAATTCCGTAGAACTTGAGTGGCGGTCCCCCGCTCCCGTTCGTACCAGCGACTGATGAGTACGGGGCTGAGAAAGGAAGAAGGCACCGCAATGGCAAATCTACATCACCCCGATGAGACCGGTTTGCCTGCTGGGCTATTGCATAAAACCGCAAGTGGAACGGCTAGCGCAGATCACCCTGTTCGGTAGCGGAATCGAACATATCTGAGACCGTCCGGTATCGGCACCTCCCGCTCGGGCACGCTGAGGTCGCCTGGGTCAGTCGTGAACCAGCCTCAGAAGGGATCTTTGCCCCTGACTGTCGATCCCGACCAGGTATTGGCTACCCGCACTGTCGCTGCTTTCGATAACCCTCATGTCTGCCGGCTGATAGTTCCACGATGTGCCATCGGTTGAGGTGGCGAACTCGAAGGAGTCAGCAGTAGACGCGCTTCCAACGAATCCGCCCGGCGTTGCCGTGATGTGTCCAATCAGGTGGTCTTCGATGACGTGTAGCTGCCATTTCTCACCGTCGGTCACCTGATAGATGGCGGTGCCAGCGGTCTGTGATTCTTCGGAAGAATCGGTGCGGATCTCTCCAACGGCGATGAGCGTCTCCCCGGTTGACGTGACAGTGTCGAGGTCGCGAAGAATCCAACCGGACGGGAGCTCTGGGAGATCAACTCTGCTCCAGGTGATCCCGTCGCGGGATGTCCAGGCTGCGGGCTGTTCTTGGACGGACGGTTCGGCGCCGACCGCGTAGTACTGCCCGTTGTGGAATTCGGAGTCGGACACGATGCCGACACCTGGGTTGTCGAAGGGGCCGAGGATCTGGCCGTTGTCCAAGACCCAAGCGACTCCTCGCCAGCCAACAAGTTCGGATTCGATCACAGCTCCGTCATCGTGGACCGTGTCCCTTACTTCGTTCCAGGCTGAACCGAGGATCACCGTGGCTGGACCATCGACCAGAGTTCTGGTGCTAATGCCAGCTGCCCCTTCGGGCATTGACAGTTCAAAGCGGGTCCAGTCCTGTCCATCATCGGTCGACCGATAGACGCTGGCGCCGCCATCCCCCACATGGTCAGACATGAGGAGTACGAGTTCGTCTTCGGTAGCGACTAGGTCCGTTTCGAGTCCGTCGTTGACCAGTTCGAGTGTCTCCTCCCACGTGTTGCCCCCGTCGGAGGAGCGCCAGACCTTGACTTCCCAATCGTCGGGATTCGGGATTGTCGCCGCCGCATACACCGCATCCGAAGACGCGGCAATGGTCATGAACTCAGCATCGCCGACTGGAGGCAGGCTCACCTGCTCGAAGTCCTCCAGCTCGGGCAGCGCCGATATGTCGGGTGGCGCGGACTCCGCGGGCGCTGACAACGCCACGGTGGTGGGACTAGTAACGGTGTCTACCGCAGTGTCGACATCCACTGGGTTGTCGCTAGAGAAAAGAAGTGCTGGAAGGACAGCCATTAGCGTGAGCAGGAACGCTGCTGCTCCCACCAGCACCGGAGGAAACCGCCGATCCCGGGGCCGGGCGGCTGTATGGAATCCGAGCTCTTGGAGATCTGGAGCCACAGGGGCCTCGTCGTCCAGGTAGCGGAACACTCGCCGGAGACGAGCCTTCTCATCAGGTCGCAGGTCAATCATTTTCGAACTCCTCACGAAGGCGGTTACGGGCTACATGGAGATAACGCTTCACAGAACCAGGCCGGACACCCATCAGCTGGGCCACCTCAGCAACCGGAAGATCCCGCCAATAAGTCAGATACACCGCAGCACGCTGGCGTTCAGGCAGCGCCCTTACAGCAGCCAAGACCTCAGGCTCAACATCAACCGGGAGCACCACAGACACCCGCTCATACCGAAGTCGACGACGACGCCGTACAAGACTCCTCGCCTCGTTCAGCACCGACCGATACAGATACGAACGAGCATCATCCAAATCCGAAAGATGACGCTGGCTCAACACACGGACCACCACTGTGGACAACAAGTCCTCAGCGTCATCCGGGCCGACCAGCATCGACGCATACCGAATCAGCTCGTCACGATGCTTATTCCAGATCGCCTCTTCGTTCACACCACATATCACGCCACAACACCCGATTCGGTTGTACTGATCCGGTACAACCCGAGATCAAGCTACGAGTCCAAGGCCACGCAGATCAGCAATCTCCGAGCGAAACCGCACATATCTGGACCCGTCCGGGATCGGCACTTCCTCATTGGGCGGGCAACCTCAGACATCGTGTCGCCCAAATGGTCAATGGCGATGGTTTATTAGTTGTGAGGATGTTGTGGTCGTGACGCCGCCGGAGGTGGAGGAGGAATTCGCCCGGTTTGTCGAGGATGTGGAGCCGCGTCTTATGCGTGCCCTGATCGGCGCCTATGGGTTTGAGGTGGGTCAGGAGACAACAAGGGATGCTTTGTCTTATGCCTGGGAGCACTGGGGGCGGATTTCGAGTCTCGAGAATCCGGTTGGTTATCTCTATCGGGTTGGCCAGTCCCGCTCTCGTTCATATCGGAGAGGGCGACCCTGGTTTCCCGAGGTTCCCCCGCGGGAGCTTCCTGATATTGATCCTCGGCTGCCGTCTGCGCTACAGAAGCTTTCAGAAAAGCAACGTGCCGCCGTTGTCCTTCTCTTTGTTGTCGAACTGTCTGAGCGTGAGGTCGCTGATGCTCTTGGGACGTCGAGGGCGACGGTGCGGAAACATGCCGAACGCGGCATGGCGAAGCTACGAACAGCGCTAGGAGTGTCAGATGTCGAATGACGTGATCGAACAGCTTCGACGCTATCTCGACTACGCGGCTGAAGCGAGCGCTGAAGAGTCGATTAATGCCGGTGCTGCGGCGGCATCTCCGGGGGTGAAGTGGTGGCGGCGTGGTCCGGTTGTGGCTGCGATAGCTGCGGTGCTCGTGTTGGTAGCAGCCCTCCCAATTCTCCTCCTCGGTTCGGGCTCACAACCACCGGTCGGATCGGAGCTTCCACAAGCTCTGGAGGTCGGCGTCAACCATGTCTGGCCAGAGACCGGATTCAACGGAGGTCCAGAGGAGATTGCTGAAGCGTTCGCCCGGTTGGCCCTGGGGTGGAGCGAAGTAGAGACCGTTGCTGATCCCGAGGCGACAGGCGACGGACCGGTGTGGGTAACTATCCGGCACCCCGAGAACGACGACCTCCGAGTGCTAACTGCCCCTCTTGGTGCAAGTCGCCGTGTCCTGGTCCAGGTCGGGTCGGCTGTGAGGATCACTACTGGCCTGAGGGCAGACGGAACTGGCCAATGGATCGGGATCCCGCCCAATCTTGGAGCCGAATCAGCGTTCCTGCACGTCAGATTCGCTAACCCTGACCGTGTTGAGGTGATTAAGGCAGAAGAGGACGACTTGGCGCGTCACCGAGTCGAAATCACCAGCGATTCCCCGATAGGCGGAGTAGTCGTCGTGTATCTGGACGATGAAGGACGACCTTTCACCGCCGTGGGAGGCCACTTCGGACCGCTCGAAGACGCCCAGAACCCAGACACATCCGGTGACATCACCTACACCACCTACGTTGATGCCGAGGGAAGTGTCTGGATCGAAAGCGACTGCCCGAACACTGACCAGCTTCTCAGAGGGAATCCAGATGGACTGCCCCACATCAGCTCCGTCCAGACCAAGGAAGAGATAGAGGCCTGGCGAGGCACCGACGAGAACTCTCGGGTCATCCCACGGAATGGTGAAGTGTGGGAGCGGACTCCCTCCGGCGAGATCGTCGTCACTCAAGCCGAGGACTTCATGATCGAGGTCACCCTCGACGACGTCAGCCGATGCCCAGGCCTACCAACCTCGACGAACGGCATACCGATCATCTACCGCATCAGCAATAACTGAATACCGGCGACCAGATCACCCGATCCCGAGCGAAATCGCCCATATTCGACGACTATCCGAGATCGGCACTTCGGGTGCGGGTCGCAACTAGCGGTGATCCGGTGGTTTGAGTACTACGTGGCTGGGGTTTGAAGAGTGATATGTGCGCGTCGCACCAGTCGTGACAGGATGCCGATGCCGCCCCGTTTCCTATGGCGTATCGTCGAATCCGTCGTAAAGGCGGGTATGACGTGACAAGCGCACCTGTTCAAGTGGTGGCGGCCTTCATGGCGGCAACCAATGCGGCGGCGTGGGTGTTGTGGTCTCGATGGGAACGTCCCGGATACGATCTTGAGCTACGGGCCCGAGTGAACCCCCTTCCCCTCATCGGTCGGGGAGGCGACCTGGTACAGATCGTTCCGCTTGTCTATCCAGTCCTGGCTGTGATCGGGCCCGGCTGGGCTTACGAGGGGTGGTTGAACTGGTCAACCGACATCGACCTGGCTCTACAGGCAGCCGGCCTCGGTCTTTGGACTCTGGGTATTGCCGTGGGGCTATGGGCCGCGCGAGCGATAGGCGGGTACGGGGCCCTCAGCGGGGTGACGGTGGACCACCAGCTCGTGAGCGACGGGCCCTACCGATATGTCCGCCACCCCATCTACACCGCGCTAATCGCAATCGCAGTTGGAACTACTCTCGTCTACCGGAGCTACCTGCTGCTGGTTGTGGCAGCGTTGTCCATCTTCGCCCATCTTTGGTGGGCGGCCACCGAGGAGAAGCTGCTCAGCTCACCCGAGGGCCTAGGCGACGACTACCGCACCTACGCATCCCGCACCGGCCGGTTCCTACCAAGGGTGAGGGGAGCCTGACGACGAACCGGATCGTGGTCATTTGGCTTTCGGAGATAGCGACGACCTACGAGAACAGCGCAGATCACTGGTTCGGGACGAATAACACCCCGGTCCCGAGGAAGCGCATAGCGGCACGTCTTGCTCAGGTCAGAACTGCCGGCTATGGGTAGTGTTTCTTACGTCGAAGTGACCTCTTCGAGGGGGATCGCGCCAATTCCGGCCAACATCTGTTGAAGTCCAGCGTGGTCGATTGGATCGAAGGTGAAGTACCGGTCAAGCTCGGAGATCTCCTGGAATACGGGCCTCAGACCGGCCTCGGTGACAGCCGTCTCGTAGTCAATGAGGGCCTTAGACGACTCGAAGACCTCATAGGTATAGAACACTCCGGCCTCACGGTTGCCGTGAACCTCCCAGGTCAAAACCCCATCGAGCCGGTCGACAATACTCCTGACTTGCTGAACGGCTTCGGTCATCCGGTCGTAGTCGTGAACCTTCATGGTCGCCACAGTGCGGATTGACATGGGAATTCCCTGCTCCTCGCTACCAAGGGCAACTATCGCACATAACAGGCACGTCGGCGCTTCCCTGGACCGCCCGGCACTACTGGTATTACCGAATCCGCACTTATCCGAGCCGCCCGAGTGGGAGCTCATGGTTGACTACCGGCATGTCCTTCACGCGAGCCTGGGAACCGCGGGTCGGCGATGCCTTCGGGTTCGCTCTGCTCGACTACTTGGAGCACGGCTCGGAGGCACGCAGCCACTTCATCGAGCGGGATGATGGACTGCTGGAGACGATCGACACCG